>JGI12316J14372_10000032_pt1 | contig 388705 bp, 314 predicted proteins | sample MarCyaLeptolynsp_FD_14372 | JGI IMG/M metagenome (IMG submission 14372)
GGTCGGTCAGCACCAGCGTATCCACACCGGTGTGATATTCCGTCCAGCCGGCTGGCGGCCAAACGCCACTTTCCATGTCTTCGGTAAAGGGGAAGCTGAGTACGACAGGAGGTGAGGCTCCGGTAATGTCAGTACTATCGCGTGGTATGATCTGGAATCCATCAAGACGCGGGAAAGAATTGTCGAACTGACCGGCAATTCCGACTACGTCGATCGGATAGCTTGGTTCAAGTAACTCATCGACATTGGTATCGCGGTCAATAAACATCGCAGCACTATCAACGCCGTTTGTCGTCAGATAAACCGTACCGTTGCTGCCAGAGCTCGGCCAGGTGCCGGACTGTTTATCTACCATGGAAAGTGAAATCAGCATACCTTCAACAGACTCATCTACACCGGCAGGTGTAACGACCATCGGGGCAGGAAGCGGATTTCCACTACTGTTAACAGCATAGCTTAAATTCGAGCCACCAATTTGCAGCTTACCATTAAATTGTGAAAGCTCTCCTTCGACAGTCACATCATCACCTCGGGTAACCGGATCGGTGGCGGCACCGAAGTCAAAAATACCAATACCACCGGTCGCGTCCTGAATGTAGAAGTCGGTATTAGAGGTGGAGAATACATCCGTTGCAACGGTTGCCACACCATTGAAGCGTACAGCAAGACCATTGTAAATGTTATTACCATCAGCATCATTAACGCGCACTGCGCTTACGGAGGTGGTGCCGGCAAAATACCCTTCAGAAGAAGAAGCAGAAGATTCACCATCATTATCCGTAGCGCGAATCAGATACTCAACACGATCACCATCGACACCGGCAGGAAGGTCGCCGGAATAAGTGTCACCGCTGGTGTTTGTCATATCCAGCGAATCGGCTACGCCATTCAGGCTGTAAACCAAACGTACGCTGGTTAAGGAGCCATCATCGGTAACAGTTGCAGTAACCGTTGGTGCAACGCCACTGGCAGGTATAAAGCTGGAACGCGCGGCACCGGAAATTGCCGGAGGCGTATTTCCACCACCCAGAAAGTTAGCTGTTCCCGGATCCGGAGCCGTAAACGTAGCGGTACCATCCCAGGTAACAGCAATATTTTCGGTGGTTTCATCATCACCGGTAATACCGTTTCCACCGCCGTTTACTTCGTTAGCACCTTCCAGTGCAATACGCTTGGCAGAGAAACCGAAACCGGGATCACCATCCTGAAAAGGGATCGTTAATGCATCAGCAAGATAGGTACTGGTATTGGTATCGGCATCCGGGCCGTCAACAGCTACACCGGTTTTATCGCCAATATCATTCGTACTGGAAGGCGTTCCAATGTTCGCAGCATCCACATCGGTAACCAGATCGGTTGCACCATCCCAGAAAAAGAGCACAGCACTTTCACCACCATTTGTTATTCCAGGGGAAGGGCCACCAAACAGTAATGCCATATCAGGAGTGCCGGCATCATCACCGATAATTTCGTAGTCCGCTTTGAAACCATATTCTGTTTCAAAGCCGGTACCGCTGAATGCAATCACAAGCACCTCACCGGCTGGAATACTGCTTCCGGCGGGAAATTGTGCCACAAAGTCGGAACTACCGATATTCGGTGCTGGTCCGGAGCCGGATGCACCGGGCACCAGAGCATAGTCTTCATCGTCTGACAGAAAGTAATTGTCCAGACTGACTGCAGAAGCAGTCGGGTTAGCAATTTCAATAAACTCACCGGCAGTGGGTGTTGCTACCACTTCGGAGAGTAACAGGTGATCATCCGTACCGGCAATAGCGCTGGCGGATATACCAAACAGGCATATCACTGCAGCTGCATAGAAACGAGCCGGGAGGAAAGATCGCAGAAACTGTTGGATCATAAAAAAGCCTCCATAGGGTTAGGATAAAAGTGCTATGCACAACGGCATAGTGAACTGTATGAATAAAGAGTTATTCTTACGGAAGAGTAGGTGGAGCAATTCACATTACTATCTGTCATATTGATGTTTTAGATCCCAAGCACAATGTTAGCAAGGATGGGGGTCTTTATCAATTATTTTCTGAAAACACATACCAGCCGGACGATTATTTCAATATAGAAAAGATAGTCGAGAATATTACAAAACAGTGTCAGCAGAGTGACAATAAAAAAGATTCTTCACATCTCGCATTTTCTATATTCATTCATTATTTTAGGGGCTTATAATTTTCACATAACTTTTTTCAGGAGTTGAAACATGTTTCGAATACTCATCGCTGATTCTCTTCCCGAAGATATCATCGATCAATATCGCAGTGAAAAAATTGCAATAGATAATCGTTCAGGTATTTCTAAAGAAGATTTAATTGAGGCATTACCGGAATATGACGGGCTGGTGGTTCGCAGCAGAACCAAGGTTACAGCTGACGTTCTTGAGCATGCAAAAAAGCTCAAAGTAATCGGACGTGCCGGTGCCGGCGTAGATAACATTGATACAAAAGAAGCAACCCGCCGTGGTATTATCGTCGAGAATACCCCGGGTGGAAACACCATTGCCGCTACCGAGCATACCATTGCTCTGATACTTGCAGCCCTGCGCAATATTTCTCCTGCTGCCGGTGCGATGAAGGCCGAGAGCTGGGATCGCAAGAAATATATGGGCAATGAACTCTTTCAGAAAACCGTGGGGATTATCGGACTGGGCAAAATCGGGCGTGAGGTAGCTAAGCGCGTAAAGGCATTTGAAACTACTTTGCTAGGCTATGATCCAATTCTCAGCAGTGAGATGGCTGATCGCATGGGCATAAAGCTGGTAGGCATTGATGAACTGATTGCTCAGTCGGATATCATCACCATCCACGCTCCCAAGATGCCAGAGACGATCAACATGATCAACGCCGAGAGGCTTAAGAAGTGTAAGCCAAATGCACTACTGATTAACTGTGCACGCGGTGGTATTGTAAACGAAACCGATCTGGCTGCGGCTCTGGATGCCGGTCATCTTTCGATGGCTGCTGTTGATGTATTCGAATCCGAGCCACCAAAAGACTGGACACTTGCAATGCACCCGAAAGTTCTGGCGACACCGCACCTCGGCGCCTCTACCCGGGAAGCTCAATTGAAAGTGGCCAGCCAGATACTGGAGCAAATGGCTGAATACTTCAATCATAACGTTGCACGAAATGCCGTTAACTTTGTATCGATTGGCGAAAAAGAACAGCAGCTACTTAACCCATATCTGGAACTTGCAGAAAGACTCGGAACGTTTTTCAGTCGAATCCAGCCGGGCAGGTTACAGGAAGTTGCCATTCGCTTTTATGGTGATATTATTGAACTCCCAACAGAACCCATTGCTGCCCACCTGATGGCCGGAGCCCTGCAGCCGAAGCCCGATAGCGGAACCAGCGTGGATCTATTGAATATGGTTAACTCCCTAAGCGTCGCACGTGATAAGGGAATCTCTATCGAGCTGAGTAAAAAAGATCAGCGTTTAACCAATCACACCAATTTGATAGCCTGTGATTTTCACACCGACAACGGCATGATTCATCTTGCCGGAACCGTTTATGCACGCGATATTTATCGCTTAATCGAGTTCTCCGATTATCGAATCGATGCGGATCTTGCTGATTCACTGCTGATTGTTGAGAATGATGACGTGCCGGGCATTATCGGCAAGGTGGGAACACTGCTTGCAGACAAAAACATTAACATCTCACACGTATCCTCCGGAAGAAATAAAGAGACCCGGAAAGCAGTCAATATTTTTAATACGGATGAGAAGATTGACGCTGATCTGCAGTCATCATTAGCTGACACACCGAATATTCACAGCGTCCTGGTTGTGCAGCTCGACAGCTAGGCTTCCGCAACCGGTAAGGACGTTGTTACAAGTTCATTTACGCGCACGACGACAATCGTCATGTCGTCGTGTTGCGGAGTGCTCTTGGTAAAGCGACGAACTTCTTTAAAAACACCTTCCAGGATATCGCTGGCTTTCCCACTGGCTAGCATGTCAATCGCCTGCTCGAAACGCTCTTCCCCAAACTCTTCTCTATCCTTGTTCATCGCCTCCGGAAATCCATCGGTATAAAAGACAAACAGATCATCCTTCTGAAGGGGGATTTTTACTTCCTGAATGGTTTTCCCGAACGTCACGCCCTTTTCCATACCAATGGCGATGCCACGCGGATTGATGTTCTGCATTTCTATTTGACGGCCTTTGTGCATCAGTACCGGGTTATGGCCGGCACGTGCCAGTGTTAAAGTTCCTTCTCTAAGATCAAAAATCCCGTAAATCATGCTAATAAACACGCCGCGTTTTACATTATCATAAAACAAAGCGTTTAGTTTTGTCAGCACTTCGGCCGGTGAATCCGACCCGCTGGCCAGCGCTCTCAAAAATCCTTTGGTAAGCGTCATATAAAAGGCTGCCTGAGTCCCCTTCCCGGAAACATCACCAATACAAATCCCCAGCTTATGATCTCCCAGTTCGACAAAATCAAAATAATCCCCGCCCACCTCCAACGCAGGTTCGCAGCGGGATGCGACATCCAGTGATTTCAGGGTTGGGTTACTATGTGGCAGGAAACTCATTTGCACATTACGAGCAATTTCCAGCTCTTTCTGCATTCGCTCGCGCTCGGAAATATTTTTTGTATAAACCGGTGCCAGACGTTTGAAATCACTCACTCTATCTTTGGTGTAAAGCGTTATCGCACCATAGACAACAGCTGCCCCAAGAAGGCCTAGTAAAGCATAGCCGGATATGTCAGTAGCCCCGGTATAAAGAAACGCAACTCCGGGCGTTAATAAATTCACTGTAAACACCGCAATGAATGTAGTTAAGATATTGTAACGATGAAACGTCCATACCAGAAGTGCTATTGTAGGAAATGAAACCAGAAAGTTAATTCCAAAGGGCTCGACTTCTTCAGAGAGTGCCAAAGAGTATATCAGTGCTACAAGTAGCATCGACGCCCAACCGACCTTCAAATATTTTTGAAAAAGTGATCCACCAAAAACGATATATGATGCGACACTCCATAATACAAAGAACAATGAGATGGTAATAAGACGAATAAGAGGGGTCGAGGAGCTGAGCGGCTTTACTGCAGGGCTAAGACCTGAACGCAATGCTACTGGCTCCAGCATTTCAGCAACAAGCACCAATAATAGCCAGAGAGCCATAGCCATGCTACCGAATGCTATCCCACGTATAATGTTACGTCCTATGCGTGAATGCGAAAGATAACCGTTACGCAGCAAATCCAATGGAATAAACTTATTGGACCACACCTCCCGGCCAAGAGACTCTCCCACGCCCCATACAAATATCAGCGATCCGCCAACAAAGACCCAGTTAATGAGACCACTAACCAAGGCCTGAATAAATGGCGCAAACTGATAAGACTGTAAAAAAATAAATAAGCAGAATCCAAAGCCACCGACAATCCCCAACAGGATTCCAAACCGGAAATCCATTTCATAATCCCGCCAGCGTTTCAGCGCAATAATCACAGTGGTCAAAATGATCAACGCTAGTAGTAGTGGGAACGAAATATTACTCGGTCGTAATCCACCGGCTGTCTCATACTGCTTTGGTACGTTGTAAGACCGTTTAAATTCCGTTAGCTGATCACCGGTCATCTCAACGGTCGTATAAATACTGTCGAATGGTGCCGGTCCCTCGCCGGATTTTGAAAATCGATACGAGAAGCTCCCGTTAGAGCCTCCCTTGTCCAGCGGACGATCCATAGAGGTAGAGTCTGCCGCCATATTATCGACATACAGTTGATTTGAAGTTCCGATAAACTCTTTCAGTAGCTCTGAGGCACGCTTACCGGATGTAGATTTTGAAAGCCCCATGACTTCAACGCTATCTGGAAGCTCCTGCTTAAAGCTTAGCAGCTCACCATTCGTCTTGAACTCCAGATTCATTCCGCGTATTTGTCGGGCACGCTGATCCAGCGTATTAGTCGTTTTGAACAGCTCTGCTATGCCCTGATCTATTTTCCAACGAATATTCCAGCGATATACCGGTATCTCGGTAGACATCGCCCCCGAAGCCTCTTTTAGTCCAAGACTCTTCTGAGTATAACGCAGCATGGGCATGTCATAACTGAGTACAGCATCGGGCATAAACCCGCTCACGTCAATATTCAGGTTCTCAACAAATTCGTATGCACGTTGCTCTATTTCATGCTTTTTATATTCCAGGCGAACGGAAGCATCAGGATAAATTTGGGGATAAATCGTATAGATGACAACTGAACTCACAAGAATCAGCAGTCCGTAAATCACCAGAAAGCGTAACTTGTTCAATATGAATACTCCCTTATATCAGTAGAAAACGCACAAGAAATTGAGATCCCAAATCTACCTACAACATAGCCCGGACAAACATTTTTTGCAATTTGAATTGACCCGTTGAAAAATTAATACGGAAAAGTGGAGGAAAGGATGCAAATGAGGAGAATACAGAATACAGACCGCTTCGCTGTCAGAACACAGAATACAGATCGCTTTGCTTTCAGATGTCAGATGTCTGACTTCTGACTTCCGACATCTGGCTTCTGGCTTCTGGCTTCTGGCTTCTGACTTCCGACTTCTGAGGTTACAGCTCAACCAGTCGTATATCGCGGAAGGTACTGAGCGGATGTTCATCCGGAATGATTTCGGCAAGCGGTTTGGAGGTATGCAGGATTAAAGATAAACATTCGTCAGTAAACATCAGCGTACGCAATGTCTGAAACAAGTCTGTCTGTCCCAGGAAACGTTCATTTTCCAGAATTTTTTCGAAATACTTTAATGTCGCATAAGACCGTTTTTTCCGCTTTAGCTTAACGCTTAAAACTGTTAAGTCATGTGGTTCTTCAGGAACATTTGCCGGTGAACCGACTGCTCTTAATAATTCCGAGATGAATCCTTTTCGAGTTGATGGCAGCTCAGAATGGAAGTCAACCAGCCCCATCTCGGGCAGCGCTTCCCTGTAGAGGTGATCCAGAAGCTCCCGCCATTTCATAAATGAATTACGAACAACCAGATTCAGCGAATGTCCTTCGAGCAGCTGTTCTTTAAGATAGTTTGTCATGTGTAGCCAGTAAGGCACGTCGCAGCCCAGAGTCGCACTGCATGCATCCATTAGCAGACGCCACTGTCCAGCGACACCGGTGTCCTGTAAATCCACATATACCGGATCGTAGACTCCTCCCATTGCATCAGGCAAGCCAATGTTTTCTCGCTTAACCGGAAGTAATATACCATCCTCAAAACGAGGGTCACGATCAACGGCCCGTTCCATTTCATGTCGACAATAACTGCTCTCAAAATAATCTGCTGAAAGCACCAGCAAATTAATATCGGCCCTATCCTGCAGCTCATCCATTTGTCCAACCATGAGCCTGCTGGATTTAAACTCTCGATAATCGATCAAGACATCGGCTCCACCGGCTTCCAGCACCGGAACAAGCTCTTGCCTTACCCAATCTTGTTGTGATTCGCTATAGCTGATAAAAACGCTCTTACTCATAATTCTCCACGTTCAGCAAGACCCATTCGGCTGCTGTATATCTTTCCCGGATCAGGCAATATAATTAAGATCGACTTTTTGACCGCAGTTCGTTTTGTTATGTCACGCATCGTCAGCATTGCGGCCATTGATGTCGGCTTTCATTGCCAGCATCATTTCCCGGAGTTCCTGCAAGTCGGCCTTGACCGTTTCCAGCATTGCCGACCGTTCATCAGCTGTTGACTCCTGTAGCTGGGTCATCTCAGCGTGCATATCGGCCACCATTTGCTCAACTTTGCTGGTGTTATCTGCTGTCATTTCGTCCACAAAGATAGCATTCGCCAACGATAAACCCAATATGCCTCCGCATATCACGGCGACAATAAAATAGAGGCGCATTAAAAGGATTGTCCCATCCGACATGCCGTTCTCCGCCAGGGCATCGGGTATTTCAAACCAGCCTTCGATTGTAAAAACTTTAAACAGCGAGTACATCGATGTAAGTGGATTACCGAAATACTGCGGTGCTTCCTGCTGAAACAGCATGGTTGCACCCATTGCAAATGCCAGGTTAAGAATAAATAGAATCGCAAATATTCCTACGGAGGCTTTCAGAGAACGAAAAACGCCCATGATGATATGCTCCGCATTCGGAATAAAGCGCAGCAAACGGATCGATCGAAGCAGACGCCCCATTCGCAGAACCAAAAATACGGAAAAAGGCTGAACGTTCATTATGGGTGCCAGCAGTGTCGGGAGACTCAGCACAACCACAATAAAATCAAATCGATTCCAGCCGCTACTCCAGTAGGCTTTCCAGCTATAGACTCTGATTTTCAGAATAGCTTCGACCAGGAAGAAAATAATGCAGGCATAGTCTAGCCATAAGAGCAGGCCGTAGGTCTGCCGATGTATTTCCGGAAATTCGTCCAGAAACAGCACCAGAGTGTTCATCAGGATTAGTGTCATCACAACGTTTTCGTTGATCAGGAACCGCACTAATCGATTAGGCTGAATAGTTTTTTGTGAATTTGTCATTTTATTAGTTCAAAGTTCAAAGTTCAAAGTTCAAAGTTCAAAGTTCAAAGTTCGAGATTATGTCACCCTGAGCGGAGTCGAAGAGTCAAAGGTTAAAATCAGATGTCCGAAGTCAGAAGTCTGACACTGTGCTCTGTGTTCTGTATTTACGCCCGCTCTGTTTATCTCACGATCAGGGACAACACGCAGACCGCCTCCTCTTTTCTTGCTTCTCGCTCCATGCGCCCTTATTATTATTTCTAATTCGGAGATTCTTCATGTTAATTGCCGCCAGAGCATCCTGTTATTGTCCACCGATCAGCGATTGTGCACTTATGATGCAGTCGGATCAATTTATTATTGCAGACGACATACGGTTTGGTAAATCTGCCCCAATGTCGCGCTGTCGCATCCAATCGGCCGATGGACCGCAATGGCTTACGGTTCCGGTTTTTTCCCGTGGACTTGGCAAACCTCTCTTAAAAGACATTCGCATCGACAACGATCGTGGCTGGAGGCGAAAGCATTTTCGTCAGCTGGAAGTAAACTATCGCTACGCTCCGTTTTTTGAACACTACGATTTATTTTTCAAACAGCTGTATGACAAAGAATGGACGTTTTTGCTAGACCTGAATATGGCGTTTCTGGAATTAATTTGCAAGGCATTGCAAATATCTACACCAGTTATTTTGCGCAGTGAACTGAATATTGACAAAGCCGGTAGTGAAGGCCTGGTTGAACTTCTGCAAAAGACCAATGCTTCAGCGTATCTTGTTGGCGATTCAGATGTTGCTCATATCGATTCAGAAGAATTAACCCGTTGTGGCTATCGGGTTCAGCACCTCCGGTTTAATACCTCATATCCGCAGCAGTTTGATCAATTTACTGAGAACTTATCGATTCTGGACCTGTTATTTAATGAAGGTCCAATGGCCAGAAATCATCTCAAAAAGCCCGAATGAGCCCTGCTAAAGTCAGACATACACATTCAATTTTTTGGTGATTTTCACCGCTTATCCACCATCCGTTTCACGCGTGAATTACAGGGAAGTAGAAAGCGCATAAAAAAAGAGATTCACCACTGTTTTTTTCACCCCTTTAAGCCAAATAAAGACAGATATTTGTGCACTTTGAATAAATCCAGTAAAAATTCGACTTTCAAGGCTTGAAAACAACGTTTTTTTAGCAGATTTTGCTTGGAAAAAAAGCCTTTTCTATCTACCTTAATAGGATACAAAAAACCACTATTTTCCCGGAGGCAAAAATGAAGTTTGTGATCCAGAGAGACGAGATGAATACCGCTCTCCAGAAGGTTGTGAATGTGATCCCGCAGCGATCGACAATTCCGATGACCCAAAACGTAAAGATCGTTGCCCGGGGCAATCAGCTTGAGCTGATTACGACCGATCTGGAGATCACAATGGTCTCTCATGTGAAAGCAGATATTCAGGAAGAAGGCGAGCTTGCCATACCGGGACGATTGATAAACGACATTATTAAAGAGCTGCCAAATGTTGAGTTGACGTTCGAGTCCGGCAATAATTATCGCCTCCAGCTGAGCTCGGATTTCGGGCAGTATAAGATCGGCGGAGAAAACCCGGCTGAATTTCCGCAGCGTCCGACAATCGATGCGGTGAAGGAAATCGTGATGCCAAGTCCGGTCATGCGTCAGCTGATTAATAAAACAATTTTTGCCTGTTCATCAGACGAACTCAGACCGGCGTTAACAGGCGTGTTTTTCCAAATTGGAGAAAGCCGCATTAAAACCGTAGCGACGGACGGGCATCGGCTGGCGATGATGGATTATTTCGATGATTCCCTGCCGGATGAGTCACTGACATCAATCATTTCCACGCGAGCGCTAAATTTTGTTTTACGCAGCCTGGATTCAGACAGCATTGCAGTGATGATGCTGGGTGATAAGCACGCAAAGTTTCACATGGAGAATACCGAGCTTTATGCACGCCTGATTGATGAGAACTATGTGGACTACAATCGTGTGATCCCGCAGGAAAGTAATTTTGAACTGACGGTAAATGCCTCGGACTTTTTGTCCAGCGTCCGTCGCGTATCGCTCTTTTCAAATCCGATAACCGCCCAGGTTGTGCTGGAGTTAAGCTCGCAGCAAATGACCATCAGAGCTGAGGATATTGATTACGGCGGCGAAGCACGTGAACAGATCGCCTGCAACTTTACCGGTGATTCTTTTGAGATCGGCTTTAACTCGCGGTATCTGCAAACGATGCTGAAGCACGTAGACTCTGCCGAGGTGGTGCTTCACCTGGTTCGTCCGGACTATGCAGTCGTCGCACGTCCGGTGGACGGCCCGGAGAATGAGAAGCAGTTAATGCTGCTAATGCCGATACGCCTGGAAGATGCCTGAGAAACGGCACGCTAACCAATCACTAAGCCAAGCGGGAACATGCCGAGCAAAGAGCGTCCCGCGCCAGGCAACATATGCAACTAAAGCGTTTGTCACTGTTTAACTTTCGCAATTACGGCGAAGCAACACTGGAGTTTTCCAAAGGGATCCACATCATCCACGGTGAGAACGGAGCCGGAAAAACCAGTATTCTGGAAGCCATTCATTACCTGGGACTAACCAAGAGCTTTCGCACAACAACTGACAAACACCTGATACGCCATGATGAGGCAATGTTTCGTATTGAGGGAGCATTTACCGATAGTCATGACAATGATATGGATACCATCCTGGCCTATTCAAAGGACCAGGGCAAGCATTTGACGATCAATGGACATAAAGCACAGAAGTTCTCGGAGTATATCGGTGAAGTTCCCCTCGTTCTGCTTCATCCGGCAGACCTGAGCCTGTCGCAGGGTAGCCCCCAGCAACGCAGGCGTTTTCTGGACGTATTGTTGTCCCAGTCCAGCAAGCTTTATTTACATCACCTGATTCAATACAACCGATCGCTGAAGCAGCGGAATATGCTTCTGCAAACGCCGTATAGCGACGTCAATTTGCTTTCATCGTGGGAAGAGAATCTAATCTCCCACGGAACGGAAATAATTCTGAAGCGGCGGCGCACCGCAACACAGCTGAGCGAGCTGGTAAGCAGCTATTACCGCGAGCTAAGCAAGAGCGACGACACTGTTGAGGTAGAATATAAGTGCAACGTCTCTCAAAAGGACGATGAAGGGGATCTGGAAGAAGCCTATCGTCGCCTGTTTGCGACCAAGCGCAATATGGAGATTGAAAACGGCAGCACCATGCTGGGACCGCATCGCGATGACCTGATCTTCCGCATCAATGGGAATCCGATGAAGGTTGTTGCCAGTCAGGGTGAACACAAAACATTTGTGATCGCCCTGAAGCTGGCGGAATTTCAGCATCTTGAACAGCAGCGTAGCGAAGCACCGATTTTACTGTTTGACGATATTTTTGGCGAGTTGGATGCCGGACGAATATATCTGATGCTACAGCAGCTGGGGAATATGGGACAGGTTTTTGTAACCACGACGTCTGCCAACTTCTTTGAGAAGATGCACGATATGGAAACGCCGACACACTACTATCTGGTTACCGACGGTAGCGTAATGGCTGAAGTCTAGACTATGCGACGGGCAAAAGATAAACATATACGTGATTCCATAATGGCCTTCCTGAAAGCAGCAGGCCTGAGGGATAAGTTCGAGGAAAACCTCGCAATAGCTTTCTGGGATGGCGTAGTCGGCCCGGAAGTAGCGAAGAAAACCGAGCCACACAAGGTTACCAAAGGGGTTCTATTCGTAAAAGTGCGCGATACCGTCTGGCGCAATGAATTGACGTTTTTAAAACCACAGATCATACAAAAATTGAATGATAAACTAGAAGAACCAGCGATTAAGGACATTAAATTTTACTAAAGGGATGAGTTTCTATGGCAGAAAAAGCAAAACCAAACGCCGATTATTCAGCCAGTAATATTCAGGTGCTGAAAGGGCTGGAAGCTGTTCGAAAGCGTCCGGCGATGTATATCGGTGATATCACTCTGCGCGGACTGCACCATCTGGTCTACGAGATCGTCGATAACAGTATTGACGAAGCAATGGCCGGATACTGTACGCACGTGCAGGTAAGCATTAATGAAGATGAATCTATTACGGTTGAAGACGATGGTCGCGGTATTCCGGTCGGCAAGCACGCCAGTGGAAAGTCTGCTCTGGAAGTCATTATGACCGTTCTGCACGCCGGTGGTAAGTTCGACAAGGATACCTACAAGGTTTCCGGTGGTCTGCACGGTGTCGGTGCGTCCGTTGTAAACGCCCTTTCGCACTGGTGTAAGGTGAACGTTGCACGAGACGGCAAGCTTTACGAACAGACCTATAAAATCGGTGTTCCGGACGGCCCGATCAAAGAAATCGGCAAGAGCAAGAAAACCGGTACCACAACCACCTTTCTGGCCGACGATACGATTTTCCGCGAGGTTAAATACAACTTCGATACCCTTGCCAAGCGTCTGCGTGATTTGGCCTTTCTGAATAAAGGGCTCAAAATTACGCTTTCCGACAAGCGCGGTGAAGGACATTCCGAGACGTTTCACTATAAAGGTGGAATTAGTGAATTCGTACGCTATATCGACAGCAATCGCATTGCTCTGCACAAGCCGATCTATTTCGAATCCGAGCGCGACAATGTAAACGTGGAAATCGCTTTCGAGTATAACGACTCCTTCTCGGAAAACATCTTCACCTATTGTAACAATGTAAATACGATTGAAGGTGGAACCCACCTGAGCGGATTCAAATCAGCCCTGACCCGAACGCTGAACAACTACGGTAATAAGAACAACCTGTTGAAAAATGCACAGCTTGCCGGTGAAGATACCCGCGAAGGCTTAACAGCCGTTATCAGCGTTAAGGTAGCCGAGCCGCAGTTTGAAGGTCAGACCAAAACCAAGCTCGGTAACGGTGAGGTTAAGGGAATCGTCGAGTCTATCGTAAACGAAAACCTGACAGACTTCCTTGAGCAGAACCCCTCGGTCGGTAAAAAAATTATTGATAAGGGTCTGACGGCTGCACGTTCGCGTGAGGCTGCAAAGAAAGCCCGCGAACTTACTCGGCGTAAATCGGCTCTGGAAAGCAGCACCCTGCCCGGAAAGCTGGCAGACTGCTCGATTACCGACCCGGCGCAGTGCGAAATTTACCTGGTGGAGGGTGACTCTGCCGGTGGCTCTGCAAAGCAGGGCCGTGATCGTCGCTTTCAGGCCATTCTACCGCTGAAAGGTAAAATCCTGAACGTAGAGAAAGCCCGCCTGCATAAGATCCTGTCCAATGATGAAATTAAAACTATCATCACGGCACTCGGAACCGGCGTTGGTGAAGGCGATTTTGATATCAGCAAGCTACGTTATCACAAGGTTATCATCATGACGGACGCCGACGTGGACGGTAGCCACATTCGCACGCTACTGCTCACCTTCCTGTTTCGCTATATGCGCGAGCTGGTTGAGCTTGGCAATATTTATATCGCACAGCCGCCGCTCTATCTCGTTAAAAAAGGCAAGCAGCAGTTCTATGCCTATGACGAGGGTGAAAAAGATGATATTATGAAGCAGTTCCAGAAAGCCGATGGCGGTACGTCTGCACACCTCCAGCGCTACAAGGGTCTGGGCGAGATGAATCCCGAGCAGCTTTGGGAAACCACCATGAACCCTGAAAAGCGCACGCTGCTTCAGGTAACGCTGGAAAATGCCGCTGAAGCGGATCATATATTCAGCACCCTGATGGGTGATCGCGTAGAACCGCGACGTGCTTTTATCGAGAAAAACGCCAAATATGTGCGTAACCTCGACGTATAGCGCCAATCGATTATTACAGAACTGAACGAGTTGTTTTATAGAAAAGGAACCAGAAAGAATGGAATTACAAAGACAACGCATCATTCCGATGGATATCGAAGAGGAAATGCGGAATTCGTACCTCGATTACTCTATGTCAGTAATCGTGGCGCGTGCCCTTCCCGATGTCCGTGACGGGCTAAAACCGGTTCACCGCCGGGTGCTCTACGGAATGTCCGAGCTGGGGATGGCCTATAATCGTCCCTACAAAAAAAGTGCTCGTATCGTGGGTGAAGTATTGGGTAAGTATCACCCACACGGCGACTCCGCTGTATATGATACGATGGTGCGTATGGTGCAGGATTTCTCGCTGCGCTATCCGCTGATCGATGGTCAGGGTAACTTCGGCTCCATCGATGGTGACTCCGCTGCAGCCATGCGTTACACCGAGGTTCGCATGTCGCGCATTGCGCATGAGATCCTGCGCGACCTGGATAAGAACACCGTTGATTTTCGTCCGAACTTTGATGACACCCTGGAAGAGCCGATCGTTCTTCCGACCGTTTTCCCCAACATGCTCTGTAACGGAGCCTCCGGTATTGCGGTTGGTATGGCAACCAACATCCCGCCGCACAACCTGACTGAGGTTGTGAACGCACTGGTTGCCCAGATCGACAATCCGGAAATCGACACGCCCGGATTAATGCAGCATATCAAGGGACCTGACTTCCCGACCGCAGGCATCATCTACGGCGTTGCCGGAATTCATGATGCTTACACCACCGGTCGCGGAAAAGTTATTGTCCGTGCCCGGGCTAATATTGAGCATATTCGTGGAAACCGTGATCGCATTGTGATCACCGAACTGCCTTATCAGGTAAACAAGGCGTCGCTGATTACCAAAATTGTGGATCTGGTTCGTGCCAAGAAGCTGGAAGGTATCAGCGATATCAAGGACGAGTCTGATCGCGACGGTATGCGCATCGTAATCGACCTGAAGCGCGATACCCAGCCGGAAGTTCTGCTGAACCATCTCTACAAGCATACGCAGATGCAGAATACCTTCGGCATTATCAACCTGGCGCTGGTAAATGGTCAGCCCAAGATTATGCCGCTAAAAGAAATGCTGCAGCACTTCCTCGATCACCGCCTGGACGTCATTATTCGTCGCACGCAGTTTGAGCTGGATAAGGCCGAGCGTCGCGCTCATATTCTGGAAGGCTACAAGATTGCGCTGGATAATATTGATGAGATCGTTGAACTGATCAAAAAGTCTCGCAGTCCGGAAACTGCCAGAGAGAACCTGATGAAGCGATTCAAGCTCTCTGAGATTCAGGCTAAGGCGATTCTGGATATGCGCCTGCAGCGTCTGACCGGTCTGGAGCGCAAGAAGATCGAAGACGAATACAAGGAAATCATTAAGCTGATTGCCAAGCTGAAGGCCATTCTCGAAAGCAAGGCCCTGCAGATGAAGCTGATTCGCGATGAGTTAGTTGAGCTTCAGGAAACCTTCGGCGACGAGCGTCGCACCGAGATCATTGCCGACTTCACCGACTTCACCATCGAAGACATGATTGCCGAAGAGGATATGGTTATTACCATTACCCGCGACGGCTATATCAAGCGCTTCCCGGTAAGCGGCTACAGACGACAGAACCGCAATACCCGCGGCAGCACAGGAGCGGTGGCGAAAGGTGAAGACTTTGTTGAACACCTCTTCATCGCCTCGACACATAACTATATCATGTTCTTTACTGATAAGGGTAAGTGCCACTGGCTGAAAGTGCATGCAATACCTCAAGTCGGTAAAGCGGGTAAAGGCCGAGCTATCGTGAACATGATTCAACTTGAGAAGACCGAAAATATCAGAACGTTTATTAACGTGAAGGAATTTGCGGAAGATCAGTTTGTTATCATGGCAACGCGTAAGGGTCTTGTGAAGAAGACCAGCCTGGCTGCTTTTAAGAACCCGCGTCGCGACGGTATCTATGCGATCAAACTGAATGAAGAAGATGATCTGATTGAAGCCAAGGTAACCGACGGCAGCAACGATATCTTCCTGGCAACCACGCTGGGTATGGCAATCCGCTTCCGCGAAACAGAAGTTCGCGAGATGGGACGTGTTGCAGCTGGTGTAAAGGGAATTAACCTTGGAAAAGAAGATAAGGTTATCGGCATGGTCGTTGTCAAGCGTGAAGGAACGCTGCTGGCAGTATCCGAACTCGGTTACGGCAAGCGCACCATGATCAGCGAATACCGCGTTGCTCACCGAGCCGGAAAAGGTATTAAAACCTTCAAGGTCAGTGAGAAAACCGGTCGATTGGTTGCCATCAAAGAAGTTGTAGATGATGATGATCTGATGCTGATTACCGATCACGCGGTTATCCTGCGTATAAAAGTCGGCAATATTAACTCAACCGGCCGTGATACCATGGGCGTGCGGGTTATGAAGCTCGATGCAGGTGCAAAAGTCAGTGATGTTGCACGCGTTGCAAAAGAAGATGAAGAAGGTGAAAGCGAAGAGTAGAACCTTTCTTCGAAATCATACGTAGTCAATACGTCGGCACCATCGGAATTTCACTTCCGATGGTGCCGATAATAAAAGAACCTTTTAATCCGCACCTAATCTTTTATGCAGTTTCATCTGCAAACCCCTTCGCTGGGAGAGAGAGAAAGAATGAAGAAAATATCGGAATCAACCATCCGCCGCCTGTCGCGCTACTACCGTTCCCTGGAAAGCCTGGTTGAGCAAAATATCGAAACGGTTTCTTCAGACAAGCTTGCCGAGATGGATGGCATTACCTCTGCCCAAGTCCGTAAAGATTTATCCTTTTTTGGCACCTTTGGAAAACGGGGACTCGGCTATAATTCAAACACTTTGAAAAAGCAAATTGGTGAAATTCTGGGCCTGGGCAAGACATGGAAGGTCGGAATTATGGGTGCAGGTAATATTGGTAGAGCACTGGTAAATTATGCCGAGTTTCGCAAGCAGGGATTCGATGTGACGTTGATTATGGATGCGAATCCAGCTGTTATTGGGACCCAAATTGCTCATCTGACTGTTCAGGACAGCAGACATACCGGCAAGCTGATAAAAGAACATGACATTGAGATCGGCATTGTAGCCGTTCCAAAAGAAAATGCGCAACAGGCTGCAGATGCTCTGATTGAAGCCGGCATTCGGGCAATTCTCAACTTTGCCCCGGTCAGTATCAAGGCGCCGCCAAATGTTCAGATTAAGAGTGAGAATACAACTATCGAAATCGAGGCGCTCTCTTACTTCCTCGCAAATTCTTAATCGTTAAAAACTATTCGATAAAAAAAGCCCCGACAAATGTCGGGGCTTTTTTTATATAAACCGGTAAACCGAATTATTCATTCTTGGAAAGTTCCTGGGACTTCTTATAAGCCTCATCAGCTTTTTTGCCCATCTGCTTCTTTCCATAAATAATTGCCAGGTATTCCCAAAGGCTTGCATTATCCGGATAGATTGCAACAGCTTCTTCGAGGAATGCAATACCTTCGTCATTCTTTTCAGCCTGAACATAGCAAACGCCGAGGATCTTATAGGTTTGCTCTTCATCGAGACCTGCTTCCAGAGCCTGGGTAAAGTAAGGAATAGCTTCAGCCCACTTCTGCTGGCTGTAGTAACCTACACCGATGTTATAAGCAAGATCGCCATCCGTCGGATTCAGCTTAATAGCCTGCTCATAATACTCATTTGCCTTTTCCCAATTCTTGCGATTGGCTTCCAGATTACCGAGCATCTGATAGTTTACGCCGTTATCAGGATTCTTTTCCATTGCCTTCTTGAACATCGGCTCGGCCTGATCAGCTTTGCCAATTTGCAGCAGCATGCTTCCGGCCTTGGTTAGAAACTCTTCGTCTTCTCCGCCTTTTTCAAGGCCCATTGCCAGAACGTTCTCTACTTTGGAAGTATCTCCCTGCATCAGATAAACCAATGCCAGAGGGTGATAGGTCTCGGAACGGTCCGGAGTAGCGTCTTTGGCAGTTTCCATTTTCATCTGGGCATCAGCCAAGAGTTTGGTACGCTCTTCTCCTTCTGCAGCCTGAGCAGCATTCAGCTTCTTAATACCACCGTTAAAGCTCTCGGCAAAGAGGGTTCCGCGATAGTTGTCAATTGCATTCTGAGCGGTAAGAGTACCACCGTCAGGCATTGTAACAACCTGAGCTGGGTTCAGTGCAAGTGCCTTGTCGAATGCACGGTTCATTTCGGCATAGTCTTTTTTATGCTCACCACTCAGGTAACCATAGTAGAACCATGCTTCCGGATTGTCCGGATACTTGTCGGTAGCCAGCTTGGCCTTGTCGATCGCAGTCTCATTTGCATTATTACGCATATCGATAACCACACCTTCGATTTCCGGCGGGCGACAAGCGCTAAATACAATTGCGATAACCAGCGTTGCGATAACGCTAATGGCAATCTTCTTCATTTGTACATACTCCTCACATTTGTAGTGACACTATTTTTTTGCGAATTGCTCTATATTTTCCCGATAAGGGGGATATACAATCCCCTTTTCCGTAATAATCCCGGTTATTAAGTCCGGTGGAGTAATATCAAAGGCCGGATTCCAGCAATCAACATCTCCCGGTGCGATAGACCGACCGGCTATTTTTCGAATTTCATCGTTGCCGCGTTCTTCAATCGGAATATTTTTGCCTTCATGTATGGACATATCGAAGGTAGAAAACGGGGCTGCAACGTAGAAAGGAACGCTGTGAAATTTTGCAAGAACGGCAACGCTGTACGTTCCGATTTTATTAGCAACTGATCCATCTGCCGCTATACGATCTGCTCCAACAATAATGACATCTACCTTACCGTGCTGCATTAGTGAGGCAGACATGCTGTCACATACCAGATTAACCGGTATTTTTGCCTGTGTTAATTCCCACGCTGTCAACCGGGCACCCTGTAATACCGGACGGGTTTCATTTGCGAAAACCTGTATTTCCTTATCGTCTTCATGTGCCTGGTAAATAACGCCCAATGCCGTACCGATACCGCCTGTTGCCAGAGCACCGGTATTGCAGTGCGTTAAAACGGAAGCGTGCTTATTGATAACTTCACGCCCAAATCGCCCGATTGCCCGACATCTTTCAGCATCGTCTTCATGTAATTCTATCGCGAGCTCAAGTAACTTCGTTTCTAATTCTTCGGCAGATGTAAGATCGGTAGCGTTTAACTGATCACGCAGCAGGTGAAGCGCCCATACCAGATTGACCGCAGTTGGCCGGGCTTCGGAGAGATAGTCGATATGTTTTTGCATTGCGGCAAAAAACATATCTCTTGTTTCAACTGCCTCATTGCGCATTGCTACATAAAGGCCATATGCAGCTGTAATACCGATTGCAGGTGCGCCACGGACTTTCAGCTGTTTGATCGCATCATAGACATCGTCTACGGTTTGAAGATCAATCCGGACATAATCTGCGGGCAATTTCGTTTGGTCGATAATATTGAGCGTATCCTTGGTCCAGGAAATAGCTTCAACCATAAAGTTTCCTCAGTAAGCGATCAGCAAGAAGATATGACATAGCGTATTATTTTTCAACCCCTTATAAATATTTCGTGCAAAACGTTTACTAAAGTTTTGAAAGTATATAAACGCCATTTTACGCGGTTTATACAAGTGACCTTCCACCGTCAACCGGGATATTTGCCCCGGTAATGAAGTCGCTTGCTTCGAGAACGAAACGAACCGACTCGGCGATATCTTCCGCTTCACCGACTCGCTTTAGCGGGGTTTTATCGATCAGCCGCTGTTCAAGTTCTTCATCGTATTCATCAGCAAGCAGAACGGTACCCGGTGAAACAGCATTCACCGTAACATAAGGCGCCAATGCCTTGGCAAGACCTTTGGTTATTGCGGCGACTCCGGCTTTAGAAACACAGTAGGGTATAAATTCCTGCCATACTTTATCAGATGAGACATCCGCAATATTTACGATTTTTCCGCTTTTCTGCTCATACATCAGTTCCCCAAAAAGACGACATCCCATATAAACGCTTTTCAGGTTCACATTCATGAACGTATCCCAATCGTCTTCAGTCGATTTTAGAAAAGGAGTGGGATAAAAGATAGCGGCATTATTTACTAAAATATCAACGCGCCCAAACGCATCCAGAATGGCAGTTCGCATCTGCTGCCAGTCTTCCATTTTCGAAACGTCGCCTTTCACAACCAGAGGCTTTAATCCAATTTCTGCTATCTCATCTGCAGTAGCGGCGGCTTCTTCAGCATTGGTTCTGTAATGCACAACAACCTGAGCACCACGCTCTGCTAGCAGCCTTGCTGTCGCTTTTCCAACTCGAACGGCACTACCGGTTATCAGCGCAACTTTATTCTTCAAATCCATAATTTTCCTAACGGTCATAATATCAGCAAAGTGCGTAAAATAGCAACAAAAGCCCCTTTACGAAAGCAATTTCCTAAACCGGGCAGAAGCAGTATATTAATCAATGCTTCTACGCCTGAAGATGATATATAAGTCTATCAAATCACTCGTTATTGCCACGTTCCATACCTGGCAGAAACACCACATAAACTGGCTTGCAGCAGGACTGGCTTACTACGCCATTTTCTCCCTGGCCCCTACCTTTTTGCTGGTTGTTACCGGCGGTGGCTTTTTCTTTGGCGAGGAAGCGGTAACCGGTGAAATTGTTCAACGCCTCAGCGACCTGATGGGTTATGAAAATGCCCGGGCAATTGAAAATATGATAGAGGCCTCACGTCAATCCGAAGGCAATACGCTTGCAAAATTATTAAGTCTGGTGATGGTTTTTGTTTCTGCAACTGCCGGGTTTGCCAGCCTGCAAAATGCTCTTGGGATTATATGGGAAACAGATGGCAAGGGTCATAACTGGTTAACAGGGATTTTTATGGAGCGAATAATTGCTATACTGCTGATTCTCTTTAGCGGTGTCGTTTTATTGACCCTGGTATTGATAGACATTACCCTTGTAGGATTCGGCAAAGTGCTGGCTTATTTTCTACCGCTGTTTACCCACGTTTACGTGTGGAAAATCGGTGCCCTGGTCGTGTCGTTTCTGATAACGCTCCTGCTCTTTGCTTTTTTGTATAAAACTCTCTCAAATCGCAATATAAAATGGCATGATGTCTGGTATGGAGCAGGGATCAGCTCATTTTTATTTACAATCGGAAAATATATTGTCGCAGAATTCCTATCCAGCGGCAGGGTGGTTACATTATTTGGAGCGGCAAGTTCACTTATTGCAATCTTGATCTGGGTGTATTTCTCTGCCCAAATTCTACTTTTGGGGGCTGCATTTAGCTATAATTACTCAAAACAATACGGCACATTATCGCAAGAGCAGCATCCGGGAAGAAAACGCAGAAAACTACGACAGTGGTTCAGGAGCAGGCGCAGACGCTAAATCTATCTGTTTGCGACAATCTTTTGCTCTATTTCCCCAAAGATAAACTTAGCGTAAGGTTTCTCAATCTGATGGTTTACTTCTACAACACCAATCAGATACTTGGTGCCGTTAATCGATAAAATTTCAGCACCCTTACCCTCAATACCGCGTTCGGCAAGAACGACATTTCCCTGTCTATCCAGAATAGAATAATAGCTGTGCTCCTGCTTATAATCGTTGGTACGCAGGTAAAGGCCGTAGTTTCCCAGCCGCACATTCTCGGTTCCACCAGCTTCAAGACGCGATGTGATGATTAGCTTTCCAAGATTAATGCGATTAAAAAAATCGTGCTCTGAAAGGTCATCTGCATAAAGGAAACCCAATGGAAAGTCGGAACTCCCTTCCGGAGCAATTTGAATCCTTCCGCGATCCAATTCCGTTACGCTAAGCTGATTATTCTTCAAAAACGAGAGATCATCCGGTACTGTTATTTGCTCACCGGCCGGGAGTACGTCCAACGAAATCGGAGTTCCTTCGCGTTTGTCAATTGCAATCCATTCACCCGGTAAGGGCTGAAACATTTCATTTAAACTTAGTCCAACCTGCCTTGAAAGCTCACCGTTAATAAACCAGATGCATCCGAGTAGTGCCGCAATAGAGCCTGATAGCTTTAGGGTACCAATATTAAAACCGGCGCCTTTTAGTCCACCGAGAAAGCGAAAAACCATAGATGCAATACCGGTAGCAATAAAAACAGATACAATGATAGGTGGGAGCTTGAGCGTATAGAGTAGTGCCCCTCCCAAAAAACCGACAACGCCCATCACGACAATAACGATATCTTCAGCGTTCAATTTGCCAGGCAGGCTATCTTTGCTGGTTTCCGCAGCTTTGTCAACAACATCAGAACTCATTATTTCTCCAGATTAGAAATACGGGAATGCAGATACTATCTAGCGAATTATGGTGGTATAATCATTGCGCATTTGCACAAATACGCAATTTTTTGAGAAATTGTACTATAATACAATAGAAAAACGACGTAGAGTAGGGTTGATTAATTTACGGATAGAGTTTGAAGGACTTTATAGAGTTCAGGACGAGACAGAGGTTTGCTTAAGAAAGCGTTCATTCCGGCTTCAAAGCATGCTGTTCGATCCTTATGTGTGACGTTTGCCGTTAGCGCAACAATTGGCGTTTTCTTTGTAGAGACTTCCAGCTGACGGATTTTTCGTGTTGCTTCCAATCCACCCATTACCGGCATTTGCAAGTCCATTAATATCAGGTCGAATGCATCTGAATCCAGTATTTCCAGGGCAATTTTTCCATTATTGGCTACTTTAACATTACAACCGCATCCCTTAAGCACTTTCTCGATTAATCGTTGATTCATGCGGTTATCCTCGACAACCAACACATCCAGCCTAAAGTCCGGGTTAATAACGCCGCCGTCGCTTATTCCCGGCGTATTGGCTTTTCCAAGTAATACGGGTAGTCGAACGGTAAACGCACTTCCTTCACCCGGAATACTACTCAAAGAAATTTCCCCATTTGCCTTATCAACCAGCTCTTTAACGACGGCAAGACCAATACCGCTGCCACCATATTTTCGGGTTGAAGAGTTGTCAATCTGGGTAAAACGATCAAAAATATAATCGCTGTGAACTTCCGCGATCCCTATACCGGTATCGCTTACACAAACTTCAAGCACCGCACTGGAAGTATCGGAGGATAAATGATACCCCATTTCCAAAGTTATTTCGCCTTCAGAAGTAAATTTTATCGCATTTGAGAGCAGGTTAACCAATATTTTTCGAAGGGTTCTGCCGGCGACAATAATACTGTCCGGAATTCCCGGTTGAGCCTTTATGTTTAACTTTAGTGCTTTTTCATCACACTTGGGAATAAAGCGTGCCTCCAGTTCATCAAGCAATTCTCGCGGGCTAAACGGTAGCTGACTTTGATCAATGGTTCCGTCTTCAATTTGCGAGAAAGTAAGCAATTGTTCAACCAGTTCAGCCAATACCGATGCGCTATAGCTTACATCTTTCAGTAACTCCTTCTGCTCCTGATTCAGCCTGGTTTCGGCAAGCAAATCCCCCATACCCATAATAGCATTTAGCGGCGTGCGAAGCTCATGACTAATATTTGCCAGAAACAAGCTCTTGGACATATTAGCCAACTCAGCAGCTTTCTTGGCTCTATACAGTTCAGCCGTTCGCTCCAGCACCTTGGTCTCCAGGGTTTCATTTACCTTAACAAGATCTGCTTCTTTTTGCCGTAGCTTTGCCGCAAGGTCTTTGGTCTCTTCTATTAGCATGTCTTTTGGCTGCAGAACCATCATAAAGTCCGGCAAAACATCATGGAGTGCAAAATGGCGCAGAGTCAAACCAAATCGCTTAAAGTCTTCCTTACTCCGTATAAAAGGATTGCCTACCAGGAAAACGAACTCTTCGCTCTCATCTGGAAGTATCTGATAACGAAGCGTAAGACCGGATTTTATATTTTTAAGGATTACAAGCGATTGCGTGAGTTGCCTGAGAGCAGTAAAAGTAATCGATGATCTTGGCCTAACTATTTCAAAAGCATCGGCAAGGGCATTTCCAACATTTACTTCCGGACAAATAGTGCGTAGTGATTCACCAACTTCTTCAATTTCCAGTTGCTTATTGAGGGTTAGGTAAAATGGAAAGGCTGCAGATAGCAGAGGGTTTTTCATACTGTAGACTTGGCTTTATGATGTGTGAACAGCGCTTCCGTACGTTACATAAAACTCGTCATGGTCATGTCCATCAGCTTTAAAGGCTTTCTGTTCAACAGTACAATCAACCTGAAGCATTTTGGCAAGTCCCCTTACCAATCCGCTTACCATCGGCGTAAGCCCTTCTCTCTCAGAAACATAGTGCAGAGTCAATGATTTTTCCCCAACGTCCGTGCACCAGAATGATGGTGGTTTCAGCTCAGAGAAAGAATAACCAACCCGGACATGCATATTATCAAGGTTCATTAACAAATCCGGCAGGGTATCTCCTGCATTTCTCAACAGATCTCCATAGTCGCTATCGAGCGCAAATTGAATCCAGTATTCTCCTACTTCTTCAAGAATCTGATTGGGGGTTTTACCGACGGCATCTGCAGCACTAACCACCATCGCAACGGATACGCGATCATCATACTGTTCCATGTTGATGAAATTATCATCAACAAGTTCTGCCCTGCGCTTAATTTTTTCCCAGGTTTCTGTGCCATAATTCAGAGAGATGTATTTTACAATGGCTTTATTGACCATACCATACATGCATAGTCTCCGTAACTAAGATGGATATTTAATGAGAAAAGTGAAATGATAAGATGGCAGCACTTTTTATAGTCGACAAATAGCGCGTAGACTTTAATAATTTCTCCGACAGGAGAAGATATTATGTCCGGAGAACATTATCCACCGGATGTAGGATCCTCAGCGTCAGAATCGGGAGGAGAGTCATCGTCGAGGTTTTGCAAATAGCCATCGGGGAGAGCTACAGATTTCTGTCGTCCGGACTTGCCTCTGGGACGTGCTGCAGCTTCAAGAGGATAAGATTGATCAGCCGGTAGTTCATTCAGCAGGTCTTCAAGTTCACTGAGCTGTTCAGTAGACATTAGTCGCTTATATAAGTCAGGCTCTATTTCAAAGCCTTTCAGATACCAGGACGTGTGTTTACGGAAGTTTCTCAGCGCAACATTTTCTCCCACCCAATCGACCTGCAGGCGAATATGCTTGAGCATGATAGCGGTTACTTCCCCAAGAGAGGGCGCTTTCAGTGCAGTTTGCTGATTAAATGCCCGATCCAGATCTCTGAATAGCCATGGCCTGCCCAGACAGCCCCGCCCAACAACAACACCGTCACAGCCGGTTTCGTCCATCATTTTAATAGCATGCTCAGCCAACCAAATACCACCATTCCCCAAAACAGGTATTGATCGCACCGTTTCTTTGAGCAGCTTGATGGCATTCCAGTCCGCATCGCCATCATAATACTGCTCAGCAGATCGGGCATGCAGCGCAACGGCAGCACAGCCCTCCTCCTCGGCAATTTTTCCAGCGGTCTGATAGGTTTCATACCGCTGATTCAGGCCGGTTCGAAATTTAACGGTTACCGGCAGAGGGCCGGCATTTTGTACTGCCGCGCGTATCAGATTGCGGAAAAGCCGGGATTTCAACGGAATAGCAGCTCCGCCACCCTTCCGAGTAACTTTACGGACCGGACAGCCAAAGTTCAGATCTATATGATCAACTCTGTCTTCTTCTCTCAACACTGCTACAGCTTTTCCCAGTATTTCAGGATCTACACCATAAAGCTGTATACTGCGTGGAGATTCATCCTCTGCAAATGAGGCAATTTGCTCCGTACGCTTATTCCCTTCAACCAATAGACGTGAAGTAACCATCTCACTTACATATAATCCGGCACCAAAACTCCGGCAGAATTGACGGAAGGGGGCATTGGTAATTCCGGCCATCGGAGCCAGTACAACAGGCGGCCAGACAGAATGTGGACCAATCTCCAGAGGTTTAAAACGCAATTCGGTTTTATCCGATGTTGTAACATTTGCAGACATGACCAAAAGGTAAGATATTTTGAGGGAAATAAAACCTGATAATATTCCAGAGCTAGGCTATTTTTTCAAACTGAATATCAATCTGTTTTTTGGTAAGCTCGCGCTCGGCATATTCCAGAACGATACCGCTATCGATAAACAAACGATAGAGGTCGGCATCAATGTGGTTGGATTTACACATGTGGTCGAGAATATCAATCGCTTTGGAAAGCGGCATTGGTTCTTTATAGGGGCGATCCTTTGCCGTTAGTGCTTCAAAAATATCAGCCAGCGCCATAATCCGGGCCTGTAGCGGTAGTTGTTCAGACGTCAATCCAAACGGATAACCGGAGCCATCCAGCTTTTCATGGTGTCCACCGGCATAATCCGCAACGCGGGCAAGCTTTTTCGGGAAGGGCAGCTGACTGAGTATTTTAATACTTACCAATGCATGGTTCTCAATAATTTTTCGTTCTTCAGACGTCAGCGTTCCCTTTTGTATCGAGAGATGGTAGAGTTCATCATCTGTCAGATAACGTTTTTCTTCACCATTATGTATGAAAACTTTATGTGCAATATCTTTAAGTAGCTCGCTCTGCTCACTGCTCATGGTTTCCGTTCCGGTATTACACTTGATAATGAAGTTTTTCTCCATTTCCAGTGTCGAAATAATTTCACGATGCTGATCATCGAGCTCTTCCAGCTCTTCCGTCATTCCGCCGTTCCTCTCAAGCAGGGACATCTTGCTCTCAAGATACTCAGTCTGTTTAATCTGCTTGATTAAATCGAAGCGATGTTTAACCACATCGATGCGGTCAAAAATACCTTCCAGCTTATGAGATTTGTGGATGATATGTTCCGGCGTGGTGATTTTTCCGACATCATGCATCCATGCCGCAATCCTCAATTCTTCCATTTCTTCCTGACTAAAGTGAATACCGGAGAATGGCCCATCGTTCACGTCATTCACTTTGCCGGCAAGGGCCATTGTGAGTTCCGTTACGCGTCTGATATGTCCACCGGTGTAAGGAGACTTTTCATCTATCGCGGTAGCGATACTTTTAATGAATGCTTCGAAGAGTTCTTTCAGGCTATAGATAAGCTCGGCATTTTCCAGGGCAATCGCAGCCTGGGAGGCAAGTGAAATAATTAGATTAACGTTCTCACCGCCAAATGGAATGATTTCCCCGGTTTCGAAATTCTGTGCATTTAGCAACTGCAGGACACCAATAATCTCACCATCGTGATTTTTCATTGGGATCACCAGCATGGATGTAGAACGATAGCCGGTTTGGCGATCATAGTCTTTCGGGCCGGAAAAGTCGAAGCCCTCTGCTTCATATACATCGGGAATATTTACCAGATTACCCGTAATAGCGGCGTGTGAGGAAACGTTCGCGTGATTTTCTTCTCCGTCTAAATGAAGTGGAACCGGGGGAAGATTAATTTCAGTGCCACTTACTCCGCCGATGCTGGTATTTAAAGTGCGGTTTTTGAGGATTTCAAAGCGCAGGTTATCAAAGTCATTGTCAACAATATAGAGCGTACCGGCGTCTGCATTGGTGATATTCATGGCCTCATCAACAATCATATCCAGCAATTTGTTGATGTCTTTTTCCGCTGAAAGCGCAATCCCGATTTCAGTGAGTCTTTGTATACGGGAAATCTGGGTTTCGGCAAACGCCTGAACTTCCTGCACAACCGAGTTCAATAGCTGATTCAAGCGTTCATTATTGGAATATTCTTTTCCACCACTCATTCATGCAACCTTTAGGAACGTGGGCCTTTCTTATCGACTTCTTTATAGTCTATATCCTCTACCCTGGAAGGATCGTATGGTGGAGGCGTATTATTTTGTTTTTTTCCAACCTGATTTCTGCTGCGTCCCCCTCCCAATCCCAAACGGGAGCGAACATAGCGATATCCGAAGTAAATTAACGCACCAAAAACTAAAATCCTGATGAGTACCATCAATAATTCCCTTACTTAAATATCAATATTAACGCGTTTTCGTCCGGTTCGGTGATTCGCAATTTCAGCAATAATCTTTTGGAAATGATTGTCATTCTTCACAAAATCGAGATTGTCGGTATTAATTATCAACAGCGGTGTATCGTCATAAATACGGAAGTAATCATCGTACTGGATGTTCAGCGCATCGATATAATCTCTGGACATATCCAGTTCATAGCTCCTGCCACGTTCGGCAATATTTGACATCAGTCTATCTGTAGTTGCCTGTAAATAAATGGCGAGATCCGGCTTAACGATCCGCTTTTCCAAAATCATAGCCAGCATATTATAGAGCGACATTTCCTTTTCATCGAGCGTTTGCATGGCAAAGATACGATCCTTGTTGAACATATAGTCTGCAACAAGCTGCTGCTGAAACAGGTCGTATTGCACCACGACTTCCTGCTGCTTATAACGACTTAGCAGAAAAAACATCTGTGCTTGAAAAGCATAGGCCCGTTTGTCTTTATAAAAGTCTGCCAGAAAGGGATTTTCTTCAAACTCTTCAAGTAGGATACGTGCTGAGAGGGTATCGGCCAGTCGCTTCGCCAATGAGGTTTTGCCGACACCGATTACACCCTCCACAGCAATATAGCGAAGGTCGCTAAGCTCAGTTGTCATTCTCCATCCAATGTGATTTGTAGAGGCTTATCTGATCGTGATCAGGATGTTTTGCAAGCATTTCAACAAGCGTTTCGCCGGAATTTACGGCTATAAAATCAGGCACCAATTCGGCAAGCGGCATGAGTACGAAAATTCGATTGTGATAGTCCACATGTGGTATCGTAAGGGTACGAGACGTTATAAGCAGATCATCGTAGAAAATAATATCAATATCAATTTCTCTTGGTCCCCAGCGATATCTTTCCTGTCTGCCAACCTTTTTTTCAATCGTCTTTAGCTTGGCCAGCAAAGAGTGAGGTAGAACTTCAGTGGTCAACACAAGAGCAGTATTCAAAAATGTCGGCTGGCTCGTTTCACCGTAAGGTTCACTCTCATAGAGTGAGGCAACGGCGTTTATCTCTCCAAGGCCGGAGATTTCTGTAATTGCCTGTTTTAGAAATTGCTCACGGGGTGAAACGTTAGAACCAATTGAAAGCAGCACCCTGCCCATCAGGAGCGCTTTCTGCTGATTTCAACCTCAACACTATCCAGAAACCCGTTTAGCGATACCTGCGGCTTACGGATACGTATGGTTAATGATTCGATGGGGAAATTTTTCAACAGGTCATCTGCTATATGCCCGGCAAGGGATTCGATAAGTATAAACTTGTTATGGTTAAATATGTCGCAGATATTTTTGTAAACATCTTTATAGTTGACGGTATCGTCCAGGTTATCCGATTCCATGGCGCTGGAAAGATCGCAATTCATTATCACGTCTACTTCAAACTTCTGACCGAGCTCCCTCTCAGCCTGATAGTAACCATGATGAGCATAAAAAATCATGTTATTAAGGCGAATTATTTCCATACACTCTCTCTGAAAGCATGCACTTCTCTAGTGGCAAATTCGGTGTGTCGTTTAGCAGGAAGTCCCGCCATCTCCGCTTCTTTCAATCGGATACTTTCCATTAAAACAGGCATAGCAAAAATTATCTGATTCCTTAACACAGTCACGAAGATCCTGTTCATGCAGGTATTTTAGTGAATCGGCACAGAGATATTCTTCAATTTCAGGTATTGTCATTCTATTCGCAATTAATTCGCCACGCGTCGGTGTATCGATACCGTAATAGCACGAATAGGTTACCGGCGGTGAACCGATTCGTAAATGCACTTCCGTTGCACCGGCTCCTTTTATCATACGAACCAGCTTGCGAATCGTCGTTCCACGAACGATTGAATCGTCGATTAAAACAATCCTTTTTCCCTTAAAGAAATCCTTGAGCGGATTAAACTTCTGACGAACCGACTCGTCCCGAGCGGATTGGTTAGGTTTAATAAAGGTGCGTCCGACGTAATGATTTCGTATCAATCCCATTTCATAAGGGATTCCGCGCTCACGGGCATACCCCTGGGCAATAAAATTGGCGGAGTCGGGTACCGGGATCACTACATCAACAGGAATATCATCGTCATAGGAAGCCAGCTTGGCACCAATTTTATTCCTGACGTCATATACATATTCATTAAACTGCGCGCTATCCGGACGGGCAAAATATACCAGCTCAAAGACGCAGTGTTTATAGGAACGCTTCTGCTGATCAGCTATCAGCGGGTCGTTGAAATAGTCCAGATAGAATTCATTATTCGGGGTAACAACTATAATTTCGCCCGGCTTCACCTCTCGGAGATTTTCTACCCGCAATATATCAAGTGCACAGGATTCGGAAGCAATGGCAATATCCCGCCCATAATTGCCGATCATCATTGGGCGAAATCCATATATATCGCGAAATGCATACAGGTTTTCCCTTGTCAGAAAAACAGCAGAATAAGCGCCCTTGATGCGACTCATCAGTAGCTTAATCGCATCGGTAATCTTCATGTTTTCACGTTCGTGGTAGTAGACAATAAAGCGCCCGAGCAGCTCACCATCATTTTTCGAGGAGAAATGCACTCCCTTAATACGGAGTTCATCCGCAACCTCATCATAATTAACGATATCACCGTTACTGGCAATAGCGTAGATGGGGCCGCTTAGTGTTTCAATGATGTAAGGTTGAGTGTTACTGATTTCGGAGGTTCCGCGGGTAGGGTAGCGAGAGTGGCCGATTGATGCAAATCCCGGCATTTTCTCAAGAATGTCTTCATGAAATGCCTCCTTCACGTAACCCATTGCTTTCTGGACACGCAGGTTTTGCCCATTTGATGAGGCAATACCACAACTTTCCTGTCCTCGATGCTGCTGAGAATATAATGCCTGACGTACCTGAAGAACGGCTTCACTGCCTTCGCGCGAATAATACCCGGCGATTCCACACATAATTTCACCCCTGTTGTGCAATGCTAAAAACATTAAAAACGAGGTCGGGGTTTACGAACAAACCTGCTCTTTCATACAATATCCAAGAGCAAAAGACAGTAATATCCTGACCTCCCGGCGCGATAAAAATACACAGCATTCCACTCTTACACAAGCCTTTTCAAAAGCGGTAAAATGTACGTTTTTACTGCAAAATTATGAGGGTAAATTAAACAATCGAACGGCGTTTTTAGTGGTAATTCGACAGATTTCTTCGAAGGGAATTTGGTGAATTTCGGCAAGTTTTTGCGCAACATGCGTAACAAATGCAGGCTCATTACGCTTCTTTCTCATCTCTTTGGGGGCCATGTAAGGGGAATCCGTTTCCAACAGGATTTTATCCAGCGGGACGTATTTCACGACATCCAGGTCAAAATTTTTATAGGTGATATTAGCAGTAAAAGATATATGTAGGTCCATATCAAGATAAAACCTGGCATCGGTACGGTCACCGGCAAAGCAATGCATTACGCCATCGACCTTGCTAAAGCGCTCTTCCTGAAAAAACCACTGCATTTCACGCATCGCTTCACGATTGTGGATAACAACGGGCATTTGCAGTTCATTTCCAAGACGTAGCATATCGCGAAAGACATCATACTGCTCCCGATAATGCGTTTTGTCCCAGTAAAAATCCAGCCCAATTTCACCGACTGCCACAACCCGATCGTGCCTTGCCAGCTTACGGACTTCATCGACATAGTTGTCTTTAACCTTATGTGCTTCGGAGGGATGAATTCCGGCAGCAACAAAAAAGCCCTCGTGCACTTCCGAGAGCTCAATATTAGTCTTACTGGAAGCCACATCTACACCTAACGAGATAACGCGGGAAACATTGTTTTCCCGCGCTCGGCTTAGAACAGCTTCCAGATCGTCTTTAAAAACGTCTGAATTAAGATGGCTGTGTGTATCTATCAACATGGTGAATCGTATTATTTACAGAAAAAATATAAAAGTAACACCGACGAAGATAATACCCAGAACAGCAACAGAATACAACATGTATCCAAAAAAGCTCGGCATTTTAATATCAGCCTGCTCGGCAATAGACTTCACCATGAAGTTCGGCGCATTTCCAATATACGTTAATGCACCAAAGAATACGGCTCCGCTACTTATCGCCTCAAGATACAACGGCTGCTCGGCAATCAGCTGCGCTACTGCATCGGTAATTGGCATTCCGGCAAAAAACTGTCCGCAGGCAGTATTTAAAAATACCAGATAGGTAGGCGCGTTATCCAAAAAGCTGGAAAGACCACCGGTTACCCAGAAATACTGCCAGGGTTCTTTTACAGCAGCGATGATAAATCCAAGCGTGCCCTGCTCACCAGCCTGCAGCATTGCAAGCGCAGGTATGATGGTAATAAAAATTCCGGCAAACAGTTTCCCGACCTCTTCAATGGGAAACCAGGTAAATTCATTTTCATCACGAAACGATTTTGGCGTCATACGCAGACTCATAATGCCCATAAGAATCAGGAATGCATCGCGGATAATATTCTGAATGCCCATGTGGATGCCAAAAACGGTTACTTCACCCAGCTTAACCGAGCCACTGAATAACACCCCGGCGATAACACCAAGCAGCAGCGGCAGGTTCATCAATCCATGAACTTCGATTCTCAGCTTCTTTTCAGTGGCCCTTCCAGACTCGTCAATCATCTGCACATGCTCATCGATGGCAAATCCTTCTTCACCGGGAGTTACATCGAGATCTTCATCCAGCACATGCATTTTTTTATGCCAGCCTTCCCGGCGATACATCCAGCTATCCCAGAAGTAAAACGTAACCAGGAGAAGAACCGCAACAAAAATCATATGCGGCAGTAAATTCATCGTCCAGAAAAACGGAACGCCTTTCAGGAAACCGAGGAACAGCGGTGGATCTCCAAGCGGAGTTAATGAACCACCGACATTTGCAACCAGAAAGATGAAGAATACAATCAGGTGCACCTTGGACTTGCGAAACTTGTTCATTTTAATGAATGGACGAATCAGTACCATGGCAGCACCGGTCGTTCCAATCCAGGATGCCATTGCCGAGCCTATGATCAACACGACGGTATTAGCGATTGGTGTCCCGGTTGGTGCCCCTTTAATGAGGATACCTCCGGAAACGGTATACAAAGCCCAGAGCAAAATGATAAAAGGAAAATAGTCCAGCAGATAAATATGGAGTATGTCGTGAACGGCTTGGTCACCATATGCATACAGAAAGGGAATTGCAAACAGCAGGCCCCAAAAAGCGGAGACTTTTCCAAAGTTATGGTGCCACCAGCGACCTGCGACCAGCGGGAAGATAGCAATAGAAAGCAAAATCCCGACAAATGGAATAACGCTCCAGATCGGCAATACCTCACCAAGATTTACACCTCCTTTTGCAGCAGGTGCATCAGCTGCTATAGAGGCTAACGCAGAATTTTCTGTAGCAAATAAAGCTGTCGTAAGAAGTGTAAAAAAAGCAGTCAGAAGAAGAATAGAACCTCTGCGAGTCATGCAATATCCTTTCTAACGAGTCGGATTTACAATGAAATTTTATATGAATATTTTATATTATATACGGTAACTCATATATCAAAGATTAATTCTGACAAAAACTTCATTTTAATAGCCGAAATACTTTATTATTGAATTACCATATTTCAATTAAGAATTAATAAATCTTCTTTAGGGAGCACATATGAAGAGATACTATTCAGCCATTCTGCTTATCCTTGGATGTACGATGATACTGAATGCGCAGACCCCCTTAACATGGGAAACAATGTTCTCAACACATCGTATTTCCAGCCCGGCAATTTCTCCGGACGGCAATTGGGTTGCTTACAGAGTAACCACTTATGAGACCGACGAAAACGCTAGTAGCAGTAATATTCACCTGGTTTCCACAGACGGTAAAATGAGCAAGCAGCTCACGTTTGATGCGGGAAGCGAAAGTTCTCCCCAGTGGTCACCTGATGGTAAGATGCTTACGTTTCTGTCTTCGCGAAACGGCAGTTCACAGATATTCGGGTTGTCTCTTAGTGGCGGCGAAGCAAAACAACTCACCGATATCGCAACTGGTGTAAGCGGTTATTACTGGTCACCGAACGGAAAAAAAATTGCCGTGATCACCTCGGTATTTCCTGAAAGTGATACCCCCTCAGCTTCGATGGAACATTCAGCGAAGCTGAAAAAGGAGAATCCATCTACCGGCAGATTATACGATGGTTTATTATACCGACATTGGAACCACTGGCGCGATGCGAAACGCAGTCAGGTATTTGTTCTAACTTTAAAAGATGGCTCTGTAAAGCGGGTTAGCTTTCCGGAAAGTGATGCACCACCGGTGTCTCTCGGAAGCGCGAAAGATGTGGACTGGATGCCCGGTTCAGACCAACTGGCATTTGTTCAGAATGTCGAGGAAGTTATCGCGACCAGTACGAACAACGATGTTTGGCTGGTTGGCGCAGACGGCAGTAAACCAACCCGCATCAGTCCGAGCAAAGGGAACGATGTGAAGCCGATGTTTTCACCGGACGGAAAGGCCATTGCCTTCCTTTCGATGAAACGTGCCGGATTTGAATCTGATCAAAAGGATCTGATTGTCCATGATCTACGAACCGGAGAATATAAGAACCTTACGTCGACTCTTGACCGCTATGTAAACGATGCCGTGTGGTCTCCAAAGTCAGACAAAATTTATTTTACGGTTCCGCATCACGGACGACATCGTCTCTTTTCCGTCGCCCGCAAAGGCGGTAAACCGAAGCTGCTTCTGGACAATCACTATATCAGCAACCTGCGCATGAGCCCGGATGGCCGCTATCTGGTTATGCTTCATCAAACCTCAAGTAAACCGTACGAGGTCTATCGCCTTGATATTAAAACCCGTAGGCTAACTCCTTTAACAAACATGAATGCCGAGAAGCTGGCAAACGTAGAAATGAATCCGATCGAAGACTATTGGTTTACCGGTGCCAAGGGGGATAGCGTACATCTTTTGCTGATTAAACCTCCCGGTTTTGACGCCAATAAAAGATATCCGGTGATCAATCTGATTCACGGTGGTCCCCAGGGTGCATGGGGCGATAATTTTCACTATCGCTGGAACTCACAGCTCTTTTCTGCTCCCGGCTATGTTGTTATCATGATCAACTTTCACGGTAGCAGAGGCTATGGTCAGGAGTTCTGTGATGCGGTTAGCAGAGACTGGGGTGGTGCTCCGTATGAGGATATCATTTCGGGAACACGTTGGGCAATCAGCAATTTCAATTTTATAGATGAAAATAGAATTGGTGCTGCCGGCGCCTCCTATGGTGGTTTTATGATCAACTGGATTGAGGGACATAATCCGGATAAGTTGTTTAAAGCACTCGTATGTCATGCCGGGTTATTTGAGCAAATTAGCTTCTATGGCGCAACAGAAGAGCTCTGGTTTCCCACCTGGGAGTTTGGCAAACCCTATTGGGAAGACTCCAGCCTCTTTCAAAAGTGGAATCCGGCAAACCACATTCAAAACTTCGATACACCGATGCTGGTAATTCATGGTGAGAAAGATTTTAGGGTACCTTACTCCCAGGGGCTGCAGCTGTATACGGCACTACAGATGAAGGGGGTAGATTCGGAGCTGCTAATTTATCCGGACGAAGATCATTTCATTCGTAAGCCTTTGAACGCAAACTTCTGGTGGAAAAATGTGCATGGATGGCTTGCTAAATATCTGAAGCCATAAAAAAATGCGCGCAGGTTAATCTGCGCGCATTGAGCAAAAATCTGTATTCCCTGCGGATTAATCCGCGGGGAATACTATTTAGAATTGAGAATTATTCATCGCCTGCCATCATCAGAAACTGCAGCAGCTGTGAGACTGCCATTATCGTCGCTGCAACGTAGGTCATAGCAGCAGCATTCAGAACCTTCTTAGCCCCACCTACCTCATCCTGCGATAACATTCCGTAACCAGCCAGTTGCTTCATAGCCCTGTTACTTGCATCGAACTCAACCGGTAGCGTTACAACCTGAAAGATTACCGCTGCAGCAAAGAATGCAATTCCTATAGACACCAGCGAAGATATCTGAAGGAAAAAACCTGCCAGCAACAGCGGGAATGCCAGGGATGATCCGATACTCGCTACCGGTAGGATAGCAGCGCGAATTTCCAATGGCTTATACGATTTAGCATGCTGAATAGCATGTCCAACTTCATGAGCTGCAATACTCACAGCGGCTAGAGATGCGCCTCTGTAGTTTCCTGGTGAAAGACGAACGGTCTTGTCTCTGGGATCATAGTGATCACTCAGTTCACCCGGCACCTCTTCTACAGCAACATCTGTCAGTCCGTTTTGTTGAAGTAAAAAGATAGCGGCATCCTTACCATTAATCTGCTTGGCATTTCCAACCTGACTATACTTTTTATATGCATTCCGCACCTTGTACTGAGCGTAAAAACCCAGCAACACTGCGGGAATTAGTATTACCATTGATGGATGAAAAATCATTACTTACCTCCTAATAAAATATATCTCTCACAAAATTCTTTTTTAACTAAACCCTCGACAACCATCATCTTTTTTAAAAAGCGCTCGTCACCTCCTTATTATCCTCTTACATTGGATGCGCTGTTTGCTTGAATGTTACGAAACCTGAATCGTAAGGTTTCCTAATTATAACAATTTTTCTCTCAAATCAGGAATAAAATGAAGCTCATTTCATGGAACGTTAACGGTATAAGAGCAGCGATTAAAAAAGGTTTTCTCGACTTCTTACAATCAGCCGATCCGGACATTATTTGTTTACAGGAAGTAAAAGCGATGCCGGAGCAGGTTGAACTGGAATTACCGGATTATAAACAATATTGGAATCCAGCCGTCAAAAAAGGATACTCCGGTGTTGCCGTATTCAGTAAAACAGAGCCGCTGGATGTTCAGAGCGGATTTGGAATGGAAGAGCATGATCAGGAAGGCCGGGTTCTTACTCTTAAATATGATTCTTATTATTTGGTGAATGTCTATACGCCCAATGCCAAGCGCGAATTGTTACGCCTGGATTATCGCACACAGGAGTGGGACGTTTTATTTCTAGAACATGTGGTAAAGCTACAGGAAGAAAAGCCCGTGATCTTCTGCGGGGATCTGAATGTTGCCCATAAGGAAATCGACCTCGCAAACCCGAAGACAAATCGCCGCAATGCCGGTTTTACTGATGAGGAAAGAGCCGGATTTGATAACATCGTATCAGCCGGTTTTATCGATACCTTTCGTGAATTTGAGCAGGAAGGCGGGCATTATTCGTGGTGGAGTTATCGAAGCGGAGCCAGAGAGAGGAATGTGGGCTGGCGTATTGATTATTTTTGCATTTCACCTGAATTACGTCCGCAGCTGAAGTCAGCGTATATTTTGCCAGACGTCATGGGCTCCGATCATTGCCCAATCGCTATCGAGCTTTCCGCGAAGGGTTAATCCTTCGCTATAGCAGCGCAATTCCCTGTAAGGTGAGTCCCGCAGGGATAATGAGTCACTCTCAAAAAATCACTTTATTTCTCTGCACACATCATCACGCAATTTCTCCTATTATTTTATCAGATTCCGCCCAGACTTATTGGGGGAAGTATGCTAACATCGATTCGACTTAAAATCATCACCGGTTTCATGCTCGTTCTGCTACTCTTTCAGGGTGGCCATACCAACGATTGTAAAGACAATGATATCTGTATCTACGTCGAGAAAAAATTTGAACGTATCGACCTGTATGTAAGAAATGACAAAGAAGTCGATATCACCATGACGATTGATGTTTTCAAGGAAAATTTACTCGTCACTAAAGAGCTCCCCTTCACCGAGACCTACCCCGGAAAAAGCACCACTCTTGCTTTTCGCCTGCACGTAGAAGATCCATCTGTTAAATGGAAGTACCAATACAAATGGAGCTGGAACCGTGGTAATCGCTATGCAGAACATGATGACAGCTACGTATATCGGCTTCCGTATCCGGATCGTCATGCTGCCAGAATTTTACAGGGATATCACGGAAGCTATAGTCACTATGGTGATGATACCTACACTGTCGACTTCGATATGAAGGAGGGTACGCCAATTATGGCAGCTCGTGATGGTGTTGTTGTTGGCGTTAAAGAGAATTCCAAAGAAGGTGCTGGCGATAGGAGCTTTGTGCCAAAAGGGAATTATGTCATTATCAAGCATCTGGACAATACCATCGCCGAGTATTATCATTTGCAGTTTAATGGGGCTGTTGTTCAAGAAGGACAAATCGTTAAGCGTGGACAGCATATCGGATTCTCCGGCAATACCGGATTTTCCAATATACCACACTTGCATTTCGGCGTTTATAAATCAGTTGACGGAGATAATCGAGAATCAATTCCGGTTCGTTTCCAAACCAGCCTGGGGATATTAACCAATCCTGTGGTCGGCTATTATTATATTGCTATCTGATTTACAAACATACCTCTCAGAGATTTACTCCGAGCCGCAGGTAATAATTCAGGTCCATTTGTCCTCCCAAAGGGTGATACCTTTGCTCGGCATTAAATATATTTCTCATTACCAAACTTCCAAAGAGACGCTTTTTCCAGAAGAGTTTTCGAATCGAAACATCGGTAGTCGTAAACGTTTTAGTGGATGCCGGGAATGGAATATCCTGAACATCATATTGCTTCCATTCCGTTGCCCCACGATAGTTAACTGCGGATTGAATTGTTAAGCTCTCAACCGGGTGCCAATCGAAACGTAGCCTTGCCTGAGAATTGGGGATTTCCAGTTGTTTCTCTTCAAAAAGCCCACTGCCTCTGTGAACAGAATGTCGGCGGTAATTTGCTCTAAGGGATATTTTTTTATTCAATTCGGCATAAACGTTTATGTTAAAACCAACCAGGTTTCCTTTCTGCTCATGGAAAAGAACGATATCCTCTGCGATCGGCCTCGCTGTGACAAAGCGGTATTGTTGACGGGGTATACTTATATTCGCAAGCGAGTGGTGGAATCCTTCAAGTCGAATTGTATAGCGTTTAAAAAAGATACGCTGTAAAGCGGCATTCAGCGTTATAGATCGACTCTTCCCCGCAACGCCGGACTCAAAAAGCTCCAGCCCATTTGCCTGAATCAGACGTAATTGCTGGTCCTGCCAAAACCAGATATCGTTATTTTCGGAGAGAAGGCGTTCTGTATAACTAGCCTGCAATTCCAACAGTCGTTTTGAACCGCCGGCCTTTATCCCTCCCGCCAATTTAAGCGAACTTTGGTTATTGTTCGTTGTCAGCTGACCATCCAAAGAATATTTGAAACGTTGCCATGGGCTTAAAACCAGGGAGGCAAAAATCGCACTGGTTGTATAGTTATCGGCACCGAAAAAAAACTCACTGGAAGGCTCAACCCTTTCCCAGAGTACCCCAACTTCCGCACTGTAGCTTTCACGTCTCAGCACACTTTCCAGGCTTGCTTGTGCAATATCAAGTTCCCAGTCAAGTCTCTTTTCGACCGATCCACTAGTCGGCTCAAACACCCTATCTCGTGAAAGCCGAAGTCGATAACGCAGTACCATAGCCGTATCGGCACCAACTTCACCGGATAAACCGGCGCTGGTAGCAATGCGCTCGGTTGGAATCTCTCTACCAAGAGGCTCAAAAAACAGCGGATTGCTACCGTTTAACTTATCTCCCAGAAACTCTTCAGTACTATTATGCATAACCAGCAGTTTATGAAATCCGCCAAACGCCGGAAAATGAACCTGTAATGAGGGGAGGTATCGCCTTAACCAAAGGTCGGAATTACCGAGACCGGGATTTCTTTGACGAACCCGCCCATCGGTGGAATAATGATTTTGATCGATGAGACCAGCTCTGATAAAAAAGTCCTGGTATCGAAAAGAAGCAAAATTAGAATAATCAGGTCCAACCCGATCAATATTCCGTGAACTGCGTTCGGTGAAAATAAAAGGGCCTGGATCACCTGTTTCATTACCATACCAGCTTAGGTTCTGGTAATCAAATCCGTTTTCAGGCGTTTTGGTATGGATATGAATTAATCCGCGATCCGAAAAGCTTCCCCTTACCAACTGAGGGGTCGAAAAGAACTCAACCGAGTCTATAACTGCAAGCCCGACGGGTAGAGCATTTAAATCTACTGCAGTTAGTACGCCAAGATAAAAAGGTTGTCCGTCAACCAAAATCTCCAGGTGTTGATTGGAAAAATCTGATAGGTTTCCGGCATTATACTGCCAGACATAATCATCTACAGAGGTTATGCTCCAGTCATCAACCAGGCGAAGCAGTTCTGAAAGTCTTAAAATACCGCTGCGTTCGATATCTTCTGCATAAACAACCCGCCTACCGGATTCCACACCGGGAATCTGCGCAAACAACGAACCTGGACCCGGAATGGCAAAGCACATAAGCCAACTGTAAAGCCCGATCCTGAAACCATATGACAACACACATTTCATTAACTGATTATTCCCGCGCGCATAACTGGTTCAATTTTGTCAATTTGTCTGTTTTTCCAATAGCAATAATACGATCGCGGCGTTCAATCGTCGTTTCCTCGGAAGGGTTGTAGATGAATTGATTGCCGGGTCTTATAATCGCCACAACAATAACATCGAGTGGTTTTGATATAGAAGCCCCGATCTCTGTTCCGATCAATTCGGACTCCGTTCCAACAATCACTTCTTCCATTTTTAAATCAATATTTTTTTCACGTTTAACCAGATCGATAAAGTCTATTACACCAGGTTTCAGCAGTAAACTAACCATGTGAAAAGCGCCGATTTCATAGGGTTTTAAGATACGATTCGCGCCGGCGCGTTTCAGCTTTATTTCAGTTTCTTCATCAACCGCTCGGGTCACAATAAAAATATCCGGATTCAGCACTTTGGCTGACAGCGTTGCGTACACATTATCTGCATCTGTAGCCAGAACCGACATCATTCCCTTGGCTCGCTCTACTCCGGCCTCACGTAAAACAGCATCCTCGGTTGCATCCCCTTCCAGGTGTGTATATCCCAGCTCCATCAACTCTTCAATGCGCTCCGGGTCAATCTCGATGACAACAAAAGGGTGATTCAGTTCTTTCAGTTCACGACAGATCGGTTTTCCAAGGCGTCCGTAGCCACAAATAATGAAATGTCTATTGAGCTTCTTAATTTGTTTCATCATTCGCTGTCTCCGAAAACGCTTTATATCCAATACCCACTCTGCCGTGGATGCGGCAATATAGCCAGCAACACCAACACCGGAAATAATTAACAGTATCGTTAAAACCTGGCCCGCCGTGGATAACGGTCTTACCTCACCAAAACCGGTTGTAGTTATGGTAATAACCGTCATGTAATACGCATCAAGCAGTCCCCAACCTTCCAGCACGGCATAACCGATTGTACCAACCAGTTGAGTAATGAACAGGAATATAAAAGCGGATTGTAATTGTCGCATTGTTTTTTCGCGATAGCATTAATAAGTTTCCGTAAATATACGGCAATTGCGAGGCACACCGTAGCAGTTTCTTTTGCCGTTTCAACAACTCTTATGAGGTAGTCGTGCTATTACAGGCAAAAGCCAAAAAACCGCTTCAGGTTCTGTTTAAAATTGCTATTTATACGCTTTTCTTTGCAATCGTTTACGCAGGCATTTCCTATTTGGGAATTCCTTATGGTGCGATCGTGGCTTTTGTACTATCAATGCTTATTATCGTGCCTAACCGCGGCAAGCTGACTGCACTCATTAAACGCTTTGTTGAGAAAAGCTTTTACCGCTCGGTGCATGATGTAAATCTGATGACGCAGGAATATCGTCAAAGGCTTAACTGCTCACTGGACTTCGATGAATCGGTACGTGCAACAAGACACTTTCTTTCTTCACTGGTATCCGAAGATGAACAGGCACTGTTCCTCTACGCCGATGGCGTTTTTGAACAGGTTTTTGGGGATGGATATGAGCAGGAGCATCCCCGTAAAATAGATTTTCCAATACATGACAGCACTATAGATCTTTTTCAAGCGCCACCTGAGTTTTATCTGATTGCAGAGCTGCGCAAGTCACACTCTCATATGAATTCACTTTTTAATCAGTTTGAATCATCCAAATACAGTCATTTTGTGCCTCTCTACGGTACGAAAAACATTATTGGTTTTCTACTCTTTCAAGATTCAATCCGAAGACATATTAGCGTTCACGACTTACACGTTTTATTGAAGCAAATTTTCAAGAAGGCCGCATTTTCTATCGAGAACACCCAGGTGCATCGGGAAATCAAGCAAAACTCTCTGGAAAGTAAGCTGCTGCTAGATATCGTTCAGAAGATATCAGGGACGCTGAGCTCCGAGGCGGTTTTACAAAACATTATTGACAATATTTCCCGGCTGGTCAGCAGTAACGCTGTTGCCGTATTTATTGTCGATCACGATTCAGGGGTTTTACGACATACCGCCACTCACGGCTATGATGACGGCATTATTGATAGAATCGCGTTAAAGTTAAATGAAGGATTGAGCGGTAAAGCCATTCGCGAAAAACGTGGGTTTATCGTATCGGATGTACACGCAGATCCCAATTATGTGATGAGTCGTGAAGAGACACGATCCCAACTGACCGTGCCGATTGTGGTAAAAGATGAAGCAATGGGCGCAATTGTTCTTGAAAGCGATCAACTCCAGTTTTTTACCAATAATCACCTGCGCCTATTAACCTTCTTTTCAGGACTGGCAGCTGTAGCAATCCGCAATGCCCAGCTGTATGAAGATTCGGTACAGAAGCAAAAGATGGAAAGTGATCTTCTCGTTGCTTCCAAGGTTCAAAAAGCGCTCCTCCCTACGCGCGTCCCGGCAATAAAGGGCATTAAAATACATGCCTTTTCGATACCGCATTCTATTGTTGGCGGTGACATCTATGATGTCTTTCGCATGTCCGAACATAAGCAGGCCGTATCCATCGGCGATATATCCGGAAAAGGGGCACCAGCAGCCATTCTGATGGCGGTCGCCTATTCAGGGTTTAAGAGTTTGCTAAAAGAAAATAATACCGTAGCAACGGTAATCGCCCGTTTAAACAACTTCATGGTTGAAGCAACCTCCAGTGCACATTACCTGACCTTCTTTTACGGCGTTCTGGATACGGCAAAAATGATCTTTACCTACTGCAACGCCGGACATAATCCACCGATTATTATGCGAAGCGACAAATCTATTGAGTATATGGAGAATGGCGGAATCGTTCTCGGCTTTCTCCCGGATCAGGTGTACCGTCAGACAGTTCTTCCGGTCGCCAGTGGAGATTATATCATCCTCTTTACAGATGGGGTTACGGAGATTAAAAACGAGTCAGGTGAAGAATTTGGTGAACAGCGGCTTGAGAACAGCCTGCAGCGAAACTATGGGATGCGTCCACGTGATATGCGCAGACGCATCGTTAGCGATGTAAAAGGCTTTGCCGGTAAAACCGAATTTCAAGACGATTTTACCATACTTATTCTTTACGTAGAATGATACCGCTTCAGGATTTAGGTATCAGAAGGTTTTGACATTTGCCGATTAAATCGGTGTGATCAAATGCGAGAGACGGTAGTTTATTCAGAGGAAACCAGCTGGCATCAGAGGCATCATCTGCTGCTCTTGGACGAATCTTTGCCGTATCCGGAAGCAAGGCCCCATAAACAATACTGATCGTATGTCCACGCGGATCACGTCCGGGTTCACCTGCGGCAATAAGCTGCTGCAACGGCATATCAGTGAGCCCTGTTTCCTCTTCAAGCTCCCTTGCCGCAGCAATATCCAGCGCTTCATCTTTATCGACAAATCCACCCGGCAGTGCCCAGTTTCCGGCAAATGGATCGCGTTTACGCTGAATCAACAGCACGTGCGGAACGCCTTTTTGCTTTTGCAGCAGGAAAATGTCGACCGTTACCATCGGCCTGGGGTATTTGTAGGTGTGCATAACTGAAGTTCAGAGTTCAGAGTTCAGAGTTCAGAGTTCAGAGTTCAGAGTTCAAAAATTTCAAGTTCCGGGTTCTGGGTTTTAAACCTTGAACTTAGAACTCAGAACCTTGAACTTTATTTACTAATATCCGCGAAAACAAACAAGGTCTGCTGACGAATGCGCACATTAAACATCAGGTGCTCAGCATCAGACTTGAGCAGTGAGTTCATCAGCTCTTCGAATCGCTCCAGATTTTCAACCTTCTGACCATTTACTTCCGTGATGATGAATCCAACGGACATGCCGGCTAGTCCTACCGGAGAAGCGCGATCAATTTGATAGACATAAACGCCCTGCGTATTCAGCGGCAGGTGATAATTATAAAGCACGTCACGCGTCAACTCGCGAACTTCCATACCCAATTCAGACAGCTGGACTTTCTCAGCAAGGTCTATAGCTTTTGGCGCAGCCGTGAGCTTTACATCGACCTTGCGGGACTTTCCATCGCTAAACACCGTAAGTTCAACACTGCTGTCTACTTTCTGGTTTGCAATCTGCTCACTGAGCTGCTCCAGATCTTTTTCCTCATTTATATCCAGAGGATCACCGTTAAATGCGATCAGAATATCACCGTTTTTCAGACCGGCTGTTTCGGCGGGTGATTTCGGGAAGACGCGGCTGATAATTGCCCCACCCTCGGAAGGCACGTTCCAATGGTCTTTTAGCTCTTCGCTCAATGCCTGCATCGAGATGCCGAACCACGGCTTTCCCTGCTGCTTGGTTTGCTTCAGCGTAGGCGGATTCTTTATCAATGGGACAACCTGCTCGCCGGGAGCAATTTCGAGTAAAGCGCGGGAGTAATCCTCAAATCCACCGTCCATCATATAGTCATATCCGCTTTCATTACGAAGCGTAACGCCAACGGCCTTACCATTCTCAGTAAGCACCACACCTCCTGCTGAGAGAGAGCTGAGCTCATTCTTTAGTAGCAGTTTACGGCGCGGCTTCTCCAATACTGCATTGACAACCGCCGGAGTAAAGACCGGTTGAAACTGATAGTTCTGTCCAAGCAGCTCCAGCATATACACCGAGCTACCGACAGTCACATCTTTACTGGATGAAAAGCGAACATGCGGCAGCGGCTTCTCGAGCTCAGTATCGATTTGCAGAAACGCCATTTGGGTCTGGTCGTCCTTTCCAACAAACGTTGCGTCCAGTTCCCTTCCGTCACTCAGGATTACCTTAAACTCACTCGGCTCACCGGAGTAAAATGAACCGCCGCCACGCGACATAATATCTAATGATAGCGGATATACATCGCTATTCACCAATACCAGGCCTTCACTGCTAACAACCAGCCCGATACGGTTTTGCTTAATTTTCAGATAGGAACCGATTTGCGACTGCGAAGATACATTTTTGAAATACTGTACCTGACAAATCATCGGTCGATACTGTTCAAAGACCTCAGCCGGGGATTTGGCAAACATTGAGGCTGAGAAACATATTAGTACAATTAAAATTTTATATACCTGCATGATGAACCTTATTATTTTCCTGGAAGCGTCTGTGGTTTAAGCACGGCATACCATGGGTATGCAGCACGAATCATTTCAAAAAAAAGCGGTTTCGCTTTATCACCGGCAGCGACATAGGCTTTATAAATGCGCTCTATATCTTCACTGTTCTTTACAACTTCGCCATTGATTTTACGAATCACGTCGCCATGACGCATATTCGCCTCATCGCCTATGCTACCGGGCTTGACACTGGTAATAAAGACGCCGTTAAAATCTTCCATCAGCTGCATGTAATAAATACTTCGTGACAGATCTTTTACCACAACGCCCCACTCTTCGGCTTGAAATTCCGGTTCATCCTTGAAGGGCTCTTCTACTGTTTTAACACTTAGCGATTTCATACTGCCGTTTCGCCAGACGGTCATCGATACAGATTTATCGATGGGTAATCCGGCAATGATCTTACGAACCTCCGGCATATCTTCTTCAAACTCGGCATTTACCGCAGTACCGTCGATTTTCTGAATAACGTCTCCAGAAGAGAGACCACTTTTTGCTGCAGGAGAATGCGGGTCTACATAGCTAACCAAGACGCCGCTAAAATCCGGCTTTTCAAGATACTCCTTTAGACCTTTTATCTCCTGAAACTCAGCGCCAATCCAGCTACGGGTAACGCTACTGCCTTCGATAATCTCAGCCGAAACTTCCTGAGCTAGATCAATTGGAATTGCAAAACCGAGGTTCTCCGCAAGAAAAACTGCCCGTGCATTGATACCAATGACTTCTCCATTCAAATTAATCAACGGACCACCGCTATTACCGGGGTTAATGGCAGCATCGGTTTGAATCCAGAGATTATATGGAGATATCATAGAGCCGGTGTCGGGGAAATATCGATCAATTGAGCTTACAACCCCCATTGAAACTGAACGGGACAGTCCCAGCGGACTCCCCAGAGCCAGTACAATTTGCCCAACTTCCAGACTTCCCGATTTACCAAGCGGTGCTGGATAGATCTTTTTATCCTTTAGCTCTTCAAGGTTAAGCTTGAGAACAGCAATATCGGTAGACGGATCTGAACCAACCACTTCAGCAGTGATTCGCTCTTTATTTGCCAGCGTACACCAGACTTTTTCAGCATTGCCGGCTACGTGGTGATTGGTCATCACGTGCCCTTCTTTTGAAAAGATAACGCCGCTGCCGGTGCTTAGCTGACTCTGCTTTTCGCCACGAGAGTATACCTGCTTAATCGGCTCTACGTGAACCAAAGCCGGCAGCACCCTGTCGCGCGCGTGAAAAATCTGTTTTTGAAACTCCCCTACCCCTTTTTGCGCCACTGCAAATTGAAGGCAGATCATCAGACAACATAAAATGCGCATTCCAACCTCATTCTTAACGTTCTATTTCCTACGTTGAAGCACTGTATTCGTTCAGCATTCTGTGAAAAAAAATATACGCCCGTCGTTCAGGCATAGCAAACCGTTTTACAGCCAACATTCGAGAATTTGATTTTGTAGGAAACTATTTTTACTTATTTTATAGCCCTTTGCTTATAAGCAGCGAAAAAATCAACAGCTGCACTCGATAACCATACTGGAGAAAACATGTCCCTGGAAAATCAAGACGCCCGTGCCGTTTTAAGTCCCGGCAGAGAAAAATCGGTACTCAATCGCCACCCCTGGGTTTTCTCCCGTGGCATATCAGGCATAACAGGAGAGCCAACAGCAGGCGAAATAATCTCAGTTTATTCTCATAAAAATAATTTTCTAGGAAAAGCGTTCTTTAATCCCAACTCACAAATCCGTTTGCGCTTTTTGTCTTTTAATGACGGCCCTTTTGATTTGGAAGTGTTGAAAAACCGGATTGTAACCGCTGATGCTTTTCGTCGCAATCACCTTTCCGACAACACAAATGCCTATCGGGTTATTAACTCCGAAAATGATATGTTACCGGGACTTATCGTGGACCGCTATAACGACGTGCTGGTTATCCAGTGCAATACGCTCGGGATCAGCCTGCTTAAACCACAGATTGTAGAGATCCTGGAAGAATTGTTTTCACCTGCAGCAATCCTGGAGCGCAGCGACTCAACTCAGGTTTCGCGAGAAGGTATGCAGCCAACGCGTGCAACGCTCAGCGGTAACATACCGGAACAGCTGATGATTCTGGAAAACGGCGTATCATTTGAAGTCGACCCGGTTGAAGGTCAAAAGACCGGCTTCTTTCTGGATCAGCGGGATAATCGTCAACGCCTGGCAGACTATTGCGGCAAAGACAATACGGTGCTGAATTGTTTCGCTTTTACCGGTGGCTTCAGCGTTTATGCAGCGCTTAATGGCGCCACAACCACCTCAGTTGAGCTGAGTAAACCGGCTGTAGAGCTCACCAAGCGAAATATGATTCACAATAAAGTCGATCCTAAAAAACATGAGTTCATCTGCGACAACGTATTTGAATATTTGCGAAAGGCAGATGCGGATCGCTTCGATCGTATTGTTCTGGATCCACCGGCTTTTGCCAAGCAGCGTAAGCAGGTGCAGAAGGCAGCACGTGGTTACAAAGACATAAACCGCCTGGCGATGGAGCGCATGAAAGCCAACGGCATTTTATTCACCTGCTCCTGCTCGGCAGCAGTGGATATGGATTTATTTCAGAAGATCGTCTTTTCAGCTGCTCAGGAAGCGGGAAGAGATGTTCAGATTATTGGCCGTCCCTCACAGCCTCTGGATCATCCGACCAGCATTTTCTTTCCCGAAGGCGAGTATCTGAAGACGCTGATATTGAGGGTGGGGTAAAACTGGCTGGTAGCTTGTGGCGGGTAGCTTGTAGTGATTACCCTATAGTCGTTCCCCGAGCGAAGCCGAGGGGAGTATGCGGTTCCCGCATCGTGGGTTATAACCCACTTTACGATCTGCTCACGATATATGCCGCCGCCGCAAGAACATCAGCAACAACGATCGTTGGTTGAGGCTGCTCCGGATCGTTCAGCGCTTTAAGGGCTTGTTTCTTTCCCTCGCCGGTTGTTACCAGGATGCCCGGCATGTTCAAGCGCAGACCGGCCTCCACATCACTGAGCTTATCGCCTACCATATAGCAGCTTTCCAGTTTCAACTCATAGTCCTTTGCTGCATCCAGGAACATGCCGCTTTTTGGTTTTCGACAATCGCTATCCAGCAAATATTTTCCCCGACCTTTTGTAGGATGATACGGACAGTAATAAAAATCGGTAATAACGGCCCCGGCATTGGCAAACATCTGCTTCATTCCTACGTGAATCGCCTGCACGTCTTCCTCGCTAAACATGCCGCGAGCAACGCCGCTCTGATTGGTTATGACAATCACTGGCAGGTTATGCGCATTAAGAAGCTTAACGGCCTCGATAGCCCCCGGTAATAGCTCTATTTCTGCCAGGCTAGATGGATAGCCGCTATCGACGTTCAGCGTGCCGTCTCGGTCGAGGAAAACGGCGTTAGCTCTCTGCCTCAATGATCGTATCTCCATTTTCGCTTAATGGGATTGTAATAATTGGACGTTCCTGTATAATCATGTAAATATAAGTGATACCCCAGCCAATTATCTTTTTCATATTCAAAACTGTCCCAAAGTAGATCATTCGACCACCCGTGAACCGGCTTTATGTAAAGAGGTTTCAACACGTTCAGGGATTCTGGATATTTACCCTTCTCAGAATAGTAGTGTTCCAGAGCTAATATGATATTGGTACCATGTTTCATTTGCTTATCATACAAACGATTCAAAACAATATTCATTGAAAGTAATGTTAAACCCCCAACACAGCTTATAATGGTTACCACTTTGGTAATACTCATCACTCTACTTATATAGCCGAATAAAAACATGAGCCAACCAACACAGCAAAAGAATATGAATGCAAACAGACCATAGTAAAAGACTAATAAAACCGTGATAACACCACAACCAAGACACAATAGAGCGAACCAGATTTGTTTGTTTAGAATCTTATTCATATTCATAAAACTAACACAGGAAGGTGGCATGAAACAAATCGTTTATCTCGCCCCGAAGGGCTGTGGGTTGTTGTATGATTTATTGTGCTATTTATATGTCGCCCCTTCGGGGCTTCTCTTTACATTATGTTCATATAGCTATAAACATCTGGCACCTACGGTGCCCGTAAGGATTTTATATCCGGTAATGGGTAAGCCGCATAGCGGCTAAATATTTATAGAATTATCAGTTGTCAAAAGACCAAAGCCCCAGAGGGGCGACATGTTTATAGCCAAACGCCTATTTCCAAAGAATCCGAAGCCCCGGAGGGGCGAAACGTTAATAGCCCCGGAGGGGCGACAGGTTATTTTTATTTCTCAATGTTCCACCAATTTAGAATTCCTATTAACAATATGATTAATCCTCAACAACCCAATACGCCTGAGCCTTGTATATAGCTTTTTTACATTCTCCATTTCACAATTGTTATCAATAACCAGTCCTACCACCACCCTTGGGAAAATTGACAGATATTTCTTAAGCTGTTCGTCAAGTTCCGTATCTGAGAACTGTCTTCCGTTTAATAGTTTATTCCCGCTTCTATCCATTGAAAGAAATATCATCATATTTAGATGTGGTGTCTTTTCAGCATTTTGAATAGTTACCATTTCTATAGGTTGTGTATGTTTTGTTAGATAATTCGCTGCCGTAATAGACTTAAAATCAGCAAGTAAGATCATCGTCCAAGTGCCAACTCGAAACGCAATAATCATAAACAGACAAAAGAAAAACGCCTCCCGCAGCTTTGGGAAAACCGCATATCGCTGTCGCCGGTTCTGTTTGTATAGCGTGTCGTGGTAAAACACCTTACGGGTACGATGTACCTGTGAACGATTTTTAGGTAGATAAAACCACATAAGTTGCTCAGAGTTAATTGCACACTACTGGGATTCTTGAGGGGAAATCTAACTTGCTCTGTAGAGATATTAGGAGATCAAAGATAAATTCGGAAAAATTGACAACGAAATATTGCAATAATGGTAGCTGAAAGTATCGAGAAGACGAAATGCTCTGCGCTAAACCGAAAAAAGATCAGGAAAGTATTTTGCCCCTCCGGGGCGATTTTTTAGGGTAGTAATATATCTATAAACATCTGGCACCTCCGGTGCCATAACGGTGATTTAATTTATATCCCCCCCCGAATGAATAAAATGCCCATAGTAATTCCTGCCTAACAATGAATAGCCCCAGAGGGGCGATAGGTTATTAGCCCCGGAGGGGCGACATTTTATTAAGTGATGAATAAAAGCCAACACCGCCTGCGATGCTGGCTGCAGACGGCGCCGGGAGGACATTAATACGGCAGGCTAAGATAAAGCTCACCCAGTGCATTTAGCTCACCGGGAGTCGGTGTAAACAGATACGTGTAATTGTTGTCAGGTAGATCGCCGCGACCAATAAACCAGGCATAGCGATATACATCGCTGCGGCTTTCGCAAATAGCCACCATTTCCCGCATTTGATCGGCCTGCTGTTCATAGCTGGCGATATTGGCATTCCAATTGGCCATCTCGGTAATCCAGATTTGTTTACCGTATTTCTGCAGCCTGTCCAGTTGAGATGCCAAACCGTAGTCATACCAGTGAAATCCCAGATAGTCGATACGCGGATCGTTGCCGTTATTCGCCGCCTGATAAGCTGCATAAAAGGCATCCATCCAGGCAATCGGATCTTCAAATCCCGGCATGGTGCCCCAGGTGATTTGCGGCCCCACCAGCTTTAATTCTCGCTGCTGCTGCGCAAGCTCATCCAGTAATTGCTCGTATGCAACCCAATCGCTTGCAGCCTGGGTCGGCGTGAGGTTCGCCTGATCCTGTAAATTCGGCTCGTTCATCACCAGCAAATATTCAATCTCCGGATGCGCCAGAATAAAATTCTTCACCTGGGTAAAATCACTGGAGGCGTTTCTACCCCAAAGCATCGGGAGGAATTCTATCTGATAGTTTTCATAGTAATTTCCGGGAGCATCGGTAGCAAAATACCAGTTGTACCACCACGAAACCCCATCTTTTAGCGCTTCCATATCAGGAGATTGATTTAAATTATAGGCTAATCCGCGCTTGGGACTTTTCTCAATAGACGACTGCGGATCTTCCGAGGCAGATGCTCCATCCTCGCTGCAGCTAAATGTAATCGTAAAGCTCAATAGAATGATAATTGCGGTGCGAATGGCAGACATATGAATACTCCAAAAGTATTGATTCGATATAAAAGAATAACTTTGAAATACATGCTCCGCTCTGCCCTATCCCCTTCGACTACGCTCAGGGAACGGGCATCTACGTTCCCCGAGCCCTTAGACATGCTCAGGATGAACTGCCCCGAGGGGAATAGTAATAAACGAAGCCTCTCTAAGACTAAGAGAGATCAAAATGCATGCCAGCCAATCATACGCTTTAAATCGCAGCTTTAAATACAATTAAGATAATTCAGATACTAAAACCTTATCAAAACCATAGCGCAGCATTATTATGTTGATAACCGCCATGCTATGGTTTAAAAACAAAACAGCCTACTTCAGCAGCATTAATTTTTTTGTTACCACCTTATTTTTTGTTGTTAATCGATACAGATAAATGCCGCTGGCTACTCTACCACCGCTATCGCTTCGACTGTCCCAGACATAGCTATGCCATCCGGCTCGAAGTGGTGCATTTACCAGCACCCGAACCCGCTGCCCAAGCATATTGAATATTTCCAGCCGGACATCTTCCGCTGCCGGTAATCCAAAACGAATAGTAGTAGATGGATTAAACGGATTCGGATAATTATTCTGCAGCTCCAGCTTTTGCGGAATTAATACATTCTGCTCAGTGTCTATGCCTACAATTACCCGTGACTGTAGCTTCTCTACCGTCTGCACAGCTAAGGCAAGCGAATCAAATCCCCCGAATACATAGAACTCATCGTTATAAACCACTGATGCCATAAAGGTCCGACCATCGCTTATGCCCAGGGGCTCAACTTCCCAGCTATCCGTAGCAAAATCATAACTGATCACCGAGCGATACATAAACTGGTTTAATCCCGGTCCACCGGTAGGGCTACCGCCAACGCAGAACATTTTTCCACGATAAAGCTGAACCGAACATCCGGCAAGCTGATAGGGTGGATCGGCAAGGCGCGTCCAGGAATCTGAAGAAGGCGTGTACTTATAAAATCCGGCATTTCGATAGCCTGTAATGTAAATCTCGTTGTTGTAGACAACCGACCCCATTCCGGAAAAAGCTAAATTGGAATGCATCGGTTTTTCTGTCCAACTTCCACCATTAATTGAATACTCATAGACATGTCCGGCCGGATTAAACAGGTAGATATTTTCATTAACGATTTGAGCTGTCGATCCCCAATCCACCCAGTTCGTGCTGGAAGCAAGGTAGTGCCAGTTCTGACTATTGAAATCGTATCGCCGAAGCAGTCCAGCCCCGCCATTCCAGCCATCCATTAAGTAGATGCTGGTATCGGTTCGCACAGAAGACATTCCCCAGGTATTATTGTCGGGGATCGTTCCGATAGACGACCATAGTCCATCATTAAGTATCAGGATGGACTGATGGAAGGTTTGTCCCCACCAGTGGGTTGCCCCACCCATAAAATACACGTCATCATTCCAAATGGTTGCCACACCAGCACCGGAGGCCAGCGGCAGCTGTGAGGTACGCAGGGGTGGATTAATCATTTGCCCGGGCCAGAAGCCACCGGCAATCTGCTGGTTTTGAATACTGCTCCGGCCAAGAATCGTCTGTCCAAGCGTGGCATGCGCAGAGTATCCACCGCCGCTGATACGCTTCCCACTGTTAGAAAAGACATCCTGCTTCAGGACCGATTGACCGAAGGTTTCCATGCCAATCAGCAGTAGGGTCAAAAGCAAATATTTGATTATATTCATTTCATTATCCTCAAATTAGATTTCCTACTGTAGCGTTACCAGCACCCTGATAACCCCGGTGCCGGAGGTAAGCGAACCGAGCGCTTTTCCGACGACCGTTCCATTCTTCGGATTCACGTCCCTCATCGCATGTCCGGGAAGGGATGCCGTTACCAGCAAATCACCACGCTCAATCGGTCCATTTTCTGCAGACACCTTACAGGGCACAATACCGATAACCGCCAGCGGCACCTCATTAAAATTCTCCTTCATATACTGCATGTCATGCGTTGTGCCTTGCTTATCTGTACGCGGAGTATCCCACTGCCGCTCGCTGCCGATAAATCCCGGCTTGGTGGAGTAAATTCCCATAACAGAGGTAGAGCGGGCGGAACTGGATTTTTCCATGCTGCGATCTTTGCGGGTGCTTATTACCATCACGTCGCCGGGTTCGGCGGACTGATAACCATCGACAATCTCCACCATCTCGGCAAAGTCTGCTCCGCTCCCGGTAAAGCCCTCATCGGAATAAGCTCGCCCATCGCCATCTATGCGAAACTGAACATCTGTAACACCACCGGCTCTTCTGGTTGCTTCCAAAAAGCGGAAGTTCTCCGTTCCATCTTCAGCTCTGAAATGCATCAAAACATTATTAGGACTCGGTGAATCAAGAAAGAATTCCCCTACATACCCACCGCTGCTACGAACCTCCATAGCCGGCACATTAACCACATTAGTACTTAAAACAAATCCTCTAGCAACATTATAGGTCGGCTGAGGACTATCAATATTAGCCCAAAAAACAGGACGACCAGTAGAGTTAACGTCGATTAGCGGCCATTGACCAATACCTTCAGGATTATTGATTAACAATGCAGCTTCAAGACCGCTTTGAATGTCAACCTGAATCCCTCCGCCACCGTTCGCTTTAATATTAACTGCAGCTGAATCGCTTCCGTTATGCTCAATGTCTATTGCCGGTCTAACGCTGTTTTGCAGAATATTCACCGCCGGGTCATCGCCATTAATGTTTTCGATATCCAGCATCACACCGCTTTCGCTGGAAGAGCGGCCATTATTGGTTATCTGAATACCCGGTCCGCTGCCCCACTGCCGGGCATAGATGGCACTACCGGGACCATTATGCAGAGATTCAATCCCACGACCGCTTCCACCGCTTTTATTTACCGACAGCGCTGCCGAACCACCCGATCCGACATCCAGATCGATACCATTGGCATTGCCGTTTGTTAAGTTGATGTCCAGAGCCGGACCAAATGTGGACGTTGCGGTTTGACTGATTTGAAGACCGGCATTTGCGGTGCCGTTCACAATCCGACCATTACCAACCAAATCGAGCGTTTGCTGCGGATTGACTGTTCCTATTCCAACTTTGCCTGAAATGCGATAAACGTCCGGACCAGCCGTCCCCCAGGGGCTGCTAGGTAGATTCGTTAATCCAGAGCCATCACCCAAATAAGCGCTGGCAGATATGGTTCCATCGGTTTCCACCAGAGTCGTGTTGCTATTCCCCAGGCGTATCGTATTACTGGCATCAACTACTGCATTGGTACCAATAGCAATAGCATTGCTGATATCCCCACTGCTCACGTCGGCATTATAACCAATTGCGATATTATTCGAGCCTGAGATGTTACCATCCAACGCCTGGCGTCCCAGAGCCGTGTTTCGACTCCCGGTCTCGGAATTGGTTAAGGCATTAGCTCCCAGAGCCGTGTTATGGATTCCTGAAATATTGGAGCGAAGGGCCGTAGAGCCAATCCCGGTATTGGAATGACCGGTAGTATTATTTTCCATCGCTAAGGCTCCGGCGGCAGTGTTTAGAAATCCGCTGGTGTTCCTAGCAAGTGCGCGATCTCCTGTAGCAGTATTGTTTGCGCCACTTGTAAGTTCCAGTAAAGACTGATTACCAATTCCGGTATTTCCCCCAAGCCCAGAAGTGGTGAAGTTTCCGGCGCCTTTTCCGAGGAAGAGGTTTTTCGTTCCAAAGGTATGCAGCACGCTGGAGGTATCAACCAGCAACACACCCACCTGGCCGTTGCCCTGATTTTCCGTTTTCGGCAGCTTCAGATTACCGGTAAGCTCAAGCTGCTCGGTCGGTGTATTGGTCCCGATTCCAACATTCCCTCCCTGATAGAAAATATTGCCGTTCAGACTGTCCCAGGGAGTCGCTCCGCCTCCGGTAGTCCCTACAACAAGCTCATTCCCTTGTGGCGTAATAGTAACGTTCGCACCAGCAGATAGCGTTACGTTATCGGTAAGCCCATTTAAGCTTCGCACCACCTGTGCATTGGCAATTTTATCTGAGGTAACGATACTGTCGGCGATGTTCGCACTATTGAAGCTGTAAGCGCTGGCGGTAAGCTCACTGCGTGGACTAAGCACATTCCCCTCCACTTCCACTTCCAGCCAGTACGGTTTATCGAACGCAACATTAAGCGGCGTACTTTCACCCAGGCGGACGCTGAAGACACCCCGATAGGTTTCAGCCTGCTGACTTTCAGACCAAACAGACTGACCACCGGAAGCGGCATCATAGAGAGTGAGCTTTAATTGGTAGGTTCCATCTGCTACTGCAAGACCTGATGTATCGGTAAGCGCTCCCTGATAAGTAAGTGTTTGAGGGATCTGAGCAAAAGCCAAATGGCTAAACAGAAAAGTTAATAATGCGAATTGAAATATTAATCTATGTTTCATGATCGTTCTCCTTTTTTGCTTTTTTAGACTGCTCCAGTCTCGGCCGCGGAAAAATGGAGCAGTTTTGGTTTTTTTTAGACTGGAGCAGTCTTGGCTTAAACTGGAGCAGTCTTGAAGACTGCTCCAGTATGCTTTTTCCCTTACCGCACCAGCATCAGTTTCTTTACCGCCGATTGATTCTCAACCCGCAGGCGATAAAAGTAAATCCCGCTGGCTACGGCAAAGCCGTTTTTATCAAGTCCATTCCAATCCACCTCATTCCAGCCGGTGATACCCGGGGCATTGAGGGTTGCGATAACGCTTCCCCGGATATCAATAATTTCGAGGGCTATAGGTCCCGAAATGCCGGCAGGGAGGAAGTAGCGAATAGATGTAGTTGGATTAAATGGATTCGGATAGTTTTGTTCGAGATAGAAGGTTTGAAGAATATCAGCAGCTTCAGTATCGCCGATAGCGGTTGGACTATCCCCTTCAAAACGAATCAGCCAGCCATCTCGAACATTCGCATTAAAATTTGAAGTATAGCCGGCAAGTATAGCGCTATTATCTGTCGTTGGAGCAATAGCCCAGATCTGCTCGCTATTCACATCCCCCATTCGCCAGTCCCAAAGGCTATCCCCATTAGCATTCGTGCAAATAACCAGGGCCTGGTCTCCGTTATTGTCGAAAGAAGAGCCGGCAATCATATAACCGCCATCCTGCAATTCAACCAAACCGACAGCGTCTTCCGTCATCGTTCCACCATAGGTTTGTGTCCAGAGCGTATCGCCGGTGCTGTCGATACGGATTAGCCAGATATCCCGATTCGTTGTATTCGGCAGTCCGTTGGTATTACCCAGCAACAGGAATCCACCATCCGATGTTTCCTTTACAAAACTCCCGGCATCGGTACTCCAGGGATAATGCGGGCCATTATAGTTTGTTGTCCAGAGCGTATCGCCATTTGCATCAGTGCGTAGCAACCACATATCCGGCTGCCCGGGCTCCCCGAACGAGAAAGTGCTTCCGATGATCGCATACCCACCGTCACTGGTTACCCCAAGTGCAGAGATAAAGTCATTCGCTGTTCCACCATAGGATCTTGTCCAAAGCGTGTCACCATTTGCATCACAACGCACCAGCCAGCAGTCTAGTGCACCAGCACCGAAGGAGCGAGTAGCACTCAGAAGAATAAACCCACCATCACTGGTAAGTTTTAAATCTGACGCGAATTCAGTTCCAGTGCCGCCATAGGTTTTCGTCCAAAGCGTATCACCGCTGGAATTGGTACGCAATACCCACAGGTCGCTTAGGCCGCTTCCACGACTGCTTGTTTCACCGGCAATCAAAAATCCATCATCCGGTAGCTGTACCAGTGCATAACCCCGATCCAGCTTATCGCCACCATAGCTCGTACTCCACTGTTGAGCTCCCGATGAGCCTACCTTCATTAACCAGACATCGCCGGAATCCGGCTCTCCGCTAACGCGTCCGAAATCTCCTGTGATAGCAAAGCCACCATCAGATGTTTGAATAACTGCCCGTGCATAATCCTCATTTACGCCACCGTAAAGACCGGTCCAGAGGGTATCCGGCACCTGGGCAGTTAGTGGAGAGCCAAGCGATACAATCAGCAGAAATTGCATCGCTATCATAAATAGCCTTTTAGTTGATATCATTTTCGTTCCTCCCGAAATGACGTTGAACTGAATTGATGTGCCGGAACTCCGGCAAACGTTTAAGGGAGTGTAGAAAATTGAGGGTAGGGTTTTCTAGCAGGGGGGTGTCATTTCATAGCAAAATAATGACATTGAGGTTTTTCAGGCGTTTTTTCGGACATCCGAAGGGGAAATACCAAAGCGTTCCCGGTAACAGCGGGCAAAGTAGGACAAGTGATTAAAGCCGACATCATAAGCGATTTCCGAAACGGTTCCGGCATTGCTCTCAAGCAGGTGTTTTGCCTTCTCCAGGCGCGCTGCGCGGATTAAGCTACCAGCCGTTTCGTTGGTGAGCGCACGTATTTTTCGCTGCAGCTGCCGCTTACCGATGCCTAGAAGATCCGCAAGCTGATCGATGCCAAAATGTTCGTTTGCAAGGTTCTCATCCAGTGCTTCGCGCAGTTTTTTAAGAAACTCAGCCTCTGTTGATGAGACCGGCAGCTGCTCTCCACGCTTAAGCCAGTCGTTTAAAAAATGTTTGCGTAGCGTTTCGCGAGACGCGATAAGATTGCGAACGCGAATAAGCAGTTCGGCAGAATTAAATGGTTTTGTCAAATAATCATCTGCACCTGTTTCCAAACCTGTCAGCTTATCTTCATCACCTGCACGAGCTGTTAGCAGAATAACCGGAACATGACTGGTTCTCTCATCGGTCTTCAGCTTCTCGCAAAACTCATAACCATCCATCTCCGGCATCATCACATCGCTGATAATCAAGTCCGGTATGGCATCGAAAGATTTTTCCAAACCGCTCAGTCCGGTGTCTGCCTCTATTAGTCGGTATGAATCCTCCAGCTGGCGGCGAATAAATGTGCGCACATCCTGGTGGTCGTCTACAATTAAGATCAGCGGTAGTGTTGAATCCGGTTTTCCTTTCGAGTCGGCAGGTAGGTTTTCCGTCGATGACGTTAGTATTGCAGATTGTTCAGTATGGACGGGTGCTATAATAGCTTCATGCACAACATCGTCGGAAAACGCTTCGCGAGAGACCGGCAGGTCAACATAAAACGTCGCCCCCTTGCCCGGCTCACTCTCCAGGGTAATTTCCCCACCATAGAGGTCGACCATTTCTTTGACCAGGGAGAGTCCAATCCCGCTTCCTTCATATCCACGACGTAAACCGGATTCGACCTGGCGGAAGCGCTCAAAAATAAAGTTTTGTTCTTCTGGGGCAATACCGATGCCGCTATCAGTAACTGTTAATTTTAAGTTTTTGTCAATCGTTGCCTTTATGGAAATGGTGCCAAGCTCAGGGGTAAACTTGAAGGCATTGGATAAGAGGTTGGTAATAATCTTTTCGAGCTTATCAGCATCAAAATAAGAGCTTGTTTTAGTCTGCGGTGGGAGATCGATCAGCAGCTTAATCTTTTTCTGTTCTGCCAACGAAGCAAAAGACATGATTAATCCACGCAGAAAGCCGGGAAGATCTCCTGGTTGAACCTGCAGTTCCATTTTTTGCGATTCAAGTCGGGAAAGGTCGAGCAGCTGGTTAATCAGCTGTTGAAGTCGTAAGGCATTCCTTTTCATAATACCAAGCTGCTCGGTTGAGGCCGTATCAGGTTGCTTTTGTTGCAGTGAATCAATCGGCCCAAGAATAAGCGTCAGAGGTGTTCTGAATTCGTGGGAAATATTGGCAAAAAACCGCGACTTCAACGTATCGAGCTCTTTTAATTTCTCAGCTTCAAAACTGCGCATTTGCAGCTGACTGTTCAGCATAAATCGCTGAGTTTGCATACGCCAAAGCAAATACAATGCACCAAGGGCCAATAAAATAAACGTAGCATATGCCCAACCGGTCTGCCACCACGGCGTTAAAATGAGAATGTTCATGCTATCGCCGGAATCGTTCCAGATACCGTCGCTGTTTTTACCTCTAACCCGAAAGACATACTCGCCAGGAGAAAGATTGGTAAATGTTGCAGAATTCTCACCAACCGGATAAACCCAATCCGCGTGAAATCCTTCCAGCTTATACGCATACCGGATTGCATCCCGCCTTGTATAGTCAAGCGTTGTAAATTCAAATGAGAAGGTATTTTGATAGTAGTTCAGAGTAAGATTGTCCGTCATTCGAACAGGACGTTCTAACAAGCGTTCCTCTGATTCCTTAGAGACTCGTGGGTTGTTATCCAATGTAACAGGTTCGTAAAACAGACGGAACCCGGATATATGTACTGGGGACGGTTCTGTATTATCAAGTATCTGGTCAGGATGAAAACGAGTAATCCCATTAATACCGCCAAATAACATTTCGCCATTTGAAAGTTTTTCAGCGGAATGGCGCCAACCGGATTCAAATGCACTGTTCTGAATCCAGCCGCTAGCGCGCCCATACTTGCGGATATTTTTATTCTGCGGCGAATAGCGCATTAAAGCATCCGGGAGCTGAAGCCAAAGCGAGCCAGTGTCATCTTCCAGAATACCATAAACCTCTTCGTTAAGATCCCCGATTGAGGAATCGGCATGACGTATTTTTTCAGAGAATAAATCAAAATAATAAAGTCCTCTATTGGTGCCCAACCACATTCGCTTTTCAGACTTCTGGTTATACAGCGTATGAATAATAAATGAGCCTTCGACGGCATGTTTTAATCGCTTAACGGTGAGTGATGGTAAGTGCATAACGCCAATTCCAAAATCCGTTCCCAGAAACAATAGTGAATCATTAGTTTGATTCAGCACAGTCACATTATTACTTGGCGGGGTATGTTGATCGGTTTCATTGGTTTGAAAACGAACAAACTGCCCGGTCTCCGGTTGAAATAAATTCAGTCCACCACCATTGGTCGCAACCCAGATTTTACCAAAACGATCTTCATAAATCTGATTAATACCATTTGAACCAATAGTGGTTGAATCATCACGGTTATGGCGATAATTGACGTATGTATTATTATCAACGTTGAAGTGATTTAATCCACTTTGAAGATTACCGGCTATCCAGACCTGCCCTTTACTATCAGGAAAAATATCCAGCGCCCAGAAAGATTTTGTTCCGGGAATAAATGGTTCAAATCTGGTAAAGGTTTCATTATCCGGATCAAAGCGACAAAACCCTTTAAATAAAGTAGAGATCCAAACCGTACCATCTTTCGCCTGTTTAATACCGGTTACCAAAGCATTGTTAAGGCTATTTCGATCTTCCGTATCATGCCTGTAATGTTTAAACTGCTTACTCCAGTGAGAATACACAGAAATGCCATTTTTGGTAGCGATCCAAATATTGCCATCCTGATCGCGATATAGATCCTCAATAAAATTATGGGACAGCGAGTGGCTTTTTGCACTGGAGAAACGCTCCCAATAGGACCGTCCGGATTCCGGGTTTACAATGCATATTCCCTGTTCAATAGTACCAAGCCATAATCTTCCGTTCAGATCTTCCGCTACCTTACCGTACCCTTGATAGTCTACACCTCCTTTAAACGGAGTTATTTCAACAGTGCCATTCTTTTTCAAACGCAGTTTTTTAAGTCGGTCACGATCTCTACGCAACCACTTTTCACCGCGGCTATCATTAAAAAGAAACTGTATATCTGTTTCATCCTGCCAATAATGGCGAACCTGCCGCTCTGTTTTCAGATCAATAACCGTTAATTGACGTCCGGAGCTGGTAACCCAGACGCTGTCTTCCTGATCGATAAAAAGAGAATAGATGATCCGCCCAATGGGTGAGTCTCTTCGATGTTCTCCCAGATCAACCTTCTGTATTTTACCGGAAGCTATATGAAGTTTAAAAAGACCATAGCCGAAAGTCCCGATCCAGAGATAACCATATTGGTCTTCCTTCATCACATGAGGAAAACGAAGAGCCCGTTTGGCATTCGGTAAATCGGTAAACTGATAGCGAATAAATTTATCGAGCTCAGCATCATAGCGATTCAGACCACCGGCGCCAATCCAGATATTTCCACTTTGATCTGTATAGAGCGATTGAATATGATTAGAAAATAGCGAGGATGAATCTGCCGGATCAGATGTATAGGTCTTTATCGATTCGCCATCGTATCGGCAAAGACCGTTTGCCGTTCCGATCCACATAAAGCCAAGTGAATCCTGCGTAATCGCGGTTACGTGCTCTGTCGGTAAGCCGGATTCCAGACCTATTCGCTGAAACAGAAAGTCAGGAGTCGGCTGGGCAAATAAGGCGTTAAACAGAAAGCCGAAAGATAGAATCGTTTTGATAAGCGTCGGATGCTGCATGGGGAAAAGGCACTCCACATGTCATTCGTTACGCAAATATAAGCAGGAAAAAACAGAATAACGTGATAGCTGATAAATTTACAAAAAAGGTTCTGGGTTCTGTCTTCTATGCTCAGACATCCCCCTCAAACACAATCACCTCCACACCATCCGGATCTTTCAAATACACATAGGTACTTCCCCAGGGGCGGGGCATCGGCTTGCTATGTGGCCAGCGATTATTCACATGTGCTATAAATTCTGAGAGACTCTGAACGCGAAACTGTAGACTTAGATCGGATCTGACTTTCGGTTCTGTGGCATGCGCAATTTCAAGGAACCCGTTCGATTCTATATTAAAACCAAGAATCGCACCGGAAGATGTGCCCCAATTCTGTACAATCGAAAGACCGATAATCCTTGAATAAAACTCAACTAATGCTTCGACATCCCGGGTTTCGATACGAGTTTTGATCCCGGTTAATTGCATGTTTATTTCCTACCATGATTCATGATTATTCCCTTCCATGACTAAAGTCATGGGCTTCGCATCAAGGATTGGATCATTGTGAGGATCTTCTGATATACTCAAATTGTTTTCCGCTGTAGCGGTAAAACACATCAGCCCCGACGACCTTTTGCTCACCTTCACCACCGGGATTTAGTAAAAGCGTATCGGCAGGAAATTCTACCAGCAGCGTATCGCCGATAGCAGAGATCGTGCTATTCACCATAATATTTCCCGGCAAATCGTTTGGGTCATAGGTTGCGGCGTTAATATGTCCGAGTTTTTTTACCTGCTGCTTTGAAACAGCAAAAACAGTATTCCCCCAGCTGCCGAATCCACCGGCATCAACACATACCAGCAGTGGAAATACGGTACTATCGTTTATAAAGAACAGCGGACTTAATGCCTCGCTATCTGAGAATCCCGGTGAAGCATAGACGACACTGTCTTCAGCGTTTTTGATAATCATACGAAGACCGGGAATTGTGGTATCAGGCTGGAAGGCAGAAAATGAGCCGAAGAGAAATGTAAGTGAATTTATTGTGTAGTGATCAGAGATATAGCCTTCGATCGTGCTGAAGTTTGAAGAGTCTGGTGAGACGTTTTTCAACTTGTATTGCGTATATAAATTTATCGGCTTCTTATCGTCACATTCTTCCTGTCCAGTCAGTACAAGACTTAACAGAAGAAAAACAGTCAGAGTAAAAACTCTAATGAACTCACCAGCAGATCCTAATACTTTACCCATCAGAAATACTCATCGGGAATTAGTTCGTCCGAAGCCCCCAATAAAATGATCGCTGCAAGTACGATAGCCCAAACAGCCCATTTTTTGCCGGTTGGCGCACCGTGTTTATTTTCCTGATAAGAAATTATACCAAGCCCTAATCCGAAACCACCGAGAATCACTCCGATAACGGCTGCAACGGTAGGTACAACATCTGGTGCTACAGCAAAAGCTCCAAATGCCGATGCTAACAGGCTGGTGATGTTCTTCCAACCGATGCGTTTTGGGTCAAGATCAAACTTTTTTATGGCCTTTAGCAGTGTAGAGATTCCCTCATGCCAGGCGTTATCATCAATTCGCATGGGCTCAATATAAGCCAGCTTTTTCATTGGCTCCGGCAGCTGTTCTTCACGCAGGCGCTTTGCACCATCCACCAGTACCGGGATAATCCCAATCTCCCTTTGCAGAGCCGTAGCAACTTCAAAGCGAACGTAGTCTTCCAAATCGTCTAACCTTCGGGAGCCATCAGCATTTTTATGCTCCGTCCATTCCGGACCGATTACCGCTATAAACACGCTGCATTCCTTAATCGCATCCTCAATTTGCTCTTTCCAGTTGGCACCGCCAAATAGAGATGCCTTATCCTGAAAGACGCTTTGCTCTCCGAACTGATTTACCAGGGCATCGGCTATACGACCAGCCCGCATAAAGGTGCCTTTTTGACGATAGCTGACAAAGATTTTCCCCATGTCGACCTCAACTTGATAACTAAATAGTACTGGGAAATTATGCAAGGGTTTAAACCTGAAATCAGGCTTAATCTGCTTAAATCGTAAGCAATAAGAGATCAATAAGCAAGGGCAAACCGGTGTTTAAAAGGCTCCGGTTAAACCGATAGTAAACCAGCTGACGTTACCCTGACCATCTCTATCTACATCTTCCAGGGCAATACTATGGCCAATTAAACCTGCGAATCCAAAGGTCTCGGTAAAGGGTACAGCTACCTCTACTCCCAACTGGAAATTGTTAAACCCGTTATATTCCTCGCTGACATACCCGAAATCGAATGCCTTAAGAATATACGGAGTAAGAATCAATTGTTCTTCCATAAGCGGTTGTTCGGAACCAAGAGATATTTCCAGAAATCCACCGGAAGCTTCCGTAGAGAAAACATAATCCACTGCCGGAGTAACATACGGCAAACCGGCGAAAGCCAATCCGGCAGTCAGTTCATTATCGCCGGCGTCATCTGCCGGAAACTGCAGCCTGGTATAGCCGGTATAGAACTCAACATTATTAACAGCACTTCGATACTCTGCAGTAAACTGCAGTTCCTGGTAATCGACTTCCGTCCCATTTACCAGCCAGGTCGACAAAGCAAAATTACTCCATTCAGCAGCGGCTTCCAGAGTAGCAAGGCCACCTTTGCCAAGATTATCACGGCCTTCGGAAACATATTTACTTTCCCAAAATGTGCCTATGCTGAAATCCGGCTTTTCGGGTGAGTTAGCAAAAAGCGTTAATGTCGTAGATAAGGATAGGAGTAAAGGTCGTATCATACGTATTCTCTGTAAGCTTTGATAACGGGTTATTTGAGCAGGTTAATTTACAGAGAATACGAAGAAAAAACTGTGCCGGATTGAAAAAACTGCTATTCGATCACTGAATAGGCGTAATAACTAACGAACGTTCCGCAACCTCTGCAGCACTAAAATACCCCAAAGCAAAGTTCTCAGAATTCGTTTTATTAACTACGTTTCCACGAATGGTGGCTGGTGGTGGATCGAATAAATCTGCGCTGGAGGTTTGTTCAAAAATGATAAAGTAATAACTATAGGTTTGTTGAGATAGAGATACCTGCCGTATCATAACGGTCTGCCCCGGCTCAAGAATAGCCTCCTCATTCGGCTCATACCCGACTACTTGTTGACCATTATAAAATTCATCGGAGGCAATTAGATTAAACTTATTTCCCGGATCCGGAACCAGTTGCAGCTCACCATCAGCATACTGCTCCCAAAGGTAATAGTTCTGTGCATTTACCGGATCCAGGTAATCTATCCGGGCACGAATCCCCTCATCCTCAAACTCATTCTCTTCTACAAATACCTGATATATAGAGTCTATTGGTGGAACGGCGTAAAGCGTTTCCTCTGCCTCAAATTCCTCACCATCGTATTGAATAAATAACGTGTACGTCATATCGATTTCTGCAATAAGACTATCCGTAAAATATAGCCCCGGCTCAGAAGCCGATTCCTCAAACTCCCAACGACGTCCATTGGCATCACCCACTAAGACTGTTGCTCCTGTTGCAACCGGAGGAAGATCGGTGCTGAAAAAGTCCTCCGTTAGAGATAGTCGAATTCGCTGCGTACCGGAGTCCACGCCCTTTATTTTTTCAATGCGCCCCTCAACAACAAGACGCTGCTGACTCTGTGATAAATCCAAATCCACTACGGTTTCACAAGCGATAAACAGACTGCAAAAAAATAGCATGATATATTTATAAATATTTCTCATCTCAGTTCTCCCTAGAAGCTTAGGTTGTAGGTTATACTTGGGACAATGCCAAAGAATGACAGACGTACGGCTTCACTGGTAAGCGGGTTGTTTTCGTTTTGACGGAAACGTATTGACGAAGCATTCTGGCGATTATAAAGATTGTAGATACCGAATGTCCAGTCGCCTCCCCAGAATTCATTCAGGCTTACTGCTACGTCGAGGCGATGATAAGCCGGAAGACGGTTCTGATTGCGATCTTCATACTGCGGAATAATCAAATTGCTAAATCGGTAGCGCCCACCGGGATAGGTAGACGGTCTACCGGTTGAGAAAATAAAATTGCCGGAAAAGCTTACGCGCTTTGAGCGCTGGTAGATGGTTGTAAAAGACAGATCGTGTAAGCGATCAAAATTACTCGGATAATATTCACCGTTATTAATCCCCGGATCGATTTCGTTTATTCCTTCTACCTGACGCTCACTCCTTGATAAGGTATAGCTGAGCCAGCCAGTCAGCTTGCCCTGCTTTTTACGAATAGACAGCTCGGCACCATAAGCTCTTCCCTGCCCACTTAACAGCTCGGTTTCCAGATAATTATTGACGGTGAGATCTGCTCCGTCGATGTAGTCGAGCTGATTCTGCATGTCTTTATAATATCCCTCGATACTGGTCTCGAAGCGGTCGCTTGCGAAGTTACGGAAGTAGCCAACAGCAATTTGATCCGAGATTTGCGGTTCGATAAACGGTCCGCTGGGAGCCCAGATATCGAGGGGCGTTGGGGAAGACGTATTTGAAATCAGATGAATGTATTGTCGGGTGCGATTATAGCCGAGCTTGATAGAACTATTGCGGTCCAGGATAATTCGTGCAGCTAATCTTGGCTCGAGACCACTGAATGTTGAAATCCGTTCATTATTTCCGTAGGTCGTTTCACCGATAACCAAGCCGTCCTGATAGCGCTGGGTTAGTGGATCAAATATAACCGGAGCATCATTAGCATACTGACGCAGGATTTGATCGCCCAGGCGCATAAAGTTTGAGAAGCGCAGTCCGTAAGTCATACTCAAGCGGCTGGAGAGCTTTTGTTCAAGTGAAAGATAGCCCGCAGATTCGAGAGCAAATTTTTTGTCGAGGGCAGTTGGAATGACCCCTGAATTTTTGATAGGCTTAATGGAACCGGGCTGGAAGTTGTAGAAAATACTGCCGCCGCCAAACTCCAGCCGATAATTATTGTTGATAAAGAAAGTGGCATCGGCTTTGAGATGGGTATTAATAATATTCGATTTCCAATTGTATTCCGAGCCGCTGGACAAAATATCCAGTGAATAATCGTAATTGCTATAAATAGCGGTAAAGTTGGAAAAAAGTCGATCGTTGAATAAATGGTTCCACCGGAGTGTAAAGGCGCTATTGCCCCAGTTGGTGCCGAGAATATCGGCTAATTCAAACCGATCTCTGCCGAAATAACCCGACGCATAAAGACGATCATTTTCCGAAAGTTGATAGTTTGACTTAAAATTCAAATCGTAGAAGAAAGCCGTGTTATTATTGCCGGACAGTTTTAAAAATACATCCGCATAAGAACGACGGCCAGCCAGCATAAACGATCCCCTGTCCCGCTGAATCGGTCCTTCCAGCAACAGCCGGCTTGAAATCAGTCCGATACCGCTACTGGCTGCAAACTCTTTGGAATTCCCTTCTTTCTGCCGCACATCCAACACGGAGGAGATTCGTCCGCCGTATTGAGCCGGAATGCCGCCTTTATAGAGCTTTACATCCTTGGTCGCGTCGTTATTAAACACCGAAAAAAATCCAAATAAATGCGAAGCATTATATACTGGTGCTTCATCGAGCAGCACCAGGTTCTGGTCTGCGCTACCACCACGCACGTTAAATCCGGCCGAACCTTCCGCAACCTGAGATACCCCCGGTAATAATTGAATGGTTTTTAGCACATCAACCTCCCCAAGAACCACAGGAACCTGTTTTATAATCTGCACATCCAGCTTCTCAACGCCAATTTCCATGCTCTGCACATTCTGATCGGCCGCCTCGCCAGTTATAACAACCTCCTCTCCTTCAACGGTAGCAGGAACCAGTTCAATATTAAGTTTTCTGGCAGACGTCAGGTTAAGGTCAATCGTAGTAGGCTGATATCCCAGGTAGCTGGCATTAATTTGATAGGATCCGGTGGGCAAACTAATTGAATAAAAGCCATATTGGTTGGTGCTACCACCAATTGCCTGCCCCTCGATAACAATATTAGCACCGATTAGCGCTTCACCACTCGCACGATCCGAGATATAGCCACTCAGCGTAACGGTTTTCCCCTGAGCCAGCAGCATCGAGCTACTCAGTGAAAGGATCATTATAAATCGCGAAATTATTTGCATGATGTCTCCATAACGATTGTTTAGCATTGTATTGGAGAATAAACGAAGTGAATTTGGAGGAATTCTGTAGATTGGAAATTAGGAGAAATGTACCCGAAACGTATGGCGCCTATCGCTATAAGAATATGAACATTCAAATTGATAGGTATCGCAGATTTCTTTTACGATTGCCAGGCCAAGACCAACAGATTGCGAATTGCTACTGCCTTTCTGAAAGCGCTGAAACAATTTATCGGAATCGACAGACAAAGCATCACCAGTATTTGAGACCGCCAGTGACTGCTCGTTTATTGTTATTTTAATAATTGCAGGAGTACTCGAATATCGGATAGCATTTTGCAAAAGATTGCTAATCAAAATTTCTGCCAGCATCGGATTCATTTGCAATACTGCTGCTCCCTCTCGATTTAGCTCTGTGGAGAGTTGACGGAAGGCAATAAATTCCTCCAGGTCTTCCAGGAGTCTTTTTACAAGTCGATACAGATCAACCTGCTCGTTTTCTTGAAACTGCCTATTCTCGATTTTGGTTAGCAGCAATAAAGACTGATTCAGTCTGGCAAGTCGCCCGGATGCTTCGCTAACGCTGGTGAGCAGCTTAACCTGCTCTTCCCCTAAATCCCCGGACTGCATCAGCAGTTCAAGCTTTGAGCGAATTATCGCCAGAGGCGTTTGCATTTCATGAGCGGCATTTTCGGCGAACTCCTTCAATGAGGTGTAGTCTTTATTGATCCGTTCCGACATGCTATGAATCGCCTGATTTAGTTCATTAAACTCGTCGATGTCACCCGACTCAAACGATAGCGTTTTACCACTGGTAACGTCATAAGATCGGATTTGATCGAGTGTCGAGTTGAATGGAGACCAGACCTTCTGATTTATCAAGCCTGTCATATAGTTTACCATCAGCAGGATAAAAACCAGAATCAGCGCCATAGCCAAAGCAGTGCTTGCAACCAATGGCTCAAGCTCTCCAGGGGAGTTGCGAATGGTAATATGATAGTTTTGTCCGTTTATAACAGAAGAAAAATCAAGCTGACGATATGGAATTTCCTCCTTCTCAATCGGCTCGTAAAAAGAGGTATCGGAAAAGGTCTCGGGAATGCTTACACCGGGCGCAACTTCTCTAACTTCCAAAAGCTTACCGGAGCCCGGAATACGGCCGGCAGCAATTTCTTCCTGAACAATTTGTTTTTGATATACCAGGCGTTCTTCAATTTCATCGTAGAAAACATAGTTGATGAAAGCGTACATAAGAATACTTCCCAGAAGCAGACTTATCGGGGTAAAAAGCAGGTAGTAGCGATTGGATTTTTCGAGTAGTTTCATGGACTCGAGAGCTTATAGCCCATCCCGTAAATGGTTTGCAAATAGTCTTCGGCGCATTTCGCCAGGACTTTCTTGCGCATATTTTTAATATGTGTATAAATGAAGTCGAAGGAATCCACCATATCAATATGATCGCCCCATAAGTGTTCGGCAATGGCTTCTTTGGTAACCACACGATTTTGATTGGCAATTAAATATAGCAGCAGCTTGTATTCTTTTCCGGTCAACTCAACTTTGTCGGTATTCACAAAAACGTCAGCCGTATCGGTATCTATGCGTATCTCCTTGAAAACAATTTCCGGATGCCCCTCAAACTGACGCCGACGCACTACTGAACGAATGCGGGCATTTAATTCTGCCATGTGGAAAGGCTTGGTGATATAGTCATCGGCACCAAGGTTTAACCCTTCGATTTTATCGTCGAGTGAGTTACGCGCGGAGATGATTAAAATTCCGGAGCTTGACCGCGCTTTTTTTAAAAGCTCAATTAATTCAAGTCCGCTTCCATCCGGCAAATTAATATCGACTAGCACCACATCGTAGTCATACAAGTCGATTTTCTCTTCGGCATCTGCAGCTGTTGCAACGGCCTCACAGAGAAAATCGCTCTGGGTTAGATAGCTGCGGATTGCATCAGACAGACTTTCTTCATCTTCTATAAGTAATATCTTCATTCATGCTCCTGATCTTACGCTCTCTGAAATCTAATAGTGAAATCTGAAGAGAATCTGTCTTTAGGATGCCAGAGCCCAACCGGCCTTTACGCATTAGACATGCTGATCGACTAAGATAGCATTGCCATCCGGATCGGTAATCACAAAGCTCGCCGGGCCGGAAGTAGATTCATCCGCTTCAGTGTTGAATTCTACACCGGACTCACGCAGAGATTTTTGCAGGTCGCGAACGTCGGTATAAGAATCAAGCGTCTCGGCATTCTGATTCCAACCGGGATTAAAGGTGAGAATATTATTTTCAAACATCCCTTGAAAGAGTCCGATAACGGTCGAGCCATTACGAAGGATCAGCCAGTTCTGAGTAATGTCCCCACCAGCCTCTTCAAATCCAAGCTTCTCATAAAACGCCTTTGATGCCTTAATATCCTTTACTGCCAGACTTACAGAAAACGCTCCAAGATTCATGTTCTTTTCTCCCAAATTTAAAATTTAGTCCAACCATTTATACATAACGAATGCATCGACATATTCACCTGAAGGGCGCTGAAATGCTCCCGGCAAGCGACCAACGATCTCAAAGCCCAGCTTCTGCCACAGCCTGACCGCTCCACTATTGCTGGAAGCAACATAATTAAACTGCATTGCCTTGTAGCCTAATTCTTCGGCAATCTGCTGAGAGTGCTCGCACATGCGTGTTGCTAAACCTCTACCGCGTGCGGATGAGGCAACCATGTAACCACAATTACAAACATGGCTTCCCGGACCGGCGACATTCGTTTTGATAAAATAAGTACCGAGCACTTCTCCCTCTTCCTGCACAACAAACGTTTTGGCCGGCAACACCATCCACAGCTGCTCTGCTTCTTCTTTGGTGGTATCCCGGTTGAAGCCGTAGGTTTCTCCGGCAGATACGATTTCTTTAAAAATCGGCCAAATAGCATCAAAGTCCGACGGGCCAGCTTCGCGGATTGTGCTAAACATTAGATGATTCCGATTGATGAATAAAGGAAAATTCCTCATTCGTTGGAGAAACGGCAAATAGCTTGTAACCCTTTTTTCTCAGCGTTTCAATTGCTTCCAGCGTCTTGTCTGCAGGGACGGTATCAAATCGATGATGGAATTCGACCAGCACCTGTTTTGGACGAATGTCTGAGCTGCAAATATCCTGAATAACGGCGTATTCTGCCCCTTCAATATCCATCTTCAAAATATCGATTTGGGCATGACCCAAGTCCTGCATAATTGTCGACAGCTTTTTCACCGGTACGGAAATAGAGTCCGCCGATGTTTCCGGTCTCTCCAGCAAGGTATGCGATACGTGATCGGGATTTTCCGGTGGATTAAAAGAGACGGTACCGTCAAAATCGGCAATGCCATAGGGAAAAATGTTAAACCGTTCGGGAAGCGATTGCTGTTCAATCCACTGGAGGGATTTGGGTGTAGGATCAAATGCAAAGACTGATAAGCCAAAGCGTTCGATTAGCGCCAGATCAAAGGAAACATCATGACCGACTCCGAATGAATAGACAATGGTATTTTTTGTCAGGTCTTTCGTAACAATTTCCCAACCACCATAGGTGGAACCAAAACGCTCTTTGGATACACGGATATCCGGTCTAATCAGCGGTTCGGCTCCGGTAGCTATTTGCAGCAGTGTTTTTACCCGGCGTGCTAAAGGCTTTAACTCCATGAAAGTCTCTTTTCACGCCTGAAAACCGCCGGCGCTAGTCCTTATGAAATGGAATTCGGTCCGTTAAGCTCCTAATATCTTCATGAAAGGAGGGATTAAGCAACTGTAATTTCGGAAGAAAAATCATTTCTCGCTTAAACGGATATTCTTTCCGGAGTTTCAATACTAAATACTGCCCGTAACGACTGGATAATCCAACAATATCGCTTACCGGAATGCGTACTTCATCTCCCCAATTATGGATATGCAGATCCTGATCCACCAGCAGTACCTTGTCGAGAACCGGTAGACAGAACCGGGTTAATAACCAGTATGCGCCAGCAGCCAGCATGATCAGAAATGTTAAAAAGGGAAGATGCTTCATCGAAAATCCGTTAAGGATAATTTCTCTACCAAATAACACAATCAACAGCAGCACGAAAACGGATAGAAATGCCGGAAAGATTTTCTTTACATAAAACGTCATTTTTGATGATAATCGAATCATTTTTTTATCCTGTTAAATGTGGTTTATCTTAAAGCGTCTCTCTCTCCAGATACCAATGGCCTCCTAGGGAAATATACTCCCTTCCGGGTGAAGGTTTCTCAGACGGCTCTGCAACCAGCGGGTCCGGCTCGTTCTCCGACCAAATAACCGATAGTTGTCCGCCGGAGAAAAAGATTCCCCAGGAATCCATTTTAAATTGAACAACTAACTGATGCTCCTCTTCGATGTAGCGTTTAACCCGTTCCAGCCTTAGTGCCCCAAGTGCATCGAGCTTGCCCAGATACTCCTGAAAACGCTCCGGAGGAAAATCGTTTTTTCCCAGCATTTCAGCCTCGGTAATACTCACTTCATAATCTGCTGAATCGGGATGGCCCTGATGCCAGCCATCACCATCATTATAGAAGCTATTCACTTTCTTTTTTGAAACGGCATAGAGAGGTATGTCAGCATCTTCATCAAGCATATTCTTAAGTTCAATAAATTGCTCGCGGTGCTGTTCAAAATCGTTTATAACCTGCTCAGGGGTAGTTTTATTGATCACCGAACAGCCGGGAATACAGGTAAACAAGCTTAAGCCGACCAACAAAAGTAGAAGTGTGATGACAATTGCAAAACGTTTCATATTCATATTTCTTGATGTTTAAAACTTGTAATTGATTTTTCTTCCTATTCAGAGCAGTGGTGGATTCTTTTTTTCTCAATTCTAAAAAAATAGTTGTTCTCCGGGATTTATTTTCTATATTTGATGTATCAATAATTGACTCAGCTATGAAAAAGACCGACATACATAACGTAATCATGTTCCAGATTGAACAGACCAGCAAAACTGCCAAGCAGCATACGCAGAAAGTTTTTGATTCACTGGGTTTGGGTATTACGGTGGAACAGTGGATTCTGATGAAAATCGTTCAGGAAACCCAGCCGCTTTCTCAGAAAGAGCTGGCAGAGTTTTCTCTACGTGATCCGGCCTCAATTACCCGTACTTTGGACATTTTACAGAAAAAAGGATTCCTGGTCCGCGAAGCAATTCCTGGAAACAGGCGACAGTATAATGTGCGGCTCACCTCTTCCGGTGAAGCATTTGTTCAGAAACATATGGCGCTGGTTAAGCAGCAGCGTGAGCAAAGTACAGCTGGCTTTTCGGCTGAAGAACTCAATCAACTTAGCGAGATGCTGCAGCGAATTAAGGACAACATGAGTTAATATTTTTTTATTCAATTAATTGATATATCAACAATTGATTCAACCAAAGGAACTCAATTATGAAAAAGAGTCTATTCATCATGTTATTATTTGGAATGGTATTACTAACGGGCTATGCCCAGGCATCGGATGCCGAAAAGATTAAGGCAGCCGTAACCGGCTTCGCCAAAGCTGCGGATATGAACGATGCCGAAAAGCTGGCGGGTTATCTGGATACCAACTACCGCCTGGTGCTAAACCGACTCTTCGGCAGCAGCGAGGTGAACATCATGCCCCGAGAGGTATATCTGGAGAAGATCCGCAAAAAGGAGTTTGGTGGCGACACGCGCAAAGTAACCTTCGACCAGCTGATCGTAAACGGAACCACCGCCAGTGTGAAGGTAACTCTGAAAGGCAAAAAGGCCACCTTTATCTCACTCATTACGCTGGTGCAAAACACCGATGGTCAGTGGAAGCTGGTGAGCGATATGCCGATGATAAAGTAAATTGCTGTCGTCCTGCGCTCTTTTGTAGCGCAGGACGTTTCCTTCAGCCACTCCACCCTTTCCTATTTCTAAAATGCAATTGTATTAAACCTCATTTAGTATATATTTAATAACCTCCCTCAAAAAACACCCACAATTATGGAGTTTTTATATGCTGCCTTTTCAACAGTATTTGCACCGGTTTTATAAACTGCCAATCGCCGTCGCGGTTTTAATATCTCTATATATGCCTCCGCTATTTGCTCAGAATTTTAGTTCCGTAAACCAGCAGGATTCTTTATTAATTGAAGTCGGTAGATATAATCAAGGCGTGTCGTATGATTTTCAGATAGCAGATAATAAAGCTTTTGTAATCAGCGGTAACTTTCTAAAGATATATGATATTTCGATACCGGAGGAGATAGTATTAATTTCTGAGATTGAGGTTGAAGGGCTGGCCCACTCGGTTTCAACAGAAGGTAATCTTGTAGCTGTAGGTCAAGAAGATCATATATCTATCATTGATATATCAGATATTGCTAATCCAAGATTGAGCGCTTTGCAAACACCAGGTCAAGGTGTCTTTTCAGTATTAATTAGTGATACCCTTTTATTTGCAGGACATGGGGGAAGGTTTGTAACATATAGCCTGGCTATATCTGATAGCATTTATCCACTGGACAATTTGAACTATGTTGCGACCTCATTCGATATGATTAAAGAAGACACGCTTGTATATGTCGCAGCAGGGAGAAAAGGGCTACGGATTTTATCTGTTTCCGACCCAACAGACGCAAGTCTTTTATTTTCAAGCGGCGAAATATATGGCGTTACAAGAGGTCTAGTAAAGTCAGGAAACCTGGTCTTTATCGCGACGGAGTTCGAAGGACTGGTTACGCTTGATGTTACCGATCCTAACCAGGTAGTTGAAGTTAGCAAACTGGATAGCCTGGGTCCAAGTGGCAGTGTTGCTGTAAACGGAAATATTGCCTATGTGTCGAGATTTATTGATAATCCTTCAATAACTTCTAACCCAACCTATGTCGTTGACATTTCAGATCCTGCGGCTCCCATGATTATCGGAGAATTTGCTTCTTTGAATGAGCAGGTATGGGAAATGGAATTTATCAATAATCAGTTAACGATTTTGGATGAGGAAGATGGGCTTCAGATTTTCGATGCATCTACTGCGAATTCCCCACAGCTAATCGGTGATAAAGACAGCTACGGCTGGCCACAGGATATAACATTCGAAAATAACCTTATGTTTCTCGCCAATACCAAAGACGCTGTTCAAATTTTAGACGTTTCGAATATTGATCTTATTCAGGAACTAGCTACTATTGACTCCGATGAGAGCTGGTCGGTTGCTGCTGCGAACGATATTCTTCTGGTTGGAGGAAAAGAAGCTTCTGACAAACTGAAAGTATATGATATATCAAATCCAAGACAGCCTCAGCAGATAGATGAATTTCAATCCGGTAGTAGAGTCGCCGACATTGTAATCCAAAATGACATAGCGTACTTAGCAAATGGAGCAGATGGTTTAAGAATAATGGATATCTCTAATCCAGCTCAGATATCCGAACTTGGCACTCTTGATATATTCTCTTACGCATTTAAAATTGTCGTGGAAGGTGATCTGGCATTTATTGTGGACTTAACACAGGATATAGCAATTATTAATATCTCAAATCCTGCCCAACCACAGCTAGAAGCATTTTATCCAATTAGTCAGAATCGCCCTCCTTCTATAGCTGTTAAATTGCCTTATTTATTTATTGGAGGTAGTGATGCAGCACTAACAATTGTAGATGTATCTACTCCAGGCAGCCCGCTTAACGTCTCTGACATTGGTTCAAGTGTCAAATCGATTGGCATAGAAGTTCAGGATAATTTTGCATATGTGCACGTTCGAGGGCAGCAAGATAGATTGAGACTTTATGATATTACCAATATCTTCCAGCCTATACAGTTACAGGCTATTCAACTCACAACAAATGCAGCACAATCGATGAGTTTTTACGACAATAAAGTGGCTGTTGGATTAAATGATCCATTTATCGGAGGAACTTCTATTTATGAGGAAGTATCTACTATTATTTTCTACGAGCATCCTATTCTAACAGGCCTGGAAGGAGGACCAAACCTTTCAACGGCATTCAAACTCTATCAGAACTACCCAAACCCGTTCAATCCGAGTACGACTATCGAATATGATCTAACGACTAATATCGAAGTAGATATTACGATTTTCGACATACAAGGGCGATCTGTCCGAACACTTGTTTCTCAGAAGCAGTCCTCCGGATCACATAAAATTACATGGGATGGTCAAAATGGTTTTGGAGAATCTGTTTCCAGCGGTGTCTACTTCTATCGTTTGAAAATCGGAAATAAAAGCAGCACTCGCAAGATGCTGCTTATTCGTTAAAAGATTCCCTATCGGCTGCTTCAAGCTATTTCAGAAGCAGCATTTTGCCGGAAGCCTTAGCGGACTTTGTTTTTATGCTGTAAATATAAAGTCCGCTGGCAACTTCACGTCCTACATCATCCGTACCGCGCCACTCCAAAGTATTTTCACCGGACTTTAGCGTATTCAGATTGCGACTTACGATCCGCTGCCCGAGTAGATTATAAACCTCAAAGATTACCGCTTCACTTGTCGGAAGGTAAAAGCTGATGGTTGTTAGCGGGTTAAACGGATTTGGATAATTACCGTAGAGCTTCAGCAATTGAGGAAATATGCTTTCATCACTACCGGCAATCGAGGTAGAGGGATCTTCAAGGATGTAGACTCCGGCACCACTGCTGATATCGCCCTGTAAGCTAAGAAAAACGTTGCGGCGAAACTCGCTAGCCTGAACTGGATGGCCGGAAAATCGTGAAACAATCTGCTGAGGCTGGGAAATATCCTCCACATCAAACAGGCGAAACCCAAAAAGCGTTCCGATACCAAGCTGCCTACCAACCGGCTGCATATGAACTACCGGATCATCTGATCGCTGCGGGAAGAACGCTTCTACTGAAATATTCGATGCAACTGTAGCATTTGACGGATCAGATAAATCAATAATTTGAATCTCATCTCCTCCTGTCTCATTTTCCAGAAAATAAAGGCGGTCCTCATCTGCGACTAAAAATCCACGGGTATTCGGAAGTGGCCCAATTGCGAGCGTATCCACCGGTAAAATTGCCAAGGGATCAGAGATATCGTGAACGATGATACCACGGTTAGTCGAAAACGCTACAGCATTTGCAGTGAAAGCAGCCGAAGTAGAAGGAAACACTGCATAGCTGTTTACCTGAAGTGCATTCTGTATATCGCTAATGTCATAGACTTTCAGCATTGTTGGTCCAGCAGGCACGAAAAGATATTGACCGCTGAAATACGGCGCATACAGAAAGTCGGATGATTGTAATATGACGTCTGACAAAGTGGCTGCCGTTGTGAGATTACCGTTTCCATCGAGTGAAAAGAGCTGTAACGGATTCTCATTCCCATAGACGACCATTCGATTCCCATCGATTAAAAATCGATTACCCGCCAGGGTATCTACCTGGTTCTCCAGCCAAACACCGGATGTGGTAAATCGTAGCAAGCGCGGAAATTCCTCTTCTGATAGCGCGAATACCCGATTCCCAGCCTGTTGTAAATCGACAATGTTTGCGGAAGCACCAGAATACGCGAGCTCGGTAATATTCTCCATAAATGGTTCGATCTGAATAGTGTCTTTAGCTTCTACGGTAAAGAATGTATCGCTTAGTTTTAAATTAACCGGAGATTCAAAAGCCAACAAGGGCTGGGTTTCGGTGAGTGCTGCTGTTGGATCAGCGACTTCGTGCCAGGGCGGCAGGCTCCACTGAAAATCGAGCGCATCGCCATCCGGATCACTGGACAGTTGCCCATCCAGCGTAATTATATCACCGAAGACCGCATTGCGCGTCGATAAATTCAAAACAGCAACCGGCGGACGATTATCAAAGGCCTCGATCTTCAGGCTTGCATTATATGGGCGTCCACCGCTTGTTATGATCATTAGCTCCACTTCATACTGCCCTGGAACATCAGGGGTTAATAACCGGCTTTTGCCGGGGCCACTCCCCAATTTGGCACTGCTACCGTTCGGTCGGCTGGTTAGCTGCCAGTTTGCAGTGGCAATGGAATCTACTGATGCCAGACGATTCAGGTCGGGTTTCAACTGAACTGTAGAATCAATGGAAACCGGAAAGCGATTCGCAATAATGTCTAATCGCTCTCCAGCCGGAAAAAAGTTGGTGGTTTCGGTAGCATTATTTCTCATAAAACTCAGGCTTTCGAGAGCAAAAGAACCTCGTCCCAAAACATAAGCCACAACAACATCCTGAGTATCTCCAGGTGCAAATGTAAATGGACCGCTATTAAGCAGCATAGCTCGATCATTACTATTATCATCCAGCCAGTTATTACTGCCGGGGGTAAGCGGCCAGCCGTTAAATACAAATTTCGGATCCTGATTACTGCCTCCGATTCCAACCTGCGAAGGATCTAATGGCATGCCATCAGATGTTATACCTCCAATCTGATAATCACGAGCTTGTTCGGCTGTAACCGGAAAACTAAACGGCGAGGGAAATAAATTTAATAAAAATGGGGTAAAAGATGTCATCTGTAACACTTGCTTGTCGTTTTGCAGAACCAGCGGCTGTCCAGCCTGGCGGAAAATTGAGGCCGTATTCCCTGGAGAATCCACTACGGGTCCCTGAAGTAATACGATTCCCACAGCCGGGGGGTCGGATCCATAACCGGCATCATTTCCATCGTTATAGGAAAACACAAGATTGCGAACAGGTGAACAACCGACCAGATCATCCTCAAAATCACCAATATCAGTATCTGCATATTTTGAAAAATAGACGCTGTCAATTTGATTCTGAGACTTATTTAACAGTCGGTAACGCATAAACACCACGTCACCCAGAAAATCATCATCGTCATATGCCCATGCCGTCACATGCGCCTCAATACCCATCGATTTGGTACTGAACCAACGGTTCCCAGTTGTGCTGTCGTTCATCACAAACCACAGCGTTCTGTCTCCAATAACCTCTGGCCTATCCACATTCGGGTCATACAAGCCGTCTCCGTTTACATCCTGATATTGTGCCCCCTGAGCCACTGCTTCACTCCAGTTACGATAAGCATCGCTACCAAATCCATCCTCGCGGTTTATATCATAAACGCGCACTTTTTCAGAATTTGGTGATAAGTCGAGTGCCCCTTCTTCCCATTCGGCACCCAAACTTTGAGGCAATGTCCAGGATACCCTCAGTTCGGAATTAACCTTACCGCTAACTGCAATACCGCCATAAAACAGAAAAGTAAGATTGGTTCCATTTGGGTAGCGCCCGAAGCCGTTTCTACCATTATTGGAAACCGGAAAATCAACTCGATTAATTGACAGGTCCTGCACATCCTCGATTATGGATCTACTTAGGGGTTCTTTTTGGGCAAGTAGAGGCTGACAAAAAAAGAAAATTATAAAGAAAACCAGCGCCTGCAGAATAGACTTTTGCATTTTAGCTCCATAAAGATAATGAAAGCAGCTGTGACTGAAAATCACTACTGCCAATTCGCAAATAATTGTTGTAAAGTTGGTTTGGGAGGTGCTAAAGTCTACTTCTTTCATCTGACTTTGTCAAGTAGAAGGTCGAACATTACCAATCAACTGGCTTGCCGTCCTGAAAGAAACCGCCATTTGGGCCGTCATCCGGAAGAGTTGCCAACCAGATAATTCCTGACGCTCCCTGCTCCACAGTTCGTGGGGCAGAGCTTCCGCCCATGCGGGTTTTTACCCATCCCGGACCGGCGGAGTTTACCTTTACATTTGCCGGCAGGCTGCTGGCAAGCGTAACGGTAAGCGCATTAATGGCCGCTTTGCTTATTGAGTAAGCAGCAGGACCGGTGAGTCCGGCGGCGAAAGATCCCCACTGCGAAGACACGTTCACGATACGTCCATAACCACGGGAAATCATTCCTGGAACCAATAAGCGTATTAAATCAAATGGACCGGCAACATTGACCCGCATGGAAGCGTCGAATTCATTTTCAGGTACCTGTAGCACGTTGCCTTCCTGCAAGATAGCAGCATTATTCACCAACACATCGATTTGTGGATGGTCGCGCAAAATATCTTTCACTTCCCGCTTCAGGTTTTGGCGATCAGCAACATTCAGCGCAACAGCATGCACATCTCCATCTATGTCTGCTGCTGCTTCGATACCGGCAGCCAGATTACGGCTTCCCAGTAAAACGGTATAGCCTTTTTCAGCAAGTCCGGCAACTACGGCTTTACCAATTCCGCGATTTCCGCCGGTTACGAGTGCAGTTTTTTTCATTTCTATCCTTTCAAGCCCACGACTTATGTATGGATTAGATTTTTCCTGGCCTCGACTTCGCTCGGCCAACGGAAATCGAACGTCTCGTTCCCCGAGCGCAGCCGAGGGGTCACGATACCTATTTCTCACCCGGCTAATGGGACAACATGCAGGTCGTCCACTGTTGCCTTATTCTAATCATACTTTTTGTCCGTTCCGGGACGACACACAGGTCGTCCCCTGCTGCCTACTGCCTGTGTTACTACAAACTGCCCTCTGCGAGGACGTCCCCTGATGATCAATTGATCTTGTCCCTGATTCCAACTCACACGGTAATTATTGAATTCTACCGGTAATGGAAAGCTCCTCGTTTTACCGTCTAATGACAACTCATTTTTTTGAAAACCGATATGTAGATGCGGCGTTTCCGAGAAACCGGAATTTCCAACGCGTGCAACGGGTTGTCCCACCTTGACCGTATCTCCGATCGCAACCAATAGTGAACCCTGCTTAAGGTGAACCATTCGACTAACCTCGTTATTGCCATGATCAATCTCGATATAATTCGCCTTGCGACTTTTCACTTGCCCAGGCGGATTATCCATTTCTTCATCCATCGCAGCGATGACGACTCCATATGCAGGTGCAACAATAACCTCACCGAAAGAAAAGTTGTCTTGCAGCGAGTCACCGACAGTCTGCCTACCATTTGAATCGACTTTCACAAAATCATATGCAAAATGTCCTCTTGATAAATGACGCCGATGTTCAACTCCAAAATCATGTCCAGATGATACAAACCATACCCCCTTAAGCGGTAACCAATATGAGTTCTGCTGCTCAAAATACTGTAAGGGTACTCGTTTGGAAATGACATCTCCATTTCGAAATGCAATACGGATTTCCAGTAAACAAATATTTACGGCAGCAGGGATATATTCCTGAAAGTTATGGTAGAGCAATGCGTCCCCAGGTGCCGGTTTCTGAAACCCGCTCAGACCATCAGCCTTAATATGTCGCCTCATCACTTCAGTCGTATCGCGAGAATATATGAACGTCAGCGATTTTATTTCTTCCGGGGTTTCAACTCCAAAGATACGCAGCCCAAAATTCAGATCTTCAAATCCAATATCCCCATTTAGCTTATAAATAACATCCGGATTAGGTAACACTTCAATACGCTTTTCCTGAGCATGAAGTGAATACATAGAAATGAACACAATGAAACAGATTCTAAGAGTCATAAACTATACCCTATTATGATTTTCTATAGAACGGGAATCATTCTATAAATGTTACTGTTTATCGGGATCAGGTTTTCAGAGGCGGGCAGAAACGGGCATCGGGTATCGCCCCTCGGCTTCGCTCGGGGTGCGGCTATTCGTTGGCCGAGCGGAGTCGAGGCCCGGTGATCGGGCATTCCTTCAGCGCAGTTTATCCTGAGCTTGTCGAAGGGCTCACGAAAGGCTTGTATCGGGTATTGGGCAGCAGTCGCTGCGCTCCTTGTGAGCGGTCACTTCGCTCCCCGGCAGTTGGGTAGTTGGGCAGTTGGGCTATTACTGCATGTTTCTGCCCGTTTCTCACTGTTTCTCACTGTTTCTCACCGATTCTCGGTCACCCACGACTAAAGTCATGGGCTTCCCATTTTCCATTGCCTCACTGCCTTGCCTTTCTCCCCTCATTTCACTAAGCTCATTTCAATTAACAAAACCGGAAATCATATGAATCGCATTCAATCTATCGGTCTCGTGCTGGGTCCATTGTTGTTTTTCCTATTCCTATTTGTTATACAACCCGATGGCCTCTCAACAGAAGGCCGGGCAATCCTGGCATCTGCGGCCTGGGTTGCGACCTGGTGGATTACCGGTGCGATTCCCATAGAAGTAACCGCTTTGCTCCCGCTGATCCTATTTCCGCTAAGCGGCGGACTGGCACTAAAGCCAACCGCAGCAGCATTTGGACATAAGTTTATCTTCCTCTTTCTGGGTGGATTTATTCTCGCCTTGGCAATTGAAAAGTGGAATTTGCATAAGCGAATCGCCCTAACAATAATTCGTTTTATCGGCGTAAATCTTAACGGTATTTTGCTCGGCTTTATGCTGGCCACAGCTTTTTTGTCCATGTGGATTTCCAACACGGCAACGTCTGTAATGATGCTGCCCATCGGAATGGCGATTATCGCCCAGATGAAAGATAATCCTATAACGTCTGATAATGAGAATGTTGAATTTGGCAAAGCACTAATGCTGGCCATCGCCTACAGCGCCTCAATCGGTGGGATGGCAACGCTTATCGGAACACCACCGAACCTGGTTCTGGCAGGTGTCGTAAAGGAGACGTATAATATCGAGCTTACCTTCGCCGGGTGGATGATTATCGGCCTGCCGGTTTCGGTGCTCTTATTAAGTATTTGCTTTTTCTACCTGACTCGTAAAGCATTCCGCTTTCAGCAGTCAGCTTTTCCCGGTGGAAAAGAGGAGATCGAAAATCAGCTTAAGAAACTCGGCAATATTTCGTTTGAGGAAAAGCTGGTTCTGCTTGTTTTTTCTCTTACGGCACTAGCATGGATCACGCGTTCTTTTCTACTAAAGCCACTCATTCCTGCGATAGACGATACCATTATCGCCATCTCAGCTGCGGTTATTTTATTTATCCTTCCGGCAGCGAATAAAGACGACGCGCTGTTAAAGTGGGATGATGCCAAGAAACTCCCCTGGGGCATTCTTCTCTTATTCGGTGGTGGGCTTGCGCTGGCGGAAGGCTTTAAATCCAGTGGACTCGCTGCATGGATTGGTGGTCAGCTAACGCTGCTGGAGGGCATAAGCATCGTACTGATTATTTTACTACTAATTGCAGCAGTCAACTTTCTTACCGAAATCACATCTAACCTGGCAACCACTGCTATGCTTTTGCCGATTCTCGCGCCAATGGCATTGGCAATAGACGTTCATCCATATGCATTAATGGTTTCCGCTACGCTGGCAGCGAGCTGTGCATTCATGTTGCCAGTCGCCACTCCACCAAACGCCGTCGTTTTTGGCTCCGGTTATCTGAAAATGCAGGATATGATCCGCACCGGTATCTGGCTAAATCTAATCTCGATTATCATCCTCACAATAATCGTGTATTTTCTCCTTCCCCTGCTCTGGGGAATTGAGATTGGGGCATTTCCAGCAGGTTGGTAACAGCGGGTAGCGGGTAGCGGGTAGCGGGTAGCGGGTAGCGGGTAGCGGGTAGCGGAAATAAAAGTTTTCTTCTTCAAGCAGAAAAAATATTTTCCACCAGCCACCAGCCACCAGCCACCTGCCACCTACCACCTGCCACCGGCCACCGGCCTTCAAGCCCCCCTCAACAGCTCCAGATCAGGCTGGGCAACCTTAAAGATCTTCAGATACATATTGGTGCGGGTATGGGAAATCCCTTCAATCTTATACAAGCGTTCATTCAAAACGCTGGTTAGATGGTCATTATCGCGGCACATAACGTTGATCTCAAGATCGAATTCACCGGCAATTTGCGCAACAAAACTCACCTCGGGGAAGGTCATTATTTCTTTAGCGATTTCCTCTATGCGCGTAGCCGGTCGCACGGCAATAAACACCTGCGCGTAAGCGTTGAAACCAATTCGGTTAGGATCAACCTGGCCAAAGACCAGCAGAACACCATCTTTTTGTAAACGGGTAAGGTGATTACTAACTGTTCCTACACTGACGTTCAGATCACGCGCAATATCTGTGAGAGACTTCCGCCCGTCATCAATCAGATGGCGCATAATTTTAAAATCGAGTTCGTTAAGGGAGTGACTGGTAAATGCATTTTCAGCATTCTCACGCCGGGAAGGTTGGATTTTTTTCATTCAAGGTCTCGCTTTTTGCAAAAAATCGAATTATCTCCAAAAAACACCTACTTTTTTTCGATTTTTTTCTGTAAAGTTCAAAGTATTTTGTGATATTTTCAAGCTATAGTACTGATGGTCCGAACAAGTATACAATACTCATACCGGCTTCTCTCTCAAAATGTTCGACATCAAGGCATTTTTATCTTTCGATATCGATGAAGAAAATAGTCGTATTCACCGAAACTCAGTCGGTAGTTTCTCATACATTATAGAGCTTCCTGACCTAAATATTGTAAACATGCTTAAACAACTGCACAATCATATTTTTTGCGGAGGTTCGATAGCTTCCGGCTTAAGCTGCCTGATTCTCATGTTTGCCCTCCTGAGCTGTGAGGAAAAAAAGCCGGAGCTTTCAACCCTCCTTAACAACCGTATCGAAAGTTTTGATGGCGATGTCGGTATCTACGTACATCACCTAAAAACCGGTGAAATTGTTGAAATCAATGCCGATACGCTGTTCCCTACTGCCAGCATGATCAAGGTGCCTATTATGGTGACCCTGTTTCAGCAAATGGAGAGAGACTCTCTTGGTTATAACGACGAGCTTAAATGGACAAAAGACGTTGTAAACTATCCATATGGTGGTGGGATACTGGACTCTTTTGCAGACAGCATGAAAATCTCGCCGGCCAAACTCGCCTGGTTGATGATTAGCTATAGCGATAATCACGCCAGCCTGTGGTGCCAGCAACTCGCCGGAACCGGCACTGCAATCAACGCGTTAATGGAGCAATACGGTTTTGATGGACTCCGCATGAATTCACGTACTCCGGGACGCAAGGACGACTGGAAAAAATATGGCTGGGGACAAACAACTCCACGTGAAATGGCCGAACTAATGGTTTTAATTCGCGAAGGCAAAGCCGTTTCATCCGCCGCCAGTGAGGAAATGTATCGCATTCTCACCACCAGCTTTTGGAGTGATGAGGCCCTTTCCCAATTTCCACCCAGCGTTCAGGCTGCATCGAAGCAGGGAGCCGTTAATAAATCACGCTCTGAGGTTGTTTTGGTAAATGCCCCCTCGGGCGATTACGTTTTCTGCGTGATAACCAAGAACCAAAAGGACGAGTCCTGGGAATATGGCAACGAAGGATTCACCCTGATTCGCGATGTGTCCAGAATACTCTGGAACCATTTTGAGGATGCTAGCTGGAGACAAAGTGCCGGACACCGGCGCTATAATCAACATTAACTCGCGACCCAAATCATCCGGTTGCTATAGGCAGTAGGATGCTTTGAGCCAAAAGGGCCGCACAGTTTTTGTGCGGCCCATACTTCTCTCTGCAGATCATATGCTGCAGATTATCCATAGGATGGATGTTATGCTGGACTCACTGCCAGTTCAGAAATCTCGGCAGCTGCTGAAGCGAGCGCTACAGGTTATGCCGCATGGGGTTAGTTCAAACTACCGCTATATCGATGACCAGTCTACACCGGTATTCTCACACGGAAAAGGAGCCTACCTTTTCGACCCGGATGGCAATCGCTATCTGGACTATCGACTCGGCTGGGGACCAATCATTCTCGGTCATGCCGATGATCTGGTGAATGATCGCGTCAAAAAAGCTATCGATACCGGCCAGGTGTTTGCCGGTACGCATGAGCTCGAGGTAAAGGTTGCAGAGCGTATTGTTGACCTTTGTCCCGGCGTGGACATGGTTCGCCTTACCAATACCGGCTCGGAAGCCACACTGCATTCACTGAGGCTGGCACGCGGCTATACCGGTCGCGATTTAATCCTCAAGTTCGAAGGCTCTTACCACGGAGCACATGATTACGTACTCTGGAGTACTGCCAATGCCCCGATCGATAAAGTCGGCAGCTATCAGCAGCCGAATGCCTGTCGGGCCAGCATCGGCATTCCACAGCAAATGCAGGATCTCATCCTGACCTGCCCCTGGAACAATAAGGAAATCCTCGGCGAAATGCTGCGCGAGAAAGGTGAACAGGTCGCAGCAATCATCATGGAGCCCATGCTTGGTAACGGCAATGCGTTGATGCCTGATGAAGGCTATTTGCAATTTGTTCGCGAGCAGTGCGACGAATATGGAATCGTATTGATATATGATGAAGTGAAGGTCGGTTTCCGCATTGCTGCCGGAGGTGCCAGAGAATATTTCAACGTCATACCGGATTTATCAACTTATGCGAAGGCGCTGGCTAACGGCTATCCGATCGCCGCAATAGCCGGTAAGCGTGAATTAATGATGCATTTCGGCCCGGGTAAAGTCTTTCAAAGCGGTACCTATTCCGGCAACGTGGTCTCTACTGCTGCCGCAGACGCTACGCTGGAACGTATCCAGACCGGAGATGTTCATCGACAGATCAACAGCATAGGCAATGCCTTAATGAGAGGATTGAAAGAGATACTTACCCGGCACGGTTTGCCACATCAGATACACGGGGCACCGGCACTCTTCGGCATCTCCTTTTCAGAAAAAATGCCGCGCGATTGGCGGGAATTAATGCAAATCGTTAGCTTTAAAACATATGAAAGTGTTATATCATATATGATAGAAAACGGTGTTCTGCGGGAGCCTTTTGCGCTTGAGCCCTTTTATCTTTGCGAAGCTCATACAACAGAACACGTAGATTTAACACTTCAGCTATTCGATGAAGGTTTAAAAAAGGTGCTCGAAGGAAGCTATACCACAAAAGGTTTGCTGCCCTTCGACGCAGAGTTTTAGGCTGAAGTATTTCAAGCGACAGGATAAGGTTATGCGACTTTCAATCTTCGCGGCTGCACTTTTTTTTATCTTGCTCTCCTGCCTCAAACTGACAGCACAGGAATTGACCCCGCCTCAGATTCTACTTAACAATGTTGCTGTCGATATTGAATATGCCGTTAACGAGACAGACTCTCTAATTCTCATAGCCGGATCGAAAACCTACCGGGCTGAGGCAGCAGAAAGCGGCATGGTTTTTCGCGACGTATCCGTTTCATCCAGCGGCACACATTCTCTGGTTTTAAAAAAGGGCAATACTGAAATTGCAACAGCAGAAACTCGCTCCATTCCGGCCTGGCTTGCCCTGTTGCCACCATTCATAGCCATTGCCCTGGCCTTTTTGACTCGCGCCGTCGTACCGGCTCTATTTCTGGCTATCTGGTTTGGCGCATGGGCAGCTAATGGTCTAACCTTCAGCGGAATCTTTTTCGGCCTGCTCGATTCATTTCAGATTTATGTGCTAAATACTTTTATCGATGCGGATCATGCAGCGATTATGCTCTTTACCTTTATGCTCGGCGGCATGGTCGGCATTATATCGCGCAATGGCGGAATGCACGGCATCGTGAATTTTGTAATCCGCAAGGCCAACACGCCGCGGAAGGGGCAAATTTCGGTCTGGTTTCTCGGGCTGTTTATCTTTTTTGATGATTATGCCAATACGCTTATCGTAGGCAACACTTCAAGAATGCTTTGCGACAAGCTAAAAATCTCTCGTGAGAAGCTGGCCTTTCTGGTCGATTCCACATCCGCACCGGTCGCTACGGTGGCAATTATTACTACATGGATCGGCTTTCAGGTGGGGCTCATTTCCGATGCGATAGAAAACCTGGACGGCCTGACCGAATCGGCCTACCTGCTGTTTATCAATTCCATTGCCTATAGTTTTTATCCGATTCTGGCCATTTTCTTTGTCGCACTAATTGCTTTCTCGGGACGCGATTACGGCTCGATGTATCATGCCGAAATGAAAGCGCGCTCTCTAGGTAGTTCACCAACAAATGATCAGAGCATCGATGTAGAAGAAACCGACTTTCAGGTGAAGCCCAACATCCCACAGCACTCCATTAATGCGGTTCTGCCGATTCTTACCCTAATCATTTCAGTAATAGCAACCATCTACATCACCGGTGAGGGCGATAGCATGCAGGACATTCTCGGCAGCGCCGATTCCTATAAGGCGCTGATGTACGGCACCATGCTTAGCGTGGTTGTTGCCGCCGGCCTGTCGGTTTCTCAAGGTATACTGGATTTAAATGAGGTCTTTAACGCCTGGTTTGGTGGCGTGCGATTTATGTTAACCGGCATTGTAGTTCTGGTTCTTGCCTGGGCATTAGCCGACATCTCGAACACCCTGCATACCGCAGACTATATCGTTTCCCTGCTTGGTGAGACGGTGCCAATGTCCCTGCTGCCTTTCCTGGTTTTTATAATTGCAGCCATTACGGCTTTTGGTTCCGGCTCGAGCTGGGGCGTTATGGCGATTCTGATGCCGCTGGTTATTCCACTAGCATGGGCCGTTTTGGAGAATAACGGCGGAGCCTCACCGGATAATATGCACATTCTTTACTCAACAATTGCCTGTGTTCTGTGCGGAGCGGTTTGGGCTGATCACTGCTCTCCGATTTCCGATACAACCATCCTTACCAGTATGGCAACCGGCTGCGACCTCATGGATCACGTTCGAACCCAGATGCCCTATGCAGTTACCACCGGGAGCATTGCTCTCTTTCTGGGAACCCTTCCCGCCGGATTCGGCATGCCCTGGTATGTTTTGCTTTCGATTTCGCTGGTTCTATTAGTAATCATCGTTCGCACCTATGGAAAGGTTGTACCCGAATCTTAAAGGAGAAGCATGGCTAAGAAAAAAGATTATCGTCCGCTGGACGCGATGGTTTTTCCACGCTTTGAAGGTATCCGCACTTTTATGCGGCTACCGCACATCACCGATCTGGAGGGCGTCGATTTTGCAATTGCCGGCGTCCCGTTTGATACCGGCGGCACCTATCGGGTTGGTGCCCGCTTCGGCCCGGGAAGCATTCGCGAACATTCCATGTTGCTCCGCCCTTATCATCCCTTCCTCGATGTTGAAATTTTCAAACACTGCTCCGGCGTAGATTATGGTGACCTGCCCATAACCCCCGGCTACCTGCCGGAATCGCACGCACAGATTACCGAAGGCGCCCGGGAAATTATCAAGCACGACCTTACCCCGATTTTTCTGGGTGGCGACCATTCTGTCTCGCTACCTTTACTTCGCGCGATACATGAGAAACATGGACCGGTTGCGCTAATACAATTTGATTCACATAGCGACCTCTGGCACGGTTACTTCGGTACCAAGGATACACACGGCACACCATTTCGTCGGGCCCTGGAAGAGAACTTGATTATACCGGAACGTTCAGCGCAAATTGGCCTGCGTGGTCCGTTATACGACAAAGCAGATTTTGAGATGACGCGCAAAGCCGGCATGCTGGATATTTCCGGGCCGGATCTTCACGAGATGGGGATTGATGAAGCCGTTAACCAAATTGTGGACTGGGTTGGTGATACTAAAACCTACCTCACCTTCGATATTGATTTTGTCGACCCCACTTTTGCTCCCGGCACCGGGACACCAGAAGTGGGTGGCTTCAGTGGTTACGAATCGCAGGCCCTATTGCGCGGGCTAAAAGACCTGAACATTATTGGCTTCGACTTGGTTGAAGTAATGCCTGCTTATGATCCGGCAAATATTACCAGCCTGCTGGCGGCAAATCTAATTTATGAGTTTCTTGCGATAATCGCCCTGAAGCATAAGCCCGGAGGGTCAGATGGCTGATATGCCAGTTGGTTTCGAACTTCTTTCTCCGGTTTGGACTCACCTCACATATGTTCAGCCAGTACGTGCAAAAGGCACTGAGATTTTTGATGCTGATGATCAACGTTATCTGGACTTCACCTCGGGAATCGGCGTCATCAATACCGGCCATTGTCACCCGCGAATCGTTCAAGCCGTACAGGAACAGGCAGGTAATCTGCTCTTTGGGCAAATGAATATCGTTTTACCACCGGTTATGCTGAAGCTCGCACAAAAGCTAAATACGGTTACCCCGGATTCAATTGATCAATTCTTCTTTTCAAATAGTGGAGCTGAAGCGACTGAAGCAGCTGTTAAGCTGGCACGCCATGCCAGCAGCAAGCGCAACGTTATTGTTTTTCAGGGCAGCTTTCATGGACGTACGCATCAGGCCATGGCGATGACGACATCAAAATATGTGTATCGCTACAACTACCAACCCTTACCGGGAGGCATATTTATTGCTCCCTTCCCCTACAGCTATCAGTACGGCTGGAGTGATGCTGAAACGACTGATTTTTGCATGCGAGAGCTGGATCTGCTCTTGCGCAGCCAGACGGCACCTGACGAAACGGCAATGATTATCATCGAGCCGGTCTTGGGTGAGGGTGGTTATGTACCGGCTCCGTTAGAATTTTTACAGGAACTGCGACAGTTTTGCGACAAGCACAATATACTATTGGCACTTGATGAGGTGCAAAGCGGATTTGGCCGCACCGGTAGCTTCTTCTGCTTTGAGCAGGCCGATATTCAGCCGGATATTATTGTAATGGCCAAGGGGCTGGGCAGCGGTTTGCCGATCTCGGCGATTGGTGCAAGCAAAGAGCTGATGTCGCGCTGGAAACCCGGAACCCATGGTGGTACCTATGGCGGAGGAAGCGCAATTGCCGGTGCCGCAGCCTGCGCAACCATTGATGTGTTGCAGGAAGAGCAGTTGATCGAAAATGCGCAGAAGCTTGGTCGATACCTTAAGCAGCAGCTTCGCGAGTTGCAGCAACACTACCCGGTAATCGGAGACGTGCGTGGACGAGGATTGATGGTGGCAACCGAATTTCGCGATGCCCAGCGCAATCCAGATTCGGAAATAACCGCGAAAGTCCTAAAAGCATGCATTGAAGCAAAGTTGCTAATCCTTAGCTGCGGCAGTTATGGGAATGTAATCCGCTGGATTCCACCGTTAGTCGTCACGCAGCAGCAAATAGATGAAGCCTTAGCCATATTCGAAAACGCCCTTAAAAAAGCCGGAGCAAACCATGCCTGACATGCCGACACTGGAAGATTGGAAATCGCGAATCAGCAAGCTGGACATTCACAATCGTGCCTTTATTAACGGGCGTTACGTCGATGCCGTTTCCGGTAAAACCATGAGCTGTATTAGTCCGATTGACGGCAAGTCGATTACCGAGGTTGCCGAATGCGATGCGGAAGACGTTAATCTTGCCGTGCAGTCTGCCCGTGCCGCTTTTGAGAAGGGCCTTTGGTCAAACATGGCGCCCCGAAAGCGCAAGCGGGTTTTGCAAAAGTTTGCCGAAAAGATCAAAAGCAATATGCAGGAGCTGGCGCTGCTGGAAACGCTCGATATGGGTAAGCCTATCACCTATTCCTTAACGCACGACATGCTTTCGGTAGTGCAGACTTTCCGCTGGTTTGCCGAGGCCATCGACAAGGTTTACGACGAGATTGCCCCGATGGGTAGCAAGGAGCTTGGGTTAATTACGCGGGAGCCGATTGGCGTTATCGGTGCAGTAGTTCCCTGGAACTTTCCTCTGGACATGGCGACGCTTAAAATTGCCCCGGCTCTGGCAGCCGGCAATAGCGTGGTGCTGAAGCCGGCTGAACAGTCTCCGCTTACAGCACTTCGCATAGCTGAGCTAGCTGTTGAATCAGGACTGCCGGAAGGCGTGCTGAATGTGGTCCCGGGCTTTGGTCCCACGGCAGGGCAAGCACTCGGCCGCCACATGGATGTCGATATGCTTTCCTTTACCGGCTCTACCGAGGTTGGTAAGCTGTTTTTGAAATACTCCGGCGAATCCAACATGAAGCAGGTGGCATTGGAGTGTGGTGGTAAGTCACCTAACATTATTATGGCAGATGTAGAGAATCTCGATGCAGCTGCCATTGATGCCGCTGCCAATATCTTCTACAACTCCGGACAAGTTTGCACGGCGGCTTCACGATTATTGTTGGATGAAAGCATACACGACGAGTTTCTGGAAAAGGTGATGGCGGAGGCAATAGCATTAAAAATCGGAGATCCGCTGGATCCATCCACCGAAATGGGAACGATGGTCGATTTACGGCAAACCGAGCGCGTGCTGGATTATATCAATATCGGTCAGGAAGAGGGTGCAGAGCTTAGCCATGGCGGAAAGCGTATCGGGGACGGTTGCTATCTGGAGCCGACGGTTTTTCAAAATGTGCAGTCCGGAATGCGCATTGCGCAGGAGGAAATATTCGGCCCGGTTTTATCGGTGCTCACCTTCTCGGGGATTGATGAGGCCCTGAAGCTGGCCAATGACTCTCAGTATGGCCTTCAGGCCGGTATCTGGACCAGCAACCTCAATACGGCGCATCGCTTCGTGCGTGAACTCCGCGCCGGCATGGTAACGGTAAACTCCTGGAGCAGCTATCATCCGGTAATGCCTTTTGGCGGGGTAAAGCAATCCGGCTTTGGTCGGGACTTTTCGCTGCATGGTCTGCAGAAATATACGCAGATGAAATCGACGTATTTTGCGTTTTAGAACAACCAGATTGGAGCATTGTTACAATGGAGCAGTCTTAGGAGCTAGATAGTCTGTACTATATTATAAATTGTAGGCGATTTTCTGAATTATCTTTTTGCCAGACTGGAGCATTGTTAGAATGGAGCAGTCTTTATTCTCCAATATCCCCGAAATTTTGAAAACTATTTTAAAAACCTCCCCACCCCACAGAAAACCTCAATTTGACATATATCTCAAAGCCCCATATCCCCCTGCTAAATTCTTGCTATGAATGCGTAAAATCCGTATGTTAGCCCCGTAAACAATCCAATATTCAATCTGCAGGCGTATTTCTAATAGGTATGGCGGAAAATAACGACAGCGGGCGAAATACCCCAATGAATCGAGAGATGCTCGAAGAGCAAGCTGCTTTGTACGTACTCGGCGCTCTCGAAGGGCCGGACAGAAACAGTTTTGAAATGCTGCTGGAACTGGAAGATCCTGAAGCAATTTCCCTGTTTGCAGAAATGCAGTCCGTTGCTATCGCTCTTGGGGATGAGATAGAACCCATGACACCCCCGTCGGCTATAAAAGCTAATCTGCTCGATACGATTCAACTAACGGCACGCCCAGAGAAACCCCCATCGCGTAAATCTGTCGGAACATCCGGCCGCAAACAGTCTGGCAAGAAAGCGAACGTCACTTCAATTGGTGACAGCAATCGCTGGAGACAGGCAAGCATTGCGATCGGTACCATTGCAGCAATTCTGGTTCTCGGCATGGGATATTTTCTGTATCAGTTACGGACTGAAGTATCCCAGCTAAGGAATCAGCTGGCTATAAGCGATCAACTGATTCAACGTCTGGAGGAAGATCTGATAACCAGTGGCAGGCTATTTACGATTGCCTGCGCTCCCGGTCTAGACGTCGTGACGTTTGATAGTTTTGACGGCACTCCGGAAGGAGCACGTGGAAACGTCCTGTATACGCCGGATCTCGGTAGGGCACTGGTTGTTGCATCAAATATGCCACGAGCACCACAAGGCAAAAACTATCAGGTGTGGATGCTGGAAGGCAATGAACCAATTGATGCCGGACTGCTGATTGTGAATTCAGAGGGCCAGGCGACTCTGAGGTTTGAGACAATCCCACAGGAAGATCTGACAGCATTCGCGGTAACGGTTGAGCCAACAGGCGGTAGCCTGACACCAACCGGAGAGATGCTCTTTCTGGCCGCTGTGAACTAATATTGGATTTGTTTGCTAATCATTATTGAAACGATTTTTCACCGCAAAACGAACTGAATTAGCAATCAATGAGCGCAAAATCTTCAACAGATTTTTCTCTTCTCAGTGATGAGGTACTGATACTTCAGGTTGCAGCAGAAAATGTTGCTGCATTCTCGGAGCTGTACGATCGCTATTCGCCGCGCCTTTATGGTCTGGCGATGAAGATTCTGCGCGATCCGGTTCTGGCCGATGACGTGTTGCAGGAAGTCTTTCTAAACGTCTGGAAAAAAGCCGGCAGCTTTGATGCGCAGCGCGGCTACCTACCCGGCTGGCTCTCTATTCTATGCCGCAACCGCTGCATCGATGCCCTGCGAAGCCGTGAAAAGCGCCGTCAAAGATCCGTTGAAATTAACGAGGCCACTCTCAGCCTTCCCGGCGTGGCCGACCCAATGCAGGATACCCTCAATTCCCAGCGCGGAGACGTATTGCGAATTCATCTCGGTCGCCTTCCTCTGGAACAACGCACCCTCATCGAAATGGCTTATTTTGAAGGTTATAGCCAGTCTGAAATTTCCGAAAGACTGCAAATCCCTCTCGGCACCGTTAAAACCCGCATCCGCCTCGGAATGAATAAACTGCGCGAGCGGTTGATACCGAGGAAAGACTAGAGAACGCCCCTTCGAGACTCAGAGAGCAGTCGCTTCGCTCCTTCAGAGAACGTCCCTTCGGGACTCAGAGAGCAGTCGCTTCGCTCCTTCAGAGAACGTCCCTTCGGGACTCAGAGATCAGTCGCTTCGCTCCTTCAGAGAACGTCCCTTCGGGACTTTATGACAAAAGACCAATATTACTTACAAATTCTTTGTCCTGTGTCCTTTGTCCATAAATCTAGCACCATTCACCTTTCCCCTCTTCACGACATAGACAGTAAAACAAGACAATTCTACTCGCTAAGGAGGATGTGAAGATGAAAGGGATTTTTCGCTGTGTGCTTCTGTTGTTTATTATTGGAGGATGTGTATTTGCTCAAACCCCTGCGGAGAAGGGTGGAGAATTAACGGTTCCCTGGGAAGAATTTAAGCGCTTACTAAATCTTGATGAGCAAAACATTATTTTGCCGATTGCTACCTTCCATAAGCTGCTGGCTCAATCCGGACAACAAGCCCCGCCGCATTCGGTTCATGCCGGTAACGTAACACTGACCCATCAGGAATTTCAAAAACTCGTCGATGCCATGAAGGCACCGGTTAATAGCGGACATAAACCACCTTTCGCTTACCTCATAACCAAGGCGGCTTATACTGGGCAATTAAAGCGCAATAACGCTGAATTTCAAGCGCAGCTAACCATCCGAGTTCTCGGCAAGGATTCTTTTCATAAAGTACCGGTGTTGCCACAACATCTTGCACTCCGCGACCTGCAGGTAAATAACAAGCAGGCGCTAGTCGTTACTGAAGGCGGATATCATACGGTTGTGCTTTCAGGAGACGGGGAATTTAATATCTCAGCAAATTTTTCAATCAAGTGTTCTCTGGATCGCGGACCACAAAAAATTGATTTGCCGATCCAGCGAACTCCGATTACGCTATTCGACCTGACCATCCCGCTGGAAGAAATTGACGTGGAGATTCCGCAGGCACAAAACCTGGTTATCGACAAAGCAAATAAATCAACCCGCGTCAACGCCGTTATCTCACCGGGAAATGCTATCAGCGTTCGCTGGCGCAAGCAAATTGAAGCAGCAGAAAAGATCCCTGCGAAGCTCTACTCTGACGTAAACCACCTCATCTCGATCGAAGACGATGCACTCAAAACGCGTTCCGAGATTAACTATACTATTCTACATAGTGAGGTCGATGCCGTTCGCGTTGTGGTACCGGAAGGCATGAACGTGCTCAACGTTATTGGTGAGGGCGTTGGGGAATGGCAGGAGCAAACGCAGCAAAACACCCAGGTGCTGCATATTCCATTTACCTATGGCAAAAAAGGAGCCGTCCAGGTTACGGTAATTACAGAGACACCACTAAACAATAACACTACTATCAATCCCTTCCGAGGGATACGCGTCCTGGATTCAGTGCGTGAAACCGGTGCGATCGGCATTGAGCTAAACACCAGTGCCCAGGTATCGGTTTCCGAAAGCAAAGGCCTTGAACCGCTGGCGCCTCAAAAGTTACCGCAAGCCCTAACTGCCAAATCTGCTAAACCATTGATGATGGGATTTAAATATCTGAAACACCCTTTCAATTTGGTTCTGGAAATTGAGAAGCATGAGAAAATCGCGGTGCCGGTTGCGACCATCTCTTCAACAAATGTTGTATCGCTTTTAACCGAAGACGGTAAGCTGGTAAATCGCATCATCTACCAGGTTAAAAACAGCGCCAAGCAGTTTCTCGAACTGGAGCTTCCCGATGCCGCTGATGTATGGAGTGTTTTCGTCGGCAATCAACCGGTAGAATCATCCCTGAACCGTGAAGGCAGGCTGCTGATTCCTCTATTACGCTCCAGTCGCGAAAACAATATGCTAAAGACCTTTCCGGTTGAAGTGGTTTATGCAATGTCCGAAAGTAAATTCAGCTGGTTTGGCTCACGCGAAGCACAGCTACCATCTGTAGACTTAATGACCAGCCAAATTCTTTGGTCGGTATACCTGCCAAACGATTATGCCTATCTGTATTTTGACTCGACTCTGGAGAAGGAAGAAATAATCAGAGGATTCAACGTATTCGGACAGGTCCAGCGCCGCTACGATGGCAGGCAGATGAATGAAGCAGCATTGGCAGATGATGCAAATATGCCGGCAGCTGCACGGGAAGATAAGCTGAAAAAAGCATATGACGGCGACATCGCCAGCTCATTTCGCAACAATGCTGTTTTATCGAAAGAGATTTCCGAGCAGGTTGCTGCAGAAATGGAGTTTGGTGGACGCCTGGAACAACGTGCACGTATAGGCGGCGCGCAATCTGCCGGCGTATTGCCGGTTCATGTTGAGATACCTACCAGCGGACAAGTCTATAGATTTGCCAGAACCATTATCAATTCCGATGATCCGCTGACAATGGAGGTCAGCTATGTTCAGAACTGGCTGTCGGACGTCCTTCGGTGGATGGTTTACGGTCTTCTGATCTTGCTGATCTATTTAAATCGTAACTATTTAAAGCGGCAGCTTATTAGAGCTAAAAAGGGATTCGAGAGATCTCTGGAGCAGTGGAAACGACACTTTCCAGCTTTCCAAAAAGTAGCACAGTCCGGAATGACGCCCTTCGTTCTACTTGGCCTGGTTATTATCAGCTGGCCTTTTTCGACATTATTTACACTGCTCTTCTTCTTTGCGCTTTGGATTAGCTTAACCTGGCAGTTTGTAACCTATCGGAGAGATAAATCAACAAACTCGGCAACATCCTCCGGTGAAGCAGATATTGTTATAGAATAGTTCTGCCATAAAATAAGTGATCCACCCGGACCAGGATTATTCACTGACGGGTGGATCTATTTATGCCTTTCGATGAACTTCAGCTATTGTTAATAAAACTGCGTATAAACTAATCAATTCATGGGTGAACTACCTAGCAGGCAGGTCGCAAGGTTATGTACATATGTCGCATTAGCGAAAAAGGTTAGGATGGGGGAAGATCCTTGGATTTTACGGCACTGGGGGCATATCCGTAATATTCTTTAAAGCATCGTGTGAAATATGCCGGACTTGAAAAGCCGGTTTGAAAGGCTATTTCGGAAATATTGGCGGCATTTTGCATTAATAGCTCAAAGGCACGCTGAAGCCGGAAATTTCGAACAAATTCGCTGGGGCTGTTTCCGGTTAAAGCATTCAATTTACGATGAAGCTGAGAGCGACTTAGCCCAAGCTCACGACTGAGTTTCTCAATGCTTAACTCCTCGTCTTCTATATGCTCTTCCAAAAATGATGTGAGCTTGCCCAGAAAGACTTCTTCAATTGAGCTCACCTTCACCTTCTTCGGAGACAGTTTTGCATTGATTTGATATTTTTCCTGCAGCTTCTTCCGGGACTCAATTAAATTATTAATTCTGGCAAGCAGCTCGCGAGTGTTAAACGGCTTCGTCAGATAATCATCCGCCTGCATTTCGAGCCCCGTTATCTTATCTTCTTCATCAGACCTGGCGGTTAAGAGAATAATTGGAATATGAGAAGTCCGTTCGTCCACCTTCAGCTTTTGAGTTAACTCAAAACCATTCATACCAGGCATCATAATATCGCTGATAATAATATCCGGCGTAAGTTCAACAGCATTGGTAAATCCTTCCTCTCCGTCAAGGGCACTGTGAACCGTAAAATTTTCCTCGAGAATTTCACGTATAAACTGCTGCAAATCCGGATTGTCTTCAACAACCAACAATTGAGGTTTATTTAAGTCGACTGGCAACGCCCTTTCTTCAGATAGCGCTGTATCTGTATAAGGATGTGTTGATTTTGACTCAAGTGTAGACTGTATCATTACGATTTGATCATCAGTCAAATGATCTTTCCCAAATGGAAGATAGACCTTAAAGGTAGAGCCAACTTCCGGCTGACTCACAACTTCAACTTTTCCTTTATGCAGTTCCACCAGCTCTTTTGTGAGAGCTAGGCCGATACCTGTTCCCTGAAATTGTCGCGTTTTGCCTGCATCGACCTGAAAGAAGCGTTCAAAGATATGCTCCTGATAATCTCTGGCAATCCCTATTCCACTATCTTTAACTGCCATTTCCAGATACGGACCTTCTTCCAGCTGAACTCGTTTCAGGTTGATGCTAACGGAGCCATTTTCCAGCGTAAACTTGATGGCGTTAGAGACCAGGTTGACAATAATGTGCTCCAATTTTTCCTGATCAAAGAACAGGCCGATCATTGGTTCAGCCGAATGAAACGTCAGCTCAATTTTTCTCTGTTTCGCAAGGGAATGAAACGACATAACGTGATGGCGTATATACGGCACAATATCCTGCAAAGATGCCTTAAGCTCCATCTTCCCGGATTCGATACGAGACAATTCAAGCAGCTGATTAATTAGCCTGAGCAGCCGGTTGGTATTCGTTTGAATAAGCTGTAACTGACGCTGTGTTTGTTCAGACTCCTGTGATTGTAGCAGTAAATCAACCGGCCCCTGAATTAAGGTTAGAGGAGTGCGAAACTCATGGGAAATATTTGCAAAGAATCTGGATTTCAAGCGATCGATTTCAGCAAGGTTCTCAGCTTCAGCCTCTCTTGCGCGCAACTGTTGGCGATTTCGTAATGTTCGAAAGCGAAAGAGCGCTGCCAGAAGTCCGAGCAATAATAGACCCGCCACAACCGCTGCAATAAACAGCAGACGCTCTATGCGCTGCCTTTCGCGCAAAGCAGATAATTCCTGCTCTTTCTTCTCCGTATCATATCGCGTCTGCAATTCCGTAACCTGAGCAACCTTGGCGACGTTATAAAGACTGTCTTTCAAAACGTCATACATTTTAAAATAGGCAAGAGTCTTTTCCGGGTTGTTTCGCAAACTTTCAATTTCTACCAGGTATCCATAAATCTCTTTCTGCCATTTAATCGTTCCCATCTCCTTTGCGAGCGCAAGAGCTCTTTGAAGATAGTCATCGGCTAACTCCAGATCGCCTTCCCTTAAATGGGTAACTCCTATTTCTTCCGTAGCGATGATAATACTATTTTTATCATCACGTTCGATAGCACTTTGAAGAACGCGCACCAAAATTTCCCGTGCTTCCTGATAACGTCCGCTAACCATATAAACCTGCGCGATATTACCTTCTGCTTCCGCTATTCCATCGATAAGGTTTAACTGTTTGCGAATACGCAGGGCCTCTTGAAAATGGTGCAAGGCATCTGCATACTTCTCCTGCTTATAGAATACTGCGGCCATGTTGTTGTGTATGGTAGAAATCCGATTTAAGCTGTTTTCAGAAATAGCGATGTTCAGGGCATTTTGATAATAGGTGATGGACTGCTGAAGCTGGCGTGTTTCATCAGCAATTAATCCCAGCATGATATAGCTGCTAAGAACTCCGTCTTTAAAATCATGCTGCTGTGATAATTCAAGCGCTTGTAATGCATAAGGAGTGGCCAACTCCTGCTGCCCACGTATCCAGTATGAAGTTGCTAAATTCCTGAGAGCAAATATCTCTGATTCATAATTTCCCTGCTGTTTGGCAATTCGTACTGCTCGCTCTGCAAATATCTGAGACTTTTCAGGATCCAGCTTCCAATAACTACTCGACAAAGATAAGAGATGCTCTAAACGGGTATCCCGACTGAGATTTCCCTCTTCAAGAATGGCTTCAATTGAATCCAGCTTTGCAACAATAGCAGATTTCTGCTGTGCAATCAAAGGCCCAGCAATGAATACCTCAAAGACAAAGCAGAGGAATACAATGTATATTGAGAAATCTTGTTTTGGTATGAGCATTGAAAAAAAATACCAATTCATCTTTACCAATAAAAGAAAAAAGGATGCTTAATTATTTTGTAATACAGGCAAGAATTTCTCTTCAAAGTGCCAATTAAGGAAGACTACACAAAAAGAGGAAAAATTTTTCCCGTTTTTACGGTAATTTCAAACCTTTACAAAGTAAAAATAAGCGCTTGCAGAATAGCCAACCCATTGTTATTATTTACAATAGCGCCCAACAAAACATCTCTGGTACTATTTTTGAACAGTTTTTGTCCGAAGACTGTAATTTTTCATAATTTATCCGAGACTAACATTAAACTCCGGAAAATCCGCTTCGGAGCTCGGTTAAATATATCGTGTGGTTGTGAATAATAGATAATGGGGCCTTTTATGTGGAGCATTCGCATTCTCTGCATAATCATTAGTTTTACGCTGCTTACGCTCGAAGCGCAACATGTTGTGCTTGAGGGTAAAGTACGTAACGCCAATACCCGCCGCTCCATTAGCGGAGTCAACGTCCAAATTGAGCAGCTTCAGATCGGTACAATATCAAATAGTGCCGGTCGATTCACGATCAAAGTGCTCGATCCCGAGCCGGAAATGATCGTCCTCTTTCAGCATGTCGGCTATGATACCCTTGAGACAACAATCGAATCGATACTTGCAGATCCAATAGTATATCTCCAGGAACGCGTTGTTCCGGTTGCAGAAGTTGAGGTCACTGAAGATCGTTCCTCCCTCGAAGATGATCTGCTGGCTTCCTCCATCAATGTCTATGAAAATGAAAAGTTCGATCTACGTGGCTATATCGATGCCGGGGATTTGCTCAGGACAGACAACAGCATTCAGATTGACGAACAGCTGAGCGGCAAAAAAACGGTTTCCATTCGCGGTGGGAATCCGGACGAGGTGATTGTTCTTTACAACGGATTTAAGCTCAACAGGGCCTTCGACAATGTTTTCGATCTTTCCCTGCTAAACCTTTCCGACGTTGAACGGTTTGAAATTATCAAAGGAAGTCAAACCACGCTATACGGGCCTGAGGCATTTTCCGGAGTTGTAAATGTCCAGCCACGGTCGCAACCGGATTACAATATTCGACTACAGCAACAGTTTGGTTCATATGACTCCGGCAATTGGGGCCTGCAGCTTCACGAACGTGTCGGCAAACTATACGGCTCAGTTAGCCTGAAGCGTGGTGGTGCAAGGCGCAGTTATATCGGCGAAGTCGTCGGCAATCGACTGCTGGAAAACAAGACGGAATATCAGACCGCCAATATTGGCTACAATTTTTCAGAAAATGCCGTCGGCGATCCGAAATCAACGCTCGGAATTGCTTACCTGCGAGCCAATCTGGATTATTTGAATGAGCGGGATGCCGAACAGCTAAATACGTCCAGCCGCATGCTTACCGCTCGCTACACTGGTAATATCGGCAAGCTGGATAATCTCGAGCTATCCGGCGCTTATCAATGGCTGGATGAGGATCAGTTCCTGCGACTGCAGGAGGTTTCATTTTTGGGTGACAGCACCTCTTTTCTGGATCGCTCGCTAAAAAATCGCGCCATTCATTTCAATGCTCTTCGCAAAATGAGCCTGTCACCGTTTCGCCTGCACCTGGGATACCAGTTGCGTAATGAAGATCTTTCATTCCGTGATGAACGGATATCTATCGATCCTCTCACCAGTACTGCTCCAATCAGAATGCAGCGCTACAATCACGGCTTTAGCTCTCTGCTGCGACTGAACGTGGCTACCCGATCACGCGCGCTGAATCGCGCAACCATTGATGTAAGCCTACGCTACGACAGCATTACCGACAAATTTTTTGAAGCCGGAGAACGTATCGAAAATGCAGAGCTTGGTGCAGAATGGCGCGCCAGCATGCTGAAGTTCTCTACCAGTATGGGTGGTAACACCGGAAACGTTGCATACAATACCTTCCTTAGCTTTGGACGCAATATCAAGTTTCCCAGCCTGCTACAGCAAATTAGTTCGGTTAATACCTTTTTGGTTGAAGAGAATACCAATAGCCTGCTGTCCGAAACCAATGACGGCCTTGAGCTGGGCTTTGATGTTCTTGGAAGCGGGCGCGAAGACAATAACTTCAGCGGATGGAAAATATCCGGTACGTTTTTCCGAAATATTTATCGCGATAAAATTCGCAGCTATATATCACCCGGAACACCGGTCTATACCTATGAGAACGTGCCAAGAGCAAATATCACCGGTTTTGAAACCAGTGAAGCGCTTTATTTCTTCAAGAAGAAAATGACGATTGAACTTAATGCGTCCCGCTACTTCTTCTCCGATGCAGCAACATTTCCATTCAAGCACAACAGTAAGCTCACGCTCAACATGCATCTTGACCAGGCTGGTTACTCACTTCAATTCCACATGTTTCGAGAAGGCGAGCAAATTGGCCTGCTGCGAAGCAATGAAGAAGAAATCCGCATCCCTCCCTATAACAATATGGATTTACACTTCAGTAAAGCATTTGAGCCTGGTCCGCAGTTAAAATTGATTTTAAACCTTAGCGCCCGTAACTTGCTGGACGATGACTTTCAGATTGAAAATCTCGCTCTTAGAGACAGGCGATATTATATCACTCTGGGTGTGCAGTACTAAATCATCCATCTTCCACATTATTTGACACCAGCCAATGAAGCTCTTTGCTGCCGTTTCGTTATTGCTTTGCCAGACGCTATTCGCACAGGTCGTTCTTGAAGGCCGCGTTCGCGATGCCAATTCCCACCGCGACATCCCCGGCGTGAACGTTTACCATACGACCAGTACAATCGGCGTAATTACCGATGCAGCCGGGCGTTACCGACTCGAACTCAACGCAGATTCTGTGGATCGCATTCGCTTTGAGCATATCTCCTACGACACGCTGTCCTTCACGATAAATGAGCTCATGAATATGGATGAGGTTTTTCTACAGGAGCGCGTTATCCCGCTTCGCACGGTGGACGTAGAGGCAACCGCCGCTCCGCTGGATATTAATCGCGATCTGCCCCAGACCGTTTCCGTGCTTGATGCGAAGAATTTTGAAATGCGTGGATATGTGGATGCCGGCGATCTGCTTCGCACCGAGCAAAGTGTACAGGTTGAGGAAGTACTTAGCGGAAAGAAAACCGTTTCCATCCGCGCCGGTAATCCGGATGAAGTAATAGTGATGTACAATGGCGTAAAGATGAATAGTGCCTACGATAACATATTCGACCTCTCGCTGATAGATTTGGAAGACGTGCAGCGATTTGAGGTAATTAAAGGCAGCAACACGGCTCTTTATGGCTCCGATGCTTTTTCCGGCGTTATCAACATTGTTCCAAAACGTGAGCAGGACTATACACTCCGCCTGCAGCAGCGCTTCGGTACCTATGCTTCCGGGAATTGGGGTGCGCATCTTTACAGAAACTTTGGCCGCGCCTTCGGCGCTTACAGCTATAAACGAGGTGCTTTTGAGAGACGCTTTTCAGGAGATGACAGCGGCGTTCTATCAAATGAGACAGCTCACCAAACCGCGACTGCACTGCTGGATATCTCCCCTAATGCCGATGGAAGAGACCTACTCTCGGTAAACTACGTCCGTGCCGAACTTGACTATGAGAACGCGCGCTTTCAGGAATCGCTGCTGAATTTTAATCAGCTGGTTTCCGCTCGCTACAGCGGTAGCAGACTGATTAAAGATCTTTCGTTCACCCTTGGCTATCAATGGCTCGATGAAACGCGCTTTTTGGTTGATAATCTCTCTCTACTTAGTCGAGATCTGGATAACCGCAGCTTGTCGTTTAATCTGGATAAGAGCTTTACCATCGGCCAGGCAGATCTGTTGCTCGGTTATCAGCTGGAACAGACCACGCTGGACTTTCTGGATGACCGCCCAACCGATGCCCAGCAGGAAGGTGTGGAATCGGCGGAACTTTCCCAGCAGCGCAACGGTGGTGTTGCGATTGCCAAATTCCGCGCCAACACCGGATCAGATTACCTGCACACCGCAAATTTCAACGTAAGCTTCCGCTATGATGCAGTGCGAGACAGACAAGAATCCGTACAGCTTCGTCGCGATTCTGCTATGGACTCGACAGGTGCATTTGAAGAGAACAGCTGGCAAGAAGCTATGCTGAAGTTTTCTGCGAACCTTAGCGGCAGCCGCAATGACTTCGCATTCGATGCGTTTATGAATTACGGCCGCAATGTAAAATTTCCAACGCTCTTTCAGCAAATCAGTGCCCCACTGGCCGACTCAACCAGCTTTTACAGTGCGAATCTTCAGCCGGAGACCAGCAACGGACTTGAGGTAGGTGCAAACTTTACCTGGGATACCCGTGAGCACCCGGCAATTTATGGTGTCAGGCTTTCCGGCAGCTTTTTTCGTAATACCTTCAGCAATAAGTTTGTTTCACTGCTGACACCCGCCAGTGCCCTGGTTCGCTATACCAATATCAAATCTGCTCAAATTAGCGGGGCCGAAGCAGCCGTCACCTTTTTCCTCTTTCGTAAAAAAGCGACTGTTGAAGCAGGTACGGTGTTTTACTCAATTCCAGATCTGGAGCGACTGGCTTTCCCCTTCAAGTACGACCAAAAGCATACACTTAAGCTAAGCATTGACCACAGAGGATACTCTTTGCAAAGCCTCCTTTTCTATGAAGGAGAACAGCTTGGGTTTACTCGCGAAAATCCCGAGACTTTTACCGGTGCTCTACAGGAAATCACCATTGAGTCGGCATTTAATATGGACGTCAACATCGGTAAATTTTTCGAGGTAAAAGGGCTTAAGCTCATCTTGAACGCCAGTGCCCGTAATATTCTAAATGATGATACTCAACTGGAAGGTCTGGCCCTGCGTGACAGGCGTTTTTATCTGACGTTGGGAGCACAAATGTGATCGGGAGAAACAGGCAGTAGGCAACGCCGCTGGCCGAGCGCAGCCGAGGCCAAGGCAATTAGGCAATTAGGCAATTAGGCAATTAGGCAATTAGGCAATTTACATCTGCCGTCTTTTAATTGCCGTCATTTATCTGCTGTCTTTTATCTGCCGTCTCTTAATTGCCGATTCACGTTTGCCGATTGCCGAATTTGAACTTTGAACTTTGAACTTTGAACTGAGTTTTACCATGAAACACAAAATACCCCTTACTCTACTCATCTTGCTAATAGCAACAGCCTGCACCAACAATCCCTTTAACAGCGGTGAACCCATTCAGGATCGATCCAGCTTTAACGGGACAGTCACCTTTGCAGACGGTTCACCCGCCAACGGGATTTTGGTATGGCTCGAAACCTTCGAACGGTCAACGCTGACAGATACCGAAGGTAAGTTCACGATTTCCCTGCCTCCTGCTCAAAGTCAGCCGGGTGGTGGATTAAGCGGTGTATTTCGCGCCTGGATCTATCAACCGGATTATCAACTCGATACTGTTCGCGTAATTTTGCGGGATGGAGAGATTCTCCTGGGGCAGGAGGATATATCGGATAATGGTTCCGTATCTAAGCCTTTAAGGCTACAGAAGCTATTTGAGATTGAAACCGTTCTGATCCCGGACGGGATGTATCGCAATGAATCTATTTCCGTTGACTGTATAACGCGGATTAAGGTGAGTGCTGGAAAATCCGTTGAAATCTTTTCTTTCGGTGATTCAATTGCCAGTGGAGATCCTTTTATAACCGCCGGCCTGCTGGAACGGGTGAATACGCCATCTGATCCGTTTCAGCGAATTGTCTTTGCCGCGAATGCCAACCACCGCTTTTCAAAGACCACTAGCGGCACCACGGAGTTTCTATCCAGGTATACCTTTCAGCGCTGCACGCTTCTGGATGCACAATACCGCATCATACCATTCGTTTGGGCCAGACAGCCGAACCTGCCTCCGGAGCTACTGGATGCCCTCAACGTTCCGTTTGAAACCCTTAGCCTGGATTATTTAAGACTTCCTTTTATAGAACGCACGCTGGGATTATTTGATGTTGAACCGGAGATCATAGATGAAAATTTATTCCCCTGTAATTAAACAGTTTACCCGCTTCCTGGCACTGCTATTTCTCTTCGCATGCGTTCCGGAAAAATCCGCACCCACCGTTCCGACGCCTATTCCGCCGATGACCGAAAACCAGGTCGACTCTCTTATAACCGTTTGGCTGAAGGATAATGTTATTCCACTTTCCGGTGTGGAGCCTCAGCCTTCGAATGGAGATTTGCAAGGATTTGGAAATGCGATTGGAAATAGTAACTATGTGTTGCTTGGTGAGTCGGTGGATGGCAGCTACGAGATCGCTGCACTAAAACAACGACTCAGTCGGTTTTTAATTGACGAAAAGGATTTTCAACTATTGCTCATGGAAATCCCTTGGGCAACCTCGCTGGAACTGAATGAATTTCTGATTAACGGATCCGGCGATCTGAACAGCGTATTAAGCAATACGGAAGTCTGGTGGTTAAGCACTACGGACATGCGAAGTTTTTTTTCTTCGCTGCGCACTTATAATCAGACCGTTGTTCCGGAAGATCAGGTGCGGGTTTACGGCGTGGATATGCTGGCATCAGATAACTCTGTTAATACCTTAACCGCTTACCTTCAGACCGTCGATCAGAATCTGGCAACACTATGGACGTTAAGAACAGCATGTATTATCCCTTATTTGAATGATCCTATCGGCTACTTTCAGCTTTCCCAAAGCACGCGGGACGCCTGCGTTGATTCTCTGCAAACGATGGTCGATACCCTAAGCGCTGATCTGGAGCGGCTGGGCTCGCTCTCATCTCCGGATGAAGCCCTGAATGCCCTACAACATGCTATCATCGTTCAGCAAATAACCGAGGTTTACGGCTCCTCTATTAACGGCTCCGGTAGACTCTTGAGGCAGCGGTTCATGGCTGAGAATATCAAAAGGCTAAGTGAAAGATTTTCCGCTAAAGCTGTTGTATGGACGGATAATTATGCCGCAGCATTTTTCCCCGTGCAAAACAAAACTCTTTCAGCACATCTTATCGAACAGACATCGGATGGTGAAGTATTTAAAGCAGGATTTACCTTCCTGGGTGGTCAGATTTACGTAAACCCGTCCGATATTAAAGGAAACGAACTGTTACAGGTGATGCCTGACGCTCCGTTTGCCAGCAGTGAGAACTATATTTCCACAGCGAACATCAGTTTGGGATTTTTCAGACTGGATGGCGTCGCAGCAGGGTCGGCAAGAACCGACTGGCTCTTCAGTTCAATCGGGGTTAGAGAAAGTAACCAGTTTACGCAATCCATTATCAGCCGGGAATACGACGCGTTTTTTTATATTGAAACCTGTTCTCCTGCGCGGTTGTTTGTTAATTAGGCAGTAGGCAGTAGGCAGTAGGCAGTAGGCAGTAGGCAGTAGGCAGTAGGCAGTAGGCAGTAGGCAGTAGGCAGTAGGCAGTAGGCAGTAGGCAGTAGGAAAGATAAAACAGGCTTGACTTGATATCGGCAACATATAGTTTTTTATCACCGATCACCGATCACCGATCACCATTATCGTTTCACGTTTGCCGTTTCACTTTTCACGTTTGGCAAAGAGACATATATGAAAATTTGGATATTCACAATACTCTTGCTACTTGCAACTATTGTAGCCTGTACCGACAATCCGTTTTCCAGTAACGGAGCTGTCCAGTCGCGTAATACCATAAGCGGTAAAATCAATTTTCCGGCTACAGCATCAGATCAGATTGCTTATATCTGGCTGGATCAAGTCGAGGTTGGGAAATTCAGCACCAGCGACGGTAAATTCAGTCTGCAGCTTCCGCCACGAGCCAGCCAGCCTGGTAACGGATTCAGCGGCTCGGCAACGCTTTATTGTTATGTTGGAAATTATCGCATCGAGACACGCCAAATACTGTTAAATGACGGCGAGTTTTTATACGGTCAGGGAGACGTGAGCAATACCGGTGAGTTACTTCAGCCCTTCCAGATGAATAAGCTGCTCGATATTTCAACCAGCGTTACGCCGGAAATTATCTCACCCGATGTCGATGAGCTTCTTACCGTACGCATGAACCTGCGTGCCACCAATAATCCGATACGCATTTCCTTAACCGGTGCAGACAGCACGCTTTTTGCCAATGCGATTGCGGTACGAATTGACACGACTGCATTTATCAGCGTGCCGATCCAGCGCGGACCAACGTTCCCGGTGTCGCTTCAGGTAACGAGTAGCGGCACCACTTTGGTCTCAGACTTTACCGTCCCTCAGAACGTCCTTGCCCAGGGTGAATATCGAATCGTTCCTTCAATATGGCTTGAAAATACCGGCGTGCCGACCCGGCTTCTCAATAGCCTGAATATCCAGGCAGCAACATATGATGCCGAATATGCCTTGATTCCCTTCGACCGGCAGGGCGGCGACTTTTCCGTTTCCGTGTCAAAGGATTCAACCGAGGGGCCTTAATTCTCTGCTTTTTATCAGCCCCGTTTTACCTTACATTCTTAAGTTACCATCTGAACTATCTTTCATACACATTTAGTTACCAAGCGAAGGACGACCTATGGCCGGATCCCGATTTGTTCCATTGACTTCCTTTCAGGAGTATCCTGTTGAGGAAATGCAGAAACGCGCACTCGAATTTTATGAAATGATAAAGCGAAGACGAACAGTACGGGATTTTTCAGATCGCGCTGTTCCGCGCGACATTATCGAGAACTGCCTACTTGCCGGCGGCACGGCCCCTAATGGCGCGAACCGTCAGCCCTGGCACTTTGTAGCGGTTGGTAATACTGAAGTAAAGCGGGAAATCCGCATCGCCGCCGAGGCCGAGGAAAAAGAATTTTACGAAAGCCGTGCACCGCAGGACTGGCTGGACGTATTGGCTCCGCTTGGCACTGATGAGAACAAGCCGTTTCTTGAAACCGCTCCCTGGCTTATCACCATTTTCGCTGAAAGCTATGCACTTGAAGGTGGTGAGAAGGTAAAGAATTATTACGTACCGGAATCCGTCGGTATTGCAACCGGCATGCTGATTACCGCTCTACATAACGCCGGACTGGCGACGCTGACCCATACGCCAAGCCCGATGAAATTTCTGAACTCTATTTTGAAACGACCAACCAATGAACGTCCGTTCCTGATTCTGGTGGTTGGTTATCCTGAAGAGGGTTGTCAGGTACCTGATATTACCAAGAAACCATTGAACGATATCGCGACTTTTGTGGAGTAAGCCTGCATATGCTGGAAATTCTGATACTGTTCTTAACCGCTTACTTTGTCTACCGGGTAACCCGTTATTTTTACGAAGTCTCCGATTCCCCATCAGTTGAAACTCCGGAAGATGAAGGCGAAAAACTACCGACAACACCTGCCGAGCAGCTCTATAAACTGGCAGGTGGACTGGAAGACTTTTATCAACAGTCAGCCTTCCCCGCCGATTTTCTAACACAGGAAGATTTTAACAAGGGCGTGGAGCTGCTGAAAGATCCCGCCTTCAGCCTGCCCGACATGCTTAGTTATTATAACGGTATGAACGTCATAATTGCCTGTATGGCGCTGGAGGCACTCTTTCATCGTAAGGATGAATTCGATGTAAAAGACACCGTACTAAAGAACTTAAATGATGGTTCGTACTGGAAGCGCTATTACGCGATGAAGCTCCTGGACGATCGAATCTCTGAGCCGCTAATCGGACTGGTCGTATCTAAAACAGACGGTACCTGGGAAGACCCGGTTCCGCAGCGAATCCTGAGAGAGTTTATTCAGGCGCGTATCGAAAAAGGTGAAACCGTTACCTTCGGTGAACACCTTACGAACGTGGAGGAAGGTAACCTCGAAAACATCCTGCAGAACGTGCAACTTCTTGGTGAGGCCTTTGAAAATACGCTCTACAGTGAAATTGAAGAGTTTGCGCTCACCCGGGTTGATATACCGTTTCTTCAGTCTTTGGGTCGAATCTGGTTTCATGAGGAAACCGAGTCCGACAAGCCGCTTATCGAAAGTCAGATGCTTCTGGATAAGGTGCAGGAACTAAAGCGCTCATTGACTGAAAACCGTCCCAGGTCGGTAGTTCTGGTCGGAGAGGATGGTGTCGGAAAAACATCTACCCTCAGGGTTCTGGCAAAACAGCTCGTTCAGGACGGCTGGACCATCTTCGAATCCAGCTCATCAGACCTGCTGGCCGGTCAGGTCTATATCGGCCAGCTGGAAGAGCGAATCCAGCAGCTGGTACGTAAGATCGGCGGTAAACGTAAAGTGGTCTGGATTATTCCCAACTTTCACGAACTGGCCTGGGCCGGCACCCATCGCTATAGCCCAACCGGCGTATTGGACATGATTTTTCCGTTCGTGGAAAGCGGTGACGTCCTGCTGATCGGCGAGACACAGCCACCGGCATATGAAAAGCTGATCCAAAGCATTCCGCGTATGCGCGTAGCGCTAAACGTGATTGAAATATCTCCTGCCTCCCAGGAAGAGACGCTACAGATGGCTCGAGAATGGATCGATCAGCGAGGCAAGAACAATCAGAATATTTTATCTGAAACCACAATGACGGAGTCATTTCAGCTCACCCAGCAGTACCTACGTGACAAGGCCGCTCCCGGTAACCTGCTACAGTTTATCGACCTCACATGGGAGCGATTGTCGATTGATGAACATCCGCGTGAAATTAACGTAGATGACCTGCTGGTAACGCTATCCAAGCTCACAGGACTTCCAAAAAGCATTCTGGATGATCGTGAAGGACTGGATCTTCAGGGGCTCCGAGAGTTCTTTCTGAATCGGGTAATGGGTCAACCGGAAGCAGTGGAATGCCTGATTGAACGCGTTGCCATGATCAAGGCAGGATTAAATGATCCAACCCGACCACAGGGCGTTTTTCTTTTTGCCGGTCCTACCGGAACCGGTAAAACCGAGATTGCAAAAACGCTGGCGGAATTTTTATTCGGTTCATCCGACAGAATGATCCGCCTGGATATGAGCGAGTTCAAAACTCCTGATTCCATCGACCGACTGATCGGTGGAAATGATCGCAATCAGAAAAGTGAGGCACTGGTAAACCAGATACGCAAGCAGCCGTTTTCAGTGATCCTGCTGGATGAGGTAGAGAAAGCTTATCCGGACGTCTGGGATTTATTTCTACAGGTTTTTGATGATGGCCGTCTTACCGATCGTCGTGGTAACACAGCTGACTTCCGCCATAGCATTATTATTATGACGTCTAACCTCGGCGGGGTTATCCCGCGAGGTGTAAGCATCGGATTTACGAACGACAATGATTCCTTTACCTCTAATACCGTTTCCAAAGCAATCTCACAGGCCTTCCGGAAAGAGTTCCTTAATCGCATCGACCGGGTTGTTGTCTTCAGACCGCTTAGTCGAGTGGTTATGAGAGAAATCCTGCGTAAAGAGCTGGCTGATGTTCTGCAGCGCCGCGGATTGCGTAGCCGTGACTGGGCAGTAGAATGGCATGAATCTGCCATTGAATACCTGCTGGACAAAGGATTTACCGCCGACCTTGGCGCACGTCCGCTAAAGCGTGCTATAGAACGTTATTTGCTGACGCCACTTTCCCTGACGATTGTGAACCATCAGTTTCCTGAGGGCGATCAGTTTCTGTTCATCCGCAGTAACGGCCGTAAAATCGAGGTAGAGTTTATCGATCCGGATGCCCCAGATGGTGCTCCTCCGGAGGAGAAAGAATCCGCCGAGGGTAGCGTAACATCACTGGCACAAATAATACTCGACCCGCGAGACCAGCCGGGTATTGTAGAGTTTTTGCAGGAGCGCTTTGAGGGCGTTGGCGGAACGCTTCACGCTGATGAATGGGTAATCAACAAAGAAGCATTGCTGAACGAGACGTCTACTCCAGGCTTTTGGGATAATCCCGATCGCTTTTCCCGCCTTGGGCAGGTAGAATATATGTCGCGCATTGAGACGGGATATCAAACAGCAGAACGCCTGCTCGAGCGTCTAAAGGGCGGTAGCGATAAAGAACGGGTTATTCACTCCCCACAGCTTTTGGGTCAGCTTGCCCATCAGCTTTATCTACTGGAAGAAGCAATTGGCGGACTACAAAACGGCAAAGCCAATGATGCCTTTATTGAAGTGATTGCCGGTCGTGATCCTTCATTGGATGACGAGCAGCAGGATATCTTTGCCGCACAGGTTGGCAATATGTATGCACGCTGGGCTGAAAAGCGACGTATGCGGCATAAAATATTATTTGAAAGCAGCAATCCGGCAAAACCGCATCACCTGATGTTAGCCGTTAGCGGTTATGGAGCGTTTGCAATTCTTGAACGTGAAGCCGGTCTGCATGTTTTGGAAGAGCCAGGCAGAGGGCGCAGTGTTCTTCGGTATAAGGTACATGTTCGCGTCGTACCGCAACCTGAGGAACCGGCAGGAAATGAACCGGATGCTCTGCTGCATCAGGCCAGAGACTCGTTTAAGCAATTGAACGGGCAACAAAAGCTAACAATTGTCCGACGCTATCGTGAAAAACCATCACCGCTGGTTAGGGACAGCGTTAGACAATGGCGCACCGGAAGATTAGACCGTGTTTTGGACGGCGATTTTGACCTGGTATCGTAACCGTATTTTACTTGATTTTATGAAGCTGTCGGCTTAGAATAAACCGTTCAAGAACATTCAAACATTTCTGGCACCATGAGCGCGAAATCATTCAACAACCAGCCCGGAGTCGGCGACAGCAACGAATTTCTAAAGATGCTGAGCGATGCCCGCGTACTCGCTAAAATTCCGCGACCGCTACTCATCCGCGGAGAGCGCGGCACCGGCAAAGAATTGATGGCCCGGTTTATCCACAACCAGAGTCATCGTACCGATAAGCCCTATGTTGTTGTAAACTGTGCGGCTTTTCAGGAAGATCTTTTTGTGGCTGAGATGTTCGGCCATGAAAAAGGTGCCTATACCGGTGCAACAGAAGCACGCCCGGGAAGGCTGGAACGCGCAGACGGTGGTACCCTGTTTCTCGATGAAGTAGCCAATATGAGCCGCCGCGTTCAGGAAAAGCTGCTGCGTGTTATCGAATATCAAAAGTTTGAACGCCTTGGCGGATCGACGTCTATTGAAGTTGATGTTCGCATTATTGCCGCGACCAATGCCGATCTTGAACAAATGATGGACAAAAACGAGTTCCTGCGCGATCTCTACGATCGCCTCTGCTTTGCAGAGCTGAAACTCCCACCGCTTCGCAAACGCCGTGAAGATATTCCTTCCTTAATCGAACACTTCATTCGGGAACTGCACATTGAGATTCCCGATCTCGAAAACAAGCATTTTACGCAGTCGGCAGTGAAAGAGCTTAAGAACTATTACTGGCCGGGAAACATTCGTCAGCTAAAGAACGTTATTGAGCGTCTTTATATCTCCGATGAGGACGGAACGATTCATGCTTCTGAACTCCCGCTGGAGATAACCGCGACGGAACCCATACGCGGTAACTTTCAGGAAAAAGTACGCGCATATGAAAAGAATCTGCTCATAACGGCCTTAAAGGATACCGAGGGCAACCAGCGTGCAGCTGCCGAAAGACTCGGCCTCTCCTACGATCAGTTTCGCCATTATTATAAGAAGTATAAACTCTCTGAAATATTGGTGTAATTTCCCATGAGTTGGCGTAATCCACCAACTCACCAAAACCTCGCTTCAATAAAAACAACAACTTACGACTTGGCACACCCATTGCTCTAATGGTGGTAGTGATGGTGATCACTTCTTCAAACGGGTAAACACATACAGGAAAGGAAACATACTCAAAATGGTTGAAGCGAATAAACTCTCAAACCGACAGCAGCAAATTCTTCAGGCGAAGACCTTGCTAATTGCACGAGCTGCCCGCAGGGCGTTCAAGCAATTATATGCAACCGGCGAGACCAGCAGATTTCTTCAGGCATTACTGAGTGAACTAAAAAAGGAAAGTATCCGTTTCCGCTACCCTACCGAAGAGTCTAAAGATTATCCGAGAGATACCGAAGGCGTGATTAACTGTTTCGGTAGCGTCCGGGTAATCATCCTGCCGGATTCCTCAAAGCTCTCTTCACTGCAGCGTGCAATAGAGCGAACCGGTAAAAAGAAGCAGGAAAGCCTGCTCCTGATAGCATACAATCCCAATTTGGTAATCAGGCACGTCTCCTGATATATAAAGAGAACCAACAAGAAGTTGGTAGGAGGAATTAATGAATATTTTTCAGAGAATCTCAAAATTGCTGAGCGCAAATATTAATCACCTGCTCGATAAAGCAGAGGATCCGGAAGTAATGGTCAAGCAGATCATTCGCGATATGGAAGAAAGCATTATTGAGCTACGCCGTGAAACCGTAAAGGCCATCGGGCAGCAAAAGCAGCTGGAGAAGCAGCTGCATGCGGCAGAGGATCATAGCAAAGATCTGGAAAACAAGGCCGCTCTCGCACTGGAAGATGGTAATGAGGAGCTGGCACGAGAAATTCTGGCAAAGAATTTCGAGCGCGAAGAAGGTATCAATACTCTTAAAAATGATCATAAATCAGCTGAACTGCTGGCGACACAATTAAAAGAAGATCTTTTCAAACTGGAAGACCAGGTGCAGGTTGCCCGACGAAAAAAAGAAGAGCTTATTCGCCGCAAGCGTTCTGCCGAAGCGCAGCTGCGCACGCAACAGGCTCTTCGCAAAAGCAAAGATGCGTTTGACGCCCTGACAGGTTCCATCAGCGACATGGATGCACATAGTGGACAAATCGAATCGTACGAGCGAGACATCATGCAGCTGGAAGCCGAGGCAGAAGCTGCACAGGAAATGATGGACATGGATACCAGTGAAGTAGATCTGCGCAAGCTTGCAAAAGACAAGGCCATCGAAGATCAGTTGGCCAAGCTAAAGAAAAAGTTAAAAAAATAGTACAGTAGCATCGCGCGATTGTGCAATGAGGTGTAGCGTCGCATTATTATGCGACGCCCCAAAAAAGGGCGGCGGCCCATGTGAGGAAAACGCAAGCCCCTCAAAGACCATAGCACCGCGGCAATGCCGCGGGAGGGGTCCTGCGGAGGTAAGAGGGAAGCGGTCGTGAGACAACCGCGAACTGGAGGAAACCGGTGCCACCTGAGGAGGTGTGTCACCGGGGAGGAGGCGATGACCTGCAAGACCCAAGCCCACACGGACGTGGGACGGCATCGCCGCTCTAATAAAACAGACTATGATCAACAAGTTTCGTTGCTGCATAGGCCAAGGGGAAGCCTGGCAGCGATGGATAAACCGCCGCAGGGACTGCGGCGGGAAAAGAGGGTAGATTTTCGGGGGAAAATCTATCAGGAACTGCGCCCCCACAAGGAGTGAGGGGGAAAGTGGGGGCAGCCAGTTCTGTTTTCTTTTACTAAAGTTCAAAGTTCAAAGTTCGAAGTTCGACGCTTAATTAAGGGTATTCTGAACCCGGAACTTTGAACTCTGAACTTTTTCAATAACAGAAGGAGCTTGCTATATGCTGGAACGGATATCGAATACATGGGACATTATGAGGGCTTCATGGGAGCTGCTAAAACAAGACGGCGAAATAATGGTTTATGCCTTCATGTCAATTATCAGTTGTGCACTTATTACGCTTTCCTTTTTCGTGCCCGTATTTTACTCTGGCCAACTGGATCTGGTCTCACCGGAGAACAATAACGAAGCATTTATATACAGCCTGGTCTTTTTCTTTTATCTGATCAACTTTTTTATCATCAATTTTTTCAATACGGCTATAGTAGCAACCGTCGAGATTCGCATGAGCGGCGGAGATCCAAAGTTCATGGACGGCATTAATATCGCTTTTTCAAAAATTCACTTAATATTCGGCTGGTCGCTGGTTGCCGCAACCGTCGGTTTTGTTATCCGCATGCTGGAAGAGCGGGTTGGCTGGCTGGGTAAAATCCTGCTGGCAATAATTGGAACTGCATGGACAATGGCAAGCGCATTCGTTATCCCCATCATGGTAGCTGAAAATCGCGGTCCGGTAGATTCTCTTAAACGCTCTGCCCAGCTCCTGAAACGCACTTGGGGCGAGCAGTTGATAAGCGGATTTAGCTATGGAATCATATTCTTTGTCTTTGCCATACCGGCAATATTACTAATTGCCGTCGGCGCTGCAGCAAAAGCTGCCGTAATTACCACTGCTTTTTTGGCAATCGGTATTCTTTATCTCATTAGCCTTGGACAGGTTCAGTCTGCACTCGTGGTTATTTTTCAAACCGCTCTCTATCGTTTTGCCAGAGACGGTCGCGCCCCTCGCGGGTTTGACGATGGCATGCTGAAATACGCCATTCAACGCAAGATTGATCGCTAAATATAAACCGCGGAATCAGTTGATATTTCCATCCCGGCTGGCTAAATTTTGCCGGGATAAACTTCACCGCACATTCACCCATCAGGAGAAGCATTTTTATGGGACTGTTCGATATTTTCAAGAACAAGGACGAGGATGATAATTTTGATCCGCTTTCAGATCTGTCTCTGGACGCACTGAAAGTAGGTTACTACCTTGATTACGATTTAAAAACCTGGGAAGTAACTGCCTATAATCGCTATGACTATGGCGAAGGCACCTACTCAGACGAGTGGGAACTCACCTCCGGTCGCGAAAAGGTTTATCTGATTCGCGAGGAAGACGATGACGTCTGGTGGAGCATCTGTACCAAGATGCCGATTTCTGAAATCGACGAAGACGTCGTTTCGCACATCAAGCAAAAAGACGATCCACAAAGTCGCATCACTGTTGATGGGGAGCGTTACTTTCTGGATGAATCCGGACCGGTTTACTACATCGAAAACGGGAATTTTGAAAAGGTTGGTCTTATTTACTGGAGCTTTATCGACCGGGACGATGAGAAGTATGTTGAGATAGAACAGTGGGGCGAGGAGGACTTTGAAGCGGCAAAGGGTTTTTACGTAGAAGAATATCTGTTTACCAACATACTTCCGGGGGGTGAGGATGGCCTGGGAAAGTAAAACAGGGTGCCGGTAGACCAGAACCGCCGCGCCCAAGACAACAGCCCCCGAGACGTGCCGGTGCCCCCTCGCATCTAAAGCTTTTCGCGATGTTTATCGGGCTCATCCTGTTCCTTCGCGCATGTGACTGCGGAGGTGGCGGTGTTGCCAGGGCGTTTGAACTCTCGGAGCTGCAGGGTCAGCTGGACAAATATCCGGCATACAGTATTATTTTGGAAGACATGAATGAAGAAGGGAATTTCTCGAAAGATTACTATCATAAATACCGCGTAGTATATGCATCGGGAACGAATAACTCTGACGGCTCACCAACCTTTGCTCAGCTAAACATTCCCTGGAAACGCGTCTCGGAAAGTACCTATAATAAGTACCAAAACAGCCTCGGGATGTCGCTCGTTACCAAAAAAGACGGCGAAGTAAATTCCGTAGAGCATCCACCGGGCTATGATTACATCGGTGATGAAAGATATGGACGCTGGGAATCCAATCCGGGTGGTGGCGGTTCTTTTTGGGTTTGGTATGGCACCTCCCGGATGCTTGGCGATCTGTTCCGCATGGGTAATAGCGGTCGCGTCGATCGTGGTGACTGGACAACCTATCAGGATTATCGTCGCACCGGTAGAACCTATTACGGCAAGAGAAACGAATACGGCACCAGCGGCTCTTATACCAAGAAAAGCAACCCGGACTTCTTTGAGCGCCGACAAATGCGTCAGCAGTCATCGCGCGAATCATTTCGCAATAAAGTAAACAACCGCTCCCGCAGATCAAATATGAGCCGCTCCCGCAGCCGTAGCGGCGGTTTCGGAAAATAACGGACAAACAGAATGCTTCGGAGATTCTTATGACTTTTGATGAAACCTTAACAGCTGTTGTCTATCTGATAGCGGTATTCATCCTTTTCTTTCTCGGGAAAATTATTTACGACAAGCTCTACACCAGCTTTGACCTTCAGGAAGAGCTGGTAAAGAATGATAATTTCGCTCTCGGGTTAGCTCTGTTCGGCTACTACTTTGGTATGGTGATCGCCCTTGGCGGGGTGTTGCAAAGCGAGTCTCAAGGCCTTGTTGCCGACCTGATTGATATTTTTGTCTATGGACTCGTTGCTATTATTTTGCAAAATATTTCCATTCGCATTAACGATAAGATCATCTTTCACAAGTTTGATAACATTAAAGAGCTGATAGAAGACCGCAATCCTGGAATTGGTATAGCCGAGGCGGCTAACCACATTGCGATCGGGCTGGTTCTCTTCGGAGCGATGTCTGGTGAAGGGGATTTAGTTACTGCTGCGGCATTCTGGCTACTGGGACAGGCCACATTGGTTATTGCGAGTGTAATCTATAACAATATTTTACCATTCGATCTGAACTATGAGCTGGAGCGAGATAACGTAGCTGTTGGCGTGGCCTATGCCGGCATGCTCATCGCTATTGGTAACATCATTCGTGTTGGCAGCCAGGGCGATTTTATCTCCTGGTATGAAAACGGCATAGTCTATGTCGGTTTTGTGACCTTTGGTCTTCTCATGCTGCCGATTCTACGCTTAATGGCAGACAAACTGCTTCTACCGGGAGAACAGCTCACCGACGAGCTGGTTAACCAAAAAGTACCCAATGTTGCTGCCGGGGCAATGGAGGCCTGTTCATATGTCGGAGCCTCATTTTTGATCGGATGGGTTGTTTAGTGAGCAATCAAACGCTGACAACTTCATCACCGCGCTTCAGCAGCAACGCAACGCTGAAGGCCTGTATTTTTGCCACTGGACTCGCTGGTATTGTAGCAGAATACGTTATGGCAACTATTGCCAGCTATCTGTTGGGCGATTCAGTCGTTCAGTGGACGCTTACTATTTCCATTATGCTGTTTGCTATGGGGGTAGGAAGCCGACTCAGCAAATACGTACACAAAAACCTGCTGGATGCATTTATAATTATCGAGCTGATCCTTTCACTGCTTTGCGCAATTAGCGCAACCAGCACTTATATCGTCTCGGCAAATGTGGACTGGGTTGCCCCTTATATTTACTTAATGTCTTTTGCTATCGGTACGCTTATCGGGCTGGAGATACCAATTGCAACTCGCCTGAATGATGTTTTTGAAGATCTTCATATCAACATCAGCTCAGTAATGGAGAAAGATTATTACGGTGCCCTGCTGGGCGGACTGATATTTGCCTTTGTCGCCCTTCCCTATCTCGGCTTAACCTATACGCCGATTATTCTGGGAGGCGTAAACTTTCTGGTTGCAGCAGTTCTATACTGGCAAAATCGTCCCATTCTAAAATACGGTAAGAAACTGCTGGTCGCGTGTATCACCCTGCCGATGTTTTTGATAGCACTGGGAGTCGGTGCCGAACCGATTATCATGTATGGCGAGCAGAAAAAGTATATTGATCAGGTTATTTTTCAGCAGCAGACGCCTTATCAGCGCATTGTGATCACCCGCCATAAACAGGATGTATGGCTGTATCTGAATGGCAATCAACAGTTCAGTAGCTATGATGAGGAACGCTACCACGAGCCATTGGTGCATCCGGCAATGCTCACCAGCGTTGCAAAAGAACGCGTATTGGTTCTAGGTGGTGGTGACGGATTGGCAGTGCGAGAAGTTTTGAAGTATGATGATGTTAAAGAAATTGTGTTGGTTGATCTCGATCCGGCAGTTACGAAACTCGGGCTGGAATACCCTCAATTCATTGATCTTAATGAGGGTTCGTTAAAAGATCCACGGGTAACTATTTTCAACAAGGATGCGTATGTCTATCTCCAGGAAGACAGTGGCATGTTCGATATTGTTATAATCGATTTACCGGATCCGAAAACAGTTGGACTGGCACGTCTTTATACGCGTGAATTTTACAGACTGGTGCAGCGCCGCACCACGCCCGGAGGGGTTGTTGTTACACAGGCAACCAGTCCGTTTTTTTCGAGTGAGGCCTTTCTGGCTATTTTGAAAACCATGCGTGCGGCAGACTTTTCTGCAGTAGCCTATCACACCCATATTCCAACCCTGGGACAATGGGGATGGGTTCTGGGCATGAAAACGCCAGCGCAGGATCATGAGGCGCTGAAAGAACGCATCGAAAGCCAGGATTTCGACAAGCTGGATACGCGCTACCTGAATAGCGATGCTATGGTCGGCATGCTGCGCTTTGGAAAAGGCGTAATGGAAAAATTAGATCAGATAAAGCCGTCTGATGAACTGGATCTATCAGTGTATCACTATTACAAAAACGGTTCCTGGGAATTTTATTGATGTCCATCGTAGAACGTTTATATAATATTATGAAGTCCGTTGTGCAGGAAAAGCTAGATGCTTTGCGCTCCAATGAGCCACGCTCCTCAGCCGGAAGCTATTCCGGTGGTTATCGTCAGGAGCAGCGTTCCAGCGGCTACTCCAATCCTGGAAGCAGCCAATCGCATGAAGACCCGGAACTGGCACGCTGCTACGCGAACCTGGAGATTCCCTATGGCTCGGATTATGAGACGGTACACCGTGCCTGGAAAAAGATGGTGCGTCAGTATCATCCGGACATGCACTCCGGTGATGATGAAAAACAGCGCATTGCAACCGAGCTGGTGCAGGGACTGAATGAAGCACATGATATATTGAAGAAGCATTTAACTTAAAGAACGCCCCTTCGGGACTCAGAGAAAAGAGAACTGTCGCTATGCTCCTTCAGAGATCGTCCCTCTGGGACTCAGAGAAAAGAACTTCTCTCAGCGAAGCAATCTCTGAACGCAGTGGTCTCTGAGCGAAGCGATCTCTCAGCGACGAAGGAGCGGTCTCTGAATGAGTGAAACGAATGATCTCTCAGCGAACGAATAGAGCGATCTCTGAACGCAGTGGTCTCTGAGCGAACGAAGAGAGCGATCTCTGAACGCAGTGGTCTCTGAGCGAACGAAGAGAGCGATCTCTGAGTGAGTAAAGCGAACGAAGATTTTTAGCCCTAAACTATAAAAAAACCCTTTAAGAAGGAGACAAGCGAATGTCTGAAAAATTCGAAATGGTGAAGTATCTGCTGATGGATCTCGACATGAAGATCACCAATGAAGAAACTGCAGACCAGATCGTCGTTGTTGATGATGTGGAAAACGGTATCCAGAACATGGTTGTTGACATTGAAGATCCAATTGTTGTCATCGAACAGTTTATTCTGCAGGTTCCGGACAATCCGGGAGATCTGTTCAAGCGACTACTGCAAATGAACCGTACGCTGGTTCACGGTGCGTTTGTGCTGAACGAAGAGGGAAATAAGATTCTGTTCCGCGATACCCTGCAGCTGGAAAATCTGGATCCGAATGAACTGGAAGCCTCTGTTCAGGCACTCTCTCTCGGACTGGCTGAATACGGTAGTGAACTATTGAAGTATGCTTAAGAACAGTAAGTAGTTAGCAGTAAGTAGTGAGAAGGATTGAAAAGAGTATACAATTCACTTTTCACGTTTTACGTTTCACATTTTACGTTTCACATTTTACACAAACTTTGAACTTTGAACTCTGAACTTTGAGGATAAACACATGGGAATTTTTTCAAGAATATTTAAGCTGTTTCAGTCCGAGACGCACTCGGTAATCGACAAGCTGGAAGACCCAATCCGCATGACGGAGCAGGGTATTCGTGACTTAAAAAAAGATCTAAATGGTGCCATGAAGAGCCTGGCTGAAGTTAAGGCAATAGCTATTCGCATGGGCAAGGACGGTAACGACGCCAAGAGCCTGGCAAAAGACTATGAGCGCAAGGCGATGGCCCTGCTGAAGCGTGCCCAAAGTGGCGACCTGGAAGTTTCTGAAGCCGATCGCCTGGCAACCGAAGCGCTTTCCCGTAAGGAAGAAGCCGCCAAGCGTGCTACCGAGATGCTCACTAATCACAAGAATCAACAGGCAATGGCTGATAAGCTTCAGGCCAAGGTGAATAAGCTGAAGTCCGCTATCGGCAAATACGAGAACGAGCTGGTAACGCTGAAAGCACGTGCCCGTACGGCTGAGTCCATGAAGAAGATCAACAAGCAGATGGCTCAGGTCGATGCCAGCAGCACGATTGCTATGCTGGAAAAGATGAAAGACAAGGTAACCGAAGAAGAGTCCCTGGCTGAAGCCTATGGCGAGCTACAGGATGCCGGTGCAACGGTCGATGAGGAAATTGATGCAGCCCTCGAGAGCGGTGGTTCCGCCAGTGCAGCAGATTCCCTGGAAGCGCTGAAGCGCAAGATGGGTATGCTCCCGGGCGAAGAAAAGTAAGTCTATAAAAAAAGAACGGACGGGCCTTTCGGCCCGCCCGTCCCTGGAGGTATGAGGGGGTATTGTGAGAGAAATATTTTTAGAAAAATGTGCCGAGTGAGAATTGCGATCTCGGTGCAGAAACGTTCTGTAAATCCGTCCGCCACGCCAGATCATAGCCAAGATAGAAGAATCCAAGACTAACTCTGGCACCTACACCATAAGCCGCATTCAAATCATTCAACCTGAATCCACCGTCGGTTGTAAACGGCTGGAATGTTTCGCTGATAAAGCCGGGTGCATCCACACCCCAGGCACCGGCAGCGTCAAAGAAGGCTGCTCCGCTAAGTAAGTCAAAACTTGACGTCAGGAATCCAAGCAGCGGAAAACGATATTCCAGATTACTCAGCACAAACTTGCTTCCGAGTATCTCATTAAAGTCGGTACCGCGAAACGTATACGGGCCACCGAGTCCGAAAATCCGGGCATCATCACCAACGCTTGCCGCTGCCGTTCCACGAAAGGCCAGCACGCTGCGGCCAGGCAGCTGAAAATATTTACGATAATCCGCTTCAAGATTGGTGAATTGAAAGTCGCTGGTCGTAGTCTGAACAGAGAAGCGACTACGCGACCCACCGGTTGGGCCAAGCGCACCGTAAAGCGTATTGTCAAACACCAGTGCCGATCCCAGTTGTCCATAGGTGAAGCTATTCAGCGTGGTTACATCGCGATCGAAGCGACCACCTCGGAAGTTATCTTCTACCAGGTTTTGATCGACCCAGGTAAAGCCACCAAAGAACTCCAGCCTGCTGAATCTGCTAAATGGATAGGCGGCAATACCGTTTACACCACGATAGGTGTTTCGCAGAAAGCCGATCGAGTTTGGCCCGGTAAGGAAGGCCGAGAAATAATTACTGGTTTGAAAAGCCTGCACGCCCCAGCTCATCCGATTGGCCTGGTTAAAATAGGTAAGACCAAAATCCGAACTGCTAAAGTCGCTGAACGACACCTCAGTGGAAAGGATAACATTATGATCGCCTAGCATATCGCTGAAGAGGAACTGGGCTGCACCGACCGAGCCGAAGAATCCACCAACCGATGCACCGACACCGATTGCGTCCAGCTTAAAACGATGACTATAATTTTTTGACTCCACTGAATCCGGATCTTCAAGCTCATAGCCTCGATAAATATCATACGGATCGGATAGTTCCGGAATCCAGCCACCTTCGGAGCTGGCCAGGACCTCAGCAGCTGCTTCGGTAGAAACCGTCGTATCCGAAACAAGTGCCGTTAAAGAATCGACGGGCTGAACCGCACGCGATTCCGGTTCAGCATCCGCCGTAGGAGCGCCCATTGTTGAAGTCATAACCACCGGGTCGAGCGTAACGATCTGCTCATCTAAACTCTCCGCAAGCATCTCATCTACATTCATGCGGAATAGGTGCCAGGCGTTATCATAAAATGCAGAGAAAACCATGCGCTTGCCATTGGCAGACCAGCTGAAGCTGGGTGTGGTATTGGTAATACCGGATACGCCATTCTTTAAGCTGGTCAGGCGACGCAATTCTCGTGTATTAATGTTCATCTGATAAATATTGGCAATGCCCTGGTGATCTGAAATAAACGCTACCGTTTCTCCATCAGGTGAAAGTTGTGGATTCGTAACGCTACCGTTTAGATCCGTCAGAAACTCTATTTCACCGCTGTCCAGGTGATACCGGGCGATATCGTAATCACTAAAGATCAGCGCTTGTGCATCCGAATCAGGGCCTTGATCCGTGGTGTAAACAATGCTCTTTCCGTCTGCGGACCATTGCGGATGAAAGACGGTATACCGGCTGTCTGTTTTTTGATCGAGCTTGCCGGTTTCCAAATCAAGGAGATAGAGATTTGAAATGCCGCCTCTGATGCCTACAAATGCAATGCGATCACCTTCCGGAGAAAAGGTAGGGGATTGCAAGCCGTTCAGTTCGTCGAAGACATAACGATTACGAACCTCACGGCTATGCGGATCCATGATATATATCGCATCGTCCCGGCCCGATTTGGAAATAAAGGAGATCATATTTCCATCTCGGGACCAGCCGATAGCGGTATCAAAAAAGCGTAGAGCCTCAAAGCGTTTACTGTCTCCACCTTTGATAAGACGCTGATCAACAAACGATGCGTTGTTATCCTCACTGAGAAGATAAATCTCCTCCTTAAGGTTTTGATTTGCGATGTATGCGACGTGCTCACCATCCGGACTAATAGATGGAACCACGTTCATGCGATGGTAAAAGCTGCGCTGTCTGGTAATTTTCTGTGCCACCTCTGCCGGTGCTTTCAAGGTGCTGTCTACCGGTAGAGAATGTGCCTTTGCAAACTTATGCCAGGCTTCTGTTACCTCTTTCTCAGACATCTTAATATGTCGCTTTAAAGACTGCTCGAATCCTCCCTGATGTATTGCCGACTTAAAAAGTGTGCCGACCATTTCCTTGCCGAAGTTTTCACCGATATAATGAAAGAACGACTGCCCTATGCGATATACGCGAATATCAAAAGTGCCGTTCAGCTGCTTTACGGTAAGCAGCTTATCACGCTGTATACCGTCTCGCACCCACATGCGGGTTATGTTATCCATATTATTGGACAGATATTCCGCCATGCCTTCCATGACCCATAGTGGAACGTTCGTGCGATTATTACCGAGCTTCATCGCCATAATATCGAATTGAAATGCGTGTACAAGCTCGTGCACCAGTACGTGATTAAACTCTCGGTAAGAACCGGTGATAGGTATAACGACGCGGTTTTTCATACTCTCTGCAAAACCGCGTACGCCATCGCTGATAAAACTGTTGATAACGTTGGTTTGCTGAAAGTCGTTGAGGGATGCATAAAGAATGAGTGGTACGCGTTCTTTAATATCGTGCTGTAAAACCTCACTTAGGTAATCGTATCCGCGTTCAGCCATTCGGGCTGCGTCATGTGCTGCCTGCTCTGCTTCAGGGTAATAATGGACGTCGAAATGTTCGGTTCTGAACACCTTCCAGTCGAAATCTTTATAATGAACCTTATTTTGTCCGAACTGATAGCCGACCTGGGCCAATATTCCCGAAGAAAGCAGAAGAAGAAATGATAAAAGGGTGAGCGTAAAAACTGAGGTACGCATGCTTAGCATATCCGCCTCCTTTGAGTGTTTATGGGTAATGATTATTGATTTAATGAAACTCAAAATTAACGGTAGCTATTTACGTATGCGTTTTCTCCTTGCGTTTTGTTGGTTTGTGTGAGGGGGCAGGGCAGCAACTGAAAACAAATTTCATATTGGTATGGGAGATATGAGCCTTTATTTCAGTTGCCGCTCCCTGCGCTCATCACACTCTCAAGATATTTCAGGAGTATCTTGAGGTTCCAGCTGAATCACAGTCTCTGAAATAAAGATAATACATGGAAGTAGGCTTGAACATTCCCTAAACGGGGAATATTTGAAGGAAAATCAGGATTTTTTCATCATTCAATCTGCCCCTTATGGGGTAGAGGCGCGTAAAAGTGGGGTTTATTTGGTGGATCGTTATTCTATAAACATTTCGCCCCGCAGGGGCGAGCGAAATACAACCAATGATCAAAGGCTGTCTTCTGAAAAGAGAAAAAGCTAATTAATACGCACTTATCCGTACAATCACCTTACCACGGGCATGGCCTTCTTCCAGGTAGCGGATGGCTTCCGGGGCTTCTTCCAGATTAAAATGGCGGTCGATAACCGGCTTTATCTTGCCGGATTCTGCCAATTCAGCAAGGGTTTTCAGGTCAGACGGATTTGCTGTTCCCAGTACCATGCCGAGCTTCTTACTGCTAAACAGTGAAAGAAAAGGTGCCAGGAACACAGCTTGAAACATCTGAGAATTGGAGCCACCAATCATAACATATCTCCCACCGGGAGCCAGGGATCCGGAATAATCAAAAATGGATCGATCACCATTTGCAGCAACAATCAGGTCGTATTGTAATCCATTCTTTGTGAAGTCTTCTGTCTTATAGTCAATCACGAAGTCTGCCCCGAGTTCACGCACCATGTCCTGCTTTTTCGTGCTACACACCGCCGTCACTTCAGCGCCATAGGCCTTGGCGATTTGCACCAGGTAGGTTCCCACACCACCGGAGGCTCCGTTTATCAGCACCTTCATGCCTTCACATACGTTACCCTTATCCCGTAACGCCTGTAGCGCTGTTATTGCCGCTATCGGAATAGCAGCGGCCTCTTCAAAAGACAAGCTCTGCGGCTTCAGAATAACCGCCTCCTGCGGCACGGAAACATATTCAGCATAAGCACCAAATCCGCAGTTGGAAAGATCTCCGAAGACCGCATCTCCCACTTTGCAGGTCGTCACCTTCTCCCCTACTGCCTCAACTACACCAGCCACATCACCGCCGAGAATCTGCGGTTTAGGCTTAAATAATCCCAGCATAAACCTGACCAGAAACGGCTCGCCGCGCATTAAGTGCCAATCACCGGCATTTGCAGCTGCAGCCACAATTTTTATCAACACCTCATCCGGTCCGGGCTTAGGCTGCTCGACATCTTCTACTTGTAAAAGCTCCGGCCCACCGTATTCACGTAACAGCACTGCTTTCATGATAAATCCTTAATCAAAATCTTTGTTATTCGAGTTATACTGCTAATATCGAACTCTCTTTGCCTTCTGCAGAAAGGAGCTTCGGAATTGCCTCATCACTTACGCCCTCTGCATGCAGCCGGGTTGTAGCCTGTTCGTAAGCATTGTAAATCGAACGTCCATTCCATAAGGCATCGTAAAATGTTCTGGAAAACAGAATCGCATCGGGATCGTTAATAAGCCCTTCGATGCCGATCGCAGCATCTACAATACCGGGAAGACGCTTAGCACATTCTAATGAATGACATGCATTCAGCACAATCAGCTTTACCTGATCGCGAAAACAGCGAAACATCGCTACCGCAGCGTCCAGGTCGATTTTCTGATAACCTCCTTTGCCATCGTTTAATGCAAGATCTCCGGACCCCAAAAAGCTGCCGGAGAAATGCACGATATGCGGGTTGATACGATTAAGCGAAGAGTAAAAGCTCCCTGCTTCAATGTCAAAAACGGATTCCACAGTGATAAGTTTCCTCTTTTGTTCCGGAATTAAGTTACGGATGTATTCTGCTTCCTGCTTAAATCCGAGTCCCTGAATCCCTGCATCAGAAGCCAGAAAGGCCAAACGAAGCTCTGTCGGTTTATCCAGTTGTTCCGTTGCTGGTTCTTCCGGCGCTCTACGCTCTGTAAAACTGGGAACGGCGCTGAAATATCCTTCCCTACTATTTCGCATACCGGTACGAAACGCCTTCACTCCGGACACCAGCGTTTCAACAGCTTCATCCTCCGAACATTTAGTGAGGTCTATATAAACCCGCGTTTTCATCAATGGGTCGAGCGTGCATTTGCGTACCTGTACCGGCAGAAGACGTCCCTTTGTTCCACGCGGGTCCAATGCCAATGCGCCATCCAGCTCCATCTGCGCAAAATCGCTCTTAAGATAATCCGGTGAAAGCACGGCAATCGTGGTTTTCGACTTCGCCGAGGCGTCGCGCATCTGCTCCATAAAGCTTTCTCCCGGCACAAAGTCTCGCGCCTGAAAAACACAGGTATAACCGGCCGCCTCCAAATGAAAAACGATCCAGTCGGCCTCAGCCTTATCATTCTTGGTATAGCTGACAAAAAAGTCGTAGGTATGCATGACGTCTCCGTCCAAATATCTGTATGGGTTTATACATCTATTATAGGCAAGATTCGGTTGGAAGACATGGTTTTTATGAACAATTAATATCGCAATATGGACAGGTTGATAGAGGAATTTCGCGCAGCCAGATTTTTTTACTATCGCTGGTAATATCTGCCGGAAACAAGCTATATTCTCTAATGGCTGATAATATTCCTTCAAATAAAAGTCTGCTTGGACGTATTTTACGCATCCCGTTAAAAATGATCCCCCGTGGATCTACCGTTCCTATCCTTCGTGGTACGGAGCGCGGCTGCAAATGGATTGTCGGTTCCGGACCGCACAGCTGCTGGTTGGGTATCAATGAAGTAGCTAAACGCAGGTTAATGGCAAAAGTGATAAAGCCGGGTGATATCGTTTATGACATTGGAGCAAACGTCGGAAGTTATACGATACTGGCCTCGCTACTGGCGGGGAAAGCCGGAGAGGTATTTGCATTCGAACCGCTTCCGGAAAATGTGCGCTATCTGACCAGACATGTCGAACTAAACAATCTGCGAAACACCACCGTACTCAATGCTGCCGTCTGGAAGGAAGCAGGGACCGTAAAATTTCAGGGAACGGCAGATCGCGTAACCAGCCATATATCAGATGATGGTTCTATTGAGGTAGAAACCATATCACTGGACGATAAGGTTTCGAGTGGTGAGCTGCCCCCACCAAACGTTTTGAAAATCGATGTGGAAGGAGCAGAAGCCGAGGTGCTGGAAGGTGCCACGAACATATTGCAAACTCATAAACCAATAATTTTTCTGGCTACTCACGGAGAAGCAGTTCATCGACGCTGTAAAGAGATTCTGGAAGCATCGGGTTACCAAATGCAGAACATTGATGGCCAGGACGATGAACTGTTTGCTCAGGCATAAATTTCAGCTGATTATTTGGACTCGCTAAAATATTCAGCGCGAGGTTTTTTCCACGCATCAATTCGCTTAAGAATCTCGGAAGCCACTTCCGGGTGATCAGCCATAACGTTATTGTCGTTATTGGGATCTTTTAACTGCGCAAAAAGTTCCTGCTCACCCTTCGTTTTATTCCAGCGAAAAAACCAGTCTGCGTCACGATACCAAAAGCCTTCTGTAGGTTGCCCCATCATATCTTCAAAGCTACGCGTAGTGGTAACGTTTCCAATAATTTCTTTTCGGGCTTCGAAGGGTTTCCCCTCCAGCAGAGGTCGATAGCTTTTACCGAAATAACCAGCCGGTGCATCGATGCCCAAATAGTCCAACACGGTTGCGGGTATGTCGGCGCTGTGGATCAACTCCGATTTTCTTACACCGGATTCAATCTGCCCCTTCCAGGAAAAAATAATCGGCGTACGGAAAGACTGATCATAAATCGAGCTTTTGCCCTTATCGCCACCATTATGCGAGCGCATTGGATCATCCCAGAATTCCTGATCCGGGCGCTGCTCCCAGCCGTTGTCATTTACGTACATGAAGAGCGTATTATCAAATTCACCAACAGATTTTAAATAGCGCGTTAGCTCACCAACGCCGTCATCAAACCAGGTGCAGTTGGCATAATAGCGCTTGGCCGATTCGGTCATATCCTTATCTTTGTAAAGGTTATAATAGCGATCCGGTGCATCAAAGGGGTAGTGCGGCAGTTCAGGAGCATACCAGATAAACATCGGATCGGACTTATACTCTTCGATAAATTCATAAACCGGCTCCATGGTAGCACGTCCAAGATTCAGGCCTTCCCCGCCCATAAACTGCTTAAACCACTTGCCGCCGTCTTTTTTATCGTCTTTTGTCCAGCCGGTAGACATTCCGTGGGTAAATCCACCATTTTGATAATTGTATTCCCACCATTTTCCGCCCTGAAAGCTTTTATAGCCTTTTTCTTTTAGCAGCACCGGGAGGGTTTGGAAATACTGCATCGCGTGATGATCAAACTCAACCTTGCCACTATCCGGAATATTGCGTTCTTCCATCATCTCTGCCAAACGCAGCTTATAGTCAATCGGCATCATACCGGTCATTAGTGTATTCAAAGATGGACGACAGTGGTTCTCCGGCACATACCCCTGGGTAAACAGTGTACCGCTGGCCGCGAGCGTATCCATATTTGGCGTCTGCACATAATCAGCCCCCATAAAACCGAAATAGGGATAGCCGTGATCGTCACCTACGATCAGCACAATATTCGGCAACTCTGCTGTCGTATCGGTTTCCGGTTTTTCTGCGCAGGCAAAAAACAGAAAGAGACAGAGCATCATCAGCCCCAAAGGAGTATTGGCTGACAATCCCTTAACAGTTAATTTGGATACGTTCTTCATAAAATCCTCGTTTATTTAATCAGTGGTCACCGCAAGCAATGAACCATTTGCCGGCAACGCTATTTCTACCAGCTGTTTATCTTCAGTTTCCCTAAATTCGGCATTGCCAACATAGCCCTTGAAGCTTTCAGCCTTTGCCGGCAAATCAAGAACCAGGCTTTCGTCTCGATCACCGGTATTGAAAGCGATCACAGCACACTGTTCACCCTTTATGCGGGTAAAGGCAAATACATCGCCTTCAGCGTAGAGAATGTCAAACTCTCCGGTTTGCAAACAATCGAACTGCCGGCGTAACGCAGTATATTCGCGATAAAAATCCAGAACGGGTTGATTCCATTGAGCTAATTCATCCCATGGAACAGCTTCACGACAGTGCGGCAGCCCGGCACTACTCATACCGATTTCATCACCATAGTAGATGCACGGTGCTCCCGGGGCCGTCATTTGAAACAAGACCAGCTGCTTTAACGCATTCTGATTGTCACCTATCGTCCAAAAGATGCGCGCTGTGTCGTGACTTCCGAAGCTATTCAGCTGACCTTTCAATAGCTCATTCCCGTAAGCAGATTGAAGCGTCTTGATTTCACCCGCAAACTGCTCAGCATTCAGCGGGACCAGTTCCTCCGATGGATCGGGGAAATATCCCGTTCTCAAGGTACTCTTTCCAAAGAAGGAAATCGCAGCAGTGCCAAGCGGATAATTCATCACGGCATCGAACATATCCCCCTTCAGCCACTTTGAGGCAACATACCATTCCTCACCGCAAAGCCAGGCATCGGGATTAACAGATTTTACCACATTTCTGAATTCCTGCCAAAACGAATCGTCTTTAATTTCACCGGCAGCATCAATTCGCCAACCGTCTGCACCGAATTCAATCCAATATTTAGCCACATTTAGCAGATATTGCCGCACACCCGGGTTCGATGTATTTAGCTTGGGTAACTCCGGCAGGTTCCACCAACTATCATAGTTATGGTGATTGTCCTTATCGCTGCTGTAGGGCCGTAGCGGCCAGTCGTGGATATGAAACCAGTCCCGGTAGGGAGAGTTTCCACCATTTTCCAGGATGTGGTGGAACGGCCAAAATCCGCGCCCGGTGTGATTCAACACAGCATCCAGCACAACACGTATCCCACGTTCATGGCAGGCATCCAGCAAAGCGCGCAAGGCATCGTTACCGCCCAGTAACGGATCGACGTTAAAATAATCGTAGGGGTGATAGCGATGATTTGAAGCCGATGCAAAGACCGGCGTCAGGTAGAGCGCATTTACCTGCAGCGACTGAAGATGATCCAGCTTATCGATAATTCCATACAGATCGCCGCCCTGAAACCCCTCTTCAGAGGGAGAAGAGCCCCAGGGCTTTAGCGATATTCCCGGTTGTGCAGTCATGCGCGCACTGCGAGCAAAGCGATCGGGAAAAATCTGGTAAAAGATGGCCTCTTTCACCCATTCGGGCGTTGCGAAACTCAATTTTCACCCCGGCTGGAATAAATAACCGGATTCAGCTCTGTTGTAATAACCTCTCCGACTTTAGCACCGGGGCACCAGGTCTCCCAGTCCGCTTTTTGATTATCATTCGACGGTGCCTTTAAGCGCATATCCTCTTCCATGTAAATGACCGTCATGACTCGCCTGGGATTTGTGGTATGATTTGGGCCGGCATTGTGGAAAGTCCAGCCATAATGAAAGCTGACCTCGCCCAAATCGAAGGGTTCAATCACATGCTGATAGTTTGCATCGGCCAATGCTTTTTGCAGAGCGGCTTCACTTTCATCACTTATCGGCAGCTCTCTGCCGAACGAGAATTCCTGACTGCCGGCAGCAAAAGCGAGCGGTCCCATATCCAGCGGTGTTTCTTGCAATGGAATCCAGGCGGTAATGGTTTTTTCGCTCTCCAGGGGCCAGTAATACTGATCGGCATGCCAGGGGGTAATACCACCAGAAGGTTCCTTGTAAAGGGCCTGATCGTGATACAGTCGCACCCCGCGAACCTCCAGCAAATCGGCAGCGAGTTTTGCCAATCGCTTACCGAAAACAAATTCTTTTGTAATCTCACTGTCTCGCCACAGGTTCATGATCTGTAAAAACGCTTTCTCATAGGTACTGCGCTCTTCCATGGGTAGATGCATGGTATTTAACTCGATTACTTTATCGGTAATTTCCCGACCATAATACTCCAGCAGCTCGGCAGAAAATACGTTGCGTAACTTTACATATCCTTCTTTTTGAAACTGCTGAATTGCTGAATCGCTCAACTCATATGGCTGATTCAATTCCTTCGTAAAATCGTTCATATTTCCTCCTATGGACATGTCGTCCCGACGCGTCGGGACTTATTGATTTTTAAAGACTTTGATGTCGAAGCCGGAGAGGTTTATTTCCGGGCTTTGTTCTGGTGTAAATGAGATGAGATCATTTTGTTCAAATATATTTTTCCAGCTATTGCTAAACTGTACTGTCGAGTCGCTCGAGATGCTGAGAGTTGCGGTGGCCGCTTGTTTATCCAAATTGATCAGCACAATAACCTGCTCTTTACCGGAAATGCGCAGGAACGACAGCACCTTTTCCTGATCGTTTTCAATGAAGCGAAAGTCGCCATGTTGAATTGCAGGATGCGCTTTTCGAATTGAAATTAACTGCCGATAGAAATTCCATAACGACGACGGATCGTTTTTCTGCTCTGCGAGAGAGATGCCGTCATTCGCTTTCAAGTTCGTTTGATGCCACCAGGGATAGTCGCCCTTATACCATAGCGCCATGCCTTCACCATTGATATCTAAATACCACTCAAAGGCTTCTCGGCGCGGGATATCGCTCGATGCTGATTCATCAAACTTCTGTTTTTTTCCTGGCATGCCAAGCTCCTGCCCATAATAAATACTTGGCGTGCCCTTCATTAAAAGGTTTATTGCTGCACCAACGCGCAGCTTTTCGGGATCACCTTCAAAAATTGTCGAGAGCCGGTCAATATCGTGATTTTCCATAAACACCACCTGCTCCACGCTATCCGGCGTTAGCATCCAGGTACTGTCGGTGCGGGCAATAATAGAGGCTTTATCCAATTTGCTGGCGGCAAAATACTGCGGGATAGCGAAGACTGCATTTACCAGGCCCTCGGCGAAATATTTAGTGCCGTAATCCCACTCACCCTGCTCACCGACAAACCAGATTTTTGGATTGATAGCACGCAGATCTCTCAGTAGTGGACGCCAGAACTTAGCTAATAGCTCCGGGCGAATCCCTTTCCAGTCCAGATCATCTACCATATGGTCTATGCGAAACCCATCGACCCCATCATCAAAACGGCCGTCACCATTTGGGTCCATCCAAAAGGAAAACTGCTCGAGCATATATAACTGAACTTGCGAGTCGTACAGATCTATCGAGCAAAGCCCCACTGTTTGCCCATCCCAGGTTTGCACGGTATCGAAATCCCAGATAATACTCTCCGGCAGAGTATTATTCGGTCCGTTATAGATGATGTAGTCGCTGTATTTTGAATCCGGATTTCCGTACGAATCTTTATACCACTTATGATCATAGGTGATGTAATGAATTTCCATATCCATCAGCAGCTTCATATCGCGCTTATGCACTTCATTTATCAGCGACAGATATGATTTCATATCTCCGTAGGTCGGATCGATAGTTTCAAAATTGTCCGGGAAATAATTATGATAAAAAGGTGATTCATAGAGTGGCGTAAGAAGAATCGTCGTTACTCCCAGCTCCTGCAGATAGTCGAGTTTCTGCTTTATGCCGGCCAGATCGCCGTGTCCGTCTCCATTGGCATCATAAAAACTACGCTGAAAAACGTGATAGATAATTTCATCTTCAAACGAAGGACGTCCCTGATCCTCCGTCATTTCTTTTTTAAAAAAAGATGAAGAGCAGCTGGCTAAAAACAGGAAAAACATTGTATATACTGTGATAGATAAAATTATCCGGGTTGACACGTCGACTCTCAAAGCAGACCTCCAAAAAAATTCAGCGTTTCTTCCAAGTGATTGCCCCAATAGCTCCAGTCATGTCCACCGGGAAATTCTTCATAGCTATGTGGAATCTTCATATCAAGCATTGCCTGGTGCAATTGGCGATTGGCTTTAAGCAACTCATCCTCCGTGCCGCAATCAAAGCGAACCGGTGGCAGCGCAGATTTATTGAGATTCATATAGTGCAGAATAGACGTCTCGTCTCCCTGAACCGGATAGTCCGCCAGGCTTTTTTCCGACAGCGGATCCAACTGTTCAAACTCGGTAACCGATGAATGGGCCGAGCAACCGCGAAAGTGCTGCGGATATTTCGCCGCCAAACGTAACGCACCATATCCTCCCATAGACAATCCGGAAATAAACAGCGGTGATGCATCGGTCGCACCGTCTACGACTTCAATAGCTGCCTGAATAACCTCTTCACAAATCCAGCCTTCAAAGTTATAATCCGGATGAGGCAGGTATCCCGAGCCGTCTCCCCAAAGGCCATCAGACGGCATTGCCAGGATCATAGGCGGAACTTCACCCGAATCGATTAAGCGTTTCATTGTGCGATGTGCGCCTCCCTGAAAGGCCCAAGACCAGTGGCTGCCATAAACGCCGTGTAGCAGTAGAGCAATGGGGAGATCAGCAGTTTTTCTTTCCGGGACATATAAGGTGAGATCAGCGCGATGTCCCAGCATGTTACTTTTTACGGTTAAGTGACGAAGTCCTTCGCTTTCGAATGCCGGGTCGGATGCCGAAAGGGTAAAAAAATTACTCATGAATAATCAACACTCCCTTGGCATTTTTACCACTATGCATATCGTCAAACGCCTGCTGTAGATCGTCCAGCTTATATGTTCGGGTTACCAACTCGTCCAGCAGCAGCTTTCCATTTTTATAGAGATTCATCAGAATCGGCAGGTCGATTTGCGGACGACATTTTCCATACAGCGGATTGATGTAAATTTTATCCCATTCGAAGAGTTCCATATCCACCGACACCACCTGCTCTACTCCACTCACCTGCACAGCCGTGCCACCGTTGCGTACCATTGCCAGTGGTGCCACGCCAAGCTCAGGAATAGCTGTGCATTCGAAGGCATAATCACTACCGCGATTCTCGGTAAGCTGCTTTACCTTTTCTGCAGCCTGCAACAGTCCGGCATCTGCCCGATCGGCCAGCAGCGTATGGGTCGCGCCAAACTCTCTTGCCATATCCAGCTTTTCCGAACTGACATCCACCGCAATAATTTTGTCGGCACCGGCAATCCGTGCCCCCTGAATAACATTGAGACCGACGCCTCCTGCACCAAGAACGGTAACAGACGATCCGGGCTGCACTTTTGCAGCGTTAGCCACAGAGCCATAGCCGGTCATAACACCACAACCGATAATGCACGCTGAGGTAAATGGAATCCCCTCTGGCATTTTCACCACGGCTTCTTCACGTACTAAGGTATGGGTAGACATTGTTCCAAGGCGAAAGGATCGTTTGATGGGCCTGTCTCCGATCATCGTACCATTCAGATGCGCATGGCCAGCCAGGTCATCCGATTCTTTTTCGGTGAACTGTCGCTCGCAGATAGATTGCTCACCATTTGAGCATTGAAAGCAGCGTCCGCAGGGTATCGCCCAGTTTAGCACAACCGCATCACCGGGTTTAACAGATTTAACGCCCGCACCAACTTCCAGTACCACGCCGGCCCCCTCATGTCCGAGCACCAGTTCATCACCCCAGTTCAGTGAATCAAAATCAGTATGACAAACCCCGGAGGCTTTAATCTCAATTAAAACCTCGTTCTTCTCCGGCGCATGTACTGTTATTGGCTGGATTGAAAAGTTTCCTTTTCCATCTGTAATCGCTGCTTTAGCGCTAAATCCCATTTTCATAATCTACGATACCTCCAAGCGGTTGATTTTGCCATACAGATATTTGCAGAAAGCAATACAATATTTGCAGAGTGTTTATTTTTTGCATATTTTTTATCATGAAAGCCATTCTCGAACAAATTTCCCCATCCGAGTCTCCGGTCTTGCGAATTATGAAGCATTCGCATAATTACTTTGATATTCCCTGGCATTATCACCCGGAATATGAGATCACGTTGATATTGGAGGGGTATGGCAAACGTTTCGTCGGGGACAGCATTGAGGCATTTTCCCCCGGCGACATTGTTATGATCGGCAGTAATTTGCCGCATGTTTGGTTGAACGACCGGGTTTTCTATGAAGAAGAAAGTAATCTGCAGTCCTCTGCACTGGTACTGCAGTTCAGCAGAGATCTCTTTTCCCCGGCATTGGAAGCGCTCCCGGAATTCCGCCGCATCAGCAGATTGTTAAAGAAGTCCGGATATGGTCTTAGCATTCCCTCTGAGCATTTTGACGTAACTGTTAAAAAAATTGCTTCGATTGAAGCTGCAGATGGCATTAGCCGATTCAGTGAGTTATTGGAAATGCTGGAATGGATGGAAGTCTCGGCTGATTATCGTCAACTCAGTGTGTCTTCTGACCCGGCTTTGGCAAATGAGCATGAGTCTGCTACGGCCTCCAACGATCGCCTGCAGTCCGCCATTCAATTTCTCGTCAATAGCTATCACAACGATATTTCAGTGCATGATGTCGCCAGACATGTTCACATGAACACCAGTGCATTTTGCCGATTTTTCAAAACGCATACCCGCCGCACCTTCACGCAATACCTGAATGAGCTGCGCATCAACTACGCCTGCAAGCTACTGTTAGACGACGGCTTCAGTATTTCTCAGGTTTGCTACGAAAGTGGTTTTCAGAATCAATCCTATTTTAACCGACAGTTCAAACGGACAATGGGGGTATCGCCGAAAGTGTATAGGAAAGACATAAATCGGTAAACGGAAAACGGTGAATGGTGTACGCGACACAGGGGACGAACTGTGTGTCTTCCCGGAACGGGCAAAGTGGAGAATGGGTGAGCGGGGGAAGCAGTGAACACGACAGGGGACGACCTGCGTGTCTTCCCGGAGCGGGAGAGCGCGGGAGACGATGAACACATCAGGGGACGACCTGCGTGTCTTTCCCGAACCTGTGCATCGTCCCGGAATAGCGGTCAATTAAGATCTCCAGCTACATCAAAATTCTTGCAATAACCTCAAAATGACAGTAGATTTGCCTTTAGCTTTTTTAAAATTATACGATAATACGAGTAACGTATAATGTGTTTGCCTCCTTTTTACTTCTGATTCCAATCAGAATAAAACCAAGGGAGGCATTTTTATGAATTCTTCCCCTTCGCAATGAATCTCTAACAAAAAAATTAAAAGCAGGGTTTATGCTTTTTAACTCGATTGATTTTGCAATTTTCCTACCGATAGTTTTTATACTTTATTGGTTCGTTACCAACAAAAACCTGAGGCTTCAAAACGTTCTAATCGTTGCATCAAGCTATGTATTCTATGGTTGGTGGGACTGGAGATTCCTGTCGCTGATTATATTCAGCACTCTCGTTGACTACACCGTTGGCCTAAAACTAAGAACAGAAGAAAATCAGAGTAAAAGAAAGCTTTTACTTTGGACAAGTATATTAGTAAACCTTGGATTTTTGGGGTTCTTCAAATATTACAACTTCTTCCTGAATTCCTTCATCGATGCTTTTTTAATCTTTGGGACCGAAATACGGGCAAATTCGCTGAACATTATTTTACCAGTAGGGATAAGCTTTTATACTTTTCAGACGTTAAGCTACTCTATTGATGTTTATAAACGAAAACTGGAACCTACCAAAGACATTATTGCCTTCGCTGCATTTGTAAGTTTTTTCCCGCAACTAGTTGCCGGACCGATTGAAAGAGCGAAGAATTTACTGCCCCAATTTTATGTGAAACGCGCCTTTGTCTACCAGCTTTTTTCTGAAGGGGTGAAGTTAATAATTGTTGGGTTTTTCATGAAGTTGGTTGTCGCGGACAGGGCAGCTATTTATGTCGACGCTGTTTATAATAACGTTTATAATCATGCCGGCTTATCTTTTATAGCTGCAACCGTTCTTTTCGCGTTTCAAATTTATGGTGATTTTGCAGGTTATTCGTTAATTGCAATCGGCACTGCACGGTTGTTTGGCTTCAAACTGATGACCAATTTCAACAGACCTTATTTTGCCACCTCTATTGGTGATTTTTGGAAGCGTTGGCACATTTCCTTATCAACATGGTTTAGAGATTATTTGTACATCCCGCTTGGTGGAAACAGGGTAAACTATCCACGATGGTTATTCAATATATTCGTTACGTTTCTTGTCAGTGGATTATGGCATGGTGCAAATTGGACTTTTGTTATCTGGGGTGCTTTAAACGGGATATATTTAATTATTGAAGCGATATTCCTGAAAAACACTAAAAAAACGATAGTACATGTTTTCACAACCTTCGTTTTAATATGCTTTTCCTGGATATTTTTCAGAGCAAATAATGTTACTGAGGCATTTTATATCGTACAAACCATACTATCAAACCCCGGCAAATTATTTATTCCCGGTGGTCCTGATGTTGTTGTTCCGGTATATGCTGCAATTGCTATAACCATTCTTTTCTTAACAGAGGTAAAAAAAGAATACTTTAATCATCTATTTACACTCGGTGAAAATAAACATGCCATTGTAAGGTGGGTCTTTTACGGCAGTATCATTTTTACGATTCTTTACATGGGTGTATTTAATTCAAGCCAGTTTATTTATTTTCAATTCTAATAGCATGAGAAATAGTATGATTGAAAAAGATGAATTTAAAATACTATTTAAACGGTCATTACAGTTTCTTTTGATCTTCATTCTAATTGATCTTTCCCTCGGGTTTATAGCGAAAGAAATTTTCTTTTCTCAAAAAACCGGGAAATATGCCAGGATCACGCATTCTATCAAGACAGATAGTTCTGAAGTCTTTATTATGGGAAGCTCACGCGCCAACAGGCATTATATACCTGAAATCCTGGAAAAAGAGCTGAATATGACCTGTTATAACGCTGGTGCTCAAGGTCAATTTCTTATCTTTCAGACCGCCTTGCAAAAGATGATTTTAAAGAGGCACAGACCTGAATATATCATCTTAAATATTGACCATGACTGGATGTATGAAAAGCCTAAAGCGTACGAAAGACTTGCAGATATGCACCCCTATTATTGGGATTTCAGAACGGAGTTGGAACCAATACTGTCATTGAGTTCGGAGTTTAACACGTATAAATTATTGTTGAATTCTTATCAGACAAATTCAACTTTGGTTCATGCGGTCAAGTATTTTTTTATACCACAGGACGATTTTAAGGGTTACAGACCTTTATATGAAAAGATGAAAAAGCCTCAGCCCAAAAAGGTGAAGCCCGTTGGGTTCACAATGACTCAAGAAGACGTTCAGCCAATCGACACGGCTTTTGTCAATTTGTTTGAGGAATTTCTAACAGATTCAAAAGTAAATGACGTCAATTTGATTCTCGTTTTATCCCCTTTTCCTGAGCGAAGAATCGGCCTGAAGGAAAACAGATCATTAAACTTAATGAAGTCGATCGCTTCCAGGGAGGGGATCCCCTTTATTGACTTCTCGGATGATAAAACGTTCATTGACCAGTATCATCTATTTTATGACCCTATTCATTTGAATAATGACGGTGCGGTTATATTTACCAGTTTATTGGCCGATTCGCTAAAGGTCAAAATGAAATTGCTGAACTAACCTAAAATATTATGAATGAAACGATTCACAACCACGGGACCGGTGACAGCATTAAGTTCCTGCAGACCGATGAAGGTACCTCGGGCCGCATGTCTGAATTTATCATGACCCTGGCGCCAAGATCGTCCTGGGCGAAAAGTCCGCGACATTTTCATCCCTTCCAGACTGAAACCTTTAAGGTCATTTCCGGTGAGCTCAACCTGACCGCCGGAGGTGAGCACCACGTCCTTACTCCGGACGATGGAATGGTAACCGTCGAACCCTTCACGCTGCATTCGTTTTGGAACAATACCGACAAGCCGGTGAAGTTCAGAGCGGAAATCTTTCCACCGAAAAATATCGAGAAGGGTCTTCGACTTACCTACCAGCTCTCTGAGGAAGGTAAAATCAACAAGCGAAACATCCCTACCAACATTTTCCACACGCTTATTCTGATGGAATATTTTGATTCCTATTTTGCCGTCATTCCCTGGAAGCTGCAGCGGTTTCTGTTTCGGCAGGGTGGAAGATTCGCGAGGTGGATGGGGTATGGGTGAGGTAAGTGCAAACCAAAAGCCCGGTAAGCTGATCAGCGAATTAACTTATAAGGTAATTGCTTTTCCGGCAATCAAGCTCGTCAACAACGACGAGTTTATTGATTGGGCTATTGAAATGGTAGAACTTGGCTATGAAACCCGGTCGCTACTCATATTGGCAGGTTTTAGCTACCCCTTAGACTTTTTTGAAGCGGTCCCATATATCAAGAGTTCAATTAAAGAGCTTGGGCTTGAACCGCGAACCGGTGAGAATGCAACGATTAGCTATGCCAGCTATTATGCTCGCAAAATTGCGAGAAAGGATTCCATACGAAAAAATTTAGGGGAGCTATATGATTTCTATAACCTTCAATACTCTGAAACGCCAATGAATACGTTCTGGCATCTTTATTGGGCCTGGGATACAATTGATTTTAAGACGGGCGGCCATAATCCCCATTGGCCGGGTGCAGACCAGAGCAATATCGAGCAAATTGTTATTGTTGAAGCGAAGAAATGGCTGAACGAAAATGAACCGTATTACCGATTGCCGGAACTTTAATGGATAGCCACCGGAAGCTGGAGCAATCCCTCCCTGTCCAACCCTTCAGCGAGGTTGAGAACCAGTGATAGCCGAGATCGTGACGTGCGCAAAATATGCCAGCCAGAAAACGATCCCGGCAAATTTGAAGCTGTCTTCGACATAAGATTCAAAGTCGGAATAGGGAAATACCTGGTCTACAAACAACGATAGCCCAAGAAAACAGAATGCCAGTGCCAGCAGCAGATAGTCTGTGCTGAGTATCCATTTATGAAAACGTATAAGGTAAGCGGCAGCTGCCAGCAGGTAGCTTAGAACAACCACCTTTTGCGGAATAAACAGAGTGTTGGGAATTACATACTCGTGTAGCAGGAATAAATCATCGATTCCCAGCAAAAGAGTCAGGCATCCAGAGTAAAACAGAAAAACGCCGAGCTGTTGCTGTCCGTCGATTTTCTTTATAACAGCTGCTCCTAAGAAGCAAATAGCAGCGGCGGCTGTCCAAAAGAGAATACCAATGTTCGACAGAATACCGATGTAGACCTTATACTTTACGACGGCTGCCGGATCCCTGGTAAGATCGGAAAGCGATGTTCCGGTAAGAGTGCCAAGTGCATACACTCCTGCAACTCCAACAACCGCAATCAGAGAACAGTAAATTAGCGCAGACCAGACCCGCGGAAGCTGATCCGTAACGGCAGTATGTTTTGTTATGTCGATGCCTAATCTCTGAAGCAGTGATACCATGGCTATATCCCGTTATTGAAGTGCATGCGGAAGGTTGTTAGCTATATACTACGCGTTTGGCAAATCAGGAAAGCAACAGGAATAACATATTTTGGAAACCGTTTTTTAACGGTAGCAGGTCTACAGAGCCGGACGGAAGCCTTCGCCATCAAATCATTAAGAAATAAACAGCCGATCTTCCTCTCTCTATTGAGTTAGTCCGTTAGCGCTTATTTCAAGTCATTCGAAAATAGAAGAAATTATGAACCTCACCCTTACTCCAATGCTGCAGAGCCTGCGAGACATCTATAATGTCAATGGTGTAATGCCACGCTTTCAAGCTTACCTATCGCTGATGTTAGGAGAAACGCGCGGTGAGGCATTTCCATTGGGTGTATTTAGTCCTATGGGCAAACATCAGGCAGACTATCTGGATAGGCTGATTGAGATAGGAGCTGAGTCCATTGCAGAAGCGGCCGCAATTGAGTCGGCAGAAAGGCTTTCGGATTTACCGGATACCTACCGGCTGCTGTTGGTTGTAGCAGACGTAACGCGCAACGGCTGGACTCAGCGCTACCTTACCGATGCGGAATGGCGATTGTTAAACAAGTATGATCAGCTGGCGCAGAATGCACAGCCGACTGGATTTGATCGCTGGATAACCGTTCAGCTATGGACGGATGAGGAGCCGACGGATGATTATATTTTACGAGAAACCAGATCCGCCATCTACCGCGCGGCGCATCGAAAATACGTTGGAGAGCCGAAAACGCTGGAAGATATGCTAAATCAGGAAGGCAGGGCCATGGCCTTTGCAGGTTTTCAACCAACGCTGGATGAAGAGGATATTTCCTATTCCCGCCAGGTTATCGCGCCTTATCTGACCAGCAATGGCTATCCGATTTGCTTTGCGGCACTGTATGGAGATGAGATTGCTAAAGCAGTAGGGTATCAGGAGCTGGGACTTTCCAGAATGGCGGGGTTGGATGTTGGTTTAGTGGATGCTTTGGCTGCGGGGGTGCCGGTTTTAGGATTTAATTGTAAAACAACTTAAGGTCTATTCTTATTCGTTCTTTTGAAAAGACCAAAAGAACCAAAAGTCTTTTTGGCTCACAAAACTCGCCCTCCAGGCTCGAACATTGCTCGCCGTCTCATCCATGAGAAGAAGAAATACTTCATTTGGTCTAAGCCGACTTATAACTTAATGAGTATCCATCAAACTGTGGGAGATTTATTTCTTTATTGTTCTTGTTAAATGTCTCTTATTAATCATCTACCCAATTTTCAACTTGAAAATTGCTAACTTGGTAACACTCTTTAATATAAGCTATCAATCCTGAAGTTCTTGCTATTCACGATCTTCCATAAAATCACTCGTGAAAAGGTCAAGGCTATCAATCATCGTTTGCCAGCTATGACTCTTTGGTAACAGAACCACTGCATTCCCGACTTTTTTGATAAAGACTTCCTTGCCTTCAAAACGGAATTGCTTCGGTAGCCTGACCGCCTGGCTTTTGCCGTACATAAATAATTTTGCTTTTGTCATTGTGCCTTACAACTCATTTATAATTTTAGAGAAGCATTGTTTTATGTGTTCTTTTGAAAAGACCAAAAGAACCATCCCGAAGCGTCGGGAGACTCAGGAAACCCTCCCGTCTGGACGGGATCAAACAGCCCTCGCCAGTCTCATCCATGAGTTGAAAAATATTCTTTCAATAAATAAACAGAGGTAAGCTCAACCACTTTTTCCAATAAATCAATGTGTAATGCCTTTTCTCCGCGTCTTTTGTCCTTTGTCCTTCGTTCACTATAAACACTATCTACCAACATGCACAAAGAAACCACCGCCGGCATATTTTCCGCCGCGAATGCGAATGAGTAGGGAGTTTTTACCTGGCTTTAGTTTGATGGGTCTGACGTAACCTTTATGATCCGGGTTTTTCCATGAATCGTACCAGGCATAACGAGCCGCGCGGCCATATCCAATGAACTCTCCGTTTAGCCAATAGGCAAATGCTTCATTAGAGCTGATGTGTAGCCTTGCCTTTGACACGCTATCAGAATGTATAGTGGTGTGAAAATACGCAACGTTCCGTCCACCTATAAATTCAGTGAGTTTTCCACTCACAACACATCCTCGCTTATCAGTATTAAATGTCTTCCAGGAAAGCGACTCGCCATTCTTCTCAGCATAGCCTTTTTCCGGCTGAAAGCCGTCTTTTTCAAGTTTTGGCAACGTTCCGCAAAATGGCCCGATAGCCTGCCAATCGGTGATCAACTTTTCCGGTTCGTACTGCACTCCTTCAGGCTGCGCGGGTCCCTGATAACTAAATCGTGAGATAGTGGAAACGCGTACATTATCCAGCCAGAACCCTCCTCCAATAACGCGCGGCTTGAAGCCTATTCTACCAGACTTCAATTCAAGAGCATCGAAAGTGACTTTCGGCGTGTTCATATCACCGACATAAAAGTGGCAAACGGAATCTATCACCTCAGCCTTAAAGCGGGCCCATTTACCGATTTCTATCGCATCAGGGCCTGTAAGTGGAGTCTTATATTCTTCATAGAGCGTCCGATGTGCATTATAATCGCGGCGCGGATTCACTCGTATATAGCTTCCATTTCCCTTGATATAAATACTGCCAAAATCTGTACGCGTATTCGACTGCTGAAAATTGTAGATTAAACCGAAATAGTTATGCTCTTTTTTAGGGAATAACAGGTCTGCCTCAATTGAATAATTGTTCATTCCTTCCGAATCTTTGATTAGAGCGCGTACAAACTCACCACCGGGAGTAAGCTCCATAACTTTTCCATGCTCAGGATCGCCGGAGTCGACGAGTTGAATTTTATCAGACTCACTAATATCCCATTTGCCAAGACCAGTTTCAAAATCTTCCTGAAAGATTAAGCTGCTTTCCTGCGCAATTATGAAAGTAGTGGCGAAAAGTAGTAAAAGAATTCCCGTAATTAATTTCATCTGCCGATCCTCGATGGTGTTACCTCAAACAAAAGAAAGCCTGAAATATCGATATCGACATTTCAGGCAAACCACTATATGATATAGATGGCTAAATATAGAAGGTGAGCAAAAGAGAGTATTGTAAAAATGCGACATTGGATGATTTCACAACTGTCTAACATGATTCATCAGACAGTCCCTAAAGCGATATAGATTCCGATGGTCACTACAACCAGGGCGCCTCCAAGGCCCTTGGCATATTTCCACTGCGTCATATCGAGAATACCAACATCCTGTATTTTAAAGTCTTTTAGAGGCGGATAAAAGTATGAAACGATATGCATAACGACAACGTTAAGCACAAACTCCAAACCCCAGATATGCACAAAATGTAAATCCACCTGCAAAACAAAATAGGTCGTGATATAAAAGACAAATCCGAAGAGCAAGCCTATTTTGGCACCAAAGGCCGAAACACGCGGGAAAAAGAAACCGGCCAAAATAACGGTGGCCATCGGAATAAAAAAGATGCCGTTCAGCTCCTGCAGCAGTTGATAAAGACCTTCAGGGGCATCGGCGACTAATGGCGCAACTGCAATGGAGAGTGCAGCTAGCACCGTGGTCGTTATTTTCCCCACCCGGACCTGCTGCTGTTCATCCGCATCTTTGTCAATGTAGCGTTTATACACTCCCAGGCTAAAAATTGTTGCCGCACTGTTTAGTCCGCTATTAAACGTACTCAAGACCGCTCCCATTACAACCGCCACAAAGAAACCGGTCAGCCAGAACGGCAATACCTTGTTTACCAGAAGCGGATAAATAGTATCCTGATTGGCATAAAGCGAGTCGCCAAAGTGATAATATCCGATAAGTCCGGGTAATAAGATGATAATCGGAATCAAAATTTTTAATACGCCGGTATATAGCAGACCTTTTTGCGCCTCTACCAAATTCTTTGCCCCAAGAACACGCTGAATAATGGACTGATGCATACACCAAAAATAGAGCTGATTGACAATCAACCCCGTAAACAATACTTCAAACGGCAGGATCGAATCACTTGCGCCGATAACGTTAAACTTGGAGGGTTCATTATTAAAAACCTCGGTTAGCCCTGTCCAAATGTTACCATCACCAATACTGTATAGTGCCAGAACGGGGATTAGTGTACCGGCAATCAGCAAACCATAGCCATTGATTGTATCGGTATAGGCAACCATTTTTAATCCGCCAAAAATAGCATACACAGAACCGACCACTCCAATGGCAACTACTGTAATCCAAAGCCCTTCTTTCTGGGAGACATTTAAAAGGTCAGAGATTTTAAATATGCTTTCAATATTAATCGCACCGGTATACAGCACAATCGGCAGCAAGGTGGTAACAAAAGAGATGATCAGCAGGAGGGCAATTAACGTTCGTGTCATGCCATCAAAGCGATGTTCCAAAAATTCCGGGATCGTTGTTAACCCCATCTTCAAATACCGCGGCACAAAATAGAGTGCTGCTGCAACCAGGGCAATGGCAGATGTAACCTCCCAGGCAATAATAATTGCACCAAAGCGATAGGAAGAACCGTTCATGCCAATCAAATGTTCGGTTGAGATATTGGTCAACAGCATCGAACCGGCTATAACCATACCCGTTAGACTTCTCCCTCCTAAAAAGTAACCGTCTTTTGAATCCAGATTGTCCTTACGAAGTCGGTAGGTCGCATAAATCGCAACAAACGCGGTGAACCCCAAAAAGCTCAAGAATTGAATCATAATGCAAACCTTTTATATGATGAACGCTCTTTTAACCGAACTGTAAAAGTCCAACGGCACTCTAGACAACAACCTGTAATGACATATGCCTATTATAAATAACCGAAAATGTGGACATATAAAAGGGGGCGGCAACGATGGTCACTAATTTGTATTGTCCAAATAAATCAGTATTTTTTAAAAATCACTACGCTAACATAACCAGTATCAGGACTTTCAATGAAGAATACAGCTCTTTCCCTTGTGGTTTACCTAATGTTTTCAATCTTTTTCTTATCGATCCTTTCTGGCTGTCAAACCGCCCAACATACTCCTGAAACCCCTACCAAAGAAACGATTACTTTTGACGACGTCACTTACGTTGAGGTATATAATCCGCTACAGCCGGTTGTTTCAACAGAACCGGTCAATGCCGACAGCGACGACCCTGCTGTATGGATACACCCCACTGATCCATCACAAAGCCTGATTTTAGGCACGGACAAGGGGGATGATGATGAAGGAATAGACGGTGGATTATTTATGTTTGATATGAACGGCAAAATAATCAAAAAAGAAATCGTCTCGTTTAATGATCGCCCGAACAATGTGGATGTGGAATACGGCTTACAGCTCGGTGACGAAACTGTCGACGTCGCAATTATGACCATCAGGGGTGCACGACAAATCCGCGTTTATCGCATGCCTGAACTGGAGCCGATTGACGGGGGCGGACTGGATGTTTTTGTCGGAGAAGCTGATGACATGCGTCGCGTAATGGGTGTCAGCACCTATAAGCGGAGTTCCGACAATGCCATCTTTGTTATACTCAGTCGTAAAGAAGGGCCTTCCGGTAATTATTTATGGCAGTATCAACTCAAAGATGCTGGAAACGGTACGGTAAAGCTCGAAAAGGTTCGCAGCTTTGGGCTTTGGAGCGGTGCGCCCGGAGAGATCGAGGCGATAGCAGTGGATGACGCTCTCGGATACGTCTATTACAGCGATGAACTCCTGGGCATCCGTAAATATCACGCAGATCCAGACCATCCGGATGCGGCGAAAGAACTCGCTATATTTGGAACCGACAACTTCGTGAGTGACCGTGAAGGCCTGTCTATTTATGCTGTCGATGATAAAACCGGTTATATTTTGGTATCGGATCAGCAGTCCAATCGCTTTCAAATTTATACGCGTGAAGGTGAGCCGGGCGATCCACATCAGCACAATCGCGTAAAGATTTTCAAGTCCTCCACTGAATCTAGCGACGGCTCGGAGACGATTAACGTGCCACTAGGCAAGAATTTTCCTCAAGGACTATTTATCGCCATGTCCGAAGACAAAACCTTTAAGATGTACTCCTGGTCAGATATTGCCGGAGAGGAATTAAAGTCGGCCAACAAAACAGCCGGTTCTCAATAAGGGTTTAAATGAAGAAGCCTTTGAGAATAGCGGTTGTAGGCGTGGGACGCATGGGTTGTATACATGCAAAGCATGTTCAGGAACTATCTCACGAGACTCAGCAGTGCCAACTGACAGCAGTTGTTGATTCCCATCAGGATATTGCTGTCAGCACAGCCAGAGAACTTCAACCGCATCAGCCAACCGAGATCAGGCCATACCAAACCATCGAGCAAATGATAGCCGAAGGAAACGTGGATGCTGTGGTGGTGGCATCCAAAACAGCGGATCATTATCGCGATGCAAAAAGACTGGTTGATGCCGGTTATCGCGTACTGCTGGAGAAGCCATTAACCGATTCCCTGCAAAGCTCGAAAGACCTCGCGAATCATTTGGAAACCGACCTGCTAAAACGCAATTCGGTGATGTTGGCATTTATGAGACGCTTTGACAGCCCGCTGGTATTAGCGAAAGAATGGCTGGATGCCGGACGCATCGGTCGTCCTTTTAAATACACCTCTATTTTGGAAGATCCGCTGCCACCACCGGACGGTTATGTGAGTCCAGGGCTGCTATCCGATATGGCGATTCACAATATTGATGAAATCTTATGGCTACATGGAGACCGACCTCATCGTGCCGTTGCACTCGGAGCAAATCTTTACAGTAGCGGCATCAGCGATGTCGAGGAAGATTATGATGACGCCATGCTACAGCTCTGGTTTCCGGGAAACGTTCTCGGACAGATTCAAGTCAGCAGAAATCATGTTATCGGCTATCGCACCGAAACCTGGATTTACGGTGAAGAGGGTATGATTCACGTTGGGCACATACAGGAAAATCCTTCCGTGATGACCGTGAATGCCTTTGGGCGCAATCATCAGGTCATCGAGAAGAGAACCATTGAGCTTCGCAAGTATGAGGATAAGACGGTGCCGGTTTTTGTAGAGCGTTTTGGTGATGCCTACAAGGCTGAACTGGTACACTTTATAGAGCGATGCCTTACTGAACAACCTTTCAGCGTTACGCATCGGGACGGCCTTTTGGCGATGCAGGTTTTATCAGCAGGTCAGAATTTTATCGGTGCCAACGATAACAATTCAGAAATTATATATTGAGCTATCCCGAAATGTCGGGACAGCTCACATAAGAGCACTCTAATAGATAATCAATCCGTATCTAAAGCAAGATGCCAGGCAGCCGTAATAATTTTTTTAACGTTCTCCAGGTCTGTTTCATTTCGAGGAGCATAGATCATCATAAGCACAAGTCCATCAGCTGATAATCTATCGCTCCAGGGGTGCTTTATTCCCCAGCCTTTTTCACGTACCAGCTGAAAGTCTGCTTCCGTCAACGTTAAATGCTGAGAGCCAGGTCCCGGCTCCATATGAATATGTGTGAACTCCCGACTAATATTGCGATTCATGCTAATGTGATCGTCAATATAAGCGCCAAGAGCAGACGGGAAGCTATTGCGAGATGATTTTCGTTTCACATGCTCCATCGAGAACAAAAAGGATTTCAGCTTTTCCAAAATTTCCGAGTTCGAATTATGATCCAGCTGTTGATGAGGCACCCTGCTCGGAACCTCAGGCACATCACCGGATCGTTTATCTAAAACCAGTTCGTATGCATCAACTTTATAATTCATTTTTTCTACGTCTCCCTTTGAACATGCATAACCGGTGCTGCAAACCAGAGTAATGAATAATATGTTTATTAGCCCGGTTGACATACCATGGGTTAGCTGGTTCATATGTTGTTTTTTAATCATTATAGTTTACCTGCTGATTATAGATTAAAAGCTATTGGTTCTCATTCCATTCATGGCGAACCAATGATAAAGTAAACACTTCCCGAGCAATTTCCATTCACCCAGGTTAACAAAACTCAACAACTGTATGTTAAAAGATTTTAAAGGTTTTTTCGAATACGGCTTAGCGATTGGGGTTTGATGCTAAGATAGGAAGCAATTAGATAATGTGGGATATGTTCCATTAACTGGGGATAATTTTCGATGAGATCCAGATAGCGTTGCTTAGCGCTGCTGCTATGTAACTCAAAGACCCGATCTATAAGATCAGTGTAGGCCTTTTGAATAGATCGTCTAAAGTATTTTTCGAAGACGGGGTGCTTCTCCGAAATGTATTCAAATGTGTCGCGATCTACCAGAAGCAGCTCCGTAGGCTGATAGGCACGAATATTAAATTTTGACGGTTTTCCTGAGAAGAAACTGAGGAGATCACCCAGCCAGGCTCCTGTCCAACGTATTTGCAATACATGAATTTCACCTTTTGGATCGAGGCGATAATTTACCATCAATCCCTTATTGATAAAAGGCAAGTAATGGATCGTTTCTCCTTCCCGTAATAAGTATTCTTTGTTTTTTAATTGCTTCACCTTCACCCTTTCTTCAATCACAAAATAATCTTCGACTGAAAGATCGACGTAATGGCTGAGCGTTCGAAAGAGATTAGGGTATTTCATAGTATTAGCTGTTTGGTACATGTCTAATAGGAGTAACACTTTTAGTAAGATAACTCCCTAAATAGTTTCTATTATACTTCACTCAAAAAAAGTTCATAAAAATTCTAAAGTCCCAACAGGGTTTGGCCGATATTACAATATTATACCTTGCTCTTTTTGGCATGAGTTCTCACTTGCAAGTTTAACAGGTAGCCCTGTTGGCTCATTTGAGTCGTTTTTGTGTATGCGGATTTAAGGCCGGTAAGAGCAGAGTATCACCGATTTATCTGAAAAGTTCAAGGATGTTCTTTAAAGCTCAAGAAAAGAGGTTCCGATAAATGGCTGCCAAAGAGAAAGTATTATATTTAAACGGTTTATTAATTGAAAAAGACGTAATAATGCTTCGTGAGAAGCTGCAGGCCTTAGCAAATGAATTTGATACTGTCTATCTGGACATGCAGCATGTGAAAATAATAGATAGTATGTGCCTCGGGCTGCTGGTTGTATTTAACAAACGCATGATGTTAAAAGGCGGTCGGGTTACTATTCTCAACCCATCTAAAAACGTGAGGGAATTGCTCTTATTGACCTCACTGGGGCAGCATTTTAACGTTTCCGGAGTTCAGGAAAGCACTATATAAACATAAGAGTATGAATGTAAGCACTTTTAAACGGTCTGCATGTAAAGTACAATAAAATTACCCTGCACAATCAAATATTGAAGCGTTCTTTCAAATCCATTAGCAACTCCGGGCTATTCGGTGGATAGCCCCAAAGCCAGAACCTTTCTTCTGAATACTCACCATAAATACAAATATTTATCGGGATCAAAAGCTTCTTCAACTTGCTGTCTGCCTTTTCTACCCGCTGCCACATGAGCTGAATATCTTCGTTCTCTTTATCCTCTTCAATCGAATTACGACAGGATATGTCGTTTGTATATTCGTAGATCCCCATAGAATATCCTTCCTCAAGCGAATCGACGAAATCTTCGTATTGAATAACCCAATTTTCGAATTTTGAAAGACTACGATGATTTGAATTAACCATGTCATATTATAGTGTCATTTCCAGCAATTAACAGTTATTAAAAAGCACTTTTTTATAATTGATGGCGTTTTAGATAATACAACATTCTACTGAGGTTCTTTTGAAAAGACCAAAAGAACCATCCCGGCGCTTCGGGAGACTTGCAAAACTCTTCTGTCTGGAGTGGATCGAACATTCAAAGCCTGTCCTTAGCGAAGCCGAAGAGCCACCTCGTCCCTTAGAAAATGCTTCAGAACCTAATCCACTGAAAAACTGACACCATTTTGCATCAACTAATCACTCTACAATATGAATTAATGAATCAAAAGATGAATTACCCGTTGGAAGCACGCCTTAAAAGCCCTTTTGATCCTAAAAATCGAGACACTTAATTAGCGGTGGTGCGTAGGTGTTGAAGCCGACTGTTTAGCTAGATTAAGACTTGCGTCCGGAGTTGAATTTTGCTGCGAAGGCTTTCTAAATTTGAAATACAGCTCTTATGGTAATTGTTAATTTTTAGTACCTTCAACTTCGAAAGTTTCAGTATTGGACTGTAATCTCTAAGATTTTTGCAATACGCCAACTCAAGCTCTTCAAGCGTATCACCACAGTCAGATAATCCGCCGATATCATTTAGTTTACTTGCTTTATGAATTGATAGCCTTTTTAACGCCGTGAATCCTTCGAAAATGTCTAAATTAGTCCTGTGTGTAAAATCGAGTTGAATCTCTTCTATATTGATTGGCAATTTCACTTCATCTCTGTCTCTTGTTAATCGCAATGTTGCCAAGGAACTCAAACAGTTCATTTTCGAGACTTTATAATGCCAATTAAGGGATAGATATCTGAGATTACACCTTATGTTGTCCAAACTGAAATCCAGTGCGGCTTTATTCTCCATTACATACAAACCTTTTAAACGCTTGGCGTACTTAAGACCTGTGAGATCAGTGATATTTTTCTGACATATGTAGAGGTGTTCAATAAAATGATACTCTTTGAGTATTTCAAGATTCTCATATGGATAATAAATTTCATTTTCAAAGGCTAACCCATTCAGCTTTTCCTGATGGTAGAAATTTTGATATTCTTTTCTGGACTTGTCATAAAGCGAGATCTGCCTGGCATCCATATATACCAGTAACCTACGGTTGTTAGACAAGTTTAGCATTTTAAAGCCATCTTTATATGCAGTCACTCTATTATCCTGAGCAGGTATAAAACATTAGAAACCAACTTCTCTCTAGCGAGGAGCTTAACTCATTTTATAACTTTGCTAAATAGATTTACCTATCTCCATCCATTAAATCCAGAAATGATGTTAACTCTGCCTGCATAAGTTCAGCAAAACTCTCTGCTGTCCACTCCATTCCCGGGTTCCAGGAAGCCCAACTTCCACCGGCCCAATCATTGGATTGATTTAGACGTTTCGGATCTAATAACCACCACGAGGCATCTCCTTCGGAATTCAAAATCAATGAACGTTTAACCCAAGTCCCTTGATCTTTTTGATACTCATGAAGACGCTGATTGTTCGGGTCATGCTTGAATGGACCTGTCTCTTTTTCAGCATCATCAGCAATCTGATAAAGTTGAGGATCACGAATCTTTAGCCAGTCTATTTCATGTACCGGTAAAATATTATGAATGAACAAACCGGTATCTCTCCAGCCATTGGTAACCAGATAAAATGTTCTTAAAGAGGGTGATAGGTCAATATTAAGGCGTTTTTCTGCTCTGAGAATTTCCTCATCCGTTGCCGGTGGGAAGCCCAGCCACTTCGATTCAAAGGCTTCTGCCGGTATTGGATTCCATAGCTCGGAGGAATGTTCAATTAACTTCGCACTATAATGCTCAAGGAAATCCTGCCAGCTATATTTGTCCATGCTTACAAAACTTTTTGAGTTATACAATAAAAAACTCTGCAGATAGCATACTGCACTAAAGAATTTTTTCATTAACTGTTATAAATATATGAGAATCCAATTATAAAATACTACGGTTCCCTTTTATCTTTAATCCGAAAAAATTTAATCGGGATAGGTATCTCTAAACCAGCTGTTATACCGTTTGTGCTTTCTTTATAATCATGGAAAATCGAGACGCTAAAGAATAATACCGTTAGGTTAATACGACCTCTTAATCCGTCAAAACTCCCTTTGTCCAGATCATATATCGGCTGTAGAGAAGCTGATGCACCCAATAGTGCAATCCAATATCCCGCAATTGGATATATGGATGCATAATTTTTACTATCAAGCCTTCGATAATTCGCTCCAATTCCAGCCCAGGGGCCAACTCCATCAATCATTTCACCGGAAATGCCAACTGGAACAATGCTGAAATGATAGCCTTTTTTCGTTTTGTCTTTCTCGAATAAATACTCTCTTGAAATGCCATTTGAATATGCGGTATTGCAAAGGCATACAATCAAAAAGGTTAGCCCCAGAGCAAATAGATTAGATTTATTTTCACACATAGTATTTTCCGGCTCCCCTGATGAGTTGTGAGCAACTTCTACATGCGCAGAAGGTATGGCTGTATCATTAAAGGATCCTTTTCTTTCAAAAAGCCTTTTGATAAACATCAAGATACATCCTCTATTTACTGCCAGAAATAAACTCAATTAAAGAAATCTGCTCCTTATTTATGGGAAGTGTTAAAGTTCTGAAAAAAAATTCTTTTTATCGCTTTTACCAATCCAAGGAAGTCCAATTTTAATCTTATGAGTAATGACAATATGTCCTTTTGAGATTTAAGCTGGTTGTTAGGCAATACAATCCCTAACCTAAAGTAAGTAACAGGAAAACAGCACATGAAATGGCAGAAGCGCATGGGGACAAATACTCACACGCTTTTTTGTAAGGCTATGACTTTATGTAAGCTGTAGAATCGTCATAAAATTACAAAATTCTCGTTTTTAATAATTAAGGGTGCTTAATTATCCATTTTAGAACTTAGTGACTTTTTTGATGTCAGCGAATTCTCTTAGTATAAAAGGAAGACCATGGGAAATGTTTTGATTGGAGTCGCAACGCTGATTTATTTGGGAATGCTTGTACTCTTCTATGGTTCGCACCCCGCTTCAGGCCAATATGGAGTAGGGCTGGGCTGGGCGCTCATCCTCGGCAGCTTGGGGTTCGTATTGTGTCTCACCATTATAACGGGAATTATCGGCTCGAAAGGTGGTTTCTCCTGGATCGCGTCGGATGGTGGGCTCAGGTTTATGCTAGTGTTAATAGGGTTCATCGTCATCATGGTGGGTATTGTCTTGGCCTGGTTTGGTGAAGGGTTGAGGGACTTGCCACCGTTGGTCATTCGAATTCTTAATTTTGCTCCAGCTGTGCTCCCCTTATTGATGCTAACGAGCGTTGCCATATTGCTCAATGATGGTTGGCGATCTGCCCTGCCAGACTTGGCATATAAATTACCGCTGGCCATAACATTTGCGTTTGGAATTTTTGCTATTGGCTTGCTACTAAGGCAAAGTGCTCATAACTCTGCCGAACGAATGCAGGCAAAATCCGATTCTGAAAAGCAAATTCATCAAAACTATCTTGATAACATCGACTCCTGTGATGTGATGAAGGACATCGTCTCCATCCTCGGCTATACTGATGCCAACCACTATCCTGACGTGCGAGAACATGCCCTTTCCAAAATCAAAACCCGTCCCGATTGGCAGGAGGAGATCGTTAAGCAAATCAAAACCAACCGGGCACCAAAAGTATTCACTTTTCTTGCCTCCAATGAAGTGGATGACAAGACAATGTTCACGGAGGCTGTGCGGGAGGGACTGTTGGTTCAAGCCGAACTCATCCGAAAAGCTATCCGAACAGCCGCATACCCATCACAACTCACTGCCGACGCGTTTTACTGGCAAGTAGAACGTGCTCTGCGAACAGCGGACAAGTTTGCTGGTATGGGGACTGATTATCGGCTGGCAGTAGTAGAAATGCGAAAAGCTTTGGATGAACCATCAAAGATAGAAAAACCGAGGTTCAGATGTACAGCACTGCTGGATAACTGGTTAAAAAAGCATAGATAAAAAGAGTCTATGACAATATCCATTTCTAAAATCTAATTATCTGTTCTTTTGAAAAAGACCAAAAGAACCAAAAGTCTTTTGGCTCGCAAAACTCGCCATCGTGGCTCGAACATTCCTCGCCGTCTCGTCCCTGAGAAAAAAATGCTAATCAGATTCTAACCAAAGAAGACATAGTTTTGCACCAAATTATCACTCATCAATGATAAGTCATCTATTGAATGGTGACAAAAGTGGTGACACTGTGCCTTCAATATAATTTATAAATCGTTAATAATCAACACATTAATTGGCGGAGGCGCGTGGGAGTCGAACCCACCTGTCCCGGTCTGCCGGGACACGCGCGGCTTTGAAGGCCGGGGAGGACACCGGTCCCCAACCGCCTCCTTATTTTGCTGGTGGCTTGTGGAGGGTAGCTTGTGGCTGGTGGCTTGTGGAGGATAAATTTTCGGCTTGAAGAGACAAGTTGTTTATTCTCGCTACCCGCTACCCGCTACCCGCTACCTGCCACTTGCCACCAGCCCCGAAGGGGCGTGCTAACCTATAACTCACTCAACTTTTCTTTCAGCAGGTCTATGCTATCAATGGCAATCGGATCTTTTTCATTTAGCAATGCCAGGTAGTAGCTTGCCCAGTCGCCGGTAGAGATCATGGAGAACAAGCGGGCCAGGCGCGATTCACCGGTAGCGAAGACTTCACCAAAAAGAATGTTCTTTTTCTTCAGGATGCCCTTGGTAATTTTAATACGCTGAGCCGTACGCGGATTTTCCTCACTATCGCGCAGAAAGATAACACGGAAGTGCTGCATCACATCCGGCAGGCCTTCCCACCCCATAATTTCGTTGTGGTTCATCTCCGGAAAAACGTTGCTGAACGCCATGGTCTTGGAATTCTCGTTAAACTGATTCTGCCAGCGAACCGTTACCGGGTCCAAATGCGCCACTCCGGAATACGTGACGGGTATAGCGTGATAAATACTCTGCGCAATGTGATTTGCCAGGTTATTGCTCTGCGTCTCGTGCGGATCGTATCGCGCCGAAAGCTCATTCAAAATATCAATAGTCTCGGTAATGTCTTTTTTCTTTACCTTAATAAATCCCAGCTTATCCAAAACCAGAAGCTGGCTAAAAAACATATGGCCCAGTGCCTGTCTCGGCGGATAGCCTTCCTTTACAGTGACGTAAGGATGATTTTTCTTTTTGCAAATCGATTCCAGCTCTCCACCCGACGTAATACCGACCATCAAGGCACCACGGCGCAAACCGTGTTTTACAGCTGCAAGGGTTTCTTCCGTATTACCTGAATAACTCGATGCGATCATCAGCGTATTCTTACCCACGTAAGACGGTAAAGTATAGTCGCGACTTACCGAAACCGGTACCTTTAATTCATCCCGTACATATGAAACAATGATGTCACCGGCAATGGCGGAACCGCCCATACCGATAAATACGATGTTCTGAACGCCTGACACGTCCAGATCTATCGTATAAGACTTCATTTTCTTCACAACTTCAGCCGGCTGATCCGGAAAGTCTTTTAGGTAAGCAATAAAATTTGACCGATCGAAATCAAGCATAGCGCTACCCCCACTGGTTAGTTGATCTTCCGTCCTCATCCCTTCGGACCCTCATAATTTTAAAAGTTCTAAGTTTTAAGTTCTAGGTTCTAGGTTCTAGGTTCTAGGTTCTAGGTTCTAGGTTCTAGGTTCTAGGTTCTAGGTTCTAGGTTCTAGGTTCTAGGTTCTAGGTTTATCGTGAATTTTTAATTGGCAAAAGGCAAACGTTAAAAGTGAAACGGGACCGGGGATCGGTGTATCGTGAACTTAATTTGCTGCCAATTCCTCACCGTCTCTCACTGCCACGCAGTCAATTTTAATACGCATGTCTTCAACAGGGTTTATCCTGAGCTTGTCGAAGAACTCAACCTGACACGATAATCGTCTCGTAATCAGATTTCCCCATTCGCCCGATCTCCCGCTCCGGGACGACACACAGGTCGTCCTCTCGTTATTCCGCACGCCCATTCACCAAATCCGGAAAACGGCGATGCACAAATTCTACTGCGTGCTTTTCAATTTCCTCACTGGTTTGCAATCCCAACGCTTCATGATACATCACCCGACATTCGTCCAGCGTTAATTCGCGGGCAATTTTCTTCATACCCGGAATCACCATATTCGACGCACTTAAAATCGTATAGTTCATTGCCAGCAATAAGGGTAATGCAGCCGGATCACCGGCCATCTCACCACATATGCCAACCGGAATTCCCGCGCGTGCTGCTGCATCAGATACCTGCTGAAGCATTCGTAAGATTGCCGGATGAAAATGGCTGTACAGTCGTGAAATTTTTTCATTACCACGATCTACCGCCAGCGTATACTGCACCAGATCGTTTGTGCCGACGCTGAAAAAGTCCACTTCTCTAGCAAACATATCCGCCATTACCACAGCAGATGGAATTTCGATCATCATACCGACCGGAATGTGTTCGTTAAAGACAACGTTGCGATCTCGCAGTTGCTGTTTGGCTTCCTCAAGCAGCTCACGGATCTGATAAATTTCTTCCATCCCGCTAACCATGGGGAGCAGAATACGCACATTACCCTTTGTATTTGCCCGAAGTATAGCCTTGAACTGTGCAAGGAATCCGGTTTTATGATCCAGCCAGAAACGAATCGCTCGCCAGCCCAGGAAAGGATTATCCTCGCCGGCGCGAATCAGGTCGGGCAGGATTTTATCACCTCCGATATCCAGTGTGCGAATCACCACGTCATGCGGGTGCATGCGTTCCGCAACAACACTATATATTTCAGCCTGTTCATCCTCAGAAGGAAGGTCGGCACGGTCGAGGAATATGCCCTCAGTACGAAAAAGGCCGATTCCTTCCGCATCGACCTCTAGTACTTTATCCAACTCTCCTTCAAATTCAATATTTGCCTGAACGACAATTCTGCGTCCGTCCTTTGTCGCTGTCGCCAACCCTGCTTCTCGAATGAGCTGCATTCTGCTGGCCAGCTGACGATCGCGCAGATTAACAAACTCTGCTATCGTTTCTTCGGTGGGATTTAGTATTACTTTACCGCTCCCCCCGTCAATAATTACACGGTTTGCGACCTTTGCCGCTTCGGTTACATTATGAATACCCACCACTGCTGGAACGCCTAGCGAACGGGCAACAATAGCGGTATGTGAGGTTTTGCCACCGGCATTAGTTACAAATCCCAGCACTTTCTGCTGATGCAGATGAACCGTATCCGAAGGGCTTAGGTTGGCTGCAATAACGACAGCCGGACTCTCCAGGTTGATTGCACTGGAATCGCCACGGATCTCATTCACTAAAAGTTTTTTTAAGGATTGAATATCGAACGCCCGGTCTTTGAAATATTCATCGCTCATCCCAAGGAACATTTCTTTTTTTTGCCGAAAAATTACAAAGGTCGCATAAGAGGCTTCAAGAAGGTTTTCTTCAATCGCCGTCTCTACTTCTCCTAAAAAATATTCATCTTCCAACAGGCCGATTTGCATGAGGAGAACTTCGGCCAAATCATCACCATATTGCTCAGACATATTTTTAAAGGCAACCTGCAACCTTGCGTGAACTACCTTTACAGCCTTCTGAAATGCATCCAGTTCGCGACTAATCTGGTCGGGAGAAATCGAGCATTTCTCCGGCTCCCAAACCGTGTCCTGATGAAGAAAAAGATCTCCCACAACAATACCCGGAGAGGCTGCTATGCCTTTCAGGACAATTTCTCGTGATATTTGTGAGTCTTTGCTCTGATCATTCATAAAATATATCCGCACCCGCTAAAGGCAGGATCGGCATCTGCTACTCCTCATAAAATTTATTCGCAATCAATTCCGAGATAGCTTCCATTGCCGCCTCGGCATCTTCACCATCAATCGTAATTTCAACCTGGCTTCCCGTTTCTGCTGCCAGGGTCATTAATCCCATGATACTCTTTCCGTTGGCCACAAGACCGTCTTTAGCGATGTCTATTTTAGACTTGAATTTACCCGCTGTTTTGACGAAATGCGCCGCCGGGCGTGCATGAAGTCCAAATTTATTTTGTATAGTAAATGTTTTCGTAATTGCCGGCATGCAGTTCTCAAAGTGTCAGGTTAAAGTAGCCTGCGGCAATGGCAAGCAACATAATCAGTGAAACGGTTAGATAGAAATTCCTGATGTAAATGTGAGCGAGGATAGAGCCCAGAGTCAATACGGGTAATACAATCGCATGAACCATGTTTTCTGATAGAAGTGTACGCATTAAAAGGACTAAAAACAATATAAACCCGCCGATGCCGATGAAACGATAGAAAGCCCCAACTTTTCTAAATCGCTCTATCGGAAATTCACTTATAATCTGAGGTCCTTTTTCATATCCGTCTACCAATCCCTTCCAGCGCAAAAAGATATGCGGAATATTATAGAGAAAAAAAACGAACGTCAATAATCCGCCCGCAATAGCAGGCTCGCTGGTAAGCATTAACAAGGAAACACCCAAAATCAGCGTAAACGGCTTAATACGATACCAGAACAGACTATCGCCCACAGCACCAAGCGTTCCAACCAGCAACGATTTAACCCGCTCCAGTTTCTGGCAGGCGGTAGCATCTCCATTGGCTGATGCTTCTTCAAGATGGGCGGATACACCCAGCGCATAAGATGCCATATAGGGATGTGAATTGAAGAACTTCAGATGGCGTGAGAGACATTCGCGCCTTTCCGACGGTTCAGAATACAGACGCCGGACAACCGGGAACAGCGCTACCCCGAAGCCAATAGAAATGAGGCTACGATAATTCCAGACCGACTGGATAAAAAAGCTGCGCATAAATACGCGGAATAAATCCATTCGCGTAATTTTTCGCTCTTTTTTTTGCATCGTATCCGCCACTCCGGTTTCCTTTATTTACTTTACTTAAGCACGATTCTTCTGCGTATTCCAAATCAGATGCAGTGTCAATCCAATACCGATCGCCCAAACGGCCGGTTTCACAAACTGCAGTAGCTGCTCTGTTTCCGCAGGCAAAGCCGGCATTAGAACAGACAGCAAAAGTTTGATAACAGCCAGCGAAATCAGCATCAGCAGAAAAATGATCAGAGCATAGAGTAACCCTCCGGCGAGATCTAGCTGCATAATACGACGAAAATCAACTTCATCGGCTGCCTTCAGGGTTAAATCCAGAATATGATCGTTCACCTTTCGGTCCATTACCGTTAAATGGGATGCTACAGCGCTGACAATAATCCCGGCAGTAAATGCAACGGTAAAGATCAGATTTTCATGTTCGGGAGAGTTGGTGAGTATAACAATGGCGCAGGTGAGCATTGAGCCAACATTGCCCTCGGGAAAGGTCGAAGCTCCTACCGGCATAATATTGATCCAAAGGAGCTGCATAATGAGGCCGATTTGCATTCCCAGCATCGGGTCTCCAAGCACCCAGCCTAAAATCGTGCAGCTAAAGATTGGCTGAGACAGCAGTACCTGAAATGCGATTGTCGTATCCAGCGACAAAATACCAATAACGAGAGATGCAATCAGGATGGACATGAGCGTGCCGACTTGTTTTTTGCTATATCTATAGTATCGACAGAGAGATGGGAAAGTCAAGATTTATGTGAGCGGGTGAGCGGGTGAGCGGGTGAGCGGGTGAGCGGGTGAGCGGGTGAGCGGGTGAGCGGGTGAGCGGGTGAGCGGGTGAGCGGGTGAGCGGGTGAGAAAAGTTTTCAAAAAAACTGATTAGGTCAAGAATAATATGGAAAAGAGAATAAAAATGGGACGAGTTAACTCACATAAAGACCTGCATGTTTATCAGAATGCTTTTCGAGCAGCTATGATAATTTTTCAAGTGTCAAAAGAATTTCCATATGAAGAGAGGTTTTCGCTTACGGATCAAATACGGAGGTCATCCAGGTCGGTTAGTGCGAATTTAGCTGAAGCGTGGCGTAAAAGACGCTACAAAGCTGCGTTTATTGCAAAGCTAAGTGATTGTGAATCGGAGGCCTGCGAGACCCAGGTCCACCTGGAGTTTTGTTATGAATGCGGCTATCTAACGGAAGAGAGGACTAAAAATTTAACTAACGAGTATGACAGAATTATCGCACAGCTAATCACAATGATAAATCAAGCAGACAAGTGGACTTTAAAATGAACAATCGCCTACTCTCCCGCTCACCCACTCCCCCGATCTTTATTTTTCGCTTTAAACACAATCGTCAGCGGAACGCCGGTAAAGTCCCAGTTGGCGCGGATTTGGTTTTCGAGGAAGCGGCGATAGTTGACCGGTATCAGGTCGGGATGGTTACTGAAGATTCCAATAACCGGAGGGCCGGCATTAAGCTGGGTTATATAGTTCAGCTTAATTTCCTTACCCTTAGTGGCCGGCGGGCTGGTCTGCTTGATAATTGGCAGCATGACCTTATTCAGCTGACTGGTTTTGATTTCCTGCTTGTATTTTTCATACACTTCAGTTGCCAGGTCCATCAGCTTGTACAAACGCTGCTTTTCCAATACTGAGGTAAACATAATCGGGATGAATGAGTAGGTACCGAGCTTATCGCGAATCTCTTTTTGCTGAAGATGATACGTGCGCTCATCTTTATCTACCAAGTCCCACTTATTAGCGGCAACAACGATAGGCTTGCGGGCATTTACTGCTTCGGTTATGATGCGCATATCCTGACGGGTTACACCCTCAACCGCATCAAGAAAATATAAAACAATATCTGCTCGCTCAATGCTGCGCATGGTGCGGAGCTGACTATAGAACAGCACGTTTTCTTTTACTTTGGCGCGTCGCTTTAAACCTGCGGTATCAATAATAACATAGTCGCGCTTTTTGTATTTGAAGGGGCTGTCTATCGGATCTCGTGTTGTGCCGGGAACCGGTGTTACAATCACGCGGTCGCGACCAAGAATGGTATTGACAAATGAAGATTTCCCAACGTTTTCCTTGCCGATAACCGCCAGCTTGATGGTTTCATCATCTTCATCATCGGGCACTGGAGTATCTATATGCTCGGTAAGTGCATCCAGCATATCACCAATACCGCGGCTCTGCATCGCGGACACAAATAGCGGGTCGCCCAAACCGAGATTATAGAACTGGTAGCCTTCACTTTCAAGCTTCTCATTATCCACCTTGTTAACCAGAAGCAGTACAGGCTTTTCAGTGCGCTGTAGCTTGCCGGCGATTTCTTCATCGATATCGGTAATCCCGGTGGATTGATCAACCATAAACAGAATGATATCTGCTTCTTCGATAGCAATTTCTACCTGCTCACGGATCGCGACGTCAAAGAACTCCTGTGAAGAAGGCATGTAGCCGCCGGTATCAACCAGCATAAAGCTCTTGCCGTTCCAGTCGCTCATGGCATAATGGCGATCACGTGTAACGCCGGGCTGATCGTGCACGATCGCTTCACGGCGTTTCAATATGCGATTAAAAAAGGTGGATTTACCGACGTTCGGCCTACCCACTATGGTGACTAAAGGCTCCTTCATGCTCTCCGATCAGGTCAAAAAGTGAGGTAAAACTTCGGGGGAAAACGATGACGCGCTTACCGAGCTTCTCCTGAAGTTCAGGCAGCGTCCAGTCGTCCAGAAAAACGCCATCATCATTCACGCAGTCCGGCGGTAACACAATATAATCGCCAGTGCGCTCGTCTTTTAATTGATTATAAATATCTTCACCGACCAGTAATCCGGAAACGACAATGCTCGGACCGTAAAACTTATTGATAATCGGATGCAGCTTGAAAAACATATTGGGTATGCGATTCAAATCCCGCATGAAATAACGCTTCAGTACTTTGGCGCCGAGCGTCCCGGTTACAAGGCTGATATTCAAATCTCGCGGTACCGGATTTTTCAGATCCTCATATTCTTCAGCAAAACGCGTCATAAAGTCACGGGTAAGCCCCACACCATTCTCGATCTGATAGAAACCTTCATAATAATCATTATCCGGTACTTCCAGGTCGGTTTTGATATAAAATTCATCGGAAAGATAAACGAAGGAACTGCCGAGCTCTTCTTTCAATCCTTTCCGTCGCTCATCCGTTTCGGTAATGGTTTGCAGACTATACTCATGCGTGACCGGCTTCAGCTCATAAAGGTTTTTACGATGCTGAGTAAGGCCAACCGGAACAATGGCAACTGATTGGATCATCGGGTGATACGCTTTCAGATCATCAATCGTCTTTACCAGATGTTCACCATCATTTAATCCCGGGCAAAGCACAATCTGACAGTTCAGTTCAATGCCGTTACTGGTCAGATAATCGATCTTCTCAAAAAGATGATCCTCAAAGCGGATGCCCAACATGGTTTTGCGGATTTCCGGTTCGGTTACGTGAACCGAAATATAAAGCGGTGTGAGACGCTGCTCAACAATACGATCCAGATCTTCCTGTGTGGCATTGGTGAGAGTCGTATAATGCCCATAAAGGAATGAGAAACGATAGTCTTCATCTTTAAAATAAAGGCTTTTTCGCATACCTTTGGGGTTTTGAAACACAAAGCAGAATACGCAGGCGTTCCCGCAGGAGCGTAGTTCCAGATCTTCCAATCCGATCCCAAGATCATCATCGAAGTCTTTTTCTATCTCAAACAGCAGTTGATTACCACCCTGTTCAATCACAAGATCAATTTCTTCACTGGTGATGAAGAAGCGATAATCGAGTGCATCTGTAATTGGCTTCCCGTTTACGGAAACCAGCTTATCACCGGCTTCAATGCCCAGCTCTTCAGCTATGCTTTCCGGCTGTATTTCTCTAATTTCTACCATAATATATTTCCTGCTACATATCGATTTACTGCAACAATAAACTTAAACAATAAAACCATGCAAAAAAAGGCAAAAGGCAGAAGACAGAACTCAGACCGCTACGCTGTCGGAATACAGAATACAGACCGCTTCGCTGTCGGAGCACAGAGGTCGGATGTCGGACTTCAGACTTCTGACTTCTGACTTCCGCCCTTGCACGTTGCATCGAATATGCCTATCTTTTGCCAACGCAATACCTTGTGCCTGTTACCTGGGATGGATGTGTAAAAGGGAACGAATGTAGACCGCAAACGCGAACAGGCGACTGACGGAGGAGTCAACATGAAGGTTTTTGTAAACATTACGTCCAGGGATCTGGCGTCCTTTAAATCCGCATTAAAAGACCTGCTTACCGAGCAGGAACACACCGTTTCTTTCCTAGAAGATTATTCCGGCGAAAACACCTCATCCAGCGATATCTGTAAAAAAGCTATTCAGCAAAACGATGTTTTTATCGGCATCTATGCCCGGCTGTATGGCGAGATGCAGCGCGGAGAGGAGACCTCGATAAACGAGCAGCTTCACCACTTCGCTGAAAAAAACGGCAAAGACATGCTTACCTATGCATTAGATGCCAAGATCGAGTGGCCGGATAAATTTCGGGAAGACGATTTTATTAAGCGCTCCCGTATGGAAGCGTTTCAAAAGCATTTGAGTTCAAAATCAAAAGCCACAACGTTTAAATCCAGTCAGGACGTGATTAGTCATATCAAACCGAGATTGGAAAAGCTGAGTCTGATTTACGACCGACAGAGGCACCTTAATAACTGGTCGAAAGATCTCACAGCTGCAAGAAAGCTAAATGCCATGAAGGGGCTGGCCGAGCGCTATACCGGCGGCAAAATGGGCTCGGATACGTATCGCCGCGCCTCTGCCCTGATCGCAACAGACTTTATGAGCGAATCGCCGCTTCCTGCAGCTTTAGCTGATGATGTCGAGAAACTACTAAAAGGCGACATCAAAGCTGAGGGGATAACCGCAACCGGCAAGGAGGGTGGAGACCTCTGGCAAACGCTGGCGAATAATATTAAACCGGTGCTTGCTGCTGTAACCGTTCTCGCACTGCTTTTAGGATATTTTGCCGGCACCAAACTCACTGAACCTAAGACAACTGAGGTTGCCGCCGAAATGTCAGATGAGCAGGCAACACGCTGGTTTTTATCATCACGGGTTGAAAACAATCTCACCCCCGGAACATTCGATCAGACAAAATTAAACTCCGCCATATCGGGTCTACGTTTAGCACAAACCCTGCCCGACCAGCAGCCGGTGAGTCGCTACCTGGACAAGCTGATTGCCGAAATCCGCAGCAGTTCTGCCGGAGCAGCTGACGCAGCTATTCTGGAAAACAACAAGAAATTACTACAGGCACTTTGCGATTCCCTACAGCTGGAGACTTTTTGTTCTGAACTTACTTCCATCGATGAGAAGATCAATAACTTTGCGGAGCGTAGTGCAACATCAGATGCCGTTCAGACATTGATGGCACGGGCAGAAAACCGTGAGCTTTCCGAAACCGAACGCATTGCATCTTATCAGGAATTGTTAAGCAAATATCCGGATGACATCGACAGAAACAAGATTAATGCGCAAATAGAGTGGCTCAATGAAGCACTCAAGCGCAAATCTGATGAAGCGGCCGCCGAAGCAGCAAAAGCAGAACAGCTGGCGCAGCAAAAAGCAGATAGCATCAGAGCAGCCCGGGAAGCGGAAACACCGATAACCGAAACAACTGAAACCGCTACCGCACCGGCAGATGAACCGGAAGAGACAGATGAGCAGCCGGCTGCAGAAGACGACACACAGGTGGAAGATGAGCCCATAGAGGAAGCCCCGCCACGAGTCGTGCCGGATGATGCGGCGGTTAAGGGGCTCATTGCTAAAGTAGATAGCGATACACTTACCATAAATGATGCCCTATTTGCATGGCGCGAACTGTCCGCGATACTAAGTGGTGACGCAAAAGCGTATGCAGACGAAGAAGTTGGTATTCTTCGCGACTTCCTGAAAACAAAGGCTAATATTAAAAAGGCCGATGACTTTTTCCTTTGCCGGGATTTCAATCTGGAGACCAAAGAACCATCCGGCATCGGAGATCGGTTCAATACCGGAAAGATTTGGATGTTTGCCCGCGTTTTCGCTCCGAGAGATGAACAGATTACCGCAGAGTGGATTTCCAATGGAAGGCTTTATCATACCAGTAAAGCCAATATTACGACCAGCTATGGCTACCGGGTTTTCTTCTCTAAACTTTTCTATGCTGGAAATCTTGGGAAAAATGAGGTGCGGTTGTTTAATGAAGATGGCGTGTTAATTGCAAGAGAAACCTTTGATTTGGTTTCAGAGCCTATTATTACAGAAGAGGATTCACTGCAAACTCCGGCAGCAGCAGCCCCGGATAGCTCAGGCAATGGTTTCTAGCGCGCGAACAACAGGTAAATCACATAGCTCACAGCAGTAATCTTCGGTACGATAAATGCCCCGAAAATAGTTCCTATTGTTGCCCCCCGACGAATACGCCTGGATACCGGGTGTGCAAGATCCGCAAGATCAAGTATAACCTTCCTGCCGTAATAAGCACCGATTAACGCTCCTAATATTGCTCCAACCAAAACAGCAATAAACGTTAAGTGCAAAAGATCTGTCGACATAGTAGCTGGTGTCATAGATATGTGACCCCTTCGGGATCGTATTTTAGCTTTTGAATTTTTGGATATAATTCGAATTACCAATACTGATGAAATACTAGCGGCCCAAAACAATCGATCACCGATCACCGATCAATTTTAAACTATACTACTTTTCCAAAAAATCAATCTCAAAATAAATCCCGCTGCTCAAATAAAGCCCCTCTTGCAAAGAATAACGACAACAGCGTATATTGCTGCATCTTTAATACGATTTAGAATCCTAAACGCATTTGGAATACATATGAAAACCGCCGCTTATATTGCTCTATCACTGCTTTTATCCGTCCCCGTTTTTGCGGAAGAGAATGCAGAGAATCAGCGTCTAACCGTCTTTTTCACCAATGACATTCATGGCGGAATCGTGCCGCAACGTGCCGAGTTTTTAAATCCGGACTTCCCACCGACATTAGGTGGAGGCCCCTCGGTAGCTGCAATTTTAAAAGGTGCTCGCGCGCAGGCAGAAGCGGACAATGCCGCTACGCTTATGATTGACGGTGGAGACGTTTATCAAGGGACCCTGGTTGGAACTGAATCAAAGGGTATGGCGGTTGTTGAATACATGAATAAAATCGGCTATGACGCTTCAGTGCCGGGAAATCACGAATTCGACCTCGGTAAAGACGTGTTTATCGAAATGGTGAAGGCCTCTGAGTTTTCCTGGATTGCTGCGAACATTTACGATACCGAAACCGGCGAGCGCTGGGAATGGGTTAAACCCTGGACAATCGTTGAGAGAAACGGTTTGCGTATCGGCATTACCGGTGTTACCACAACCGGGACTGCTGCAATGAGCTTTGCTAAAAATATTGCCGGACTAGAATTCCGAAACGAAATTCTGGCCCTCGAAGAAACGGTCGCCGAGCTGAGGCGGCAGAATGTAGACCTGGTGGTTTCTATTGGTCACGTTGCGCTTCCCTATGATCCCAGAGAAGGTTATGAAGAGCTTAAGAAGAAAACGTATGAGCAGGTGACGAACAGCCGATATGTAAACTCAATGGAAATCGCCCATTTTGTAGAGGGTATTGATATTCTACTCGGTGGACACCTGCACAAGGGTTATGAACAGGTTTGGGAAGATCCGAAGAACCACACGATATGTTTACAGAATTATGCCAACGGGGGCAACCTGGGCTGGATAGAATTTGAAATTGATCAGGAAACCAGAACGATTGCCGGATATAATTATGTAGCAGATAACAATTCTATGCTGCTTCTGCAACAGGAGCAATTCTGGCCCGATAGTGAGATGCAGTCATTTGTTGATGAAAAGATTGATGAGTATGAAAAAGACTTCCGTGACGTAATCGGAATCACCCGTAAGGGTCTTTCCCGCTCCAGCACCGGTGAAGGGGTGATGAACAATCTGGTTTGTGATGCTATGATCGCGTCTGTTGAGGGAGGACAGTTTGGCTTTTTGAACTTCGGCGGTATTCGTGCAGAAATTCAGGCCGGCCCCATCACCAAGGAAGATGTTTTCCGGGTGATGCCCTTCGACAATGAAATAACATCGTTTAAGGCAACCGGAGCTTTTATCAAGGGAATTATTGAGCGTAAGCTCAACGGCGGTGGCCGTGGCCTCGTAATTGGTGGTGCGAATGTGGTGTTTAACCGCAATCTGCCAAATGGTGAGCGGGTTGTAAGCGTTATGATTGATGGAGTTGAGCTTGAGCCGGACGAGATGTATACGGTTGTAACGACTGATTATCTGATGGGCGGCAACTCTGGACTGACAATGCTACGCACCATACCGCGAACGCGGGTAAACTTTACCGGTAAGCTGCTGCGTAATGCTATTGAGGAATATATTGCAGCAAATACCCCATTGAATCTGCAGACCGATGGTCGCTGGAAAAAAGATGAAGGCGCTCAGCCATCCGAAAGCTGGAAATCAAAGTTCCAGAAAAAGTAGTATGATTATTATACCGTGGGTTATAACCCACGGTACAAAGAACGACATATTTTCATTTCTTTTTTTGCAAACCTCTAGCTAGATCAAGCACCTCAAAAATTGTCTTCTCGGGAATATCTCCTTCAACATCTACCGGCAGAATCTTTACATAGGTCCGCTCGCCAGCAACCAGTGCCGGATGTTCAAGCTGTGCTCCTTTATGAATGCCGATATAGGGCTGCTGCGTTTTTTTATCTTTCCAGAGATAGCAAAACGACTTCCCGTTAAAATGAAAATACGGCAGGCGATATTTGTATTCCTCGCTTACTGCCTCATCAAAGCGTAGAATTACATCCCTCAGCGCAAGAAAGCAGCTTCGAAGAGGCTCCGGCTGTGAAAAATAGAACTCCTGGAGCTCAAATGATATTTCGTTACGTTTTTTGATAGATACTCCTGTTGATCAGTAATGCCGCTGGCCGAGCGTAGCCGAGGCAAGGTGATCGTTCTATGTCCGGGACGACACACAGGTCGTCCCCTATTGCATACTGCCTATTGCCTGTTTCTCCTGCTACGGGACGACACACAGGCTGTTCTTTTCTGGGACGACACACAGGTCGTCCCCTATTGCCTGCTGCCTACTACCTGCTTTTCCCGCTTTACAAACTTCTGCAGATCCGGGTAAAATATCTTAAAATCATTTTCAATTTCGGTATAATTTTCTACCAGTGCCTGAATTCCTTCTCCCAAAACTGTTGGTCTGGACAATCTGCGCTCCATGCGCTTTAAAACCAGATCGATACCGTCCAGTTCGCGGTAAGATACCAACCAGTTCTCTGCGATCATATAATCGGATGCGCGCTGCAATCGAAACGGCATTATTTTTCGATGTTCACGCAGTGCTTCGTATACATTATCGGAGAATATTTCCAGCGACTGCCCGGAATAAGCATTCCAGTTTTTCGCCAAAAAATGATCGTAAAACATATCGACCAGAATTCCTTTCAACAGGCGATATCGTTCATCTATTCGAGATCGACTTTGCATAAAGACCGGGTGATTATCGGTATATATATCAATGCGTCGATGCAGTAAAATCGCTTGATAAATGACGTTGGGATAGCTTTCCGGATCAGATTTATCACCAAAATCCGGGATCAGGCTGCCGATCCAGGATTCTGCTCCCGGATCGGACAAGTGGAGGTGGGCAAGAAAATTCACTGTAGATTATGGACAGGTTTACCATCCACATATTCCCACTTGGATTTCACCTTACCATTTTCCTGCCACTGAGTAACGGTTCCAACAATCTTACCGTTTTTATAGGTAGCTTCAGATCGCTTCTGGCCATCTTTATACCATGCCACATACAGACTATCGCGTAATCCATTGGCATAACTTGTTGTAAATTTCATCTGACCGTTCTCAAACCAGCCCGAATGTGTGCCGTTCTGCTTTCCATCGTTACTGTAGGTCGTTACAAATTTTTCCTGACCGTTGGGATACCACTGCTTTTCCATTCCAATTTTTTTCCCGCGATCAAATGTTACCTGAACACGCTTATTACCGTCTCTGTCATACCAGGTCCAGAGACTATCGGAAAGACCTTCCGTATATCGTCCTTCAGACTCAACTGTACCGCTTTGATACCATGACTTTGTAATTCCGTGTTCTTTACCGTTCTGAAAATCGATACGTCTATGCAGTTTTCCGTCACCAAAATAACCAGCTGCTTTACCGGTAAAGGGAGCAACCTGATCCGGTGCGTAATGTAGCCCACCGCGATCTTCAATGGTGTTTATATCAACGAACTCCGGCGAGCTTTCACAGGAGTTTAAAAGTTGTAGTGCAAAAAGAACTGCAAGTATACCTATTAAACGTCGCATGATTCCAATATACCTCAGGATGTTAGATTTGAATTTAACTGTTCATCAAGTCCATTAATGGGTGTTGAAAATCGTTCCATAAAAATTTCAAATACAGCTTCCGAACCAATTGCTTCCCTAACACGGGAGTTCTTTATAACCTGCTGATAGGTTTCATAACAGTCCAGCGCCTTATGAAACTTTGCAATATCTTCAGTTGAAACCGAGAACCGACAGGCAATATCCTCGCTACGAATATACGACAGGCGATGAATACCCTCATGTGGTTTTTCCGGCTCCAGGACAGAGAAGAATGCCAGACGTTTCAGATAGCCGGCCCCCTCATCACGCATGCGCAAGAAGAGCCTTTTCACAACGGCATGACATACCAGGTGATCGTGAAATCCGCTAATCCCGTGAACCGGATAAGTCACCAGCACATCAGGCTTCAAGCGCTTTACTTCTGTTTCTATCGCGGCTTCAATAATTCTGGGATCGAGGGTTTTAAACTGATTGTCGGGCAGGTCCAGCACTGTCATACTCGTCAGGCCCAGCACTTTCTCGACACACTGCATCTCCCGAAAGCGAAGTTCTCCCATTTCTTCCTGACTTATCCCTAGACGAATGCGCTCCTTCGTCGCTTCCCCTTTGGTTAGGGTTAGCAAATGCACCTCATGGCCCTTGCGCAGCTGCCGGGCAATTGCCGGTGCCGGGCCAAACGATTCATCATCGGGATGCGGAAAAATGTAGAGTATCTTTATCGCCATAATATTTTGCTACCTGCTACCTGCTACCTGCTACCTGCTACCTGCTACCTGCTACCTGCTACCTGCTACCTGCTACCTGCTACCTGCTAATTTAAACAATTTCGGTTCTGTTTCAAATAGTTGAATACGCCTGGAATCACCCAAGCACACAACGTATATTTTAGCATGGATTTAAAAGACCTACATCTTCTACCAGAGACGGTGCTCGCTTTAACAGAGGAACATTGGCAAAGTAACCTCGTTATTGCAGCTAATTACAAGACCCGTCCGAACATGCGCAAAAAATATTGCTATAGTCCATTCCATCTGTTCATCTATGTAAATAGTGGAATGCAAATGATCCACCGGAACAGTAATTCATATATGATTGGAGAAGGTGAAGCCTGCCTAATCAAATATGGTGATTTTTCACTGAGTGAGATGACTATCGGTAATTCGACTTTTCAAAGCACCATGTTTTTCCTGAGTGATGAGATTATAAAAGCACTGCACAACGATATACCTCAAAAGTTTGACTTATCTAAACCAAGCACTGACATATTGAAAATTGCTAAAATTGAACGTTTAACTTCTGACATACATTCTCTACAGCAACAGCTTACATCCAGACAGCAACAGGTTAATTTAGATGAAGAGATCGCCTCCACCTTTAGACGCTTGCTTAAGTCTGATTCTGAAAATGATCTCAGTATTTTTCTTCAGAGTCTATCCAGTCCAATCAAAACCAAACTGCCGATTCTGTTTTCTGATAAGCAACGCCTGTTACTTCCTTTAGCCGCACTTGCAAAAATTTCGGGTCGCGATCTTCCTGAGTTCAAGAAAGAGATTGCACAAGAATACGCTGTTTCCCCTCAAGATTGGCTAAATGATAAGCGCCTGGAGCACGCCTATTTTTTGTTAACTCACACGCCGGATAGCATTGAGAATATCGCCGGACAAAGCGGCTTTGATGAGCCAGGCGAGTTTAGCAGATTGTTTAAACAGAAATTCGGCCAGTCTCCTCAGGAAGTTTCGGAAACAGCCGGCCGCTGATTTTTTCTGCCAGACTGGAGCATTGTTAGAATGGAGCAGTCTTGGGATATCTCACTACTATAGTACTTAGAAGAAAAGACTGCTTTTTTGAATTATATCTGTATTTAGCTACAAATGCCTTCTAGTAAGCCTTTCAGAAGGTGTTTAAGCGAATTTATAGTGTAAGATCAATTTTTCGGTTTTTTTACTGCCAGATTGGAGCATTGTTAGAATGGAGCAGTCTTATTCTGAAAAAATCGCAAAATTTTGAAAAGTTTATAACTTTACCGCCTCTGCTCCAGCAACCAGTCAAAAAGCGGTTCCTTTCCATACACTTTACCGACAATATAATGTCCGTCATTTTTATAGCGGGTATATTTTGGAGAACCTCCGGCAGAGCGAATTGCCGCCACCATCTTATCGGATTGCGATACCGGGACAATTTTATCATTTACCCCATGAAATACCCATATCGGCACATCGCTTAAACTTGCGCCTCGAGACGCATCTCCATAACCACAGATAGGAGCAACCGCAGCAAAGCGCCCCGGATAATCCAGTGCCAGGCTCCATGCCCCTGCTCCACCGAGACTAACGCCGCTCAGATAAACCCGATCTTCATCCACGTCCAGTTGAAGCAGCACCTTTTCTAAAAGCGCGATCAACAATTTTGTATCACTCCAGTCCATACCAGCCGGACATTGCGGTGATAAAACGGCAAAGGGAAAGTCAGTACCGTTCTTTATCATCGCTGGTGGCCCATAACGTTTCAGCTGCTGGATATCATTTCCGCGTAAAGAAGCCCCATGCAAGTACAGCAATAGCGGCCAATCATTGCCGGTAAAATAGTTATCCGGCAAGTAGAGTAAATAGCTCACCTCGCGCCCATTGATTTCCGTGCTAAAGACATGCTGTCCGGGGCGCGGTACCTGCTGCCAGAAAAGCTGCAGAGCAATTGCCAATGTCCAAAAACCGGCCAGATATAGGCCTAACCAATAATATCTTGACCGCGGTTTATCCAGGTAACGGACAATCGCCTGAGTAATTGGAAAGTCTGATAGCTGCATGGAATCCTTTACTGCTTATCCAGCTGGATGTTCCATTTTTCGAGGTGTTTTTCCAGTGATGCAAGGAAGTTTTTCTGCCGGGTTATCTCACCGACAGGTATGTTAAGCGGTTTTCCCGATGCTTGTTCAACCAATAACTGATCATTTTGTATAGCTACTTTTTTAATCCCAGACCAATTAATAGAATGGCGTCTAAGAGGAGCCAGGGCAATAAAGAGGTGTTGATCTGTGAGTTCAATTCTACGGATCTTGCGAAGGCGTTTATAAAATACCGCAAGCATTAGATATAGCAATGCTGCAAAGAGCTTTACAAAATGCAGATATTTCGTTCCCGCTCCTATACTATCTACCGAGTCGGCAAGGAGAGCCGCACCGGTAAGAGCAAAAACGATTCGTGTAAGGTTATTACGAGTTTCTTTACTTTGAATACGCTTTCCGACAACTACCATCAGAATATTTGCAATTGCAGTTATCAGGTTTACCGAAATGTAAACCCCATCAAACCCAAAGGGTTCAATACCAGTCTGCTGAAAACGACTAAACGTTGCAAGCAATAAAAGTCCGGCAGCCAAGAGGTGCTGCACTCTTTCAAGTCGTTGTTGTCTTGAGGTTTGCATCTCGGGTAAGTAGAAGCGTTCCATTGCAGAACATACGGTTTTACTCAGAGATAATCAATATTGGCAAAGGTACTCTAAACTGCATGTGAGGCAGAATGAGATCCGTTCACTGAATCGCCCAGCAGGGCTCGTAGCATTGAAGCAAGATCGTTCAAACGATAAGGCTTGGGAAGAAAATCATCGATCATCGCATCCTCACGAGAGATTTCTTCTCCCGAAGTGTAACCGCTGGAAAGCAGGATTTTAAGCTCCGGTCGAAGTTCGCGCAGCTTTTTTATTGTCTCCAAACCGTTCATCTGCGGCATGGCAAAATCTACAATAGCCAAACGCACGGCATCATCTTCTTTCAGAAGCTCAATAGCAGACAACCCACTCTCGGCAACAGTGACGGTATATCCTAGTGATTCAAGAGTATCCTGTAGAGAAATCCGGATCAGTGCTTCATCATCCACAACCATAATCTTTTCGTTGCCGACCTGTATCGGACTATCGTTATTTTCCAACGCGATCGGTTCTTTCTCGGTAGGCGGTAGATAAATATGGAACGTAGTGCCCTTATCCCTCTCAGATTCAACTTCAATCAGGCCATCATGTCCGGAAACGATTCCATAAACAACGGAAAGCCCCAGCCCTGTTCCTTTTCCAACGCTCTTCGTGGTAAAAAACGGATCAAAAATTTTCTCTTGCTCCTCAGCATCCATGCCGCATCCGGTATCTGTTACGCTCATGCAGACATAGTTTGATTTATCACTCTCCTGCCCGGTACCGCTGTGGCTTAGATAGCGCGTAGAAATTGTTAACTCACCACCATCCGGCATCGCATCCCGAGCGTTTACAGCCAAATTCATAATCACCTGAGTCAGTCGATTTTCATCTGCCAGCACGTTTGGAATCATGTTATCCAAATCCATCTTGATCTCAATATGCTTTCCGATTGTGCGGCGCAGCATCGCGACCAAATGCCGAATAAGCTGATTTAACGGCACCGGCTGCTGATCCAGCTCCTGGTTGCGTGAGAACACCAACAGCTGCTGAGTTAGCTTGGCAGCACGCTGTGCTGCTTCCTGTATGATGCCCGTACGCTGAACTGTTTCCGGGCTGTTCTCGTTATCCAGCTGTAGCATGTCAATATTTGGCAGGATGATTCCAAGGATATTATTAAAATCGTGTGCAATTCCACCAACCAGCGTTCCAAGGCTTTCCATTTTTTGCAATTGCACAACCTGCTTTTGAGAGCCTTGAAGTTCCCGATTTGTTTTTTCAAGATGCAGTGCTTTTTCCTGCAGCTCACGCATCAAAAACAACTTATTCATAGTGATAGCAGAGTGACTGGCCAGTGCTGAGAGTAAATGCAGATCTTCAATAGTGAATGCCGAACGTTCGGAATGATGGTAGATCGCGACACCATACTGACTTTCCTGATCACTTAGCGGGACGGCTATCAGCACATTGGCTTCTCCCGGCTTTACGCCGAGTTCACGTCTGTCAACATCGGACAAAGAGTTATCCGTTAAAAAGAAGGACTGATTCTCACTGAACGTCCGCCACACAACGCCGTCACTGTTCTTCAAAATTTCAAGTTTTTCGAGTCCGTTTGCAGTAAAGGAGCGCTGGGGGTGCAGCTGCTTTTCAAGCGGATTCCAGATATAAGCAATACACTCCTCAGCCTCAAGCAGCTCACTTCCGCTATCCACCATTACCGATAAAATTTCTTCTGTACTGTTACAGTTTACAATTTCATAGCAAACTTCAATCAGTCTACCCAGCTTTTGAGCATTCCGCTTATGGCGGATATTTACAGACTCGAGCTCATTGGTCCTTATATTCAACTCTCGGTTCACCGTGGAAAGAAGACTTTGATTTTCCAGTATCTCATGCTGGGTTTGAATTTTCTCCGTCACGTCTACAAAAAACAGAATATAGTTCATCACTTTATTATCGTGATCGCGAAGCAGTGAAAGACTAAGCTCTACAATCTTGCCGACTTCTCCACCGGTGTTGATTGAGGTAATGTATCCCTGGATATCGCTGCCGGACTTGTCGATGTGATTCTTAATGACGACAAAATCATTCGCCCCAATCAGGTCGGATAAAGTGCTTTCTTCAATTTTTGAAAGCGGCTGCTCAAAAAACATTGATGCAGTTTCATTACTTTTTTCAATCAAACCAGTGGGATCGGTAATAAGGATTGGAATTGGGCTCAACTTAAAAAAAGCACCGATATAATCTTCATAATGCCGGAAAGTTTTTAGCTTTTCATCGTAGAGTTCACCAATCCGGTTTATTGCTCCACCGAGGGTTGCCAATTCAGCCCCTTGCACCTCACTAAACCGCAGATGAAAACGGTCACTGCCATTGCCCTCGGAATTCAATAGCTCTGCAGCTTTTAATACTGGCTTTGAAAGAGCGTTTCCAAATAAGGAGGACAGAATAATTAAACCAAGGAGCAGGCCTCCCAAAGATAAAAGCACCATTTTTAAGGCTGACTGAAATCGTTCCTCGATACGATTCATATCAAAACCACAAATCAAATATCCCTGAAGCGCCTCGTTATAAAAAACCGGCTGTTTCAGCAAAAAACGATTTTCATTGACTTCCGATGTTCCCGCACTTCGTTGAAACGATGCGATCAAACCTTCGGCAGGAGCATCACGAAAACCATATACCCGCTTTCCACCGACATCGATAATATGTAAGAAGTCTGTATCATCGTCATTCTCTAACGGCTTCATCGTTTTTGCGATAAAGTCTTTCTGATAAAACCAGATCGCCGGTCCCAAACTAAGGGTTGTTGCAGTCGTTACTGCCTCGGCTTTGGATTTAAAGTCGTTTATCAATCCATCCCGCATATTCCATAGCCAGGCTCCGGCAAGAACTAAAGCACAGAGAAACAGGATCGCGGCAAAGAAGCGAACCTTTGCACGAGCAGAGAACCGCTGAAGCGTATTGCTCATAGCTCACTCCCTCGCGCATAACGCGTTTTAGTCAGCTGTAACACATCCGTAGAAAAACGTGCTCCGGCCTGTTCTACAGCTCGGGGATTCAACCAGATAATCTCCTGATCGGTAGAATCTTTTTGCACGGCAATGGACACACCGATGTCCATATAATCAGGCATATTCGTTACCGTAACCGCACCAAGACGATGGAAGTCTCTCACCTCACGGCTAAGTGGAATAGTTTGGGAGTTTAAAAAGAGTACCGCATCGGGCGAGTTTAATGCTGACAGGGCATTTTCTACGGATTGTATGCGATAAAAGGAGAAAGGTATGTTGAATTCGGAGTTTTTAGACAGCCTTTGCAGCGTATTCATCAGCCGGTTACTTTCGGCAGAATCTGCTTCCGTTTGCACCCAAACGTGTAGAGAATCTTCAGGGGTAAGTTTTAAACTTTGATTTTGGGTAATCAGCTTCAACATTATTTCGAGCTGCTGCGACTTTTCGCTGCTTTGAAGCAGGGAAACGTTGAACGCAACTATCAGCATGATAATTAAAGCTGAACGGCTAGCCATAGAATGATTTCCATTCTTAAAACTGTCTGTCATTGATCAATTTATAATTCGTTTACGAAGTGTAAACGAATTATCGACAGCGAATTCAAAAGCCTGAGAAATTATACATTAAAAATGGAAAATTTTAGGGCAGTTGTCAAGCAGCTCTTACCAGTATCAGGAATTACCGGCATTTAAAATAATACGGAATGTCGATCCGGAGCCCGGCTGGCTCTCTTTCAAGAGCAATTTGCCCTCATGATAGTCCTCAACAATGCGTTTTGCCAGGCTTAAGCCAAGTCCCCAACCGCGTTTTTTAGTGCTATAGCCGGGTTCGAAGATATTTTTATGCTGCTTTTTTGCAATACCCTTACCACTGTCCTGCACATCAATACAAATTTGCTGATCGTTTAGTTTATCTGCTGTAACCTTTACGCTTCCGGCTTTGTTCTCAAGCGAGTCCAGTGCGTTCTTAATCAGATTCTCCAATACCCAAGAGAACAGATCACGATTGATGGATACAATGGATAGGTTCTCTGCAATATCCTGATCCAGCGAGATTTGTCCGTTCTTCTTCGGCAGTCGTTTTTGGAAATACACGACAGTCTCGGTAATAACGGTTTCGAGGTTCTCCGGTTGCATATCGGGAAGGGAGCCAATTTGCGAAAAGCGGTTGGTGATGGTTTGTAGTCGATGGACATCTTTTTCGAGTTCTGGAATTACAGTATCAAGCTTTTCCGGCGAGACTTTCAAATATTCCAGCCAACCGATCTGAGCAGAAAGCGGCGTACCTAGCTGATGCGCTGTTTCCTTGGCCATTCCAACCCAGATATGACGTTCCTCGCTTTTTTTAATAGAGGAGAAGCCGTAATACCCCACCATAATAAACAGCATGACCACAATAATCTGTAGAAATGGCACCCAGCGCAACTGACGGATTATTGGCGATTCGCCATAATAATAATAGCCGAGAATAACACCCTGATAGGAAATAGAAACCGGCGGGTTCAGTTCACGATAGTCGGCAACCAGCTTTCTAAGATAACTCTTTTTCTCATCCGGTAGTTGAAAAACGCTTACCTGTTCCACATCCACATTACGCCAAAATTGTGGAGCGCCTTCGGTGTCAGTGTAAATAATCGGGTAGTCGGTCGTCTGAATAATATTGGTAAAAAAGAAGTTGAGATCTTTTACTTCCTCGCTGTTAATATTCTTTTCCAACAGCTTCACCTTGAGATCGAGGAACTCTCGTGTCTGTCCCTGAAGCTCTTTTACCAGATATTGAGTATACCAGAGAAAGCCCAAAATAATTATCACAGCAAGAATGAACAGAAAACCCTTAAAGTTCACTTTAAACTGATACACATTTTTTGTCATAGGAGTTTTCCGTGTGCGGTTTCTTTAGTAGCGGAATTTCGTAGTCACCGATGTAAACTCTGCAAGGCAACGAATGTTTCAAAGATTGCTGGTCTAGCTGTGAAAATACAAGTGGAAAAATAAGTTCTCCAACTGCCAGACTGGAGCATTCTTACAATGGAGCAGTCTTGGGATTTCTAAAATAAACAGGAGCAGTTTTGAAAACTGCTCCTGTTTTCTAAAAAAGACGCGATTTTTTGAATTAAATTTTCAGACTGCCAGACTGGAGCATTCTTACAATGGAGCAGTCTTGGGAGCTATCTACTACTACAGTACTTAGAAAAAAAGAGCTAAATTTTGAATTTTATTATGCCATTATCAAAATTCCCTTTACTTTTCGCAAGACCAAACGCAAGCAGGAAAAAATATGTCCAAAACACCTTATTTAAGCTGGGATGAATACTTCATGGGGATCGCCATCTTTACATCCCTACGCTCCAAAGATCCCAATAGCAAGGTTGGAGCCGTTATCGTAAACGAAAACCAGCACATTGTTGGGACGGGCTACAACGGCTTTGTTGCCGGTGCAAATGAGGGAGCGTTTTCCTGGGAAAGAGATGGAGACTGGCTGGACACAAAGTATCCTTTTGTGGTTCATGCTGAAGCAAATGCCATACTGAACTCTACTACCGACAAGCTAGACAACTGCCGAGTTTATGCGACACTATTTCCATGCAATGAATGCGCAAAGCACATCGCGCAAAAGAAAATCAAAGAAGTTGTCTATCTATCCGACAAATATCGCGGCCAGGATTTCCATACGGCTTCCGAGACAATATTTCGCGCTGCCGGCGTTAACGTACGAAAGCTGGAACTCGCCTCACTTGATACAATTTTAAAACGCTTTGACAACTTTATTCCCTGATTTCGGCATAAAATCGCTACATACATCCAGCCTCCCCGCAGCAAAGATGTAATCGTTTTGTAAAGAAGGCATGATAATTTGTTCGAACGTATTAAACTTGGGACAAATTATGCCTTTTCTTCGATCTTTGAGTAATGCCGGATTTAATTTCGTACATCAGCGTAATCTGGTTTATAATACCTGTTGGGAAGATCCACGGCTGGATCGAATTGCGTTGGATATTCAGCCTGACGACAACGTCTTAATGATTACATCTGCCGGCTGCAATGCACTCGATTACGCCCTTACATCGCCCAACCACATTTATGCCGTTGATGTAAATCCAAGACAGAACGCCTTGCTGGAACTCAAGATAGCGGCCATCCGACAGCTGGAGTTCTCCGATTTTTTTGAAATGTTTGGTAAAGGTCGCATCAAACAGCATAATAAGTTATACCGATCAGCTCTTCGCTCCCATCTCTCTGAACCCTCACGTGCAATCTGGGATAAACACATCGATTATTTCCAGCAGGGAAACGATGGACAGTCGTTCTTTTATCGAGGGTCCTCCGGTTTTTTTGCACGCATGTTGAATATCCATATAGATAAATTTGCTAAAGTTCGTGAAGGCATTAATGGGATCATGAACGCAGACGATGTGAAGGAACAAGAGCGTATTTACAATCAACAGGTTAAACATTCATTTTGGAATATGTTTCTACGCTGGGCGGTTAGCCGAGACTCGGTGCTTTCTTTGGTTGGGGTACCGAATTCCCAACGTAAGCAGATTGAGAAGCACTATGGGAGCATGGCAGATTTTGTTGAAGATTGCATTGAATACGTGTTTGCGAGACTGCCGTTTACCGACAATTATTTCTGGCGAGTCTATCTCTGTGGTGAATACACAAATAGCTGTTGCCCCGAGTATTTAAAAGAAGAAAATTTTGCAGCATTGAAAAAAGGACTTGTTGATTCTATCAGTATTCACACAACCACCATCGAACAGTTTCTGAAAAACAACGACGTGAACATTTCAAAATACGTTCTTTTGGATCACATGGATTGGCTCGGCTCTTTCAGTCTCAATTTATTACAGCAGGAATGGCAGGCAATGTTGAATCGTGCTGCAGACAAAGCACGATTTATTTGGCGCAGTGGCGCTCTGGAGGTAGACTTTATTGATCCGCTGCATGTAAATTACTATGGGTCGCAGAGCCGTCTGGGAAGTCTCTTGTCTTATAATACAACTCTTGCAACGGATCTGCATAAACGAGACCGCGTTGGCACTTACGGCAGCTTTTACATTGCGGATCTTGTTTAATACCAATCCTGTAGCCTGATCGGCATATGACGCCATATGTATGTTGATCAGGCTAAACTTCCATCTCTGAAGAATACCACGACTATGAGCACAGCAAAACATTCCGGGTTTCTCAGCGACCTGAAAGTCATCTATCATCTGGCAACCAAGGGTAATCGCGGTAATTCCCACGCAGAACGCCTGGAAAACTTCTACAGTGGTCAGGCTGATTTATACGACGGTTTCCGTAGTAGACTTTTAATCGCCAGAGAACAACTATATGCTCAAATTGACGTTCCTGAAAACGGTATTTGGATTGAAATGGGAGGCGGTACCGGTTCGAATCTGGAATATCTGGGTGATAAGATCCACAAGCTTAAAAAAGTATACATCGTAGATCTTTCTCCATCGTTGCTCAGTATCGCTCAAAAGCGTATCGCCGAAAGAGGTTGGGAAAATGTTCAAACTGTAGAGCAGGATGTGTTAAAATTCCAGCCGGATGAAGGCATGGCGGATGTTATCACGTTTTCATACAGCCTGACGATGATTCCAAATTGGTTCGCAGCGATTGACCATGCCTATACTATCCTCAAAAAAGACGGGAATGTCGCAATAGTTGATTTTTTCGTCTCGCGACAACACGACTCAACTTTTTCCAATAATCATTCGCTATTCACTCGCACATTCTGGCCGTTTTGGTTTGCAAGAGACGGTGTCCATTTAAGCAGAGACCACCTGCCTTACCTGCTTCAAAAATTCAAAGCACTAAGGCTGGAAGAAAAAAAATCCGTTGTGCCCTACATGTTGCGTTTAAAAGTACCGAACTACATTTTTATAGGCCAAAAAGGTTAACCTCCCCTTTAATAAGGGAGCTTAATGGTTCTTAATGCTAATCTCGCTATCGTTTCCAACGCTACCGGCGTTCAATCAAATCCCAGCCGTTACCATAAAGGTCCTCAAAGACAACCACCGTACCGTAGACTTCCTGTCGTGGCTCTTCGCGAAATTTGACCCCTTGTTCTTTCATATAATTATAGTCGCGCCAGAAATCATCGGTATGCAGGAAAAGAAAGACCCTTCCACCACTTTGATTGCCGATCGCTGCCTCCTGCTCGGGCTTGGCGGCTTTTGCAAGCAGTAGCGATGCACCATCTGTTCCTTTGGGCGCCACGCGTACCCAGCGCTTCCCGCCCCCCAGGTCGGTATCCTCCAGCAAATCAAAACGTAGTTTTTGGGTATAGTATTCAATCGCTTCATCATAATCTCGTACGACTAAGGCCATGGCATGTAGTTTTTGCTTCATTGCTTCTCCTTTTTCTCGGTCTAAGGTATGGATGTAATCGTGAAAAGGGAAAGGGAAAAGTAACCGGGAATCGGGAATCGGGAATCGCGTATCGGGAAGTTAACTAACGGCAATTTACAGACAGTAGACATAAATTGCCTACCGCTGTTTCGGGACGATACATAGGTTGTCCCTTCTTTTTGCTCCTATCTAAAATCTGTGGTCAGACTTCTGTTCTATCTTGCCTTGCCCCAATAATCATACCTATATTTAAGTCTGATTTAATACGCCCTGAATGAAATAACTGGAAACAGGATACCAACGGAAACAGGATGCTCACAATGGGAAACTGGCAGGAATATGCAACGCAGTTCATGGATAACGTCATTCTTTTTTTGCCGAAGATCTTCGGTGCAATAATTGTTTTGGTTATCGGCTTCTGGCTGGTAAAGAAAATAGAGAAGCTCGCTGAAAAAGCGCTGGAAAAAGTAAATTTTGACGGTGCAATAGTTTCGTTCTTAAAGTCGCTGCTTAGCATTGCTCTAAAAACAATGCTGATACTCATTGCTGCCGGGATTGTTGGTTTTGAGCTTGCCGGCTTGGTTGGAATCATTGCCGGTGCCGCATTTGCTATTGGCCTCGCCCTTCAGGGCAGTCTGAGTAACTTTGCCGCAGGCGTAATAATTCTGATCTTCAAACCCTACAAACTTGGTGACTGGATTGAAATTCAGGAAAAGTTTGGCCGGGTAGAAGAAATACAAATTTTTAACACCATCATCGTTACACCGGGTATGAAAACCCTGATTATTCCCAATGGTCAGGTAATCGATGGTGTTGTGACAAACTTTTCGCGTAAGGGATGCATTCGCCTTGAAATGAGCGTCACCATGCCATATGCCGAGAGTTTTCCAAAAGTTGAAAAAATTATTCGCGATGTATTAAAAAATGTTCCGGAAGTCCTCGATACCCCGGAACCGGAAGTCGGTATTGAAACGTATGATAGTCACAACATCATCATAGCGGTTCGTCCCTATGTAAAGCCAGATGACTTCTGGCTTGCGAACTTTAATACCTATCGTAAAATAAAGGCTGCATTTAACGAAAATAATGTGCAGGTTGCCTATTCTGAAGGCGTTGAAATGGGCAAGATTGGTGAATAAATGCTGGTAATGGATCCAAAGAGATGGTTGCCGACCACAAAGAAAGAGGTCGAGGCACGCGGCTGGGATGAGCTGGACGTGATTATCATATCCGGTGATGCCTACGTCGATCATCCGGCGTTTGGCCATGCAGCGGTTGCACGCATGATCGAAGCTCAGGGGCTACGCGTAGCCATTGTGCCCCAGCCGAACTGGCGGGACGATTTGCGGGATTTCAAAAAGCTCGGTCGCCCGCGACTTTTCTTCGGCATTTCCTCCGGCTGCATGGATCCCATGGTAAACCACTACACTGCTGCCAAGCGGAAACGCTCCACTGATGCCTACACCCCCGGTGGTCAGTCTGGCTTTCGTCCGGATTATGCCGGGATAGTCTACTCGAATATATTAAAAGACCTCTACCCCGACGTACCGGTACTATTGGGCGGTATTGAGGGTTCACTTAGACGCGTCACTCACTATGACTATTGGTCCGATGAGTTAAAGCCATCAATTTTAGTCGACAGTCGTGCCGACCTGCTGGTTTACGGCATGGGCGAACAGCCACTGCGCGACATACTAAAGCTGCTGCAAAAAGGTGTTCCCTTCTCCTCACTCAGAACGATTCCGCAGACCGCTTTCCTGCAGTCGAAGGATAATCCGATTCCCAAAAACAAGAATTGGGAAACCGTTGAGCTCGCATCACATGAAACGTGCTTGAAAGATAAAAAAACCTTCGCAGGAAACTTTAAGATTGTAGAGCGCGAGTCCAATAAGCAGTTTGCCTACCGTCTCACGCAGGATGTAGGCGATCAAACACTGATTATTAATCCGCCGTATCAAACCATGACGGAAAAAGAGATCGACGCATCTTTCGATCTGCCCTACACCCGCATGCCGCATCCCAAGTATCAGAAACGCGGTACAATTCCGGCATACGATATGATTAAATTTTCGGTGAATATGCACCGCGGCTGTTTTGGTGGCTGTAGCTTCTGCACGATTTCAGCGCATCAGGGAAAAATGATTGCCAGTCGTTCTCAGGAATCTATTATGAAAGAGGTCGAGCAAATCACCGAAATGCCCGACTTTAAGGGTTATATCAGCGATCTTGGTGGACCATCCGCAAATATGTATAAGATGAAGGGCAAGGTGCAGGAAATCTGTGATCGCTGCGTCAGCCCGTCCTGCATCCACCCAACGGTCTGCCACAACCTCGATACCGATCATCAGCCGTTAACCGAGATTTATAAAGCTGCTGCTGATCATCCAAAAGTAAAAAAGGCCTTCGTTGCCAGCGGCATTCGCTACGACCTATTGGTTCCAAAAGATAAAAAGCAGGAAGAAGATATTAATGCTGATGCCTATATCGATCAGTTGGTAAAGCATCATGTCTCCGGTCGATTGAAAGTAGCACCGGAACATACCTCAGACGACGTGTTAAAAATGATGCGCAAGCCGTCCTTTAAATATTTTCACGCCTTCAAAAAGAAGTTCGACAAGTTGAACAAGAAGAACGGCACCAAGCAGCAGCTAATTCCCTACTTCATTTCCAGTCATCCCGGCTCCAAGGTCGAAGATATGGCAAATCTGGCCTGCGAAACCAAAGACATGGGATTTCGCCTTGAGCAGGTTCAGGATTTTACTCCTACGCCAATGACGGTAGGAACCGTGATTTACTACTCCGGCTATCATCCATACACCATGAAGAAAGTCTATACAGCTCGGTCTGCAAAAGAGAAGAAGGATCAGCATCGCTTTTTCTTCTGGTATAAACGCGGCGAGCGTAAGTGGATCGAGCGCACGCTGGAAAAAGTCGGCCGTCCTGACATGGTAAAGAAGCTGCTAAGCCGGAATCAGAAGGTTGATCAATAGCCTCTAGCTCTTTTCCAGTGCCTCCTCCAATACACCTTTTACCCAGCTATTTAGACTCTCTCCTGCCTGGATAGCCTTAACATAAATTTTGTGATGTAACTCCGGAGATATGCGTAAAATAAACTTACCAGAAAATGGTCTTTCCGGCTCTTCCCCACGCACCTTACAAAATTCCAAATAGTCTTCTATTGATTCTTTAAATGCGATCTGAAGTTCATCAACACTTTTTCCCTGAAACGTAATAACGTCCCGCAAATCTATGACCTCTCCATGGAATATTGCAGACTCCTGAACATATTCTATTCGTGCCGAATAACCTTTATACTGCATCTGGTATTACTCCTGCATTTATTAGAAACCTGCGCATCGACTTTACCGCCCCTCTATCAATAAAGTTACCAGGATGTGGTCGATGAAAAACAGCTCGAACTCCATTTAGATATATACGAACTCGTGAACCTCTTCCCTCACTTAACTCCGCTCCGCATGCTTTCATAAGATTCTCAATATCCTGCCAGCGGATATCCGGCCTCAACGGGTTCTCAAAAATGCGTCGTAATATTTTCCTGTTTTTCGAGTTCATCTACAATAATGATACTATTTCATGATATCAACAACTTTTATCCTCTTTATCTATACTTCTGTGTTCTCACTACTTTTTGGGATATTTTTCAGTTTTTTACAGATATTGGTAAACTACTCTTAATTACATAATCCAGAGACTTTATATGCCATCTGTTTACGACTTAAAACCTGCTTTCCAAAAACTTCTGCGCCCGATAGTAAGATTGCTGGCAAATATGGGTGTAACAGCCAATATGGTTACCGTTTTTGCCGTAATGCTTTCAATCATTGCCGGACTTACAATCTGGCAATTTCCAGATAAAAACTGGCCGTTACTCTTACTTCCTGTAATCCTGCTTCTACGAATGGCCTTAAATGCAATAGATGGGATGCTGGCAAAAGAGCATGGTATGAAAAGCCAACTGGGGGCTATTCTTAATGAACTTGGGGATGTTTTGTCCGATGCAGCGCTTTATCTTCCCCTCCTCTTTATACCAGGCCTTTCTGACCTGACAGTCTATTTATTCGTTTTCCTGGCAACGGTTAGTGAAATGAGTGGAGTGCTCGGAATACAAATCGGTGCTTCACGCAGGTATGACGGCCCTATGGGAAAAAGCGATCGCGCTTTGGTAATCGGCTCGTTTTGCCTTCTGGCAGGCCTGGGCATTATACCCGGAACCTATCTAAACCCAATTTTGGTGATTGTGAACATCATGCTAATCATTACAGTTATAAATCGATGCAAAAAAGCACTTGAGGAAGCTTCCTGATGCCTTTTACAATTAATGAACGTATTCTATGGACAATTGGTGGTATTTACACCATACTGGTAATCGCATCTGTTGTTTTATGGCTATTGAAAAAACGCGGCATCCAGCTAAAAGAGGTTGAGCAACGCGTACGCTCCTGGTGGGTTATGGCAACCATTTTCGTCGTTGCGATTTCTATTAGTCGGAACATTTCTCTTATTTTTTTCGCACTTATCAGCTTTTTGGCACTCAAAGAGTATTTTTCAATTATCCCGACGCGACGTGCTGACCGAAGAATCCTATTCTGGGCATATCTGGCAATCCCCATTCAGTATTACTGGATCGCGACAGAGTGGTATGGCATGTTCATCATTTTCATTCCGGTATATATGTTCCTGTATCTGCCGATGCGGATGGTTCTTATCGGAGATACCAAAGACTTCCTGAGAGCAGCTGGCACGCTGCACTGGGGAATGATGATGATGGTATTCAGCCTTAGTCATCTGGCCTATCTGCTTGTTCTGGATCTAAAAGATGGTACAAATGCCGGTGGTCCGGGACTTGTCTTGTATCTGGTTATCCTGACGCAGTTGAATGACGTTACACAATTTCTTTGGGGCAAAGCACTTGGAAAGCGTAAGATAGTCCCCAAGGTTAGTCCAAATAAAACATGGGCAGGATTTTTAGGTGGGCTATTAACAACTATTTTAATCGGTGGTTCCCTGGCTCCTTTGTTGACCCCGATGAACTGGCAAGTTGGCCTTCTATTAGGAGCTCTAATAGGTATGGCAGGATTTATCGGTGACGTAACCGTATCAGCACTCAAACGTGATCTGGATATAAAAGACAGTGGCCAGCTTATTCCGGGACACGGTGGTATTCTTGATCGGGTTGATAGCCTGACCTATACAGCACCTCTATTTTTTCATGTTACCAGGTATTTTTACGGCTTATGATACGGTTCCTGCGAAATGCATTCTTTATGATCTTCATCCGCCCACTGATTTTTATAGTACTCGGACTCAACGTCCGGCATCGCGAGAAGTTGCCTACAGAAGGCCCGGCGATTCTGGTAGCGAATCATAACAGCCATTTGGATACGCTCGTTCTTATGTCGCTTTTTCCAAGACATCTTATCGCCTCTGTTCGCCCGGTTGCTGCAAGCGATTACTTCCTAAAAAACAAATTTCTCTCATGGTTATCTCTGAATATTATTGGGATCATACCGCTTAAGCGTAAACGTGATTTTCCTGAGGAAGACCTGCTTAAACCGTGCTACAAACCGCTTGAGAGTGACAATATTCTCATTTTTTTCCCTGAGGGCTCCAGAGGCAAACCGGAGGAGATGGTACGGTTCAAACGTGGCATCTCTATGTTGGCTGAGAGATATCCCGATATTCCAGTTATTCCTGTTTTCATTCACGGTGCAGGCAAGGCTCTTCCGAAGGGAGAGGCGATGCTGGTCCCATTCTTCTGCGATGTATTTATTGGAGATAAACTCCTCTGGGAATCAAACTCCGAATCATACCTAAAAAACCTGAATAACAGGATGGATCAGCTCGCATCCGAGGGTAATTTTCCAACCTGGTCCTGAAACAAAAATAAGAGCAGTTTACTTTCGCCTAAAAGCACCCTATTTTCAGATATCCCCATCATTTTCAATCATAGGAAAGGAAACGTCTTATGAAACGAATACCTTTATCTGTACAAGCAGCGGTTACAGTCTTTTTAGTGCTATTTTTAAGCACGACAGGCTTTGCGCAAATTCAAATCACCGATAGCGATGTGCTGGCGCTGCGTGGCAGCACGTTTTTATCTGCGAATGATGTGCGAGAGAGCTTTACCGTAAACGTCGGTTCGCCGGGTGCAAATCAAACCTGGGACTTAACCGGACAGACGATACCAAACCCGATCCTGTTCCAGGCGTCTTATTTTGAACCGCAGAACACCCCATACGACACGGCATTTGCCGCGGCAAACTTTGTCGCGCGCTTTATTGATCCGGCGAACCCGGGCTTCGAGATTTATGAATATATTAACATTTCTCCCTCAGCATGGACAGACCTGGGCGATGTGACCGTGACTCCACCACCACAGGATACGGTGATCATCGAGAAACAGGTCGCTCTGGCTGTTCAGCTACCGCTGGAATTTAATGCCACATGGACGAATGTTCGGAGCGATACCTTTGGCGATATCGGAACCTTTGCCATTATCTCAAAAGACTCCATTATCAACCTTGTAGATGGTTGGGGAACGGTTATTACGCCGGTTGGTAGTTTTAATTGCTTGCGATTGAGGGAGCTGGATTTTTTTACCAGTACCACCATCATTAATGGCGTACCAACCTCAATCGATACGGAAATGTATATCAACTATATCTGGGTCACACGGGAAGCGCTTGCCATCGCAAACGTTTCCAGTCAGGACGGTGAAACCGATCCGAACTTCACCGATGCCTCGAGCTTCAGTATAATTACACCTTCTACCGGTATTGAAGATCTAACCAATGAAGGGAATCTGGCCAAGAGCTTTCAGCTGGAACAAAACTATCCGAATCCGTTTAATCCATCCACATCAATCCGATTTTCGCTGCCGGTAAGCGAACTCGTGGAGCTGAGCATTTACAATCAGCTTGGACAGAAAGTAGAAACGTTGATTAATAAGCAGATGACGGCAGGAAGTTATTCGCTTAACTGGAATGCAGAGGGCTTACCAAGCGGGGTGTATTTTTATCTGCTAAGAGCTGGGAATCAGCAGCAGATGAAAAAGGCGATATTGATGAAATAGATTGAAGGAATAGACTGCTCCAGTCTTAAAGACTGGAGCAGTCTGGAAATCCCTTACCGCAGCAGCATCATTTTGCGGGATTCGGCAATACCTTCCCCGACCAGTTGATAAACGTATATGCCGCTGCTCACCTCACGTCCTAGGTCATCCCGTCCATCCCAGCGGACCTGAAAGCTACCTGAGGCGAGGTTTTCATTCACAAGTTCACGTACGCGACGTCCCAAAACATCAAATATCATCAACTGAACATTCCCTGTGAAAGAGAGTTCAAACTGTATTGTCGTTTCCGGGTTAAACGGATTTGGGTAATTTTGAAATAGCTGAAAGTCCTCCGACAGACGAGGTGTTTCCAACGGCTCCACGCCAACCGTAACCGAGGACGAATACAAGATTGTCCCACCTTCACCACAGATATACGCCGAACCGTCTGAAAGCAGTGCAAGATCGAACAAGTCATTCCCTGTCCCTGATTGTTGTTCCTGCCAGTTTAAACCGCCATCCTGAGTAAAGAGCAATGCACCATCCGATCCTACCGCAAGACCTTGTGCTTCCTGGCTACCGTTCTTTAACAGAAAAGCAGACATATCGACAGATGAGTAGCTTCTATTGCGTGGCGTATTCAGAGTGCGATCTTCCCAGGTTAGACCGGCATCCGTAGTACGGAGAATAGTCTCATTGTTTCCAACGGCCACACCTATAGAGTCATCTAAAAATGATACGCCCTGTAACCAGTCCTGGGTGCCGCTGTTAAGCGGACTCCAGAGCGTACCACCATTTTCTGATTTAATAATTGTGCCGTTTCCACCCACTATGTAACCGGTGCTTGGTGATGTAAATTCTATATCCAGTAGCCAGTTACTGGTTCCGCTAAACAGGGTTTGCCAGCTCGCACCACAGTTAAACGTGTAGTAAAGTTGCCCATCTACCCCACAGATAAATCCAATTTGGGAATCAATAAAATGCACATCAAAAAGGGTATTAAAGGCCGGCGTATTCACCGGGATCCAATTTGCCCCACCATCATCGGTACGCAAGACAGTTGCACTGCTGTTAAATACCCCTCCAACCGCAAAACCCTTATTTTCATCAATAAAGTGAATGTCATTTATAAAGCCGGGAATTCCGTTAGTCTGCTTCACCCATGTTTGACCACCATCTACGGTTGCTAGAATATTTCCATCCGCTCCAACTGCCCAACCTTTCAGTAGCGTGATAAAGTAGATTGCCAACAGCGTGCTGCGAACAATCTGCGGCTGCAGCTGTTCCCAGGGGTCTCCGCAACCACTTGTGCGAAACACCGTTCCGTAGTCAGCACCAATAAGGCCTGCGCCACTCGCAAAAAATCCAATAGATGCCAGAGTTGCAGTGGTATTTATCAACACGCTTTGCCAGTTGAAGCCTCTATCCGTGCTTTTTAACAGCGTCCCTTCTGCTCCACTCACATAAATCTCACCGTTTGGACAAATTGCTCCTCCAAGGAGGTTTGATGTTGTCCCCATTGAAACAGGAGTCCAGCTACTTCCGAAATTTAAACCGTGAAACCCACTGCCATTGTCTCCTAAAGCTCCTACCGTACTGTCTCCCCAAAAGCTATGGTAGTTGATAAGCCGATTTATTCTTGGCTCACCCGGCAGCGTAAACTCCAGCCAGTTATTACCCGTGTCCTCTGTACGTATTACAATCCCATCATGCCCGGCAGCAATGCCGAAACTGTCGTCCAGAAATGTAACGCTGGTAAGCCATTTACTGGTGTTCAACGTTTGGGCTGACCAGGTATTTCCAAAATCCGTACTCCGGATGATCGTCCCGCTATCGCCGACTGCAACCCCAACACCGGAACCATTAAAAGCGATCGCATTAAGAGTCTTTCGGGTTGGGCTTAGTATTTCCGTCCAGGTTTGTCCACAGTCAGTTGTCTTGAGAATTTTACCGAAAATCCCAACAACATAGCCGGTGTCGGCATTAAGAAATGCAAATCCTTTTACGATAGGCAGCGGAATATTGAACTCCTGCACATCGAAGTTCTCATCATATTTCAGCAGGTCATCGTAATCGCTGAGCACGTATTCCTTATTATCGACAAATTGAACCTTAGCCAGACGATTACCGGTGGGTTTTGGATTTTGCCATTGCCAGTCTTCGGCTAAAGCGAATTGAAAGGAAATGATCAGTATAAGTAATGCAATTGATGTTTTCATATGGGGCCACGTTTTTTTATAAATGTTGTAAGATTACTTAACGATGTGAGTTGATACCCCAGGGGTCGCTATCACCACCGGACGGGCCGTAAACAGGATGATCTCCCCAGGTTACTTTTTCCAGCTTATCATCCTCGTAATAGTCCCAGCCGGTATTACCATCCTCATCTTCCCATTCCTGTATCGGGTAACCGACAGTCTTTCCTCCCTCTATACCAAGTGCATAGACTACCTCAACAGTACGATAGTCGCCAGAGAAGAACTTCGGATACACATAGTAGGTAATAACTATATATTCTTTAGTATTACCGTCCCATTTATTTGCAGCACTACAAAGCTCCTTATCAATCAGGTTTTTCATTAGATTATTCCAGGCGGATTCATAAAGAGCACCAACTAAATCAATCCAGGGTACCTTTACTTTTTTCGGATTTTTTGCGTTCGGTGTCGTATCCTTTACGATATCTACCAACGCGTCATAGAGAGTACGATCGGTTATATTCGACGTCAGCTTTTCAAACGCCGCACCATTCGGATACTGAGCGAACATTGCGCTGCTTAATAAACAAATGAAAAGCGCAGAAATCATGGTGAGGCGGTTTCTTGATGCTCTTTTGTACATAGCAAATCCCTTTCCTTTAGAGATACATTTTCTAGCAAGTTGGAAGAAACTGGTGATCGAAAGTCCCGGAGCAGTTTTAAATCAACCGTTCCTTGATCGCCTTCGCAACCACATCAATCTGTGAGTGCACCTGCAACTTGGCATAGATATTTTTAAGGTGGGTATCGACAGTGTAGAGGCTGATGTTAAGATGATCGGCGATATGTTTTTTGCTCATGCCGTTTACCAAATGTTGTAAAATTTCCTTTTCGCGTTTGGTAAGGCCGTATTCCTTTTGACGGGGCTGAGAGTACTGAGTGAACATGGTTAGTACCCGTGCAGCAATATGCGGACTCATTGCCGCTCCGCCATTAATCACATCCAAGAGGTAACGCGAAATGTCGTATGAGGAAGCGGACTTTAATAGATATCCGACTGCCCCCTGGCAAATTGCGTTAAAGATCTTTTCATCATCATCGAAAACGGTCAGCATTATCACCCGCGTTGCCGGCGAGAGCGCGCGAAATTCTCTGATACCTTCGACGCCACTCATTCCCGGAAGATCAATATCCGACAAAATGATTTCCGGTGCTTCACCGGCTTTCAGCAACTCAATCGCCTCCTCACAGGATTCACACGCATGTTCACAGCGAAGCTGTTCGCTCTCGTTGATTAACTCCTGAATGGATTCACGATAAATCTCATCGTCCTCTACGATTAGAATGCTAATTCGCTCATCTGTCATTACTAACTCTTCCTGTTCTTAGTGTCTGGAGATAAGGTATCGGAAGAATGCTTTTCGCACCATACCGTAATCACGGTATTTTTTTCTCAGTCAGTATTTTATCCAGGGGAACGGTAAGTGAAATAACCGTCCCTTTACCTTCTTCGGAGTCAACTGAAATGCTTCCTCCCACTTCAGCAGCACGCTTTTTAAAGTTATTCATACCGCTTCCCGTTGATTCGGAATTGCTTGAAAAACCCCGCCCATTATCCCGAATGAAAAGGAAAAAATTTACGTCGTCGGTAGAAATATCGATTTTCACTTCGGTTGCATGCGAATGCTTAACCACATTCTGCAACGCTTCTTTGTAGACAAGAAAGAGGTTCCTTCTGAAGTTCAGATCCGTTTCACGGGTCCAGTCGTATTCCTGCAGGTTAAACTGAAATTCATGTGCTTCGAGCATTGTATTAGCCGTCTCGCGCATTTTGGCAAAAAGCCTGTCCAACCGATCATTTATGGGATTTACAAACCACACAATATCCCGCATGGAGTTAGCAGTTTGCTGAGATATCCCCTGAATCATTGTCAGGCGTTCACGCTCCTTATCGCCGATCTGCTGTTTCTTTTGCAGCATCTGGCTGATAACGGAAATGCTGCTGAGGTTACTGCCGATTTCATCATGCAGATCGCTGGCAATGCGACTGCGAATTTGCTCTTTTTCAATTTCTTTCTGAGCTTCGGCATTTTCAGCACGCAGGGTTGCCTCCTGCAATCTGGCCCGTTCTTTCTCTCTCTGCAACGTTTCCTCAGCTCGACGCTGACTCTTGTTGACCTGCGAACGGGTAAACAAAAATAATCCGGCAAGTATTCCCAGACCATATAGTAAATACGCCCACCAGCTGCGGTACCAGGGCGGTAAAATGCGAATTGCATATCCGTCATTCTCAGATGTATTTCCAAACAGATTTTTTGCTTCAACCCGAAACGTATAGTCACCTTCGGGTATATTGGTATAGTCTTTTCGGTTTTCATTTGTCCATGCAGACCAATCGCTATCAAAGCCCTCCAGCCTATAGCGAAAGCGAAGCTGTTCAGGATCGTAAAATGACGTTGCGCTATATTCGAAACGCAGTGCATTGTCCTGATAGCGCAATGGGTTTTGCGGAATCGCCCCGTTCCCCTGATACAAAAGCGAGTCTCCATTAATGATAACGCGACGAATGAGCGTTGAGAAATCAGGTGCTGATTGCTGATCAGCATTGTTCTCATAAACAGCAATACCTTCAGCGCCACCGAACCAAACGAGTCCACCCTCATCTTCAGGAAATACCGTACTAATTTGGCCAAGGTCGACCAGCCGCTGCAGTGCTGAGCTTTGCTCTGCTCCATTTTGGGTAAAGAGTTTGCTATAGATACCGTCTTTGGAGTTTCCTATCAGCCAGGCACTACCATTTGGGCCGGCAGCAACATCCACTACAGCCTGCGTCAAGTTGCCAAATCCGGATGCCAGCTTAAATCGTTCTGTTGAAGCGTCGAATTCATAAACGCCCTCTGCCGTAGAAAAAACGATGCGTTCACCGATATTTTCCGGCTCAATACGACCCGACGGCAAGCCACTATCCTCCCCATATCGTTTAGATAGAGCGACATAAAAATTATCGTTTGCATCCGAAGGCGGCTCCACCTCTACGCGAAGTACGCCATTAGATGGCGTCCCAAGCCAGAGCAAATCGTTCTTATCACCAGCGATGGCGATGATTTCTTCGTCAACTTTTTGAATTCGCCGGTAATGTTCCCAGTGTCCCTCCTCCTTCAACATCATACTAATACCGTTCAGCAGAGCAACATACACCCTTTCCTTATGTTTAACACCGCGATGAAAATCATACACTCTTGGCCAGCGCGCTTCAACTCGTTTGGCCTTTCGGTCAGTGATCTCATACACCCCACGATCGGTGCCGGCCAGAAGAATACCATCTTCCTCCTGAAGCACATAGGTATACGTCGTTATCTCATTGATAGGTTTGAACGCGGTGGATAAACCTTCCGGGGTTGTTTCAGCCAGTGGATCAAGATAAAAAGCCCCAAGCTGCGTACCGGCATATACAATTCCACTATGGCGCTTTATATCGAATACGGCACTTTCAATCCCGTTTGCGGCATCGTAGCGTTTGAATGGCGTTTGCGGTTCAAATCGCGCCAGACCGTTGGTCATTGCCAACCACACGGAACCTTCCCTGTCTTCATATGGAAGTACGATCGTCTGATCGCGCAAGCCTGCATTTCGATCCAGCAACATCAGCTGCTCACCATCCGGGTTTATCACCAGGGCACCACCACGTATCGTTCCGATAACATAATTCCCATTACGCAGCTGAATTGCGCTATAAGGAAAACTCTGCTTTAACCATTCATTTACCGGTGCATCGAATGCCGCAACGCTATTTCCATCATAGAGAAAAAGGCCACCGTTTTTTGTTACCACCAGCAATGAGTCAGATTTTCCATAGGGCAGAAGGATTTGATTCTCTTCATTTTTTATCGATTCCGTACCGGGAACGACATGCGTTTTGCAGTTTTCAACCCGTACAATTCCCTTCTCGTATTCGACAAAATACATTACATCCCGCGCTTCTGTAGAAAGCGAGCTTATAACAATATCTTCTACCTGCATCGAATCGCCGTTCCAGAGAAAGAGCTTTTTAATGGTAAGGAAATAAACGCCTTCAGACGTAGCATGTACTTTCCATACCTGACTAAATTCTCGCTGGTCTTCCGGCAGGCGCTCCACAACGGAGACAAACTGCATCTGCCCCATGGTATCAGGAGCAAGGTAGCCCATTTCGCTCTCAAGGCCTACCCATACGACACCTTCACGATCAATATCCAGCGAGAGTGCAGCTACATTTTTATCCGTTGTGATGGTACGCCAGGATGTTCCATCGTATTCCAATATGCCCTGATTATTACCAACATAAATTATCCCACGCTGATCCTGCACAATAGACCAGTTTTCCTGGTGGGCCTTGTAGGTTTTATAATCGAAGTTCTGAATATAAGGGCGCCCCGGATCTTTCGATTCCTGAGCCAGCAAAAGGTTATGCGATAAAATCAGAATTAGGATGAAGCAAATGCGGGAGAAATCTCGCCAGTACATAGTGGCCTCCTTACCCGTTCCCGAATTCGGTACAAGACTTATCAACAGTCCGAATGGGCAGCCTGAATTGATATTGAACGTTATGTCTGGTGCGTGCGGTTTATGTGCTAAAGATACCTATTACGGTGTCTAAGACCAAATAATCCAGTAAAAAACCCTTCGCGATACGACAAAATACCGCGATCCCGGTATTTACTTCTCCTGCCTAAAAGTAGATTTTAGATGCAGACATTCACTCGAAACATCTATCAGGGGAATTGAAATCATGAAAAATGCTATCATTAACCGTCTATTTTTGCCTATTGGATTCTGCATTCTATTTTTTAGCAGCTGGGGAATTGCCCAACCACAAATTACCGCAACCGACCTGTTGAACATGAAGGGAAAAAGTATTGTCACATCGAATGATGACCGTTTCAGCTTTCAAATTAATGTAGGAATGCCGGGTGCAAATCAGACCTGGGATTTGAGTATGCAGACTATACCAACCCCATTTGTCTCAACGGCGGACTATATTGAACCGGCCGGAACGCCATTCGACACCGCATTCACTGATGCAAATCTGGCAATACGCTATACAGATATGAGCACTCCGGGCTTTGAAGGATATGCTTATTACGATGTAGAATCAGCGGTGTGGACAGAATTGGGCACCGGAACCATTTTACCTCCACCATTTGACTCTACGTTTGCCCGACGCCAGGAAGTTTTAGCATCTCCACTACCCATTACGATGAATTCAACTTGGACGGTTGTCACATACGATACTGCAGGGGACTATCCAAACTTTGCAACAATCGACAAAGACTCCTGCGTTATTCTGGTAGATGGATGGGGAACTCTTACAACAGAATTTGGCACCTATCAGTGCCTGCGCTTTCAGGAGCAGTTTTTCAATCAGACCCAAACTATCGTAAACGGTATACCTATTTCCTTAGATTTTGAATTTTATTATATTTACAGGTGGATAAACGGCGAGCTTCTGGAGATTGCCTATGCACAGAGCCAGGATGGAGAGACAAATCCGAACTTCTCCAACGCAAGTGGATTCAGCGTTATATCAGGCGTTACAACCGGCATAGAAGATCTGAACAGAGAGAACAATCTCGCTGAAAGCTTTCAGCTTGAACAAAACTACCCAAACCCCTTCAACCCTTCTACAACCATCCGCTTTTCACTTCAAACAGCGGAAACGGTGCAGCTTAGCATCTTTAATCAGCTTGGGCAAAAAGTGGAAACGCTAATCAACGAACCGATGTCTGCAGGCAGCTATTCACTCACCTGGAATGCTGAGGCTTTGCCAAGCGGAATCTACTATTACAGCCTGCAGGCAGGGAATAGTAAACAAATGCGGAAAGCAATTTTGCTTAAGTAATACCGAAGCGAGGAGGATTTACCTTATGCACAAATTCCTGATTTTTCTATTTATGGCTTGCGCTCTACTAATGTGTAATCAAAGTCCGGAGGAGGACAATACCTCTTCGATGGCTATGAAGCTGAGCTCCGATGAATTCAAACGCTATGGCTTTAAGTCCGGCATCATCGAGTATGAGTTTAGCGGAGACATGCAGAGCGGTACTGAAAAACTATATTTTGATAACTGGGGCATGATTGAAGCTAAATACCTGGACATCGAGGTCGGCATTATGGGACTGACCCAGAAGCAGAAGACCATGACCTTGTTAAAAGGTGACTCAACCTGGACCTACGATTATTCCAACGGTCGCTTAACACGCATCAAAACACCGATGTGGGAAGGTATGAAAAAACAGGCCGAGAAAGGTGACCTCGAAGAAGTCGGCATGAACTTTATTAAGCAGATGGGCGGTGAGAAAGTGGGCAGCGAAACCGTTGCCGGTAAAAACTGCGACATTTGGGACATTCCCAACATGCTTAGCAAAACATGGCTTTGGGAAGGACTACCGCTCAAAACCGTTGCCGGTGCACAAGGCATGCAGATTACACAAACCGCTACCAGCGTTCAGGTCGATGTAGCAGTACCCAAAGATAAATTCGAGATTCCGGATGAAGTTGAACCTCAGGAAGCCATGGACCTGCAAAATCTTGAAAAGCTAATGGAAAAGTTTAAGGCTCCCAAAGAATAACGCATACGAGATCGAATAACCGGGGAATACCGCTATGAAGTCACTTGTTCTGTTTTTACTCCTTACCATACCGCTAATCGCCGGTGAAAACGATGTGTATATCATTTTTGATGGATCAGGCTCCATGTGGCAGGAATTGCCAACCGGCGAACATAAAATTTCTGCCGCACGCAGCGTTTTGCAAAAGTTTGCTGCTCAGGATTTTAGCGGACAGGAGTTAGCAATGCGTGCCTATGGACATCGTAGAAAAAATGATTGTAGTGACACTGAGCTGGTTCTCCCATGGCAAAGTCCGGAACAGTTCAAAACGCAGGTAGGCTCATTCTTACGTAACGTTAACCCAACCGGGCGAACCCCTATTAGTCGCAGCCTGAAGGCAGCGCTAAAAGACTTTGGGGATAGGGAGGGTAGTATTATTCTTATCAGTGACGGCATCGAAACCTGCGATGAGGATCCCTGCGAACTATTAAAGCTCTGGCGAGAAAAGAACATTCGTATCAGCGTTCATGTGGTCGGGCTTGGACTCGATGAAAAGTCAAAGGAAGCGATGAAGTGCCTTGCTGATGCAGCGGGCACAACATACCGGGACGCCAATTCAGCTGAAGAGCTTACGAGAGGTCTCAAAGACATTCGCGAAAATATCGGCAGCATCGGCTTAAAGATAATTGGAAAAGATGCAAGTGGTGAGCAGCTATGGCCCGAAGGAAAGCTCCTGCAGGATGGACAGGTGAAATATCATGTAACGAGCCGATCGAGAAATCCGGTTGAACCGGGCATTTATCAATTGGAAGTGGGTGTTCAAACCCGCAACGGTAACCTGTATCGTCCAATTACTCGTCAGGTAAATGTGGCAGATAATAAGGATACCGTCGTTGAAGTGATTATTCCTCGCCCCCCTTCTGTTCGCGCTAAATTTATTGACCGGGGTGAAGCCGTCAGCGGTTCATTAATTAGTGCTTACCAGGAAGGCAGAGAAGTATTCCGGTTCCGCTGGAAAGACGAAGTTTTTGTTGATGAAGGAAGCTATGAATTTCGCACAGAGGTAAATTCGGCCAACAGCCTAAGCCTTGAAGAAACCTTTGAGGCCGGAGACAGCAAGGAACTCGTTTTTGAAATGGTACAAACCGTAAACGTAATGATCCGCTTTGAAACATCCGGCAAGAAGGAACATCTACGCGAAAATGCCGATCTTCTGCAAAACGGAGAGCAGAAATACCGAGTACATGTTCATAACGGTGGGACCGTGCTCCCTGGCAGGTATGATATCCATCTGCCGCATAAGTACTGCCCGTTTACCGTAGAAGGCGTTGAGATTTCAGATAAGCCGGAGCAAAACCTGACGTTTACCGTTCCGGCTGGCTATGTAACCTTTAAGTATCAAAACAGTGACGGTTCTCCGGCCGAAGACAAACGCTGCTTTATTAAAAATGAGGCCATCGGAAAAAGCCAATACGTCGCTTCCGGAAATGAACAGGCGCTTTTACCGGGTAGCTATACGGTTACCGGCTGGAGAGGAGATTATGACATCGTCTCATTTGAGGTAGCCGAAGGAGAAAACAAAACGGTCTATATCAAAGAAAATTAAGAAGAATAACATCTGCTTGATGCAGAAGGGGGAGAATCCGGGTTGTGCGTGCGGCTTGACCCGGATTTCCCTATTTTTTCTGTCGCACTGCCCGCGTGGTATCGCTTTTCAAATCTATTTCATAATACAGGCTATCATCCACAACGACTTCCATCAGATCGTTTGACAGCTTAATCAGCTTAATACGCTCTAATGGAATATCAAGAAAAGCCTTATCAACATGCCAGGCCATGCTAAGCTTTTCTTCACTCTTCCCTGCAAGCGAGACTTTAAAGCCGGAGCTTCGATCAGCATATGAACTGCGTACTTTATTTTCCGACAGTAGATACTGCACGATGATACTTTCATTACCGGAGCTAAAGTGGAACGTCGGAACGTTTATCTGATCGTCATCCGATTGATGCCGAGCAGCATCTCGACTTAGATATTCATCAGCTTGTTCTTCGAATAAGTCATCACTCTTCGGCGAATAGCTGAATACGGTAGCCGCTTCTCCCCTTACAAAATTTTTATAACGTTTGTTTTGAGCGAGAGATGACTTTGCCGATGGTTGGGTCAGCTGCTCGGAGATCTCAAGATCCTGATTTGCCTTTACACGCAATTGCGGCTGCGGCTGGTCTCTAAGTGTGGTAATACCTCCCTCTACTCGCGCTCCGACATCCTCGCCAGCTTGTCGCTTATCAGAAACAGCCTCTCTTGCAGCACCACTTCCGGAAGCAATTGATGAGCTCAGATCAGCAACATTATCCTGTCGGCTCTCTCCCAAAGCTACAACCGCTTCCTCTGCCGGAGGTGCCGGTGGCGCGGCTGCGATGGCCTCTTTCTTTTTTGCAGAACGGCTTCGACGGGCAACCGGTTTTTCCGCAACAACATCCTCTGTTTCCATGCGTTCGGGTTCGGCAGTATCGCTTTCGGCGGCTTCATCTTCAGCCAGCGCAGGCATTAATCCTTCCGTTTCCGTATCGAACGCGCCGGTGTTTTGCAATTCCGGGGTGTTTATCTGAGTAAAATAGTACAGACTTGGTGCAGCAATAACAATCAGTAGGATTGCCGCAACACGCAGCATCATTCCCCAATTAAAGTCCGACTGCTGAGATCGCATTACTTCTGCTGCGCGTGCAGCTTCAGTCTGACGACGGATTTCCGCTTTCATATCGGCTCGGCCAATCTGGCGAATACCGTTCAACAACAAACGTTCCTCTTCGAGCTCAGATTTTCCCTGCGGATTTTTCTCCAACCAGGCTTCATAGTCTTCTTTTTCCTGAGCAGAAAGCCGGCCCAGTAAATAGTTCTCAACTACATCATTATCTATAATATATTGACGGTCCATTAATTCTTCCTTTCGGTTTCCGCCATCTGTGTCTTTACGGCTTTTTCCAGTGCCTTTTTGCACTGATACTTCTTTGATTTCACTACATCAGGATTTGCAAAGCTCATTTTACCGGCAATATCCTTCAGTGATCGTTCTTCAAAATAAAATAGCAATAGCAGTTTTTTGCAATCTGCATGGATTCTATCCAGACCATTGCGAATACGTTCCAATTGTTCATCCTGCATTAACCTGTCGAGCATTCCTTCTCCTTCATCCAGAAGGTCCATGGGTAACTCTCCGTTCGACCGCCCCTTCTTACGCGACTCTGCACGCCATTTATTCTTGGCTATCGCCATCACGTAGGTTGTTAAGCGGGAAGTGAGTTCAAAATCCGGGCTCACTGCTTTTTGCCACAGCACCACAATTGATTCCTGCAAAATGTCATCGGCATCTGCTTCCTTGCCTCCATGTGTTAATACATAACTGAAGACCATCTTTTCCATCTGCAGAAAAAGCTCCCCCAGCACCGTGCGATCATTCTCGCGGATACGCTGTAGAATCTGTTGATCTTCAAAATTTTTTACAGTTAGCATTCACCTTTTTCCTATTGATGTCATAAACAGGCAAAACGTAAATCAAGTGCCGGATTTTTATAAGTATAGGATGGAATAATACCTCAGGCAAGAGACAGTGTGATTACATGAAGTTCGGAGTTCAGAGTTCAGAGTTCAAAATAGCGTCGCATGATTATGGGACAGATAAAGTAGCGTCGCATGATTATGCGACAGATTATGCGATGAGTTCAACACAGGAGAAAACACGTAATGAACCTTAAACACCTCACCCCAATACTAACCGCAGCATGCCTGTTATTGATTTTTCTACCTGATCTGCTATTTGCTCAGGGGCGTATTATTCTCCCATGGCCGGAACCACATCCCCCGGCAGAGCGCATAGAGCCAGTAAGGCTTACGCGGGTTGCTGCAGAGGTAAAATTAAAAAACGGTGCCGGAACGGTAGCCCTTGACCAAACTTTTTACAATCCCAACCGCCGTCAAAGGGAGGGACAGTACATATTCATGTTGCCGAACGAGTCGCAGGTGCATGATTTTAATCTATATGTAGACGGACAGAAAACGCAGGGTGAGATTCTTGATAAAAATGAGGCACGTCGCATCTATGACGGTATCGTCCGAGGCCAAAAAGACCCCGCACTATTGGAATATCTCGACAACCGATTGTTTCGCGCCAGTATCTTTCCCTTCCCACCACGTGGGGAACGCCGAATTGAAATGACCTATGCGACCGTACTGGATTATAACAACGGCACTTATCGTTTAAATCTGCCGATACGACAAAGCGGACAGGCGGTTATCGACGACTATACTGTTCACATTGAGCTGGAGACCGACCAACCTCTTGGCGATATTTATTCACCATCGCACACCATTGACATCAGGCGAAACGGTGAGAATAAGGCTCGCATACACCTAAAGGCTAAAAATCTGGAGGCCGGGAAGAACCTTGTTCTATACTATACGCTGGACACCAATGAGATTAATGCGAATCTACTCAGTTTCCGTCCACGCACTGATCAGGATGGATATTTTTTAATGATGGCACATCCTTCCTTGCGGATTGCCAGACAGGGAAAGCCGATCCCCAAAGACATTATTTTCGTGATTGACGTTTCAGGAAGCATGCGCGGTGAAAAGCTGGAACAGGCTAAAGAAGCATTACGCTACTGCGTAAAGGCATTAAGCCCGGAAGATCGTTTCGAGATTATTCGATTTAGCTCATCAATCCACACATTTGGCAATAAGTTGAATTATGCTAACAGCGAAAATCGCGACAATGCCCTCTATTTTATCGATGAGCTGGGAGCCGCCGGTGGAACAAATATAAATGCAGCTCTTCGCAAAGCATTACGAACCAAATCGGATAGAGACAAACGTCAGACCAGCATCTTCTTTCTTACCGACGGCTTGCCAACCAGTGGCGAAACAGATGTAAAACAGATCCTTGGTAATATCAAAAATGAACGCCGGGATGACATCCGTATTTTTAACTTCGGTGTCGGCTATGATGTAAATACGTTTCTGCTCGATAAATTGGCTGCAGATATGCGTGGTAGCAGCACCTACGTAAAACCCGGTGAAAATCTGGAAGAAGCTATTTCCAATTTTTATGCACAAAATAGCACGCCGGCACTAACAGATCCGGAGATTCGTTTCAGCACGAAAGGTGTGTATGATGTATATCCGGTGCGGATTCCGGATATTTTCCTCGGACAGCGAGTCATGATTCTCGGCAGGTATAAAAACAGCGGTACTGCAAATGCACGGCTAAGCGGTACGCGGGTAGGCAAAAAGGTCAGCTTCGACTATGAGGTTGAGTTTGCACAGCGCGAGAATACCAGCGACTATATAGCAACCCTTTGGGCCAACCGGAAAGTAAGCCATTTGCTTGAGGATATTCGCTTTAACGGAGAAAATGAAGAATTAGTGACTGAGATAAAACGTCTTGGAGAAGAGTTCGGCATCGTAACGCCCTACACCTCCTACCTGGTAACGGAGCAGGAACGTGAGATAAGCGCCATCAATGATTTACACATCCAGGGTGTTAAAGCACCATCAAAACTATCTAACATCGCCGGTGCTCAGGAAAACCGACAAAAAGTGGCCGAGGAAGATGAAGAAGCGGTGGGAGGCAGTTCTTTTTACGATAATATCAGTTCTTCGTTTAACAGGGCACGATCCTCTTCCGGAAAAGGTGCGGTAATGAACAGTCGACTGCAAAAGAAAGTCTATAAGAGCGAGAGGGCAACAGATGTAATACTGACCACCAAACGAGTTTCCGGCAAGGTCTTTAAACTAACCGATGGTGTTTGGAAAGAACAGCGTCGAGCTCTTGGTGGACCACAGGTTGTAAAAACCATTGAGTTCCTCTCCGAGGAATATTTTGAGCTGGTAGACCAACATCCGGAACTCGGTGAAATCCTCGCACTTGGTGATGAGATTGAGTTTTACTGGAAAGGGAAGGCATATAAAGTTCAGAGTTCAAAGTTCTAGGTTCAGGGTCCAAGGTCCATGGTTCCAGGTTCTGAGTTCTGAGTTCTGAGTTCTGAGTTCTAGGTTCTAGGTTCTGGGTTCTGACTTCTGTCCTCTGTGCTCTGTGCTCTGTGCTCTGTGCTCTGTGCTCTGTGTTCTGTATTATTGCCTTTTCCAATTTAATACCCTATATTGATCCCCGTTACGACACTTCGGTGTCTACGGGGATTTTTAACTGTTAATTCCATACGTTACACAAAATGGAGAGCTATATGTCACTTCAAGACAAATACCGCGGTGTTCTTGATCTGGGAAAGAAGTTCGATGTTAAGGACGGCTTTATCAAAGAAGAAGAAGGTGTTCTTAAGATCGGCGGTACCGCAAAGACTCAGATGGAAAAAGACATGATGTGGGATAAAATCAAAGAAATCGGTGGTGACAATGCCGCAGATATCCAGGCAGACATCAATGTTGAAGTTACTGAATACTATGGCACCTACACCGTTCAGCCCGGTGACAGCCTCAGTAAAATAGCCAAGATGGTTTGGGGATCTTTTGATAACTATAATGCTATCTTCGAAGCCAATCGCGATCAACTGGACAACCCGGACCTGATCAAAGTAGGACAGGTTCTGAAAATTCCTTTTCTGAACGACTAGATAGCATATAACATCTTTTTCTTTAGGGTCGGTTCATATATGAGCCGGCCCTTTTTTATTTCCACCATGAAATGACCTTCAAGTCTGCCCGGTATTGTTCGACAGTGAAATTGTAGAATAATCTAGGGCGATCCATGGCAAACCTGTACTCGAAGGTCATCAAGTCACAAAAGGCAGTATTGAAGATTCTCCTGCTTGAGAAACAAGCCGGTGATGCAATTTTAATACGCGACCTTCTGGATAAGCAGTCTGCTCCTGAGTATATAATTGAGCATTCCGACTCCATTCATAACGCAACGCAGCTGCTGGGTGAGGGAACAATAGACGTAATTCTTCTGGACATCGCCATTGTCCGCAGCACAACTCTCCCAATATTTTCAGAGCTACAGGCAAAATTTGCTCATATACCGATCCTGTTTCTCTCGGATCTTGAAGATGAATACGACTGTGCACTCCTCGCTAAAAAATACGAGCAGGATTATCTCGTAAAGCAAAATTTAAGCTCGACCTACCTACAACGTTCCATTCGTTTCGCGATTGAGCGAAACTGGATGATGGAACAACTTGATAAAGCCAGACAAATCGAGCAGCACCTTGCCTATCACGACGTGTTGACCGGTCTGCCCAACCGCCAGCTCTTTCAGGATAGACTGGACCAAATTTTGAAGCAGGCCAAGCGACGGGAAAGCATGGTCTCGATCCTATCATTGGATCTGGATGGTTTTAAACGCATCAACGACACGCTGGGACATGGAATCGGCGATCACATCCTCAAAATAATGTCTCAACGCCTGAAGAGCTGTATCCGTAAAAGCGACACGGTTGCCCGACAGGGTGGAGATGAGTTTATCATCATTCTAAACGAGGTGGGTAATGAAAAGCATGCGATTAAGGTCGCCAAAAAAATTCTGACCTCCCTTGTTGAACCAATCAACATCGATTCGCATAGCTGTCGGTTAACCTGCAGTATTGGAGTTAGCATTTATCCATCAGACGGCCAAACAGCTTCTAATCTGGTAAAGCATGCCGAAATCGCTATGCACCGCGCCAAAAAACAGGGCAGAAATACCTACCAACTCTACAACCTTTCTATGGATGCGGAAGCTTTGGAACGTCTGGAGTTGGAAAATAATTTACACCTGGCACTGGAGCAAAGAGAGTTCAAGCTACTGTATCAACCAAAGTTGAATCTTGCCAGCGGAAAGATTGAAGGGGTTGAAGCACTTATACGGTGGAATCACCCCACTCTGGGAAGAATTTCCCCCAATAAATTTATTCCACTGGCCGAAGAGACCGGACTTATCGAAAAACTTGGGGAGTGGGTTTTACATACAGCCTGTATTCATGCTAAAACGCTTACTCAGGAAGGGTTTCCCGGAATTCGCTTCTCCGTAAACCTTTCGAATAAGCAGTTTCGCAATAAACACATACATGAAATGATCGAGCAGATTCTCACTAAAACAGGTCTGGCTCCGGAGTATCTTGGACTGGAAATTACAGAATCCAGCATCATGAAAGACGTTAGCTATACAATTAAGGTGCTGAGGAGATTAAAAGAAAAAGGTATCAAGATATTTATTGATGACTTTGGAACCGGATATTCATCATTAAGCTATTTGAAGAAGCTGCCCATTGATGTCCTTAAAGTTGACCGTTCCTTCTTAGAAGGAATTCCGGAAGACAAAGAGAATAAATCTATTACCTCGGCTATCATTTTTCTTGCCCACAACCTTGGGCTGGAAGTTGTTGCCGAAGGGGTTGAGACCCCCAAACAGCTTTCATTCCTGCGATCGATGCGCTGTAACTCTATTCAGGGATTTCTTTTTAGTAAGCCTATAGAGTTTGAAGAACTTAAGCAGCTGTTAAAAGAATATAGAAATATCTGATCTTAGCTGATAAAGTTGAGTTTTTGAATTCCGATAGTAGTATCATTGACAATGAATTACAGTCGTTTATTGCACTTTTAACGGCTTATTATACTGTATACGCAACGTCAGGGAGGACGTATCGTGCAGAACTGTTTTTTTGACATTCATGCTTTTAAATGCTGTTCACAACGGGTTTCAGCATTCCACTCAAAGCCCACAAGTATCTGCGTCCGGGCAATTCCCCTCTCTACTACGTTGAGCATACAAACCCCTGCGATATTGGATGATCGCCGGTGAAATGATGTTTAGTTCTTCAAAATAGAACGTTTTCGTGATCAAGGATGACACAAGAGAGAGAAGGGAATCTTATGAAAACCACAAAGCCCCGCAATGCGATTACGGTTGGTGCTGGCAGTGCTCAAAAAGAGCTGCTGGATAAAGCCGCTACCGACATAAACTGCACCTGGGAACACTGCGAACGACTATCCGTAGCGACATCGATTTGCCATCACCGGGAAGTTGATATTGTACTATTTTCCGATACGCTTTCGGAGCCCGACGAAATGCAGGAGAAGTTTATCCGTTCCTGTAGTGATATCCTGGGGATTCCCGTGCTGGTTTTCAATCAAAGCGATAGCGACGTCAAAAATCTTCTGGACTACGGTGCCCAGGCCTGCCTTTATAACGACATAGCCGACACACACGTTATCAAGACGCTGATTGACTCGGCAATGGAACGTCAAAGTACCCGGCGTAGCCTTCAGCAATTCGCAACAGACCTGGCAGAAGACAATGCACGCTATCTGGCAATTTTCACCTACGCCTCTACACCCTATGTCATCCTTGATACAGAAGGAAAAATTCAGTTTGTGAATCACGCTGCTGAATTACTGCTTGGCTTTTCCAGCGATCAACTTTCCGGTAATCAGATGCGTTTCGGCCGTGGTGTATCAAATACTGCTGAACTTGCCACCCTTGATCCGGCAGGTCAAACCCGTATTCTGGAACTCGATTTTGCAGAGGTAGAATTTGCCGGAAATCCGGTCTACCTCACCTCTCTGCGAGATATTACCGGTCAAAAGCTGGCTGAGGAAAAAATGCAGATGGAAAGCAGCTACCATACGCTGCCGGACTTCACTGGAGCACTTTATTTAGAACCGGAGGAGACCCCAATCGCTGTTCATACACCCCATCAGGATGAGACATCCGTATTGGAAAATTAAGTGCTATTGGGAAATTTCATCGATCTGGCTGTTTGCCCGCAGACCCTTGTGGCTGCGGGCAAGGTCGATGGAATTCAGCTTGTAGAATTAATAAATCCCCGGAAAAAGGCGCTTCGTACGAAGCATATACTCACCATAGCCGCTAAACTTCTCCTTAAGCAACATCTCTTCATGGCGTAATTTCACTATTTGATTCACCAACAGAATTCCTAATACAAGAATCCGTATCGGCGTCGGTCGGGATAAAACAGCGGCCAATGAAATCAGTAATAGCGCAGTATACATGGGATGGCGAATCCAATGATATGGCCCGGATGTGGCAAGTTCCGCATTGACCAGTGGATCTGGTGCTACGTTAAAGCGCCGCATGGTAAAAACTGCCCAGGCTCCCAGCGCGAAGCCTGTTAATTGAAGAACGATTAATCCTGATGAATCAGCGCGAAACGGCCCGTCAAAAATCAGATAGGCAATGCAAGCGAACTGTACGACAACTGTGGTTATCGATAGCAGTGGATTATGCATCCCGCCTCCACTTCTGGTCAAAATCGATACGTCTCCCGCCAAAGTGAATCACAGCATAGGCTGCACCAATACCAAGCGGTAGAAGCAACCAGTTTGATAAACCAAGTCCAGCGGGCAAATAACCAAAGATACAGGCAATTGCGCCGACGGTTAATGCATAGGGCATCTGAGTACGCACATGGTCGATATGATCCGAATTGGTTGCCATAGACGAGAGTATCGTGGTGTCTGAAATAGGTGAACAGTGGTCGCCAAAGGTTGCGCCCGCCAGCACGGCGGCAATCGTTGCCAGTAAAATAGCTCCGGCGTGATGTTCATCGAGCATTGGCTCAGCAAGCTGTGGCATTCGATATGCCAGAGGCACCGCTATAGGCATCAAAATAGCCATCGTGCCCCAGGAAGTGCCGGTTGCAAAAGCAATTATGGCCGCAGTTAAAAAAATAAATAGCGGCAGCATCCGGGCAGACAGCAGTGGTTTGGCAAGTTGAACCACGTAATCGGCCGTATAAAGATCCTTACAAACTGCTCCAATTGCCCAGGCAGCAGTAAGGATTAATGCTGCCCCCATCATGGCTCCTACGCCACTACGCCAGGCATCCATGGTTTCACGCAGACTCAGAATCCGCTGTGAAAATGCCATAATCATTGCGACAACACTTCCCGCAAAGGCTGCCCATAGCAGCACTGGAAACGAATCGGATGCACCGATAATAGCACTTAACTTTTGAGTAAAGCTAATGTCGCTCCAATGGGTACCCTCATTTGCAGCAGATAATGCCAATGCCTGCCAACCTTCATCCCACCCGGTATAAATAAGCCCGCCAATTACGCTTAGTATTGCCACAACGACCGGCACAACGGCATTATACCAGCGCTTCGGGGTATCCGGTTCTGCCAGTATATCGGTCGACGAAAAATCTGCCAGTGGCCTGGCACCCAATCGAATAACTTCTCCACGAGTACTGGCCCTGCGTTCCGCATGCCACATCGGTCCAAAGTCCCGCATTGTTATTGCGATGAACAATCCGAAGGCCAATGCAAAAATCGGATAGAAATTATAGGGGATGGTTTCCAGAAAGGTTATGTAAGCGTTCTTATCGAGACCCAGAGTTTTAAATGATTCGTCCAACAGACTGATTTCGTATCCAACCCAGGTTGAAATAACCGCAATATTGGCGACCGGTGCTGCCGTTGAATCGACCAGATAAGCCAGTTTTTCCCGCGAGATATGCAGCTTATCAGTTAGTGGCCGCATGGTATTCCCGACAATTAGCGTATTGGCATAATCATCAAAAAAAATGAGAATTCCCATTAGCCAGGTGCAGATTTGTCCCTTCCGGGAATCATCGGCGTATTCTGATAGCTTGGCAACAATTCCCTCGGTTCCTCCGGAGCGACTGATAACTCCGACCATACCACCCAATACCAGACTAAACGTTAAAATAAAAATATGATCAGGATTTGCCAGTCCGTTTACGATGTACTGGTCGAGCGTGCGCAAAAAACCCAGCATCGGATTAAACCCGTTCAGCACGGTTGCACCAATCCAAACGCCGCAAAAAAGTGCAATCAATACCTGACGGGTAATCAGTGCCAGTGCAATAGCAATCAGTGCCGGCAGCAATGCCCAAAAAGCAGAAATAACCCGCACGTCTGCCATTCGCGAATGCCCACCCAGCGTTACCTTCAAATTCAGGTTCTGAGGGCCCGGGCTTTTCAGGTTCTTCAGAAGAATCGGAGATGGGTTTCGGGCATCCAGATATTTTGACCCCTCTGCCAAAACAGTGCCGCTTACCTCGTCCAATACGCGATAGATCATCGGGAAGTCGTCCTGTTCCATATAATAGCGGGTAGTGGGAGTGATGGTAAGCGAGAACTCTATGCCGTTTAATACCGTCTCAGGAGTCTCAACAGAAAAGGGAACGTCATTTGCCAATGTCGGGGTAGTACATAAAGAAATGATAATAGCGATGAGGTAGACGCGTAGGGTTCTACGTAGCATGGTGTGATGGATCATGAAGTGCTCTGCTAAAAAGGGCTATTATCTCTATGTATGAATATTACCACAACCGCATCATAAAGTAAAGCCCGGTATCATACGCTTTAAAGTCTATTAAACCTTTTGATCAGAATGAACGATTGCGAACTATCTTCACCAGCAAATCCGGAAAATCACTAAAAGCGCCATCAGCACCTGCTTCATAAAGCAGCTTTACAGCAAGATCATCAAAGCTCTCTGCCCATTTGGGTAGATCATCAACTCGCATCGTATAGGGATGAACCTGTAGACCCTGCTCTTTTGCCAGTCTAATCAAATCTGTTGGCGTCCCCTTATCGGAATCAAGCACTTGCGGAATCCAGGGACCAATACCATCTGCGTAGCCTGCAATAATGTTCAGGCCTTCAGCAGTCTTCATGGCATCATAATCCGTTTTCGCTTCGCTCCACGCATTCTCGCCGATTAGCTGAACCATTTTCAGCTGACAGTTTAATTCCTGCCGCATACGAATTAATGCTGTGGGATCAAAACACTGAACATAGCATTTATCATCTTTTTGAGTATAGCCATACCTGTTCAGGACTTCCAGAGTTGCAGCAACGATATCTTTACCTTCAGCGGCGTGAAAAGCAGGAGCTTTCATCTCCGGATAAATTCCGGCTTCGCGTCCGGTACTTTTATTCAACCCCTGGATAAGCTCAATCTCTTCTTCGAAGCTTAAAAGCCGGAAAGCCAACTCATTTAATGGATAGCGGGTAGGATAGACCGGCTTACCGGTTTTCGCATGAAAGCGTTCGCTTACGTTTAAAGACTGAATTTCTTCCAGCGTAAAGTCGATAGCATAAAAACGCCCGTCAGCTCGTTTTCGCTCCGGGAAACGCCTGGCAACATCCGTCACTGTATCCAAATGGATATCATGCAGAACCAGCAGTCGGTCATCCTTTGTCATTACCAGGTCCTGCTCTAGATAATCTGCTCCCTGAGCATGCGCCATTGCTTTAGCAGGGGCCGTATGCTCGGGTAAATATCCGGAAGCACCGCGATGTGCAATCACAACCTTAGCAGGTTCACCATCATTTGCAAAGGCAAATCCTACAGCCAGAAAAAGAAAACCAGATACCAGTAGAAACATCAAATTCTCACTTCTATTATTTGATTGGTCTCGCATAAATTAAACAGGAGGAACGTACGGCACAAAAGGTATTCAACTAAAATATTTCATCTTGCGGTTCTCCTTACCTTCGACAAGCTTTTCGGCAAGCAAAGGCTGATATTCTATGATTTTATGGGGAGCAAAGAAAGCCTGGTCTGTAGCTATATACTGCACAAAAAAGGCCGTCCCGATAATCGGGACGGCCTTTTATTGTAAACATGACTCAACTTACATATCGTATTTCAGTCCCAGGTTGAATCGGGCCTGATAAAACTCTGCCTGATATGTTCTTGCCGGATCACCGGCATAGTACCGCAGCGGCTGATTCAGCAGATTATTTCCTTCGACAAACAAACGTAGCTGATTGTTAAACTTGAACGAACCGTTTACATCCAGATACGTTACTTCATCGTAATAGCGCTCCAGACCGGGAGTAAGATCCAGTCCATCCGGATCCAGATAATCACTGGTATAATTAAAGGAAGCTCCCAACAGTAGTCGTTCGCCATTGTAATTCAATGCAAGATTCAAGGTATGAGGAGCAGTACCAGGAAGGTCAATCTTTTCATCAGTACCGGCCTCTGCACGGAACTCCGGGTTATCGGCTTCGGAGGTCGTATAGGTATAGTTCGAATACAGTCCGAGGTTACCCAAGACACCCGGTAAAAAGCTCAGCTGACGCTGAAAAGCAAACTCAAAACCCAGCAGTGAGGCACTGGCCCCATTTAGCGGCTGCAGAAACTCATCAAAGGTATTGCCGGTTAACGGATCAACATAATCTTCCGTTACGTTAGTAAAGATAAAATCGCTGATATCCTTGTAAAACACACCGGCTGAAATCAGACCAACAGATGAAAAATAGTGCTCGGCCATGAAGTCGAAGTTCATTGACGTAGTCGGGTCCAGCTCCGGATTACCGGCCTCAAGCTCTTCAAAGTCTTCAGCAACGGCACGGAACGGAACCAGCTGATAATAGTTTGGACGAGCGAGAGTATTGGTCCAGGCTCCTCGCAGAATCGTGCGATCGGAAAGTGCATAACGAGCGTGGAAACCGGGAAGGATGTTGGCGTACTGATCTTTTCCGCTGGTTCCGGTTACGGCTTCAGTGTTTTCATCATATTCAAATCCCAGATAACGAATATCTGTAGCTTCAACACGAACACCACCGATAAGCAATAACTTACTACCAATGTTCTGATTCAGCATTACATATGCCGCGGTAATATCCTCTTCAGCATTATAGTTCGCAGCGGCATACTCTTCCGGAAGGTCCTTCTTTTCAAACTGAGTCGGGTCATCGAGATCCAATGATCCAAGCACTTCAGGTGTGGTGAAGTTACCAATTTCATAATCACCCGCTTCATAATTAGCATCCGTTTGATCAGAAAAGCCAACGGAAGAGAAGTCGTCGAAACGATTACCAATAGGCTCAAATTCAAAGAAGTTGTTGTCACGACGCTTGTCTTTACTTTTATAGCGCAAACCAAACTTCAGGCTATTTTTATTTGCTCCTTCTGTTATACCCGGGACTTCAATATCCATACGCAATGTAAAGTCCTGTTCATCGGTATACTGATTCTCTTCGGTAATCTCGCGAAGGCTCAACTGGCTGTTTGCTGCATCAGCAGCATTTACCGGACGGAATAGCGGAGCTTCCAAATCAGAGAAGTCCCAAATAAAAGGAACGCCTTCATTCTCCCAGCTTATATAACGTTCATTCGGACGTTCCTCTGAAGCTTTGGAGTAGGCACCGAGCCAGTTGACCTTGATATCTTTTCCGAAAATATGATCCCCTGAAAAAGACATATTGTAGGTGCGCTGATCTTCGAGGCGTTGATTATCAATCTCATCATTACCGATACCGCCTTTGGTCTGCCGACGTATCTCCATAACATAAGCGCCATCAGGACGAATAGAATCCAAGCCTACACGATAGCGAAAGCGATTCTCCCAGTCCTTACGGATATTGAAAATACCTTTGGCGTAAAACGTATTGCGCGGATTCAGCTGATAATCCATCGAGAGAGAGGCACTGCGACGCAGACGCCGAAGGTCATAACGTCGGACATCCCACTCATCAACGATAATATCACCGTCATCCTCATCCCACTCACCTTCGGTATTATCTGAACCAAAGCGATTATCATTATAGGAGCCACTCAATACAACGCCGAACTGATTACGGTCACCATAGCGATTTGCCAGGACTGCTGCAGCAGAAGCTAAAGGCTCTTCACGAAGCACATTGTATCCGCTTCCCAATGTTCCCGAAATGCGACGCTGGATTGGTGCCTGGCGGGTTATCAGATTCACTGCACCGCCAATAGCGTCAGCTTCCATATCCGGAGTAACGGCTTTAAAGACTTCAATACTCTGAATAACTTCGGAAGGAATCAGGTCCAGCTGAACTGCGCGAATTTCACCTTCCGCAGACGGTAAACGCTCACCGTTGATCATTACGGAATTCAGGCGTGGCTCCGTACCACGAATATTTGCAAAGCGTGCCTCGCCCTGGTCATAGTTTACCGTAATTGCCGGAACGCGTTTTAATGCATCACCAATATTTGAATCGGGGAATTTTCCAACCTGGTCGGAAGAGACAATATTGGAAATATTTGTATTGCTTCGCTGTACGTTTAGCGCCTTCGCCTGACCTTTCAAGCGCTCTCCCAGCACCACAACTTCTTCTCCGTCAACAATACCGGATGACAACTCAAAGTATGTATTGGTTGTACGGTCTGCAGAAATTTCAACGGATTGCGTATTGCTCTGATACCCGAGATAGTCAACAACGACTTCATAGGTTCCTTCAGGAATATCGAGGATACGAAATTCTCCATTACCACCGGTTACCGCCCCAATTTCAAGAGCTGGGATAGACACATTTGCACCAGCCAGCGGTAGCTGATCGTCATTATCCAGCACCCGGCCTTTTAATGAACCGTTTTGAGCCTGTGCAATGGTGAAAAGAACCATTAGCCCAAGCACGATTTTAAGAGTAACACTTTTCAATTTAAATCCTCCAGTAAACACATATAATTAAAACTCTAAAGCAAAAAGAGACATGCTGATTTAAAAGTGCCAGAAGCTAGCTTTCGGAATGTTACAATTGTGTTACAGAACCATTGCTACAACCATATAAATGTCGAATATCATCCAAATACCCCGCTAAAATAGCCAAAGCTATATAGAATGATGCCGATAGTTGATGTAGGGGCATTATCTAATCGATCAGATATCTGATCAAAAAACTTCCTCCTGGAGGATAGTTAGGGTGGAGCCTGCCGGCATGTTAGCCGGCAGGCTCGTTTTTTTTCAAAATAAAAGAACTGTAACTCTTCTTTTATCGTTTCATCAAATTGGTGAGACAAATTTAAGAAATTACCCTTAATTATTACCTTAGTGAGAATATGGATACCATAACACAAATAGCCTTAGGTGCTGCCGTAGGTGAGGTAGCTCTCGGCAGGAAAGTTGGAAACAAGGCCATGCTCTGGGGAGCCATTGGCGGAACGATCCCGGATCTGGACGTGATCCTTACCCCCTTTACTTCAGATGTAAACATGCTGGTTATTCATCGCGGGTTTACGCATTCCGTTTTCTTTGCATTTCTGTTTGCTCCGATTTTTGGTTGGCTGATCGCTAAACTCTATCGGAATAATCCGGAGGCGAATTGGAAGCAATGGGGTAAGCTGATGTTTTGGGCGCTTTTAACCCACCCGATATTGGACATGTTTACCATTTATGGCACCCAATTTTTAAACCCGCTGAGTAATTACCCTTTTGGAACAGGGGCGCTGTTTATCATTGACCCAATCTACACCGTGCCGTTGATTGTTGGCTTAATCATTGCGATGCGCTGGCAGCGAACAGATAAACGTCGCTTTCAAATAACAGCCGGTATGCTCGGTTTAACCTCGGTTTATTTACTGGTTGCAAGCCTTCTGAACCTGAACGCTAATTCAAAGTTTGAACAGGCACTCAACGCACAGAATATTCCATTCACCCAGCTAATGACAACAGCCAGCCCGCTGAATACAATTATGTGGATGGGCGTCGCTGCCAATGAAGACAGCGTTTGGATAGGCAATTATTCGTATTTGGATGAAGACAGCAACATACAGTTTCATCGTGTACCCAAAAATGCCTATCTTATTGAAAATAATTTTAACGACTTACCCGTTGAGCGTCTTTTGTGGTTTTCCCGTGGCTTTTATCATGTACGAGAAGAAAACGGACAGCTCGTTTTTGCCGATCTGCGCTTTGGCAGACTGGACGGCTGGACAAGCAAAGAAGGCACCTATGTTTTCCAGTTTTTTCTGGAAAAGGCAGAGGACGGTAGTGGACGAATCGTTGACTTTTATCGACCGGAACCACAAATTGATAATATTGGTGAACGTCTCTCCTTGTTATTTCGTCGCGTCAAAGGAGACAAGTCGTTTGTCGAATATACCGGCGTAAACACAGGGCAACTTCCCGATGCAGCAAAATGAATCCTTTTCCCTGATGGCACGAATTAGAAGTTTTCGTTTTGCCTTCAAGGGAGTTTATACGCTGATAACCACTCAGCATAACTGTTGGATTCATGCTGTAGCAACGATTTTAGTTATTACCTTCGGCTGGTACTTGCAGGTTAGCCAAACCGAATGGTTAATCCTGATTTTGACTATTGGCCTGGTATGGATGGCTGAGGCATTAAATACGGCTGTGGAATTTCTTGGTGATGCTGTTACCATGGAGCAGCATCCGCTGATTGGCAAGGCAAAGGACGTTGCCTCAGCCGGTGTGCTGATAGCCGCCGTTACCGCAGCTATTGTAGGACTGATAATCTTTCTGCCAAAGATGTAGTTCTTTAGTGGCGTGGGTCGCGACCCACGTTACCGGTCATAGGTTACCGCTTAAACGGTCCAACCGGAACACCATCGATATATTCTTCCTTCTTTTCCTGCTTCTTTTTCTTCAGCGGCTTCGATTCACGTCTTTCTGTCGATCGCTTGTTTCGCAGGGTTAAGGTCGGTTGCTTTAAAACGGAATTGTAATTCGGTTCGCCTTCAAAAACCACCGTCAAGACTTCTACGTTTGCCCGATTCCATTCCCCTTTATCAATCAGCCAGGTCTGTACGAACTCGGCAACCGTTTCCCGCGCTTCATCGCGAATTAGCTCCATATTGCGGTCTGATGAGGCATTCTCTCTGAAAGTAGGGGTAAGCTCTCGCACCATCCGCTGCAGCTCCGCTTGCCCATCGAAAGCAAACAGGCCTTCATCCGAGTAGATGCGCATTTCATCGGTATGTACGGCCGGCGGCAAGGTCGGACGCAGTTCCGGCGCATATATGATACATACACCGTTTTGTATGTCAATATTCCAAACATCCCGCATTCGCAAATGGTATCGATAGGTGACTGGAATCTGAATCTCGGTTATGGTACGAGTACCGGGAATTTCCCAATCGGTAAACGGCAGTCGCGCAATAGTAGTACGGCTAAGTCCCTCTGTCGTTTTAAACGCGGCAACCTCCAGATCTCCTCCCGGGCTGCGGAAGATAGTTGGAATATCCATCATAAACTGCTTTTCCAGAGAGTCGTCAATTCCCGGCTGGAGGTAGAAGAAGTAATACAGTCCGATAGCCAGTCCCAAGGTGATCAGGAATGAAAAAAACTGTCTCATAGATTCTCACAGCAATAGTTTTATTCTTAATAGACGGAGTGGGGGGCGCACCCCAAAAGTGACCGATAACCGCATGCAATATTTTAAAAATAATAATACTCAATTACTTTATATATCACACCGAAAAATGTAAAATAAAGATAGGTTTTCCTTCGGTCGATGTTGAGCCTTGCATCAATCGTTCTTTGCACACTCCTACGTCCCCTCCGGTTATCAGGCATATTGCACGCGTTCCCCGATCGAAAACCCAAAATAACCCGCATGGATGCGATTAGAAAGATTCAAGGAGAAGAATTTTGTATAACGAACATGATGTTCATCTGCAGTACTGGAAGAAAAAGCTTGAGGGCAATTCCGGGAGACTCCCCCTGCCCGCGGACTTAACGGCTGCCGAAGCTCTACCTGTTACACAAGCAGGTAGAAAACCGTTTATGATCCCACGTGCAGTAAGCTCCGGGTTGAAACAGCTCGCCTCAGAACAGGACACAACGCTCTATGTTGTATTCCTGGCCGCTTTCAAACTACTTCTAAAACGTTACAGCAATGTGCGCGATATTGCTGTTGGTGCGTATTTAACCGATCTTCTTTTGCTACGTAGTGAGGTAAATGAAGACAGCTCCCTCTCAGAATATTTGCAGCAGGAAGAAAAGACGCTTCTCGAAGCAACCTCACATCATCAGCTGCCTACGGCAAGCCTGGAAGATATATTTGGAGCCCCGGGAAATGAAGTCTTCAATACGCTGTTTTTAATGCAGGATAAAACCCGCATAGAAAGAGATAGTATCACCTCCGAAAAGATTGATGCCTATATCGATCAGATTGATATCGCTCTGCGAGTTGTAATCGATTTTGATGGTATCAGCGCTGAGTTCCTTTATCAAAGTCAGCGATTTTCACCAGCATTTATTAAACGACTTATGTCCCACTTTCTATGCCTGCTTGGTAACTTTGCAGACGATGTTTCACAACCGTTAAAGCAAATTCCAATTTTAAGTGCAGACGAACAGCAGCAGATCATCGAGAATAATCTAACCTGTCGAATTATTGATACGGGTTCCCTCTCATCAGATCTTGAAGAGCAGTTGCACTCTTCAACAGCTGTCCCGGTTTTTTATTCCGGTAGCCGCAAAATAACCCTTGAAGAAGTAGCCAATTACACACTGCGCACTTCAGCAGCAATCCATGCCCATACACTACAGGAAAATTCAGTGATCGGTGTTCTTGGATTCTGCGATGTGGAGTGGATTGTAAATGCTCTTGCTGTTATTCGCTGCGGCTATCGAATTCTGCCGCTTTCCGCGGAAGAGCTGCCGGTAAACCTACAGAATACGCTCGACAGCATTTCGCCGGATCTGCTTATCGGAGATAAGACCGTTAAATCTACACTGGAAGTTTTGCACAATAAATCAGGGATTCCTTATCTATGCAGTAGTGAGCTTGAACATGCGGATGATCATACTCTATCACCCTCAGGTAAAAAGGGCGGATTGATCATTCCCTTCAGCTCTGAGAACAATGTGAACAGCCTGCTAATTTCCGAAGACCAGCTTAATACCGGCATTCGCAATCGTATTCAATACCTACAGCTTTCAAAAGGAGATATTTGCAGCCGCCAAACTCATATGGAGCCGATGCACCTCCTCATCCCGGCCCTCTCCGCTGTACTTTCCGGTTCAGCATTGCTTATTCATCCGCAAAACACCCGACCGTCTATCGGCAACGAACCGGATATTATGGAGTTCTATAATTCAAATTTAAACTTCGATGAATCTTCCGCAGTTCGCTACGTCGGCTTAATAAACGGACTGGCATCTTCACTTGAAAACCTGCGTAACCTTTTTCCCACTGCAACAGTGGAGCGGGTATCGGAGCTGCCTTTTCTACCCTCCGGGGCGAACAGCATTTCAGAAGACATGAGTATCAGCCACCTACTCCCACAATACGTTATAGATGATTATGGCAGAAGCGTGCCACCGGGCGTTCCCGGATCGCTTCATTTTGGTGGGTACACTGATTTAAATGGGAATTGTAAGGATATTCGGATAAAACCAAATTCCTACTCACGTGAGAAAGCAGCTGTTTTATTGAATACGGGTATTAGAGCAGCTTACGAAGGGGATTTTACGATTCGCCTACTTTCGGAATCTTAAACATCACAGGTATAGTAAATCCAGTCCTCATCATTGGCATCTACATCATGTCCAAGGCTAATAATTCCCTTTCCATATAGCGGTATCGTTTCGCGATGTGCAAACAACGATTCTCCAGTGCTGGTGCAGATGTAGGTGCCGTTATGGCTTTTATCGATAAGAACAAACTTGCCGTTCCTATATTCGATATTGGCATGCATTCGGGAAACCAGCTTACTGTTGATGATCAGATCGTTTTGCTCTTCCCTTCCGATCCGCACTAATGGACGCCCTTTATCAACGGCGATCTCTTCATCCTGATGGCGCAGCACCAATGATCCTAAAGAGGTATTTGTTGTATCGTTGCGGCGGGAATTCAGCGTAACGGTCAAATCAGATCGATCTTCCTGCCAAATCAATTCACAAACGTCAATGCGTTCTTCCTTGCCACGGGGTCTTTCACGACGCAGAAAGCGGGTATTGGCTTTTAAGTCCCCTTCGAGGCGCTCGATCGTTGTACCGGAAGTAATAATCTGATCGGCCTTGGCAATCCCTGCCATGCGAGAAGCCACATTAACAGCATCCCCAAAGACATCTTTCTTCTCCAGCACCACATCTCCATAATGCATGCCGATCCGAATTGACAAATTATATCGCTTCAATGATACGTTGGATTTAATCAGGTGCTGCATAGTGTGGGCCACGCGTGCCGCAATGTTCACATCCTGAAAGGTACACATGACCTCATCACCGATGGTTTTGATAACCGCTCCATCGGCACGACGCACCAGGTCGATAAGAATATCCAGCGTTTGCGTTACAATTTGCTGTGCCTGATCATCGCCGTATTTTTCAAACAGCCTGGTACTTTGACAAATATCCGCGAATAAAATGGTCAGAGTTGCCGGTTCGCGATTCTGCGACTTACGAATCCAGGATAGCGTTTTACTTATCCACGACGGCTTTGATGTCGATCCCTGCTCAGGCATAAATCCTTCCAATGTGTGTAAGAGAAGCTGATGCCAATCTTTTATATTCCCTACAAACTAAAAGAGCGGTGTTTAGCACAGTAAATCTCTTGGATAATTGAAGATAAGGATAAAAAAGAATGATTTCAAAGACGCTTCCGACAAAAAAACCGGGTAACTGTTGTTACCCGGCTGCGTGGAGAATGACGGCGTAACCGAGTTACGCCTTGGGGGATTGGGGATTTTAAATCTTAGTTATCCTTCAGCTCACCTGTTTGGATATCGGCGTTGTAAACTTCACCGTTAACCTCGATGGCTGCGTTTCCACTGCCAATCGTAATATCGATGACACGGCTTACGTTACGCTCACGATATGCATCGCCACGAGTGAAGGTGATGGTCGCATCGTAGGTGCCTGTGATCTGTCCGCTTACTGCCTGAGACCAGTTATTGCGAATACCGCGCGGGCCTACTACATCGGTCAGCGTAATCGACTTGGTATAGTCAAGTGTTCTGGTAGCGCGTGCAGTGGTTAGCGTATCCTCAGCAGAGCGATTGTATGTTCCATTGAAGGTAATCTGATCGGTATGGGTATTGGTTGCAACGATGCTTGCATTCAGCAGCTTCAAGCGCTGGGACAGACGAAAAGTCGTATGACGACCACTGCCTTCAACGATATCGAAGTTGATGGTCTCGGCAATGCTGCCGTTGGTATTATACCACTTCTGAGGAACTCCGTTTCCATCGAGGAACTGAAGATTGTATAGGCGATAAATGCTGGCATAGAAAGCACCGGAATTCGGATTGCCCCGCTCGCGGTTCAACGTGATTGTCCAAACGCCGGTCGAAGCATCATATGATGTATCTATACTGCTCACGCTGCTCTTGGATGAGAATTTATCGAGACCTTTCTGAAAACCGTTTTCCTGAGCAAACTCAGCCAGGTCGGCCGTTTGATCCATGACGCCACCGGTTTCTTCGGCAACACCACTGGCAACAGACTCAGCAGCATCCTGATTGGCAGAGATATCCGTGGTTGGATCAGGCTCGGTTGACGTTTCCTTATTACAGCCTACAAGAACCAGCATAGCTGCCAGGAAAAAGAAAAATGATTTAAGCTTGCGAAGTGAAGGGATTGCAGTAAACATAATAAAACTCCTGTAAGTATTTAGTGGATTCTGTTGTTACCAATTTGCTTCCTACAAGAGCAAGTGCGGTGCCAAAAACAAGAACAGAAACATAAGATCATTAATAATATATACTTAAGAAAAACACTCTAAATTAATTCAATTTGCTTAGAATCCTTGCTGTACCGTATCGTACAGCGGTTTGTGCTAATCGGTACGCTGCTTTTTATTTGGTTCACCTCACTGAGTCACTTATTATATGGCAGTCGGGTTTACTGAATCGGGATTAAAGGAATGTCCACTACAGCCACACCTCTATCGCTCAAAAAAAGGATCTTATTTTTTCTTATCCTCTTCTCAGGCTTTTTATTTCTCGCAGAGTTAGTAACCCGGATTCTGCTTCCCCAACCCGGATTTCAGCCCTACCCTACCGAACAACCAGCAGGCTTATTAATTCCACATCCGCAGAGAGGATACGCCTATGCAGCAAATTTTCATGGACAAATGCAAAGCGAGGAAGGTGCGCTTTCCATCCGTACCAATGAGCTTGGTCTACGGGACCTGCCATTGGATTCTCTAAAGGGATTGCGCATTATGGCTGCAGGAAATTCCTTTACGGTAGGGTTTGGAGTAGAACAACAGGATGCATGGCCAAATCAGTTGGCTGAGTATATGAATCGGAAAGTGCTGAATGCCGGGGTTTCAGGTTATGGCATGAAGCAAATCAGACTGCTTATTGCCGAACTCCTGCCAATTGTTAAGCCGGAGACCTTAATTGTAGGCGTTTATGCGTCCCGATACTGGCGCGTGAATTCACCCTATACTTATTTTGAGGGAATGGCAATCGGTGAGCAGCAGGTAGATAACGTGCGACTTATGTCCGATGGGATGTTGGTTAGCCCCTTTCGAAGCGCATGGCTAAGAGACTTTGATCTCTGGCTCAATCAATATCTTTACTTCCCGTCATATGTGCTAAAAGCCTGGCCAACATTAAAGCGCCGGCTTATCAAAGCGAAGCAAAACTATCAAACTCCAACGGTAGAACAGCTCCGGCCAATCGTAAAACCACTGTTGAATGAATTGGGAGCTATTTCGCAACTCTTAAGCAATCGAAATGTGCAACTATACTTCTTACTGGTTAACCATCAGGAAGCAGATGGGTCGTTTAGTTTGCTGGAGCAGAATTACAGTGCTGTTGTTCAGAGATATGCGGACTCACTGGGAGTCCCCTGCATTAACCCCACACCTGCCTTACAAAACGCCTCTGGTGGGAGGTCGATTTTTCGATTTGAAAATGACCATCACTGGTCTGCGAATGCCCATCAGCTGGTGGCAAAAGAAATTGCAAAACAGATTTCAGCTCAATAAAAAAGCGCGTCCTCGCTAAAGCGAAGACGCGCAATCTATTGAATTATCGAATATAACGTTTAGCCTTTGGCGCCAGCTATATTCAGATCGAATTTGATGTCATCATAGATGAGCTTGTCACCCAGTGCATCAAAAAAGCTACCGGAACCATACTTGATCTCCCAACGGGAGCGGTCAATGGTAAACTGAGCATTAGCAGAAAAACCTTCGTCAGTGAAATCGATCTGTGCCGGGAAAGAAATTTCATTGGTAATTCCCTTGATCGTCAGCTTACCGGTTACGCGGTAGTTAGCGCTCTCACCATTGTAAGGAACAGCTTTGGTGATTTCGAATGTCGAGGACTTATAGTTAGCTACTGAGAAAAAGTCATCTGACTCCAGGTGACCCTTCAGCTTAGCATTGTAGTCTGCATTTTCGATATCCAGAACCACGATGCTGGTCATGTCAATTTCGAATTCACCGGTCATCTTCATGGCGTCATCTACTTTGAACATGCCGCTCTTAATACCAACAGTACCATTGTGAGCACCGGTTACTTTTTCACCGGTCCAGCCAAGAGTACTCTTAGCAGCGTCTACAGAATAGTTCTGAGCAAACAGAACAGGTGACAGTAAAGCTGCCATGGTTAAAATTGCAAGAATGCGTTTCATTGTTATCTCCTTGGAATAAAATAGAATTAGTTAGGGTTAGTCGTCATTTTTATATTGTTATCCCCTCAGCTTATCGAGGAGAGTATTCAAAGTTTTAGTTTCTTTTTCCGAGAGGGTAGCATACTGCCCTACCCACTCTTCTTCGGTTGCGTCTATTTCTTTCAGCAATTTCAAACCGGCGTCTGTAATCACGATATCTACTGCTCGACGATCATTTTCGCAAGTCTTTCGTTCTATCAGGCCCTTCAATCGAAGTTTTTCTACCAAACGGGACGTGTTTGACATCTTGTCCAACATCCTATCCTTTAAAAGGTTCCCACTAACCGGATTCGGATGTTGTCCTCGCAAAATCCGAAGCACGTTATATTGCTGAGATGATAAGCCATATTTTCGCAGCCACTGAGTGTTGCTGCTGCTTATCCAGTTTCCGGTATAAACGATATTCAACACCAGCTTATGGTATTCACTCCGAAAACGCTTTTGTTTTATTTCTTTTTCCAATTCCATATGTCTGTGTTTTTATATTCCGCAACAATATATGTATAGACACATAATGTCGCAACATTTTTTTCAAAAACACAAAAAAAAGGCGCTGCAAGATAGCAACGCCTTTAAAATCGACTAGTATAAAGTAATTAAAAACCACGTCTTACAAACAAATCGGTTTCCACTAATGCGTAGCTTCCAAATATGCCGGTACCATTTTCGATACCGTCAATTACGTTCGGCACCTCACCGGGAGAAAGTGTTGAACCCTGGGTTTGCACCGATACACTTTGAACAAAATTGAGGATATTATCATCAATAGCCGTTGCGCGAATCCGGTTCGGACCATAAAAATTGATAGCAATCCAGGGTAGATTAATGGTTAGCGTGCCGTCGGGATTGCGATCGTAATTCCCCTCATTAATCGGTGGTGACTCGTTAATGCGAAAGTCTTCCAGATCATCATCCTCATCTAAAAACTCATCAAGCAGCGGTGTCAGGTTGTCGCGGCGAACATCAAAAGCTTCAGTAGAAAAGATAAAGATATTTTGACGCCCCGGGAAAACGCTTTCCGTAACATCGATCTCCAGCTGCTCGGTTGAAGCAAAGACGACCGTATCCGTTGACGCTTCGACAATCGTAAACGTATCCGGTATCGTCGTCGTAGACGTCACTACTGTTTCATCATCCGGAAAAGTAACCCGGAGACGATAACTACGCTTGGGCAGGACGGTTGCAGAAGAGTTAATTTTATAGATGCCCCGCTCTTGCATAGCATAACTAAAAGTCTGCTCTACCGAGTTATCATTCGCAAGCAAGGAGAGTTCAACTGTGGCGTTTGCAACGGCTTGCTGTTCAAATACATATGCTGTGCCGAAGGGGACAGTTTGCGAAAGGCGAATTTCCGGCAGGGTATCACCAGCAAACAAGTAACTTTCTACAACGTATTCGGATTCGAAGGTATCGCTCTCAACCAGGCTACAGCTACTCGCAAATGCGAGAGTCAAAACCATAAATAACATTCTTTTTATCATTTTATATCTCCAGAGAGAATTTCAATTTTCAGTTTTAGAAATCGAGTGTAAAAGAGATACTCGGAATAATCGGTAACATCACAACGTCTTCCCGGGTAACCGGATTATCGTCGAAATCGTACTGGTAGAACCACACGTTACGGCGCGAATACACGTTGATGGCCTGCAGCTGCAGTTCATAATTTTGTCCCCAGAGCTTACCGGTTCGGGTAAATCCGATATCGAGGCGATTATAAGCGGGTAGCCTGGCACCGTTAAAATTATCGACAATCAGCGGAAAGCGGGATTCCGAGGATGTTGGCAGTCCAACTTCATAATTACCCAGCGCCTGAGTATACGCTTGTCCGGTTGCATAGGAAAATACACCGGTGAGCTTCCACTGTTTGCTTAGATCATAGTTGGCTACAATATTCAGGTCATGTGCCCTGTCGTATTTCGGTGAAAAATAGTCTCCACCATTTAGTTCATCGTATTTCAAGCGGCTCAAGCCAATGGTATAACCCACAAAACCATTCAGGCGGCCTTTACTTTTTTGTAGAAAAAATTCAATTCCGGTGGCAAATCCATCTCCGAAGATAAACCAGTCCTGATAATCCAATCCGGCAAGATCATTCAGAAAAGGATCGATGCGAAACAGATCGCGCATTGTGCGATAGTAAATTTCAGTATCAAAATTCCAGGATTCGTTCAGGCGATTTTTAAAACCGAATACAAACTGATCTCCATAAGACGGAGGAACACCATCATCAACGGTAAGCCAGGTGTCGAAGGCAGTAAAGGCTTCATTACTAACCAGGGTCAGAAACTGATAATAGCGACCGTAGGCCAGCTGAAAAAGCATGTCGCGACTGTAAATATATTCAATCGCTCCCCGTGGCTCGTAGCGCATATAGTCTCCGGCGCTAAAATAGTTTGCCCGAAAACCGGCAGTAAATTTCCACAATGAAGTCGGACGCCAGACTTCCTGCAGATATACGGACCCATAATTTCCGGTATTGAATTCCTGAAAGGTATCCATACCATCGAACCGTTCCTGAATTTCATAGTCCAGGTTCCCGGCCCAGAATCCGGCTTTCAGCGAGTGCTTCTTGTTCACTACATATTCCAAATCACCTTTAAGCGACAGATCCTCAACAATATTCTCGCGCTCAAACGTAGTGTTCTCGATACTGATATCCGGAGTACTGAAATAGCGGGAATAGGTTCCCGTAAAGTTGGAGAATACCTTCTTTGAAAAAACGTGTGTCCAGGTCCCGCTAACGGTCGCATTACCATAATCCAGATTAATCTCTGAGTTGTCGGTAATTGGGAATTCTACCAGATCGCGTCCTGTGTAAAATGCCAGGTTCAGACGATCATTCGGCGTAGGATCAAAATTCAGCTTACCGTTAAAGTCGTAGAAGTAGAACTTATCCGGTACGTTATCGACATTATTTCGCACAACAGCCAAAACCGGTTCCAATGTCGAACGTCTTCCGGCAACCATCCATGACCCTTTCGGCAGCGGCCCTTCCAAATTCAACCGTGAAGCCAGTAAACCAATAGAGGCGCGGCCCTGGAATTCTTTACGGTTACCTGCACGATTGTAAATATCTACCACCGCTCCGAGTCGGCCGCCATATTCAGCAGGATATCCGCCTTTAAAAATTTGAACATCCTTAATAGCATCCGGGTTAAAGGTCGAGAAAAAACCGAAGAAGTGGGATGGGTTATAGACCGTCGTGCGGTCAAGCAGAATTAGCGTCTGATCCGGGCTACCTCCACGCACATACAGTCCGCTGGAGAAGTCGGATGCAGCTTTAATTCCCGGTAAAAGCTGGATTGAGCGAAAAAGGTCTGCTTCAAGAACTTTCGGCAATTCCTTGATAAGCGCTTTCGGAACCGTTACAAGCCCTACGGGCTTTTCTTCGTCAATCGTGAGCTCCTCTTCAACAACGACGGCATCACCTTCGATGTAGCTCGGCTGCATTTCAATATCCAGCCGCAGTCGCTCTCCCGGAGCAAGGGTAATTTTTCTGCTAAAATCGCTGTAACCGATATAGCTTGCTACAATGGTATAGGAGCCTGGCTTCAAATCCGGTACGGTATAATACCCGCTGGTATTTGTCGTAGCACCTTCCTGGGTTTCAAGCGTATACACATTTGCTGCAATCAGCGTCTCACCGGAGGTTGCATCAGAGATGTAACCGAGGATAGCGGCATTTTCCTGTGCATGCAGGACCGGTAAAAGGATGAAAGACGCCAGGGTGCAGATTAATAAATAGCGTTTCATTTGGTTTTCCTAAAGGGGTTTCTGGTACTTTGGATCGTTGCAAAAGCATTCGATATTACAACCTCCTTGCGGCGGGATCAAGCAATTAATCCTGAAGTGCGCATGGGTCGCGTGAACGACTCATTTAACATAGGATTTAGGTCGGAAGTTTCAGACTTATTTAACTTGTAACAGAAATAGAAAGAGGCATGAATCTCAAAGATCCACGCCTCTTTCACCCCCAAAAATATCTGTATCATACAGTGGACTGTACCAAACTCCGCAGGAAAACCTCTGAATTACAATCCCCAACCGGGTTTCTGATAGAGTATTCGCTTCGATTATGGAATTTTTAGAATTTTTTTAGTTAATTCTCAGCACCCTGTGAAGCCCTTCACAATACTTGCCTACGTAACGTATAGATTGTGCTTTCGGCAATGGGGGAAAGGAGATCGGCTATAAAGCTTGTTGGAAAAGCTGGCGATAATGAATATATTCAAATATCTACGTACAACTGCTCATATTACTATGCCCCTTAACGATACCCGGGCAAACCGGAAAGCAGACATGACGCGCTTATATAATGTTCTTTTACTGATTTTATTCTCCCTTCCATCAACCGTTTCCGCACAGGATTATCTTTGGCCAACTGATGCCAGTAAATTACTGACCAGCAATTTCTGTGAGTTCAGGCCGCGACATTATCACGCTGGCATTGATATCAAGACCTGGGCAAAAACCGGTTTCAAAATATACGCCATTGAAGATGGCTATGTGTATAGAATTCGCGTTGCCGCGACCGGCTACGGGAAAGCCGTCTATATACACTTAAAAGACGGCAACTATGTTGTTTATGCGCATCTGCAAGGCTTCACCGATGAGCTTGATGCCTATACTGATTCCGTGCGAACGACAAATCGCAGCAATATCCTTGATCATTATCCAAAACCAACGCGCTTTCCGGTAAAAAAGGGCGACTTCCTTGGCTATACCGGTGAAACCGGAATCGGTGTTCCCCATTTGCATTTCGAGATCCGAAATGCCAGTCACCACCCGATCAACCCCCTGCGCTTTTATCTCGATGAAATAGAAGATACCATTACGCCAAAAAGTAAATTTATGGCGGTTATTCCCCAGTCCAGTTCAACCCTGGTGAATTTTCAGCCGGATACGCTTATCCTACCAGTTAAACAAAGCAGTATAACAGAGATAAAAGAGCCGATTTATTTGACCGGGGATGCCTACATCGCCTTGCGAAGTTTCGACATGGCCAATGGAGCAAGCAACGGGTTCGATTTATATCGCGGCGAAATGCTGATCAATGATTCTACGGTTTATACGATTGCCTATAATAAATTCAATTATAATGAAACGCGATTAATCGAAATCGATAAAAACTTCTCGCTGCACCGAAAGGGCTATCGCGTATATCACAACTTCTACCGGCATCCGGCAAACTCGCTCCCGTTCTATAAGAACACACCAAGAAAGGGTGGCCTACTCTCTGCAAAAAGCCTTCGCAAGGGCGAGAATAAGATAGTCCTGCGCGTCTACGATTATCACAACAACAAACATGAAATTTCCTTAACAGTTGTTTATTATGACCCTGTTGTACCGGAAGTTTACAATACAGTTCGTATCGATGAGGGTTATCTAGTCGCCTTTAAATCGAAGCAAACCTTCGAAGCTTTTGAGGTTGAACGCTTAAATTCAAAAGGCAAAGTAATTCGAGCTGTAAAAAACGCTGAGCTGGAGTTTAAGCAAAAGTCCCAGGGTAAGAATTATTATCACGTGATTATTCCGCACCGGCACGGTGGGGCTCAGACCTATTACCGTATTACGCCGTATGGCAGCAGCAACGAGCCGGCACTTCCGGTAATTATTGCAACGGATAGCCTGGCTTACCAGGAGTCTCTTCAGAAAATAAAGCCCGAGGTTAAACTAAAGTTTTTCGGCAAAGAAACCCTGGTAAAAAGCAATGTGCCATTACCTGATCCAGTTAGCGGTGAAATTCGAAGCTATCAGTATAGACCATTTGGTTTCTTAACTACATTCAACCCAACAGAAATCGCTGCATTTTTAAAGCGCCATCCGGAGTTTGAGTTTTTGACCAAAGAAGCACGTCGCTGGAGCGCAATTTCACCCAAACAACCTCGCACAATTCGTTCTGAAGACGGTGTTGTCCGCGTTGAGTTTGGCCCCAATGCCACCTACGACAGTCTTCATGCCACTATTTGGCGTTCCTCACCGACAACCCGCTTATCACGCAAATATCCTTATCTTACCGATGTATATGCTATTGAGCCTTTCGATGCTCCTTTAGACAACGGAGCCAGGCTTCGCTTTAAACTCCCCGGAGATATCGCCCGTGCAAAAGGAACCGGTATCTATTATAAGGACCGTCGTCGTAAAAGCTGGAAGTTTCTTCCTACAGAGTTTGATGGGGTAAAAAATTTCAGCGCAAAAATTTTGAGCCTGGAGAAGTTTGTTGCAATTCGGGATACTATCCCACCGACACTCCGTGCATTAAACTTATCAAGATTCAACGCAAGTTCCGGCGCCACAGAACGTCTGTCTTTTTCCGTACGCGACGAAATGTCGGGAATTTATCGGGAGACACAAATCCAGGTACGTATTAACGGGCGCTGGTCACTTTTTGAGTATGATCCTGAAGAGCGGCTGGTGTATGTTCACAGAAGGCATATACCAAAGGGCAATCACGTGCTGCAAATTACGGTTACTGATAATGCCGGGAACAGCAAGACACATTCTTTTAATGTAACACGCTAATAGCTTTTTTATTTTAAACATGTCCCCTTTCCCCGATTTCGCTCATCATATTAGCGGATTTACTGTTTTATCACGCTAAAAGGAATATCATGTCTGAGACAATTCGCTCAGGGTCTGAAAAGCAGGACCGTCTGGCAACGGTTCGTTATGCATTCAGAACGATTATCTGGCCCCGCCGCAAGTTACTATTCGTTGGCCTTATACTTATTGTTATTAACCGTCTCTCGGGCTTAGTACTGCCTGGGTCGAGTAAAATTCTGATTGATGATATCATTACACCGGGTGATACCGCTTTATTAACGCCGTTGCTTTTGGTGGTAGCTCTTGCCATAACGATACAATCCATTACTTCATATTTCCTGACAAAATTGTTGAGCGTTGAAGCCCAGCATCTTATCGCCAGGCTACGGGCTAAAGTGCAGCAGCAAATTATTCATTTACCAGTACGCTTCTTCGACAATACCAAGTCCGGAGAATTGGTATCGCGCATTATGACAGACGTAGAAGGGGTAAGAAATTTAGTAGGCACAGGTCTTGTGCAGCTTTTTGGAGGCGTATTAACAGCCTTTGTAGCACTTGGCCTTCTGTTGAATATCAATGTGCGAATGACCGTTTACGTTATTGTACCTATGGTCGTTTTCGGCTTTGTCTCGCTAAAAGCCTTCGGCTATATTCGTCCTATTTTCCGCAAGCGCGGAGCAATTAATGCAGAGGTGACAGGCCGACTTACCGAATCGCTGAATGGGATTCGGGTGATTAAAGGGTTTAATGCCGAAGATCAGGAAATTGGAGTATTTGAGCAGGGGGTAGAGAAGCTCTTTCAAAACGTAAAGCAGTCCCTTACGTCTACCAGCCTGGTAACCAGTTCAGCGACGTTGCTGCTCGGCCTAGCCAGCGTTTTGGTTATGTGGGTGGGCGGCTCACTGATCCTGGAAGGTGAGATGAGTATCGGTGATTTTTTTGCTTTTACTCTTTATCTCGGTTTCCTGATCGCCCCAATTGTGCAAATGAGCAACATTGGTAGTCAGATTACCGAAGCCTTTGCCGGACTGGACCGGATGGACGAGATCCTTAGTGAAGAGCGTGAGGGGGACGATAAAAGCCGCACTGCAGATCTTGGTGACTTCGAAGGAAACGTAGTGTTTGATCACGTGCATTTCTCTTATGAAACCGATACGGAAGTACTACATGATATAAGTTTTGAAGCACCTGCCGGCTCGGTTACCGCCCTGGTGGGAAGCTCCGGCTCCGGTAAAACCACAATAGCCGGCCTCGCAGCATCTTTTCTACAACCAAATAACGGAAGAGTATTAGTTGATGGAACTGACCTTGCGACAGCAACTTTGGAGAGCTATCGCAAGCATCTTGGAGTGGTGTTGCAGGATGATTTTCTATTCGAGGGTACTATACGGGAAAATATTTTGTTCGCAAAGCCGGATGCCACTGCAGAGGAATTAAAAGATGCCGTAGAAGCTGCCTACGTAAACGAATTTACGGATCGCTTCGACGAAGGTCTCGAAACCCTGATCGGTGAAAGAGGAGTTAAGCTTTCCGGTGGACAGCGTCAGCGTGTTGCTATAGCCAGAGCTATTCTTGCCGACCCCAAAATTCTGATCCTCGATGAGGCGACCTCCAATCTGGATACGGAAAGTGAATCGTATATCCAGCAGAGTCTCAGTGAGTTAATGAAAGGGCGAACCACCTTTGTTATAGCACACCGGCTAAGTACGATTCGCCAGGCCTCACAAATTTTAGTTATAGAAGAAGGCAATATCGTTGAACGCGGTACACATGATGAACTTATCGAACGGGAAGGCCGATATCACCGTCTTTACACCTATCAGGCCAGGATTTAATCGTTAAGCCGTTTTCAATATATCAGACTAATGACTTCCATTCTTTCCCGCTTCACCATCCAGTATAGTTCTTACTCGCTGGAGAAGTTCTGAGACCTTAAACGGTTTTTTTAAGATCTCTTCATTTTGGATATCAACAGCCTCTTTGCCATCTCCCGGGTATCCGGTTGCAATTAGAACCGGCATATCCGGGAACATGTCTCTTAATTTTTTTAGCGCCTCAGAACCGTTCATTTTAGGCATAATCATATCGAGAATTACCAAACTGACTTTTCCGGTATGCTTTTGTAGTTGGCTCAATGCCTCCAAACCGGTTTCAGCCAAAATCGTTTTATAGCCATACCGCTCAAGTGAGTGTTTTAGTAGAGAGCGTACATGTTCTTCATCGTCTACGACCAGGATTGTCTCTGAGCCAGTCTTGGGTGTAGCGAGTTTCTCCGATTTTACAACCTGCGGCGCATCTGTTCCCGGCAGGAAGATTCGGAAGGTCGTTCCACTTCCAACCTCGCTATCAACCTGAACTGCACCGCCATGGCTGTTTACAGCACTATAAACCATAGCAAGGCCTAACCCGGTTCCTTTCCCGGCTTCTTTTGTTGTAAAAAAGGGTTCAAAAATGTGTTCCTTATCCAAGCTATCGATTCCGATTCCGGTATCCGAAATTTCCATACAAACATAGCTGCCTTCCGACAATCCAATCCCTGCCGCTTCAACAGGCTCAAGCTGCTTCATACTCGTTTTGATTTGCAACATACCACCATCGGGCATAGCATCACGCGAATTAATTCCAAGGTTTACAATTACGCGCTGTAACTGAGCCTCATCTCCGGATACCATTCCAACTTCCGGGTTCAGATTTAACCGAATATCAATAGATCTGTCGAAGGTTCTTTTAAACAGTTTGATGGTATCTGCAATAATAGTGTTCAGATTTAACGGCTCAATTCGATAGGTGTTTTGCTGTGCAAACCCCATGAGCTGTTCGGTTAGCCCGGCTGCACTATGAGCGCTATCTTCAATTGTCTCCACATACCCATGTTCTTCAGAGCCGTTTCTGAAGCTCAGTTTTAACAGGCTTGCGTACCCCAGAATCCCGCTAAGCAGATTATTAAAGTCGTGTGCTATTCCACTGGCCATGAGTCCAACAGCTTCCATCTTTTCCGCCAGAACCAACTGTCTTTCCATTGTTCGCTGTTTGGTTACATCACGCATAATTCCCCGGAATTGAAGTAAGCCATTGCGGCCGCGAACCGCATTTGCCGTTTCAAGAATCGTCAGCTGTTTACCGCTTGATGTTCTCATCTTTATTTCATAGTCCTGCAGGTAGCCTTGTCGGGACAGCTTGGCAATATACTTGTGGCGGTCATCCGGGTTTACGTAGAAATTATCCTTTATGTTGAGACTTCTAAGCTCATCCAGTGAGTCGACTTCAAAAAGGTCCAGTCCGGCAGGATTCATATCCAGAAACCAGCCATCAGGTGTCGAGATAAATACCACGTCTCTGGATTCATCAAAAAGTTGTTTATAACGCTGTTCTGAAAGGCGGAGCTGGTTCGTACGTTCATGTACTTCACGCTCCAGTTGTGCGGAGTATTTCCGTTGAGAGCGATAGTGAAAATAGCCTGCTAACAATACTATTGGTAAAAGTATTGAACCGGTCATAAACCACCACGTTTCCCAGTAAGGAACAGCAATCGTGATGGTTTCCGAAACAACAATCGGACTCCAGTCGCCATTAGCATTTTGGGTTTGTAAATAAAATCGATAGGTACCGGAGGGTAAGGAGCTGTAGTGGAACTCCTGATTATCCGGCCTTCTATTTAAGGTTTGCCAATCGTCATCAAAACCCTCTAGCTGATAACGAAATGTTAGATTCTTTTCATCACTGAAGCTACCCGATATAAAACGAAAGCCCAAATGAGCGTAGGTATAACTTAGGTTGATCGGTTTATCAAGCGGGTATTTCTCATCGTTTGCAATAAGATTCGTCAACGTTAAAAGTGGCTTTACCGGCTTAACATTATCGAATATCGGATGGTACTGAGCCACACCATTATTCGTGCCGAACCAAAGATTCTTTTTGCTATCCATAAATCCGGCACCACGATTGGTCTCAAGACCCACCAGACCTTGCGTTAAGCCGAACCGGTTCAGGGTGTTATCTTTCCAGCGCCAGATTCCCTGATCTCCTCCAATCCAAACCGTTTCCTGGGAATCCTGGAAAATAAAAAACACCGGCGTATTAATATCCGGCATCTTTTCATGGCGAATCAACTGACCGTCTTTAGCAAGGAATATTCCTGCCCACGTACCGACCCATATGCCATTATCCGGACACTGATAAACAGTATAGGCCATGTTAGCAAATGAATCCGTAGGGTGCCTGTAGTTCATCAACCCATCAGGTGTTTCATGATATATACCATTATTAAGAGTACAAAAAAGCAGATTCCCGAAACGATCAGACTTAATAAAACGAAAGCCTTTTTCGGCAAATTCCTCAACATAAACGGGAGTATAAACTCCATCCTTTAACTCATAAGCGCCCTTAATCATCCCAACAATTAATCTACCGGTCTTATCATAGGCAATTGAGATAGCCACATGATGAGCACCCCGTTCCTCATTATACGGAGAGGAATATTGAGTGATAGAGCCATCAGGTTTTAACTCGATAACACCACCAAATGCAGTAGATGCGACAAGGTTACCACCAGGTGCCTTAAGCAACTGCATGACGCGTATCGGTCCCAGCTCGGGACTTTGAAGGTTTTGAAGATCAACTGTTTTAACATCATCTTTTGACCAGATCGTAAAACCCCAGTTATGGCCAAAAACCATTCGTCCGTCAGTAAATTGATTTACTGCTGTTACCTCACTGGCAAACAAACCATGATCACGGTTGTAGCTGGAAAATCGTCGTGAAACCAGCTTACTTACCCCTTTATAACTACAAAACCACAGTAACCCTTCACGATCCAGGAACATATTTGTGGTATTACTTGTAAGTAGTCCGTTTTCTGTGCCCAGCTCCTCAAGCTCACCATCTACGGAAACATAATGGATCGTGTTATTGGAGCCAACATAACATCCTCCCAGATAGTCCGCTTCAAGTTTTACAGTATTGATATCCAGATCTATTATGGGTCCGGAGAGTCTTTTAAATACACCTTGCTCCCAAACACATACGCCATCTGGTCCTGCCGTCCATAGGCGTTTTAGTCCGCTTGCCTCCACTCCGCGTACGTTGAACTCTACAGCTATTCCCCATGACGGAGTAGTGCGCACGATTTCCATATCAAAAGAAGAATCGGATCGGCGATAGGTAAGTTTCTGAATACCGTTTTTTGAAGCAAGATATATTTCCTGCCCAATGCTTTTTATACTGAAGATCGAATTGTCGATTAATCCATCGTCTACCGTTAACTTTTGCCAGTTTTTTTGATTATCCATGTAGAACAAGCCGCGTGATCGAATAGCAAGCCACGGAGAGATAAAACCGTCAATGTAGGTGAGGTGTAAATCGTATAGCTGACCTGAAGCCCCCGTAATGGGTACAAAGCGAATGGGAATTGCAACTTCTTCCCAGCTTTCGCCGTTTAACCGGAATAAACGTCCTCCTTTAGGACCGGCATAACCGGTTACCCAAAGCTTACCGTAAACATCAATTTCGAGATCGAAACAGCTGCGATAAGCCCCACTCGGATCATAGCGGGTTTGCTGCCAGGAGTTTCCATCATAGCGTAAAAGCCCGTTACGGCTACCAAGCCATAGAACCCCTGTTGAGTCTTGAACAATATCATAGACTTCGCTACTAGGCAAGCCATTGCGGTATGTATAGTTGTGTACGAGATAACTTTGTGAAAAAGCGGTTTGGATTGCTGCCAATAAAAACAATATGATGCCAAACCGTTTTAGCAGATGAAATAACTGCACGGTTTTACCCCCAATAATTGTCATGTGTAAAACGCCGACAAGACTTCGACCGTTTTACTGAGGCGAGCATGCTTGCTCAGCCGCATTGGCAGCCATCCAGCTGAGCAATATTTTGGTATTTAGGTTATGTTACAAGCTAACTAATTAGATGGAATATATTCAAGTCCACCACCGGGTCCTAACGGAATTCCCAGGGTAATCCAGACACCGAGCAAGATGATCCAGATTATCAAAAACGCTATCGAATAGGGTAGCATAGTCGCTACAACAGTTCCGATACCGGCCTCTTTGTCATATCGCTGGACAAAGGCTACAATAAGAGCAAAGTATGACATCATCGGAGAAATCAGGTTTGTAACGCTATCGCCAATACGGTATGCAACCTGGGTTAGCTCCGGCGAAACGCCGACGAACATCAGCATCGGAATAAATACCGGTGCCAGAATTGCCCACTTGGCTGAAGCACTTCCCATAAACATGTTGCTTATCGCTGCCAGAAGTACAAACAGAATCATCATTGGAATTTTACCCAGACCAGCCTGCTGCAAGGTCTCCAATACCTCGGCTCCTTTTACGGCAAAAATAACTCCGAGGTTCGTCCAGTTAAAGTAAGCAACAAACTGAGCGGCAAAGAAACAGAGAACCATATAAATTCCCAGCGTCTCCATCGCCTTGCCCATACCCTTCATTACATCAGAGTCATTTTTAAAGGTCCCGGCACCAATACCGTATGCAATTCCCAGAATACCACCACCGAGAAAAATAAATGCTACAACACTTTTCATAAACGGTGACTTTAACCAGTCTCCGGTTACCGGATCTCTCAGAATAGCATCTTCCGGAACGATACTCCAGATCAATAGTCCTACCAGACCAACAGCCGTAATTACGGCATAAAGCAGTCCACGCTTCTCTTCGGTAGTAAGGGCGCGTATCTCTTCCGGCTCTTCATCACCAGTATAAGCTCCCAGGCGCGGAATAACGATTCTTTCCGTTACAAACGTACCGGCAATCGCTATAAAAAAGGTGGATACGAACATAAAATAGAAGTTTACTGCAGCATTTACGGTGTAGCCCGGCTCCACAAGCCTGGCAGCTTCCTCGGACAGACCGGCCAGCAGCGGGTCAATCGTCCCGAGAAACAGGTTCGCGCTATACCCTCCGGATACACCGGCGAAAGCCGCTGCCATTCCGGCAATGGGATGTCGCCCGGCGGCCAGGAAGATAATCGCCCCTAACGGCACTAAAAGTACATACCCAACCTCACTGGCCATGTTCGATAAAACACCGGAAAATACAATCACGAATGTCAGTAAACGCTCCGGGGACTTCAAGACAAGATAGCGAAGTGAAGTACCGATTAGCCCACTTCCCTCAGCAATTCCAATACCGAGCATCGCAACGAGCACCGTTCCAAGGGGAGCAAAGTCGGTAAAGTTTACCACCATGTCGGTCAGAATTCTCTGAAGTCCCGGCACTGACATCAGGTTTACGACTTCATATACCTTTTTATTACCCGGATGCACAACCGACAGGTCGAATAGAGAGCATATCCAGGAAATAACCACAACTGCAACAGCAAATAGCCCGAATAAGGTAGCAGGATGCGGGAGAGCATTTCCTACGCGCTCTACAACCCCAAGGGCGCGTACGATAAACGCACTTTCCTTGGCCGCTCCAGATTGATTAGTATTATTTTCCGCCATGAAATTCCTCTTGCATATTGAAGATGCCGCGTAGTGAAATCGCTTTGAATCGCCGGTTTATCCGTTAAATTAAGGACTTAAGAATATTAATTTTGCAAGAGTTATACAAACAGTTTTTTTGCTATATGCGGATACCGCCCAAAAAGCGTTTTGGACAAAATTTCCTTACAGACACCTTTACGATGCAGCGCATTACCGGCAGCCTGCGCTTAAGTGAATCCAGTCTGATTATTGAAATCGGCCCCGGTAAAGGCGCGCTGACTGAATATCTTCTCGAGACAGGAAAGCCTTATATCGGTATAGAGATTGACCGTAACCTTGCGGCTTTACTTCGCAAGAAATATGGCAACCATGCGAACTTCAGTTTGCTGGAAGGCGACTTCCTGGATCTCGATTTACCGGCCTTACTGGAAGCCCATAAGAGTAAAACTATCTCGGTAATCGGCAATATTCCTTATAACATCACATCCCCTATCCTGTTTAAGCTTTTTGAAAATCATAACCTCTTGCACGAAGCGGTTATCATGATGCAGAAAGAAGTAGCTCAGCGCATCGCAGCCGTTCCGGGCAACAAGCTCTATGGTCTTCTGGCAATCAACAGCGAAATTTATACCGAAGCAGAATACCTGTTTACCGTCGGTGCCGGCCTGTTTTACCCCAAGCCCAAGGTAGATTCGGCAGTCTGCCGGTTTACTTTCCGAAGAGATGCGTTAAAAGACTTTTCCAGCTTTCCGCTCTTTCAGCGCATCATCCGCACCGCCTTTCAGCATCGCAGAAAAATGCTGCGCAAATCCTTATCGATGTTGTTCTCAAGCGATGTTCTCTCTAAATTAGGTGCGGATTTAACGCTCCGGCCGGAACGCTTGTCGCTACAGAATTGGAAAGATCTGGCCGAAGAGGCTTTTTCGCTTCAACAAGAAGGCTCACATGACAACCATGAACCCCGAAAATAATATCCAGGACATTCTGGCAGATATCAATTATCTGCTGGATTCCAATCAGCTGGAATATGTGCGCAATATCCTGGCGGATATGCACGTTGCGGATATTTCGGAACTTGTTGAAAGCCTTGATGCCGATAATCGCTACAAGGTCTTCACCCTCATTTCCCAGGATTCTGCCAGCGACGTACTCGCTGATCTTGAGGACGTTGCCAAAGAAGACATTCTTGATGAGATGGACGCTGAGAAGATCGCGGAGCTTGTCAGCGACATGGATTCCGATGATGCGGTAGATATTGTATCGGAACTTGATTCCCATATAGCCAACGAAGTTTTGGATCGGGTCGATGAGGAAGCTGTCAGCGACATTAAAGAGCTGCTGCAGTATCCGGAAGATACTGCCGGTGGGATTATGGCCAAGGAGTTCGTGGCCGTTCACGCCAATTGGACGGTTGATCGGGCTATTGAGCAGCTGCGGGTGGAAAGTGAAAGAGTAGAAGATATTTACCTTTGCTATGTTATCAATCAACCGGGTGAACTTCTGGGTACTGTTTCATTAAAGGAACTGATTCTTGCACAGCCCTCAACGCTGATCGAGGATCTTGTCGACACAGAGACCTTCGCTGTTACCGCAGAAACCGACCAGGAAGAAGTTGCCCAGCTTTTCGAAAAGTATGACCTCATTTCATCACCGGTAATTGATGAGCAGAAACGGCTCATCGGACGAATTACGATTGACGACGTTCTTGATGTTATCAATGAAGAAGCCGATGAGGACCTGGCACGTATCGCCGGTATCGGTGAAGAAGAGATTCTGGAAGACAGTTCACTGCGTATTGTTCAGGCACGCCTGCCCTGGCTGATTATTTCCTTCTTTGGAGAGATTATTTCCGCCTTCGTTATGCAGATGTTTTCAATGACCATCGAACAAATCCTGGCGTCGGCATTCTTTATACCTGTCGTAATGGCTATGGGTGGAAGCATCGGACAGCAATCGGGGATTATCGTTGTGCGTGGTCTGGCAACCGGTGAAATTAGTCCGCGGGACCTCGGCAGGCGCGTCAGCCGCGAAACCCGATCCGCGCTCATCAGCGGTACGGTAATCGCTATTATGATTTTTACGGTAGTCGTACTTTGGCAGGGCGACTTTAATCTGGCAACGGTTTTGGCTGGTACCCTACTAATCGTTATGCTGAATGCATCACTATTTGGAGCCATGATCCCCTTTATCTTTAAGCGTATAAATGTTGACCCGGCCATTGCCAGCGGCCCATTTGTTACCACCTTCAACGACGTTATCGGCCTACTGATTTATTTTGGATTGCTGACAACCGCAATTACTACCGGGATGCTGGGTTAGGATGAAGCGATGGCGGAACTGCAAAAAATAGATGCTATAGTTCTGGGAGCGATTCGCTGGCGCGAGTCCAGTAAAATTGTTCATTTATACTCACGCGAACTCGGCTCAATTCGCGTCATCGCTAAAGGTGCCTTGCGACCCAAAAGTCCTTTTCGCGGCGTTTTGGAAACGCTGAATCACATTGAAGCGATTATTTCGACCAAACAAACCCGCTCACTGCAAATTTTAACCAACGCGACGTTAAAAGACTCCTTCCTGCAAATCAGAGACGATCTGGAAAAAACGGCCGTTTCCTTTTCTATGCTTGAGCTGCTGGCTGCTCTATTTTCCGTTCATGAACCGGTTGAAGATTTCTTCGATTATAGCATGTACATTCTGCAGCAAATTGAAGTAAGCGAGGCCGAAAACAATTTGCCCTGGTTATGGCACTTCCTTTTCCGCTGCTCTGATGCCCTGGGATTTTCCTGGAACCTTGAAAACTGTCTGAACTGCAATCAGGCTGCCGAGACCGCCCCCGTATCTCTTGATGTTTCTAACAGCGGCTTTCGCTGTGGAAATTGCAGCCGATTCGCCAAAGGGCAGGAATCATTAACGCTACCGGAATGGCAATCTCTGCTGCAATTTCTTGCCTATAATCAGCCTCAACAAGAACAGCTTCCTACCGTAGATGTCGGTTGGTTAACTCAGCTCATGCTTCGGCAACTGACCATTCATACCGATATTCAGCTGGAATTAAAATCTTTGAAATGGTATATGTGATCGCATCAAAAATGTTGTAACTTTAGGCTTGATCTAAACCAAAGCAGTAACCTGACTTAAAAATCAAGAACAAAACTATACAGCACCGGCGATTTCGCCGCAATTAGTGGAGAAACAACTCGTGAGTGACAGACCTAAGGATTTAATGCAGAAGCTGGTTTCCCTTTGTAAACGTAAGGGCTTTATTTATCAAAGTAGTGAAATTTACGGTGGGATAAACAGCTGCTATGACTACGGCCCACTCGGCGTGGAATTACGCAAGAATATCAAGGAACTATGGTGGCGAGCCATGGTCTACGAACGCGACGATATTGAAGGCATTGATGCAAGCATCCTCATGCACCCGAGAGTTTGGGAAGCCTCCGGTCACGTGGACGGCTTTACCGATCCGATGGTAGACTGCCGGGAAACGAAAGCCCGCTATCGCGAAGATCAGGTTGAAGTATACGTACCGAAATCCGGTGAAGGGTTAATGTATGCCTTCCCGGAAGGTCAACCGGAGTCCATTGCAAGTAAGCTGAAAAAAGCCAAAGCCGATGCCGCTGATTATGAGCGCGTCTTACTGACAGAAATAGACGTCGCCAAATACGGTGAGATCGTCGGACCGGACACCAAGACTCCCGGCACGCTTACCGAGCCGCGCCTGTTTAACCTGATGTTCAAAACCTTTATGGGACCGGTGGAAAGCGATGCCAACATCGTATTCATGCGCCCGGAAACGGCGCAGGGAATTTACGTGAATTTCCACAACGTACGTGAAGCCGCACGCCAGAAGCTACCCTTTGGAATTGCTCAGATTGGTAAGGCCTTCCGTAACGAGATTACACCCGGGAACTTCATCTTCCGCATGCGTGAATTTGAACAGATGGAAATGCAGTATTTTGTAAAGCCGGGATCCGACGAAGAGTTCTTTGAGCAGTGGAAAGCTGAACGACTGGCCTGGTACGACCGTGTCGGTATTAACAAGTCCCGCCTGCGTTTTCATGAGCACGGCCCGGACGAGTTAGCACACTACGCCAAGGCGGCATTTGATATTCAGTACGAATTCCCGTTCGGCTGGAGCGAGCTGGAAGGTATTCACAACCGCACGGACTTCGACCTGAAGCGCCACATGGAATTTTCGAAAAAGAACATGACCTACCACGATGTAGAGACCAAAGAGAAGTATCTGCCATACGTGGTTGAGACCTCAACCGGTCTGGACCGTAATATGCTGGTTTCGCTGGTGGATGCCTACGACGAAGAAGAAGAGCGCGTGGTGATGCGATTCAGTCCGGTTCTGGCACCCATGAAGGCAGCAATCTTTCCGCTGGTTAAGAAAGACGGACTGGCTGAAGTGGCAAAAGAAATTACCGCCAGCCTGCGCAAGCAGTTCCGTGTCTTCTATGATGAGTCCGGTGCTGTAGGACGCCGCTATCGTCGTCAGGATGAGATCGGTACCCCCTACTGCTTTACCGTTGATTACGATACGATGGAAGACGGAACGGTAACCGTCCGCGAGCGCGATACCATGGCGCAGGAGCGGATCTCTAAAGACCAGATTATGAACTATCTGGTTGATCGCGTTTTATAAGCAAACAAAAAAAGCCCCCCGAATCATCGGGGGGCTTAAAATCGGTCTCCAGGCACACACACTGGACCTCTTTTTAGGAGCATCTTAATTCATCGTAAGTAATCTATAAGAGATCCACCTGCCCTTCATTCTCTCAGCTTTATTTTATATTTTCATTTTTTTCTTCAAATCTTTCGGAATCGCATCCTTATGCACCATGAATGAGATGGTCTTTCCGCGCACGTACTGCTCAGACATATGAACATAGCCGTCCAGCTTATGATCCTTGGTTCCCCAGGAATTCTTGGTAATAAAATAGCGGGTGCCGTTTTGATCTTCCGACAAGCCGGTTACGTGCATCAGGTGATCATCGGTGGTCTGATAGTTATCGAACATCTTCTGACGCTTCGCCTGATCAACCATCATTTCCGGTTCGGGCTTAAGCAGCAAACTATCGCGCTCAACCTGGTTTCGCATGGCCCACTCGAGCTTCGGCATCGTTGCTACGCCTTTCTTTTGAGAAAAGCTCTTCTCGCTTACGTCGCCATCCCATCCCACGCTGTATCCCTTTTCAAGTGCAGAAACCATCAGGCTCATGAATTCATCCAGCGGCAGGTTATAACTTTCATTCAAGGCCCAGTTATCCGGGAGCTCCACTGCGATATTCTGATAAAAGGGATGATGATTAAACGAGGTAAATTCAACATAGTTATCCGGGTTAATGCCCATTTGATCGGCAAATGATCGCGGCGTATAGGTTTTACCGGCATACTTAAACGATTCCGGAGCCTCACCAAGATAGGCATCCAGAACACCTTCTACGGCCTCTGGCCAGACAGGACTCAGCTTTCTACCCGGATTTTTAATAATGGTATTCAGCATCGCTTTTAACACCGCATCCAGCTCGTTATGATTATGCAGCTCTTCACCCTCAAACTTGCCGTTATAGATCACCTCGGGTACAATGCCGTATTCCCGTATCACACTCATGACATCGCCAAAGAGGCTTCCAGCGCCAAGCGTGCCGTTCCCGTGTAGGCGAACATAGCGCTGAGCCTTTTGCGGATAGGTTTTACGCACCACGAACATCTCTGACAGATCGACTGGGTCTTTGCCCATTCGCAAAAGTTCCGACTCTAAAAACGAGTTGCCGGAGAATATCCAACAGGTCCCGGTTCGGGACTGATTTTTTACACTGGTAGCATCGACATCGATGAGAACCTTCAGTACAAAATCGCCGCTTTTTAATTCTTTGGCGGAGTGATCATCTGCAATGAGTTGAGTAACCAGCAAGCAACCAAGCATTCCGGATACTAGTATTTGGAACCATCGGCTCATGAGTTTTTCCCTATTTTGTTTTAAACGTTTAACGGCATGGCCACAAAAAGAAGAAGCGGCTGTTTGCTTTAATAGTAAAGCAAACAGCCGCTTGTGTCAATAGCAATACGCAAATGTAATCGGTTATCTAGACTTTTTCTTCAACCGGAATGCCGGATTCAATATTATTAACCATATTGCCTTCGATTATCTTCGCCAGCTCTTCACGATGAACCGGCTTGGAAATATAAGCATCCATACCAGCTTCAAGACAGGCATCTTTATCGCGCTTCATCGCATTAGCCGTCATTGCAACAATAGGCACCTTGGAGTTTAATACGCCTGCCCCCTCACGGATAAGCCTGGTAGCGGTTAGACCATCCAACACAGGCATCTGCACATCCATCAGCACAAGGTCGATATCATACAGCTTTAAAGTATCGATCGCTTCCTGACCATTATGTGCTGTGCTAACCCGATACGACATTTTCTCAAGCATACTTATTGCAACTTTTCGATTAACGGAATTATCCTCCACCAGTAATATATGAGGAGCACCGGTTCTGGCAGGAAGCATTTGTTGCTGAAATTCTTCAACCATATTCTCTGTTTTACCGGTTAGATTTCCCCTTATTCGCGCTACAAGGGAAGCCCTCATACTCTCGCGAGGAATTGCCTCAACGATGCTGATTTCACGCAATAACTGCATATCCCCCGGGTCGGTAGTCGTTAGAATAACTATCGGAACAGCTTCAAGGGAAGCATCATTATGAAGGTCGCCGGCAAACAAAACTCCATCAACGTGCGGCTGTTTAAAGTCGAGCACAATAATATCGAAGTTATTTTCCTCACGACGCTGCTCATGCATGAGTCGCACACCTTCAATCGAGCCGAGAGCCAGTTTACAATGAATACCGGAGTCATTTAATACTCCCTTGATCTCTTTGGCCTCTACTTCATTATCCGATACCAGCAGTGCTGTAATATCCTTGGTTGTATCTGAGGCTTCAACATGAATCATCTGATCAACGTTGAATGGGCAAACAAACCAGAACGTCGAGCCTTCACCCGGTTTGCTCTCTACCCCAATCTCACCCTCCATGAGGTTCACCAGCTTTTTGGTGATCGATAGCCCCAGGCCAGTGCCGCCGTATTTACGTGTTGTAGATGCATCAACTTGTGAGAAAGAGCTAAAAATACGCTGCTGCTGATCAAGCGGAATACCTATTCCGGTGTCGGAAATCCGGAACTCCAGTAGCCATTTATCTTCTTTCTCTTCGAGAATCCGGATAGAGATTTTTACCTCACCCTCGGATGTAAACTTTATGGCATTGGTGGTTAGATTAATCAGAATTTGCCTTAATCTACAGGGATCCCCAATTAATCGATCAAGCGGTGTGTCCGGAAGATCATAGTTAATGGATACCGGCTTATCGGTCACCTGTGGTGACAGCATATCCACGGTAGACTTCACCAGCTTTTTCAGGTCAAACCGAATCTCCTCAAGATCGAGCTTGCCGGACTCCACTTTAGAGAAGTCAAGTATATCATTAATTATCTTAAGCAGCGACTCAGAGCTGGAACGAATAATATCAACGAACTCCTTTTGCTCTTTATTCAGCCTGGTATCCGTTAAAAGCTCCGTCATACCTACAACCCCGTTCATCGGAGTGCGAATTTCATGGCTCATATTCGCCAGGAACTCGCTTTTAATGCGGGTCGCTTCTTCAGCGGTTTCTTTGGCCTGGCGCAGCTCGATATTCCGGCATTCGATTTCGGAGTTTTTCTTCTGTAGTTCTTTATTATAGGCCTCAAGCCGACGATTTTGATCCATGATCGTCGCTGCACGATCACTGTTCTCAGATTTCAACACGCTGTTTTTTCGCAATAACCCGGCCGTCTGCCAGCGTATAAGCGCAATACAGGCAACCGTTGCGGCAATGAGATAAATTAAGTATGCCCACCAGGTCCGATACCATGGTGGTAAAACAGTGAAGTCAAAGGAAGCACTTCTACCGGAGTGATCATACATATTTCGGGAGCGTACTTTAAACGAATATGTTCCTTCCGGCAGGTTTGTGTAGTCTTTTGACTTGGTATTCACCCAGGCAGACCAACTTTCTTCAAATCCTTCTAAATAATAGCTGTATTCATTTTTATCACTGTGCTCAAAAAAACCGGCGGCAAATTGAAAGCGTAGCGCCCTTTGTTTAAAAGGAATCTCTATCGGCACCGACTGCTTTAAATCACCACCGCTATATAGGACTGAATCCTGATTGATTAGGTTGATACTTCGTATGTAGGTATTAAATGAAACCCGTTTCTGCATGGGTTGGTTAAGCGCAAAGCGAAACAAACCGATACCGCTACTGATCCACAAGATGGAATCACCTTCTATGCTCAAATGATTAATATTGATATTCTTTAACGTTTTTAAGGCAATAGCGTCCCATTCGAATAGACCATTATGTGGCTGTAGAACACCAATGGAGTCTTCCAGGGCAATCCATAAATGTCCTTCTTCGGTTTCAGCGACGCTTTCGATATTCACGTCATGGAATCCCAATGCATGGGCAATTTGCCGGTCTTTTACAAAAGAAGCTTCTTCTCCGGACGGGTTCAGATAGCGATAAATGCCCACAGAAGTTCCAAATGCCAATTCTCCGGATGTCTTAATCACGTCGACTCGACCGGCCGGTAGCCCATGAGAGTTCCGGTAATGTGCAACATCGATAACCAGATCGTTTTTCGGATCCATTTCTATTCGAATAACTCCACTGGTACGAGTTCCAGCCCACAGAACAATCGGCATTCCCGGCTTCGAAGGCACTTCTTCCTCCAAAGAGCGAATAAGATAAGAGGCTTCTTTAATTTTATCTAAATACGTCCATTGACCATCGGCATAGCGGAACCGCACAATTCCGTCCGCTCGACCGGCATAAAATAAAGTGCTATCGACTACGGAACGCTTAAGGACATAAACTGTTGATCTGGTGGGAAAATCCAGTCTCTCAGCGGTCTCCCCGTCGTACAAATACACATCTCCGCTGCTGGCAACCAATAGGTCGTCTTTAAACGGAAGTAAATCCCAGCACATTCCACTGATACCAGGAATTTGCTGCAGTTTTGTGTCCCCATTCAATGACTCCAGCTTCCAAAATCCATCCTGTGTTGCCAGATGCAGAGCCCCTTTATAGCGGGTAATTGCTTCAACAGCCTCCTGGAGCCCTTCATACTCATCAAAGACAGTAAGCGCGGAATTAGCGGTTATTCTGGCAATCCCTTTATTTAGACCAAGCCAAAGGGATCCATAATTGTCATCATAAATATCCAGCACTAAATCACTGGGGAGACCTGATCGGGAATCGACATGTTGAAGTGGCTGTAGGGTTGGTGATAATAAGTACAGTCCGCCAAGCATGCTGCCAATGGCAAAGCTTCCATCAGCTAACTTAGTGGACGAATATATTTGCTTTTCCTTTAGCTCTTTATTGATCGCAAAATCAGCCTTAATTTTTTTCAGGCTTCCGTCTTCTTTTTGCTCCAGGCGCATGAGCCCGTTGTTGCGAAACAACACCAGCCACTCAGACTCGCCCACAGAGTATACAGCGCTAATCCCGTAACTATGAAGTTCCTTAACTCCGTCAACCGGCTGCCAGCGATCATTATCAAATCGGCAGAAGCCTTCACTTTGAATTTGTAAATAAACATCTCCATTAACATAAAAGATATTTCGAAGACGATTCTTAAAGCTCCAGACACTCAGCTCTCCGTTGTGCCAGCGGAACAAACGTGAGCTGGTCCTGAAGAACACCCCTTTTTCAGTTGCAATCGTTCGCCAGACATCGTTAAAGCCCCGGTCTTTCTCCGGAATATGATCGTAAAGGGAAATATACCGCAGCTCACCATTTTCACGATAATCAAGATAACCAAGATCCTCCTGACTACCGATAAATATGGTCCCTTCGGTATCTAGAGCCAGTGAACGTACGGCTCCCATTGTCGGCAGCTTCAATAGTCGCCAGGAAGCCCCGTCGTATTCTAAAAGCCCCTCACTATTGCCAACATAGAGCAAGCCATTATCCGATTGCAGTATCGCCCAGTTTTGATCTTCTGCATCATAGGTAGCCGAGCTAAATAATTCCATCGGTAAACGGCCCTGTTCACGTGCTTCAACAGCAGGAGATAATAGAGAGAGGGGGACGCAGGCAAGAAAGGCAATATGCCCAACAACTAAGAAATATTGACATAGTAGGCGCAATGAAATTGCGAACATGGCAACCTCGAATATGAATCGATGTGATAGAATTTTGGAAATGCGCGACAGAATGATGTCTGATTAATTATCGGCCAGAGAACGCGGAACTTTAGATGAGTCCAGATAAAGTTCCTATCTGCGCACAACATAATAGACTGTTTTACGTATACAAGAACTTGCCGTCGCGTGGTAAAAGCTGTTCCTGCCTTTTCTAATGGCAGGAAAATCATCAATTGAAGCATTTCTATGCTTCTTCACTTTCAACCGGAGAGGTTCGATGAAACGTATCACTTCATTATGTCTAACCTTCCTCTTTCTGCTTTGCTGCCTGACGCCAACCTTAGCAAAAGAAGAGGGTTCCTCAAAACAAGACAGCTGGCCACAATGGCGCGGTTTGAATCAGAATGGCAGCAGCTATGCCGATGGCATATTTTCCGACAAGCAGCCTTTTGGATTAAACGTTACATGGAAGAAAGCAATTGGTCAGGGCTATTCAAGCGTATCTGTTACAGACAAACAGGCGGTAACGATGTATACGGATGGTTCATCCGATATTATCGCTTCCTTCGATGCTGAAACAGGGAAACAGCAATGGCAGTACAAAATGGGACCGATGTATGTGGGCCAAAATGGCTCACATAATGGTCCGTCCAGTACACCGGTCATTGATGGAAATGTGGTATACGGCCTGGAGCGAAAGGGAAAGCTATTTGCGCTGGATGGAAATACCGGCAAAGAAATCTGGACACGACAATTAGTAGAAAAAGATTACGCAACCGAACCGAATCATGGTTTTACCACTGCGCCTATCATATATAACGATGTTTTAATTGTTGAAATCGGTGCTTTGAACGGACAGGCGATTGCCGGTTTTAACAAGAAGACTGGTGAAAAACTGTGGAGCAGCGGAGATGATCAAATCGATTATCATTCTCCGATATTTGCTGATTTCGGTGGAAAGAAGCAAGTCATTGCAGCCGGGCGACAATATTTGTATGGCCTTGACCCGCAAACCGGAAAGCAACTTTGGCAGTTTCACCATCAGGGCAATAACGGGAGTATTAATCCGATAAAGGTCGGCTCCGACAGATTGCTCGTACAGGCAAGCAGACGTGAGGCAAGATTGCTTGAAATCAAGTCTTACGAAGGCTCATTCGCTGTCACCGAACTTTGGAAGACAAATGACATTAAGCAGAGTTTTAATGTACCGGTTTATCATGAGGGTCATTTTTACAGCTACAGTGGGCGCTTCCTGAACTGCGTTAATGAAGCAACCGGCGAAACAGTCTGGAAATCCCGACCACCGGGAGATGGGTTTATTATCCTGGTAGATGACCATCTGGTTATTCTTACCAAACAGGGTTCACTGCATATTGCAGAAGCATCACCTTCCGGCTACAATGAAAAAGCAAATCTGAAAGTTTTTGAAGATTTGGCATGGTCCCCGCCAAGTTTTGCAAATGGAAAAATCTACGCAAGAAGCCTTGCTGAGGTCGCAAGCATTGATATTTCCTCCTCAAGCACCAGCATCAACATTAAGCCGGAGAAAAAAGAGTCGGTAGCACCGAATTCAAAGTTTGCTGACTTTGTCCGTTCACTTGAAAAAAAGAGTGACAAGCGGACAGCAGTTAACGCATTTATGGAGCAGCAAAAGTCTTTTCCGATATTCGAGGGCAACGACCTGGTACACTTTGTCTATAATGGTGAGGTTAAAGACCTGGTAATAACCGGCGATCTGTTCGATCAGAATGTAGATGAGCAAATGAATCGAGTAGAGGGTACTGATTTTTATTACTACAGCGCCAAATTCAAGCCGGACGCAAATTTTGGTTATCAGTTTATTCGGAACTTTGAGGAGCGCATTAGCGATCCCTTAAATCCCGATACTATCGGAAACTTTAACGGAACAGAATCTCAGTTGGCGATGCCGGGATGGAAAAAACCAGCGCACTTAAAGGTAGCAAAGAAACAGGGTAGGCTGGTGGATGCATCCTATGAAAGCAGCATCATGGGTGATACCCGGCAGGTGCGGGTTTACTTACCATATGGCTATGAAGCGAGTTCGCAAAAGTATCCGGTTGCATACGTGCATTTTGGTCGTATGGCGATCGACTTTGGAAAAATGCCGAACACGCTGGATAATCTGATAGCAGATGGAAAAATGAAACCGGTTATAGCGGTTTTCATGATACCGACACGAACGCGTTTTCAGGAGTACGCTAGACAGCAAAAGGAAAATCATGCCCGGATGATCGTAGAAGAGCTTGTCCCGTTTATCGACAAATCTTACCGGACTATTCCCGAGGCAAACCATCGATTGATTATGGGTGGTGATGAAGGAGGATACAGCTCGTTATATACGACCTTCAAACACCCGGGTATCTTTAACCTGGTTGCGGGTCAATCTTCTCACCTGATGAGCGTTGAAGGGCAGGAACTTCGGGATATGGTACAAAACTCACCGAAGCAGCCCATAAAGCTGCATTTGGAATGGGGGTCTTATGATTATCGCAGCGAAAGCGGGGGATATAACTGGCAGCAAAGTAACCGTGAGTTTGTTGAACTGCTAAAGAAAAAAGGTTATCAGCCGGTTACTGCGGAAGTAAGCAGCGGCTTTGGCTGGACCAGCTGGCGCGCACGAACAGATAAGGTGTTAGCTACATTTTTTAGTAAATAGAAGCCAACCTCTTCAAATCAAGATCGAGTGGCGGAGACGTTTTATATGTCTCCGCTTTTTTTTCAAAAAAATTTGACAATAGCCGAATAACTAGTTGAGCACGCCCTGTCAATTCTTAATCTCAATTTTAGGGTATTATATCTTGGCAGACACATATACCAAAATCTATATTCAGGTCGTTTTTACCGTTCAAGGAAGACATTGTTTAATTTCAAGAAACAATAAGGAGGAACTTTTTCGCTACATAAGCGGAATTATCTCAAAGCGAGGACAAAAGTTAATTTGTATAAACGGGATGGCCGATCACATCCATATTCTAATTGGTTTAAAGCCCAGTATATCGGTTTCTGCTCTTATAAGAGAAGTTAAAACCAGCTCATCCAAATTTATCAATCAGAAAGGTTGGGTAAGAGGTAAGTTCTCCTGGCAAAATGGTTATGGTGCATTTTCTTATGGCCAATCACAGTTAAATCGAGTAATTAGGTATATAAAAAACCAGGAACTTCATCACCAAAGGAAGTCTTTCCGTGATGAGTATTATCAATTACTAAAGCAATTTGATATCGATTATAATGAGAAGAATCTTTTCGAGTGGATTGAATAATTTTTATTCCCTAATAAACGACTCGATTCGCTCCGGAGGAGCGTGATAATTCCGCTCCTCCGGAGCGGTTATATTCTTGTATTATTAGCTATAAACATTTGGCTCCTCCGGAGCCTAACAGCTAATAAGGACCCAATACAATTGCGGTAAGATTCTGTGAGAGTTTATTCTCTCTTGAGCGGTAATGTCGCAGTTAGGTATTTAGATATTAGAACAAACTATAAACAAACGACTAACCTACGTCCGCACATCCGCTAACCTCTTAATATTCACATCACAATAATACGAACGCAAACCATGATAAATGCGCTTCGGCAGGTCCTGCCGTTGTGCTTTTAACTGGCGGCGGCGGTAGTCGCTTGCCAGCTTCTTAATTGCGAACTGATACAGCTCCCGACTATAGCGATTGCTGATCTCGAGCTCTCGCTGAAGATGAGATTCCCAATCGTTATGATAAATAATATCCGGCTGAGCTTCCTCATAGAGTGCCGTACCACGTAATGGATAGGCAATGGTTGTTAAATATTTGTCGGGCTGCTGCTGCTCTACAAATTCAATCGTTTCATAAATGTCTTCCAGCTCTTCTCCCGGATATCCAAACATTACAAAATAACCGCTTTCAACACCGTGCTTTCGACACCAGCGGGTGGCATCGGAAATTTGCTGTTTCGTAACGCCTCGCGCCATAGCATCAAGAATTTTCTGCGAACCGGACTCTGCTCCAAACCATACTCTATAACATCCCAGGTCCTTTAAAATCAGCACGATCTCTTCGTCGATTTTATCAGCACGGGCAATACATTCGAAAGGCAACGTGAGATTCTCTGCCTGCATCAGGGCATTAAACTTTTGCAGCCAGCGTTTATTGGCCGTAAACACATCATCTGCATACCACAAATGCGTCGGCTTATACGTTTTGTGGATCATGCGAATTTCTTCAACAACTTTTTCCGGACGACGACGGCGATGCGTATGACCATATACCGAATGGCTACACCACTTACAGGTAAAAGCACAGCCGCGTGCAGTAATCAGGGAAACGGAACGCTGTCCATGATGCTTTTCCCAGACGTCCAGGTAGTTGTTCAAATTGATTGCCGAACGGTCCGGCCAGGGATATTCATCCAGCTGACGCTTCCCGGCAGCACGAGGATTCTGCACAACCTCTCCCCCTTCGGTCCGGAAACTCACGTTTGCAAGACCGTGTAGTTCCCGAACACTGCCACCTTCTTCCAGCCTGGTTAGCACAGCCAGAATCGCATCCTCTCCCTCACCGGAAATAATAACGTCTGCTCCATACGTCAGAAACTCCTCCACCTGGGTTGAAGCATCCGGTCCTCCTAAGAGTGCAATAATACCATTGGCATTGCAGTAGCGAATCAGCTTTAACACGACATATTTGGTAAGCAGATTGCAGTGAATGCCCAGCACATCCGGCTTATCCTGCTTTAGTTTTTCAAGTAGCTTGTCGTAGGAAGAAAACGTTGAATCGAACACTTCCACATTTCGGTCGTGTTGTTTCAACCAGGCAGACAAATATAAAATCCCCAAGGGTGGATAGGGCTTCATCACCGTTTTTTCGTAAGCATCATCTTCTAAAAAATATGTATGTGTTAACAACAGCTTCATAACCAGGCCTTCATAAGACGTTTATATTTAACCATCCCGGGGATGTGTTTGTACTGTGCCGCCAGTCGGCGGATGCGTTTTTTCAGAGGTTGAGGTCGAAAAATCGACACAAAGCCAAAATAGTGGTGAGTGTACTGGTGCAGTGCGCGGTAAAAGTCAGGGTGATATTTTCCAGTAAACATCATTGCCAGATCACCACTATCTTTCCAGTTTTTCTTCTCACCCATCTGTTCAGCTACACGCTCATAAAACGGTGTATCCTTAAGCGGATAGGATACGGATATACCGATATGCTCAGGCAGGCATTCTCGTACCAGCTGCAGCGTTTTCTTTATATCCTCATAATCCTCACCGGTATAGCCATACTGCAGAAAAAAACCTACTTCAATACCGTGCTTTTTCAGAATAGCATTAGCCGTTTTTATCGTTTCAACCGTTTCGTCTTTATCCATGGCATCGAGAATTTTCTGCGACCCCGATTCCACCCCAAGCCAGACTTCCTGACAGCCGGTACGTTTTAAATCTGCTGCCAACTCTTCCGTTATTAAGTCTGCACGGTTCTGACACTTGTATGGGATGTGGACGTTCAGCTTTTCCAGATGACCGGCAAGCTCGGATAGCCATCCTTTCTGAAGGGCAAAAATATCGTCGGTTATCCAGAGCATATCCGCTTTTAAATCGTGCTGTAAAATACGAAACTCTTCCGCAACACGCTCCGGAGGTATGGATTTATAAGTTCTACCATACAGCGGCTTTGCACACCAGTTACAGCGAAACGGACAACCATGAGAAGTAGAGACATTCAGTGAAAAGTATCCCTGACTGGACTGCCACATTGCACGATAGGGTTCTATATCGATCGCGTCCCAGGCCGGAAGTGGTGCTTGTTCGAGCGGGAGGTTTTTACGTATTTGCGGACGAGCAATCAACGCGTCATCGCTTAAAAAATTTATGCCGTCTACCGTATCAAGCTCAGGTAATCTCTCCTGCTCCTTTAATTCTCTCAACAACGCAACGATTGTTTTCTCTGCATTGCGGTTGATAATCAGATCGAATCCTGCTTTCAGGTACTCTTCTGCCTGATCGGATGCATCCGAACCGTGTGCCCAAAACCGGCCTTTTTTATCAATGCGTGACATGGCTTCAAATACCGCTTCTCGCATATTTTGCAGGCACATCTTGGTCAGAAAGTTAAAATCATCATCGTATAGAATAAAAATATCCGGTTGATGATTACGAATAGCTTCAACCAGTCCGTCGACGTTCTTATCAAACATTACATCATAAAATACAGCGTCAATACCCAATTCCTGTCGTAGCCATGAGACGAGTGTTATTGAAGCCAGTGGTGGATAAGGCTTTCCGGCAGCCGCTTCCTTCGGATCCAGAAATAAATAGTAAGAATGACTGATTAAAACCTTCATGAAGCAGCCTCAATTTCACTGTAAATTTCTACATAGCTATCGTGATGATCCACCCTATTCAACTGAGCTACACCAATATCAAGCACAATTCCTTTACCAAACTCCTGCGGATATTTTCGCTTTAACCGGCTTTTATAGCTGCGAAATATAAGTTGATTCAAGGCTGATAATGGTGAAAACGGTAGCTTGCTCCTGCGCTTTCGTTTATTCAGCAAATAATATCTGTCTTTCAGAATCCGATCCCTGGCGTTGGGCAGAATTGAAAAGACCCACTCGTTTTTGTCGCGAATCTCAGCCGCCAGATTATTTTCTATCAGCGGGACCATCTGAGTCAACTGAACGGCAGTGTAGTAGTCCTTTTTACGAATTTCCAGATTATCTTCATCGATCAGATAGTTTAGGCAAAAGATACCTCTTTTTCTCAGGAGCTTACTGAAAACAACCAGCAGGACGTAGCAAATCCATAAACGCTGCGGACTGGTTACAAGGAACAAATCGATATCGTCTTCTTTTCTACAGGATTCAAACGAGTTTGCACCGGTTAGGGCAGCAAAGCGTACCCAGGGCATACGGGTAAGCCATTTTAACAGGCGCCTGTTTCGGGAGAAAAGCTTTCGGCTCCAGTCTTTTTTTAAGCGATAGGGTTCGGTGAGATCATTTGCAAAAAGAGCACCGTCAACACTTTCGATTTGTCCTTCATCCAGAAGCTGTTGTAGCAGCCTGTCGAACTCTATTTTATTGATGGGCTGCCGCATATAGCTATGCACCTGCTCCGGGGTAAAGGCGCTTTTATAATAATGCGCCAGCTTAACGGTAGCGATCAGTTCATTGCGATACACGGATTCTATCCCTTTGTAAGAGTCCTTCGATTTCTCCGGAAGCAATTGCGGCAGATTGCTGCCAGGATTTCTGTCTCACCGCTTCAGGTGATAGTCGATTTTGATAATTATTTTTTCCGGCCTCATAAATGGTTTCAGCCCATTTCTCAGCATCCAGATGATCAAGAAGACAGGTTGCTTCTCCCAATAATTCTGCAACGGTATTATTCCGATACAAAAAAACCGGGCGATTGCAGCGAATTGCCTCCATTGGGGTGAATCCGAATCCTTCATAAAGAGACGCATTTATAAATGCGTCACATTCCTGATAGTATACCGCTAAAGTCTGCTCTTCGACCCAATCCGGTAACAAGATATCACTTTTAAAGGGTGAAGCATTCCGCTTTTTTTCAACATCCCGGGTGCCATTGGCTTTTTGCCCTACCAGTATAAGCTTATGTGGCAATCTGTACTGTTCTTTGAGTAAATTAAAAACATCGATTAGAAACGGAATATTTTTTCGCTTCTCAAAGGTATTCACTGCCAGAAAGAAAGGAACATCGCCTTGCTTGTCAGCTTGAGGCAGTTTCGTCTGCAGTATATGATCCGTACCGGGAATATTAATCGAAATCCTCGAGCTAAGATCAGGAAAACAACGCTGTAGATCAGCAGCTGTCGTTTTGGATATGGCAACAATGCGATCTGAACGTTTCAGAAAAACCGGCATGCGTAGGCCAAAATAAATGCGCTTAACGCGAGAGTAGTAGTGTGGGTACAGCAAAAAACCCAGATCATGCACCGTGTTGATAATGTGATATTTTTTCGAGCGAGGTGGGGTTATATAGTGCATCGCATAAAACAATTCAGCAGATCGTTTCTCAAGCAGCTTTTGGAGCTTGAATTCATAGAACCAAAGTCTTTCAAAGCGGTTTCGCAGGCGTAGGGGTAGAAGCTCATCTCCTTTTTTGAGCATCGGCTGAAAGAGATACTGATGTTCTGGCCGGCAAAGAACAATAATCCTGAATGAGCGCCGACTTTTCAGAAGAGCACGCGTCAGGTTATATATATAGTATGCGGCACCGGAGAACTTTGAAGGAAGTGATAAACAATCGACTGCGGCGAGACCGTTTTTTTCGATTCCTTCTCTTTCCAGGGCAGCAATAGTATGATTGCCGTTAAGATTTATCATGTAATGCCAATACTATTTATATCGATTCCTTAGAACTGTAAGGAGTCTTACCAAAAGCGCGCCGAGCTATGAGGATTGGAAAAGTAGAAAATCTGTTCACGCGATAATAATTTGCAGACATGTGGTTGAACAACGTAACGAAAATCATCAAAACAGGCTTAAAAATCAAGTTTTTTATCTGCTTTGGTTTCTTAAATTAAAATAGAACTTAGAATTGAAACCGCTTTGCTGTCTGAAGTCAGAACCGAGCAGGAGTAATCTATTGTTGTTATGCCGAGCTTGTCGAGGCATTAGCATGAGTAATAATTGCGTAAAAATAGAAATGAATGGTAAACATATTGGAATTTAGGAACGGGCAGGAACGGGCAGAAACAGGCAGAAACGGGCAGAGTCAGTGAGAAACAGGCAGAAAATACTTAATTTGCCTCATTGCCTCATTGCCTCATTGCCTCATTGCCTCATTGCCATTTCACCATTCACTTAAGACACTCAAAACAAATTCCCTATGACTACTCCGATTGCAATTGAACTCAAGAACGTCACCAAACGCTATACGCGAAAAGCCTCTCCCGCTCTGGATGATGTAAGCCTTGAGATCTACCAGGGTGAACGTATTGGACTCATCGGTGCAAACGGCTCCGGTAAATCTACTCTTATGAAGCTCCTGCTTCAATTTATAATACGTGAGAATGGAGAAATTCGGATTCATGGTGAACCAGATTTGGAGCAGGCCAAAAGCAGTATTGGTTATCTCCCGGAGAACCAGGACGGCCTGGGAGATTTTACCCCCCGCGAATTGTTAAAAGCATGTGCGGATATGAATGGACTGCGAAGTCAGGATAAGCGCATTCAGGAACTCCTTGAATTTATAGACCTGGCAGATAGCGCAGATTATTTACTATCAAGTTTTTCCAAAGGAATGGTTCAACGGGTCCAGCTCGCTATCGCCCTCCTTCCCCACCCCAAGATCCTGCTATTGGACGAGCCAACTTCTGGTCTCGATCCTGACGGTAAGAAGAAGTTACGTCAATTACTGGCGAAGCTGGAGAATGTGACGATACTGTATGCATCTCATAATCTTGAAGAGCTCGAAGCGATTTGTGAAAGCGTTTTCCTTCTCCACGAAGGGAAACTAATAAAGCGAATCGATCTGAATGATGAGATGCCGATTGTATTGTCTTTTGAAGTAGCGGAAGCAGATATGGCTACTCTCGAAAAGTTTACCTTCGATTCAATTATCCCGAAGGCTTCAAACCATTCAATTCGGCAGGTAGAGTTTAACGGTAGTGCCACCGATGTTCAGCAACTTCTTGCTGAACTTTCCGATGCTGGCGTAGAGACACAAAGGCTGCGGACCCGTAGCATGCTGGAAGAGCTTTACGCCAGGTATGTAAGCAGTGAAAAACCGCAATAATTTGTTACGAATCTTATTTTCAGAAAAAGCGTTAGAATAAGCAGATGCCGATTTGGCATTGTGGATATAGTCAGTTTGGACTATATTTTTATATAATAGTTTTGATAAAAAAATCACAAAGTAGTTTAGAGAATTTTCTAAATTCGAAAGCTCATGCACGAATATCATAATAATATACGCCTGAAAGCCATCTTATTTGACTTTGACGGAGTGCTTATCAAAAGCATGGAAGATCATTTTGAGGGTTGGCGAAGAGCACTGGAAGATTATGGTATCGATATGGCTCCGGAAGAGCTTTATGTGCGTGAAGGTGCGGCAGTTGAGGAACTTGCAAATCAGTTTACCCGTAAGTTTAATCTGCCGTTTGATGAAGCGTCGAATATCGTTGAGAAAAAAAGACGTTACTACGACGAAATTAAAAACGTTGAGCTTTACCCCGATCTGCTGGACACGCTGAATTGGACCCGGGAAAGGGACCTTAAGCTGGGAGTCGTAAGCGGTGGACGGCGTGAAAGAGTATATAAGGATCTGGAGGACTTTGGAATAGCGGAGTTCTTTAGCGCGATTGTAACGGTTGACGATGTATTTTTTACCAAACCGGCTCCTGAACCATACCTTAGAGCCGCAGAGGCTCTGAAAGTTCAGCCGGAAGAATGTGTCGTTGTGGAGAACGCTCCCTTCGGCATACGTAGCGCAAAGGCAGCCAATATGCGCTGTATTGCGATTACTTCGACCTTATCACCAATGTTCCTAAAGGAGGCAGACGTTGTGTCCGATAGTTTAGGTGATACTCTCAACGTTTTGAAAAAAATGTACTGAGGAGAATATAATGTACGATATGATGAACTCTCTTAAGCTGTTCGATTCACCGTATGGTGATTGGACAAAGAAAGACTCTGAGGAGCTTGTCATGCTGTATTTGCGAGACTATTACGAAACACTGGATGATTACTACCTGCGTGAAGCACTGCAAATAGCAAAAGACGACGGCGTAAATTTTAACAATATGATGCAAGCCGTTCGATTTCAGATGTCATAGAATTATTTTAAAGCGAATTGTTTAAGCGTTTCCGTTTGGAAACGCTTTTTTTTGGTAAAACGAAGATAGGTTATTGCTAACATAATAATAAAATGATGTAAAATAGTATTGGATACCGTGTTAGGTATTTATAATATTGACCATTAGTGTCATACTTGCTCGATAAGAGCAATGCAACGCCCCGTCAGTCATCCGGCTTGATGTTGGGTGACTGGCAAGGCACTGTGAACGTTAAAGATACTGAGGTGTCGTTTTCTGAGGCACCATAAAGAACTCCCCCAGGTCCGCTCGTTGTATGATGTAGCCATGTATATGGCCGCAGCGTTACAGCAGCGGGCCTTTTTTTTGAGCTCTTTTACAACATAAAAGGAGGGAAAAACTATTCGTCTTGCTTCGCAGGCTGCCATTCCTTATCCAGATGCTCCTTCACCTGCTGAACTGCTGCCAAAATACCACCGTAGTAATCATTTTCTCTGAATTGTGGTGTAACCAGCGAATCAAGAATTACTTCGCAACGCTTATCGGTAAGCACTTTCTCCAGGCCGTAACCAACCTCTAATCGCATAACCTGCATTCGAGGTAGAATTAGAAATAGCACGCCGTTATTTTGCTCAATCGTACCCGGCTTCCATTCTTCAAAAACATAAGTAGCAGCTTCATTCAGAGAATGTTTTTTTTCCAGACTGTCGAGTATAGCGATGAATATTTGAGTTGATGTAGAATCTGCATATCCACTCAGGAGAAAATTTAATTCTGAAGCGTTTTCTTTTTCAAGAAGGCTACTATAATCAGAAACGTAGCCAATAAAAGGAGGGTAAGTCGTAAGTGAGACAGGTTTACGTGCCTGACAATACGTTAAGCTACTGGCAATAAAAATCCATAAAAGACTTCGTAAGACCATTCCTCCCCCCAAAAAATTTAGTCCCGAAAAATCGTCTGACTACGTTTGGAGCCAACAGAAACAATCTTTGCCGGCGCACCGGTAATCTCTTCCAAAAAGCTTAGATAATCCCGAGCGACCTTCGGCAGATCATCCCAGCTACGAACATCAGTCGTTGGTTCCATCCAGCCGGGATGCTCTTCATAAACCGGCTCGCAGTTTTCCAGGATCATAGGATCGGTCGGAAACTCGCGAAGTATTTTATCGCCGTATTTGTAGCCGGTGCAAACCTTAATGCTTTCAAACCTGTCCAATACGTCCAGCTTTGTGATTGCCAAATTATCAATACCGTTGATACGCACGGCATAGCGGGCAATTACCGCATCGAACCAGCCACAGCGTCTTGGTCGACCGGTCGTCGCACCAAACTCATTGCCTTCGCGACGTAAAAATTCACCGTCTTCATCCAGCAACTCCGTCGGGAAAGGGCCTTCGCCTACGCGGGTTGTATAGGCTTTGATAATGCCCAAAACTTCGTCAATTTTTGTCGGGCCGATGCCAACACCGATACAGGCCCCACCGCTTGAAGGATTCGATGAGGTTACATAGGGATAGGTACCGTGGTCTACATCCAACAGCGTTCCCTGTGCGCCCTCAAGTAACACGGATTTCCCTTCATCTATAGCACTATTCAAATAAACCGAAGTGTCTTTGATATAAGGATCTATCAGCTCGTCGAAGGCGAGATACTGATTGATAATCTGCTCAACATCCAGCGGCACCTGACCGTAAATTTTTTCAAGCAGTTCATTTTTTTCAGCAATATTTCGACGCAGCTTTTCTTCAAACAGAGAGCGATCCAGTAGATCAACAATACGGATTCCCTTACGGTTCGCCTTGTCCACATATGCCGGTCCGATGCCACGCTTGGTGGTACCAATTTTCTGGCCTCCCTGACGCTCTTCGCTTGCCGTATCCAGCAGTTTGTGATAGGGCATAATCAGGTGAGCTTTCTGACTAATCTTTAATCGGTCTTCAACATGCACACCCTTCTCTTCCAGCAGACGGATTTCTTCAATCAGCGCAACCGGGTCGATAACTACTCCGTTACCGATAACACATTCGACATCATCGTGCAGGATACCGCTGGGTATTAAATGCAGTACGTATTTTTTATCTTTGATAATCACCGTATGGCCGGCATTTGCTCCACCCTGATAGCGGGCAACAATGTCATAGTCTTTACTCAGAAGATCAACGATCTTCCCTTTTCCCTCATCGCCCCATTGGGCCCCAACAATCACAACAACAGACATGGCGAATATCCATTTTGATATGAAGAATCATTTACCCGCTGGTTCGGGCTGAAATTAGTTTAGGAGAAATTCCTGAAGGTGTGCAGTAGCCGGTCGACCTGACCGGCAGCATTACATCGTTCACGTCTTTTAGCGACCGTTTTGTATGAACATGTCGAACTAAAAACTGGCCAAGGCAGAATCGACACTGTCGTATGAATCGAAGATCGAGTCTAACCTTGTAATCGTCAACAGATTTTTTACCAGGGGTGAGGGATTGGCGAGCTTTAACTTACCGCCATTTTGGTTATACGTTGTTGCTGCATTAATCAAAATCCCCAACCCGCTGCTATTCATCCTGTTTACGCTACCGAGATCAATAACGGCCTTCAGCGTTCCACTATCCAGCAGATTATTGATTTCAGTATTTAACTTAACGGCTTCTGGGCCGCCCATAACATCGCCATCAAGTCCAATGATAACGACGTCTTCCTGTACACTTTGCGAGATATTCATGCTTAAAATCCCAACTTATTTTTTCTTACCAGCAAGTGCCGGAGCAGCCTGCCTACGTGCTTCCCATTCAACCAGAATCGGAGAAGCAATGAAAATCGATGAATAGGTACCTATAATAATGCCGCAAATAAGGGCAAAAGCAAAGTCGTTTATTATAGCTCCGCCATAGAAGTAGAGTACCATAACCACAATCAGCGTTGTTCCGGAAGTAACGATAGTTCGAGACAGCGTTTCATTAATGCTGCGGTTCACCAGTGCGGCATATCCGCTAACGCGCTTTTTAATGGTTTTTAAATTCTCGCGAATACGGTCGAATACAACGATGGTATCATTCAATGAGTAACCGATAATTGTAAGTACCGCCGCGATAATGGGTACGGTAATCTCAATATCAAATATAGAGAAAATGCCCAGCGTTATGGTAATATCATGTGCCAATGCAGCTACAGCACCGACTCCAAAGCGCAGCTCAAAACGGAACATGATGTAGATCAGAATCAGTCCCATCGATATGAGAATCGCGATAAGCGCACTCCAGACCAGTTCGCGACCGATTTTCGGTCCTACCGTTTCAGTTCTACGCAGCTTCACATTATTGCCGGTTGTTGCTTCAAGTCCACTAATAATCCGGTTCATACTTTCTTCACCCAGATCAGTGTTCTCGTCAAACTGAACAGCAATTTCCTGGCTGCTGCCAAAAGTTTTTACTTCGTTTGCACCGATATTCATGTCGCTGAGGCTTTTTCGAACCTCTTCAATTGCAACGTCCACCTGTGCAGTGGAATCTGCTTTATCTTCGAAACGGAATTCTGCAAATTTACCGCCACGAAAGTCAATACCAAATTTGGGACCGCCGTGTAGCACAAGGGATACAAGAGAGGCGCCAATCAGAATACTGGATAACAGAAACCCGGTCTTACGAAAATCCATGAAGTTAAATTTCGGGTTTTTTAGAAGTCGCATGTTGCTACAGTCTCCTACTAGACAGTTTTATACGCTCTGCGTTAAACGCTGAGCTCTTTGATAATTTTTTTAGTCAACAAGAATTCGAATACCGCACGCGTTACAAAAATAGCGGTGAACATACTGGCCAGAATACCAATCATCAGCGTAACGGCAAATCCGCGAACCGGACCGGAACCGAAGTTAAACAGCACAACCCCGGCGATAAACGTGGTAACGTTGGCATCCAGAATGGTAATAAACGCCTTTCCATACCCCTCATCCAGAGCATGCCAGGCAGACTTGCCCTTGTCCAGCTCTTCGCGAATACGCTCGAAGATCAGCACATTGGCATCTACCGCCATACCGATGGTAAGGATAATTCCGGCGATTCCGGGCAGCGTCAGCGTAAAGCTGAAACCGGCCATAACTCCAACAAGAATCAGAATATTAAGAATCAATGCGATGTTGGCAACCAGTCCGCCAAAGCGATAATACAGCACCATAAATACGGCCACGAATGCCAGTCCGATAATGGCTGACCAGGTTCCGCTGGCTACGGAGTCTTCACCAAGTGATGCACCAACGGTGCGTTCCTCAATAATTTCAGAAGCGGTTGGTAAAGCACCGGCTTTTAGCACAACAGCAAGGTCTTCTGCTTCCTCAGCGGTATCTAGGTTGGTAATACGGGCACGGCCCTGAGAAATTTTACTTTGAATAGTCGGAGCAGACTGAACGCGTTCGTCCAGAATAATCGCCATTTGTTTGCCGATGTTGGCACCGGTCAGACGGCTAAACGTCTCGCGACCTTCGTTATTGAAGCGAATATTTGCTTCCCAGCCACTGGAGCCAAGGTCGTCGAGGCTGGAACGACTACGTGATGCATCGACAATAGTATTTCCGTCTAGGTCGGACTGGCCGTTTACCATAAATACCGGGATGTAGCGATTTTCTTTCGGTTGGGTAAGAATATCAGCAGGGGTTTTTCCAAGCATAAATACCGAGCGTCCGGCTTCCTGGCTGATAATGTTTTTCACTTCATCAGTATTTGCTACCAGCTCTTTAAAGCGATCAATATGGTCGTAATGAACAAAGATTCCACTTTGAGTGAAGGCAAAAATTGAAGCGTCGGTATTAATCTCTTCTTCGACACCTGCAGCGGAAGTATCAGCTGCTGTTGCATCACCGAACAAATCTTCACCAGCAACAACATTAGACGTATCTTCATTCGCTGCTGTGGCCACGTCACTCTCATCTGAAGCAAGTGCATCCGTTACATCAGCAGTGGTATCGGCAATACCGGTAAGGAAATCGTTAATTCGGCTTGCAGCGCGAAACGCAGCCTGCTGATCCTTCAACATACGGAATTCCAGCTTGGCCGTCTTACCAATCAACTCCAGAACGCGTTCACGGCTGGTCACACCGGCAAGCTCGATCATAATACGGCTATTGCCCTGCTTCTGGATAATCGGTTCGGATACACCAAATTCATCAATACGATTTCTTAGAATTTCCAATGAGCGGTCGATGGATTCCGTTTTCTGTTCTCCCAAAAACGTTATCACATCTTCCTTGGTACGCAGTTCGCGGTTGCCAAAATAAAGCATTAAGTCTTTGCCGGCTTCAGTCAGCTTTTGATCGAGCGAGGCAATTACGTCGGCATCATTTTCTTTGCTATCAACGGCAGCAGCAGCAAGTGCTTCGTTAAACTGCGCATCTTTATTCTTTGCCAGCTTGTCAAACAGACTTGGCACATCTACTTCCATTACTACGTGCATTCCGCCCTGAAGGTCAAGACCAAGCTGAATCGCATTTTTAGAGAGATCTTCATATGCTACCGGATCTGTCTTCTCCAGTTCCTTGCGCTGGTCCTTCGATAAACTGTAGAACCTGTAGGTCGGATAAACCAAATAGGCAAAGAGTGCGATCACAAAGATTGTGAAACCGATCTTGCTGTAAACTTTGTTATTCATTTCAACTACTTCCTTTTCGCCACCGGCGACTTTCTGCGTTTTTTATGATGAGTATACGTCGTTTATTCTCAAAATTTTACAACCGGGGAATTTACTTGCAGTCCGCTATAAAGTCAAACGAAAATCAAACAAAAACCGCGTTTAAGGGCTAATTCCCATAATATCTCTTCTTAACATATCAAGGGCTAACTGAGCTGTTAGATCTTTATTCAGTTTCCGGCTGGGTGTTAATCGCAATTCGCGTGCATGAACACGCTCCTCCCAAGCCAGCGCCATGTAAATGAGCCCGACCGGTTTTTCAGGGGTTCCACCTCCCGGCCCCGCGATACCGGTTGTGGCAATACCGATATCGCTATTAAATGCCTTGCGCACCCCAGCAGCCATCTCTTTCGCTACAACCTCGCTAACCGCACCATAGGCCTTCAGTGATTCACTGCTAACGCCCAAATGGCGTTCCTTCGCTTCATTACTATACGTTACGGCACCGCCGTTAAAGTACCCCGAACTCCCGGCAACATTCGTAATACGATGCTGAATAAGTCCACCACTACAGCTTTCCGCCACGGCAAGAGAGAGTCCGCGTTCCAGCATTAGCGTCTGCACCACCTGCTCTATTTCTTCTTTCCCAACAGTATAAATATATTTGCCGACGCGCTCGTGCAGCTCTTCTTCAAACGTTTGCAGCTCATCAAGTAAATCATCACGCCCGGAAGGAACAGCAAGTCGAATATCTACTCCGGTAAAGCGCGGCAGGAAAGCAACTTGGAAATCCGGATGGGCTTCCAATATCGATTTGCAGCGCTCATAAAGTTTTGACTCCGGAATGCTGGTGGTGCGATACTGTCTTACCTCCAGTGGCACAGAGCCACTTTTCTTTCTTAGATAGGGAAGAATATGCTCTCGCATAATGGCTTTCATCTCGGCTGGGACACCCGGCATAACAAAAACTGAGGCGCCATCTTTATCCAGTCGCATTCCCGGTGCTGTTCCTGCAGTGTTTTCCAGTACAACCGCTCCTTCAGGAACCAACGCCTGATTACGGTTCACTTCCGGCATTTTCACGTTAATACTACGAAAGCGCTCCTCAACCATAGCCATTACATCTTCCCGAAAGATCAGCTCGGCATCAAAGTAATCCGCGACTACTTTTTTGGTGATGTCGTCGTGGGTTGGCCCAAGGCCACCGGTCATAAAAACCAGTTCAAATTGCGACATTGCGCGGTCCAGGCTATTGCGAATAGCAGTCGGATCGTCCGCTATGGTCTGAATTTCATTCACTGCAATGCCGATTTCATACAGCTTCCTGCCGATGTAGGATGCATTACTGTTAACCGTCTTGCCGCTAAGCAGCTCATTTCCGATTGATAGAATAATTGCGTTCATGTTTTTTCAGTTCAAAGTTCAGAGTTCAAAGTTCAGAGTTCAAAGTTCAGAGTTCAAAGTTCAAAGTTCAGAGTTCAAAGTTCTGGGTTCTGGGTTCTGGGTTCGGCTACTCTTGTGAATCGTTAACGACAGCAGATGTGAAAAGGCAAAAGTGAAAAGTGAAAAAGATATATGTGAATTAGGCAATGAGGCAATTAGGCAATGGCTGCCCGTTTCTCACTGTTTCTCATCGTCTCTCACTCACCTACACTAAAGTTCTGGGCTCAGAATCCATCATTAGCTCGCCCGTTCGCCCGCTCGGCTCAATGCTCTGTTCTCTATTTTAGTTGTTTCCTTTACTGTCGAAAGTTGATAATATGCACTATAGTGAGTATAAACCGAAACACTATTTGATTCTTTAAAACGGCGGAGCTCCTAAATACCTCGTATTCACCTTCTGGCGGCTCTTGCCGAACAAAAGATTTAAATCAGAGGATTAAAAAACATGTCTAACCGTTCGTGATCTTTAACGCCTCATTCACACGCAAAAGGTGCAACTTTTAGCGTTCAAAACGAGGCTGATTGAACCGAACACGGCACTTTTTTAAAACGTGCCGGAAAATTACTTTAATCTACCATGTGCATCGCATTGATTTTTGCAACTTCATGAACTATATTCTTGACCTTTTCAAGTCACAAAACCACGTAAATCAGGAGTCCGCAATGAGGACGCTGTTCTCTCGACTACTAAAATCCGCTATTCTATGTATTTTTCTCACCGTTCCTTTTGGAGCGCTACAGGCACAGAAGGCGGTAGCAGAACTTATTTCTACTATGGCGCCGGCAACCGGTGAAATTAAATATAACGACGGAATTCGCCAGATCCGCTTCCTGAATAACCACCTGCTGATAACAAATTTCTGGGCTGGTCTGCAAATAGTAGACGTTACCGACATTCGGAACCCGAAGCAGGTTGCTTCTCTGCCGACGAATGATCAGGCATATTATACGGATGTAGATGGCGACTTTGCCTATCTGGCCAACCAGTCCTCCGGCGTGCAAATATACAATATTTCCGACCTGAAGAACGTGAGTAAAGTAGCGCAGATTGAACCTCCGGGCAATGCGTATTGGGTTGTAGCGGAATTCCCTTACCTCTACGTTGCTCTCGGAAATGCGGGATTCGCTATTCTGGATATCTCCGATATGAATAACCCGAGCACGGTAAAGTTGGAAATTCCTCAGTCGTGGGTTCAGCAGATTTACAAAAAGGACAACCTGTTATTTATCGCTGCTAAAAAGGGTGGAATGCTGATTTACGACATTTCCGATCTTGAAAATCCGGTAAAGCTCTCACAGTATCGCACCGGTTTTAACGCAATGAAAGTTCAGGTTGTCGATGAAACGGCCTTTATTGCAGATGGTGCCGGCGGACTGCTTCTGGTAGACATCAATAATCCGGAGTTTCCACTGGAGATCAAGCGCTTTTCCAATGTTGGATTTGTCGGTGATCTTTATAAGGCAGGGAACTATGTTTACCTTGCGAACCGGGATGTCGGTCTGCAAATCATCAACGTAACGGATCCGAAACGTCCGTTTTTGGAAAGCCGCTACGCAACCGACGATATCAGCTATGGTGTTTACAAACAGGATATTTATGTATTCCTCGCTGCGAATACCTCCACGCTGATTATGCGTCACAACAACTCCCCGGTGTTGGCGGACATTGATAATCCACAGCTATATGAGAATGAACTTTTTAACCTGCAGATGGATGCCCAGGAGCCGGATGGTGATCCGGTGCGCTATAAAATCCTGAATATGCCGGAAGGCGCCGAGTTCAATGAAGAAACCGGTGCATTTAGCTGGATGCCTACCTTTGAGCAATCCGGAGAATATCGCGACGTAATTTATCAGGTTATTGAGCAAACCGAGACATCACTTAGCGCCAGCGACACGGTGACGCTTTACGTAAATCACGTAAATCGCCTGCCCGATCTTCCCGGTGTAGATAATCAGCGTATTGATGAGAACAAAATTCTCAGTTTCGTTATTCCTGAAGGAAGCGATCCCGATCGAGAGGATCAGGAACGCCTGGCCTATCGCGCAGAAAACCTGCCGGAAGGTGCAACCTTCGAAGCAACGACACGCACATTTAACTGGACACCGACTTATGAGCAGTCCGGAAGCTATGTAATTGACTTCGTTATGGATGATGGCGGAGGCGGGCAAGACAGAGAGCCGATTACGATTGATGTTTCTCATATCGATCGAAAGCCTGAAATCGCCGCTGTAAACCTGCAGACCGTAGACGAAGCCCAGACGCTGGGAATCGGCATTACCGGAACCGAACTTGACGTCGAAGACAAAGACAAGATTTCTTTCCGTATGTATAATCTGCCGGAAGGCTCAACCTATGATGCCGCATCCGCTACCTTCGAATGGAAACCGACCTATGACCAGTCCGGCACTTATCCGAACATAATGGCGGTCATGATTTCCGGTGCCCTAACCGATACAACCTACTTTCCGATCGAGGTAAAACACGTGAACAGAAAGCCGGTTTTGAACACCATTCCGGCACAGGTTGTAAATGAGAATGAACTGCTGACCTTTTCGATTTCGGGTGATGACCCGGATGTGGAAGATAACGGGAAGATTACCTATAGTGCATCAAACCTACCGGAAGGCGCAACTTTCGATCCGGTAACACGCACGTTCAGCTGGACACCAACTTTCGAGCAATCAGCACTTTATGAGAACGTAGTCTTCACGCTTACTGATCCGGATGGATTGAACGATACTAAAACAACGTCGATCCGCGTTTCCCATGTAAATCGCGCACCGGTTATCAGCAAGCTGCAGAATCAAACCATTGATGAAGATAAAAAGCTGTCGGTTCAGCTAACGGCTTCCGATAAAGACCGGGAAGATAAAAACAAGCTGCGCTTCTCGATGCAGAATGCACCGGATGGTGCTACGCTGGATGCCGAGAGCGGTGCATTTAACTGGACGCCAACATTTGAGCAATCCGGCAACTATCGTATTCTCTACACCGTTTCCGACGGAGAGTATACGGACACGACATCTCTGCCAATTGCGGTGAATCATATCAACAGGGCGCCGGCACTAAATGATATTGCCAATCAGAATACCGATGAGAACGTAGAAGTCCGTTTCTCAATCAGCGGTAGTGATGAGGATACTGAAGATGCCGGCTTACTAACCTTCGGAGCAAGTAGTCTGCCGGAGGGTGCCTCGTTTAATGCAGATACAAGAGTATTTAACTGGACGCCAACATTTGAACAATCCGGCAGCTACGAAGTCCTGTTCAACATCAGTGACCCTTCCGGATTAACCGATGCGAAAACTGTTGTGCTGGATGTTGCTCACGTCAACAGAACCCCAACGCTGAACCCGGTTACCGATATTACTCAAAATGAGAATGAAGCGATAACCTTTCAGCTTACGGCTACCGACCCGGATGTAGAGAATGCTAACACTCTGACCTATGAGTTGGACAATCTGCCGGAAGGTATGGTTATCAATCCGAATAGCGGCTCCGTAAGCTGGACACCGACATTTGACCAGTCGGGTAGCTATGACCTTACAGCGCGGGTAAATGACGGCTCGGGACTTAAAGCAGAACGTAACTTCACAATCGGCGTTACGAATGTAAATCGCCCACCGGTTTTTAATCCGGCTGTTACGCAAACAGTTGCGGAAAACTCCGCTCTCGAATACAGCGTCTCCGCTATTGATCCGGATAAAGAAGACGTGAATAAACTGGTCTACAGTGCGACCAATCTACCGGAAGGAGCCGTTCTTAGTAGCTCCGAAGGAATTATCCGGTGGTCACCGACTTATGAGCAATCCGGCAACTATACAATTGATATTAACGTTGTAGACAGCTTTGGCTCCAGTGATGCCACAGCCGTAACAATCAACGTTGAGCACGTGAACCGGTCACCGATTTTAAGCGATATCAACAATCTGAATCTACCGGAGAATGAAGAATTCTCAATGACTTTACCGGAAGCAAGTGATGCGGACAAAGAAGACGCTGATGGCCTAAGCTATAAACTGAACGGCCTGCCATCTGGTGCCGCTTTCGATGCCACTACCCGAAAAATTAGCTGGACACCGACATTTGAAGATGCCGGCGTATATACATTAACATACGAGGCAGGTGACGGCAGTCTTGCGGTAAATAAGGAATTCACGCTTCAGGTTATCAATGTAAACCGTAGCCCGGAACTTCAGCTACCAGAAAACCAGACGGTCCGTGAAGGTGAAACAATAAACTTTACGATCGATATTTCCGACCCCGATTCCGAGGATGCTGACAAGCTTACGCTTCGCGCTGACGCTATTCCGCAGGGAGCAATTCTCGACACTTCTGCAAAGCGCTTTACCTGGACACCGGATAGCCTGCAACAGGGTAGCTACTCGCTCACCTTTACCGTAACCGACCCGGCTGGCCTATCCGTTAGCTCAAGTATGTCTATAGAGGTTGAAGACGTGAAGCAGGAGCCGATAGCAACTCCCGATCCGGCACCGGCGGACAGCCTGCGATGACAAGTCTTTTTACCAGCCGTGACAGAACGCTAAAGCGTTCTTCACGGCTTTGTTTTTTTGCTGCGTTTCTTTTTTCCTTTTCTTCCCTTATCGCACAAACGCTTTTTACCGTCAATCTCGACACGACCTGTCAAACCACAGCAAAAAAGATCTGCATGCAAGCAACCGCAGAAACCGGTATGCTAATCGGCAACTTTCAAACACCTGAATATGCAAATCAGTTCTGGTGGCAGGGAGATGTTTGGATAGATAGCAATCTAAGCGAAGCAGCGCCCTATTTCTGCTTTGGAGATGATACATTGCTATATGCCGTGGGATACTCTCAGGCAGCCGGCAAGATTCAGCTAATGAAGATAGAACAGGTGGGAAGCTATATTCAGCTCACAGAACTGGAGAGTAAGGCTGTCAATATTTTGCCGGAAGAAAAACGCTATGTCTTTAAACATATTTTCTTTCACGCAACAAATGAGTTTCGTTTTGAAGTAAACGGGGTTCCGATGCGGCTGCCTTCCCCTGTAAGCAGCCGGTCTATTTCTCGTTTTGGCTATCTGGTAAAAGGAGAAGGAAAAGTCGTTCGGTTTGCCAGACCGGGCGTAAAAGGAAAGTAACGGGCACTCTAGGAGTTTTGATAGACAATGCGTCCGTTTTGCATGGTCATCCGGGGTTTTACTTCCAGCAGCACTTCCGGTTCTTCATTAAATAGCTTTTTATCCAACAGTACCAAATCTGCCAGCCGACCGGGTTTTATTCTTCCCAGGTTTTGTTCCTCTGATGCTGCGTAAGCCCCTGCAGCAGTATATGCTTCCAAACAGTCTGAAAGTGCAAGTCCTTCATTGGGCTGATGCGATCGATTCTTCGGCTCGCAGAGATAGCGGCGCTGCATGGCCGTATAAATCGCTTTCCATGGGTCAAAGGATTCAACGGGTGTATCTGACCCGAAAACCAGTTTAGCCCCTGCCTGCTGCAGGCTTTTAAAGGCATAGGCATATTGCCCACGGTCACCCAAATAGCGCTCTATCATAGGAATGTCTGCCGCGAGGTGCAGTGGCTGTACGCTCGCCATAACATTTAATTCGGCAAAGCGGCTGATATCATCCGGGTGTAGCATCTGGGCATGTTCGATTCGATGCCGTAGCCCCTTTTCTTTACTGATCTCGGCGATACCGGCAAAGCCATCAAGTGTCTTTCGGTTTGCGGCGTCACCGATAGCGTGAATTGCGCAAGAAAGTCCCTGCTCAGCTGCTCGCTTTAGATAGTCTTCCAGATCAGCTTCTGTGAGCACCGGGATTCCGGTATGATCCAGCCCCTGCAATGGTTGAAGCATGTCCGCCGTTTGCGAACCGAGGGTACCATCCATAAACAGCTTGGCTCCGCATATCTTTAAAAAGCTATTTCCGGCATAAGAGGCAGATTCGGTAAAGGTATTATCCCGGAGGTGCACACCGGGAAAATAGAAGAAGATTCGTAGCCCAAGTTTCCCTTCACTGTAGAGCCGGTTGTAATTGGCAAAATCGTAGTTTGTTTCTACGCTATGAACGCCGGTGATGCCAAAACGGTGGTATTCCGCAAAGGTTTCTTTTAAAGCGGGATAAAGCTCGGAAAGCGGCATTGGGGCAATCTGGTTAAATACAATCGTGCATGCATTCTCCTGCAAAATGCCGTTTGGCTGCATGCCGTCTTCTTCTCGTAGAATTGTTCCGCCCTCAGGGTCACGACTGGTACCGTCTATTCCACAGATCGCCAGTACCGGGGTATTCACCCAGAGGCTGTGCCAGTCCTTACTTTGCAGAGATATAAAATGGCGGGTTGAAATTGCATCCAGAATCTGGCGGGTTGGCTGCACATCACCCCATACATTTTTATCCCATCCGTATCCAACAACCCACTCACCTTCAGCACTGCGTTCAACGCCGGCCTTTATCACTTCAATGGCTTCATCCAGGCTTTTGCACGGCGCCAGGTCAACCTGCAGCTTTCTGGCAGCATACATACTGAGGTGTGTATGAGAGTCCATTAATGCCGGGAGAAGCAGGTTTAGTTCCGCATCGACGATTGTTGTTTCCGGACCGGCGATATTCAGAATATCCTTATCGGTTCCCAGCAGTTCGATAGCACCGCCTCGAACAGCTACAGCGGTTATTTCAGGCGATAGTAATGTTTTACCGTCAAATACAGTACAGTTGTGAAAAATATAGGAGGGATGATGCATGAGGAGACCTCTTTAAACTCAAAAGCCGCTCTCTCCATTTAACAGGAAAGAACGGCGCAAAAATCTAATAGCAGAGAGAGGGAAAATTTATCCCGCTTTGTCTACTCTTCGTCTTTTTTATTCGGGAACTCAAACTTAAGGTGCTTATTGAGAAAGTTGCGCTCGGCCTGGATAATCGGATTTTCTTCATCCAGATGAGAATCGTGCAGGTCGGACTCATCACCATCAATCTGCAAGAAGTCTTCGTCGAAACCGCCTTCGAGCTCTTCCAGAATCTGGCGATCGCGCTTCTTCTGATACATTTCCTCATTTATCTGGCGGGCACGACGTCCCATAACCAGAGCAGCCTCATAAAGATTGCCCGTTATATCAAGCAGCTTTTTAATGTCTTGTGTTTTTGCCGGCATATTACACCTTTTTTAGCATTAATAAATGGTAGCGAAGAATATAGGGAATGATCTTGCCCCAGTCAAGTTCCCTCTGGAAATTATCGGCTTTTGTCCTTGCTCTTTGCAGCTAAAACTTCCCGTATTTTGCTAAGGATGGATGTGTTATTGGGAATAATCTCCGACATCGTCTGATAATAACTCAACGCAGTATTGTAATTCTTTAACCGCAGTGCTTCTTTTGCTTCATCTTCACAGTAGCGCATAATCTTGCTTTTCAGGTCCAGTGCCGGTCCATAATTAGGACTGATTTCCAACACCTTCTGGGCATGGGCAAGTGCGTTATCTTCTTTGGGCGTAATATAATTGTCTTTATCAAAAGCAGCATTTGCTGCGAGCATCAGAATCTTAATTTCTTCATCCATTTCGCCATTTCCGGCACGAACTTCCTGACGAATCCCTTTGATTTTACTTTGTACGATCGGCACGAGCGGATTTTCCGGGAAGCGCTTCAGGAACTCCTGGTATCGCGCCATAGCTCCGTTCAAATCCTGATTGTTATAAAGGGTTTCAGCCTCGGAATACAGTGAGGTCGGCGTATTGTTACTCTGATTGAACACATAAAAAGCAGCGGCTAGAAGCACCACAACCATTGCAGCCATCAGAGCAACCATCCAGCCCTTAACGCCGGCATCAGATGCCGGTGCCACTTGAGTTGTCACCTGGGGCTCGTAATAGTCTTCAACATCGTCTTCTGCAGCTTCCTGATAAACAAACTCTTCACGGACGTGTCCGGGTTCTTCCGGCTGTTGGCGATATTCATTTCCACGTCCACGCTGAAATGAGGGTATACCGCCATCCGAGGGGTCCGGCTGCGAAGTTTTGAAAGGGTTGGGCTGTGGCAAAACCGGTTCAGCTTCGGCATCATGAATATCATCCTCTACAGGATTAACCCGCGGATCTCCGGGAAGGGCCGGCAGCTGAGTTTCCTGTACCGGTGGTTTGCCCGGACGGAGCGGAACAAGTCCGGTTTCCTTCGGAGTATCAGACATAACCTGCGGCTTGTTCATGCGGGTAGCAGAACGACGACCGCCGTTACCGGATACGATATTTCCATCCAGCCTGATCTTCTTAATGGTAACAAAATCTATTCCATGTATTGGGCAGATATTACTATCTATCGGTTTATTACACATTTCGCAGAAAAATGTCAGCTTGCTCTGCTGTTGACTCATCTCTGTGATCTCCTGGTGAATCTGAGAATGCTTTTAAAAAATTTGCAGCCCGGTTTCAGCTTCGGCTGTAGTGGTTGTATTTGGAAAGGCGTTGAAAGAATAATACCGAAGCGCCTGCCTCGTTAGAGCCGCTATTAATTAGGGGATTCAATAGCGTTTTGATTGTGTTTTAAAACAAAATCTGAAACTGTGCTTTTTTGTACCTCCATTTCCTCCTCATTTCTGTTGAAAAATAAAAAACCCCCTCGAAGTCTGACACCTTCGAGGGGCTGCAATCCATCTAAAAGACTACCGGGGTGGGCCGACCGAAGTCGGTATTTGAGGGAAGATTGTTTTGCTGCGATAGCAAAAACGAGAAGCTTGAGTTCATCATCGCATAATCACCACTAATTCTCCTTACCTGAAAGAGCGAGGAAAAAACCCCCTCGAAGTCTGACACCTTCGAGGGGCTGCAATCCATCTAAAACAGCTCTGAGGTAGGCCGGTCAATACCGGGGGGTGAGGCGAGAAACGCTTTCCATTCCTTTTCGGATGAGAAGCGGGAAGATATGTCATATGCACCGGATTCTTTACCCATCAGAATCAGCTGCATCTTTAAAACAACGTTGTCTACAAGGGTTACTATTCGCCCAACATTATTGTTAAGAAAGGAACGCTGAAGCTCTTTGATGTAGTTCATCAGCTTTTCTTCAAGAGCCCCCATGCCGCGAAAGTCCAATGCTGCGGTCCAGCCGGGGTTCAGCTTAATTACTTCACGATTAACAATGAATAGGATGGATTTTAGATCTTCGGCGTCGTCGATCTGTTGGATGGTGACATTGAGTCTTTGTGTTGAAGTATCTGCCTTGATAAAGAACATAACCGAACCTCCATGTTGGTTATTTGTTTCTATATGTAATCCGCGTTTTTCAGCCTTGTCTACTGCCATCCGGGCAGTTTGTCAGCGACAGGAGAAATATATTCTGATTTTACGTTTTGTCAACGCTCTGACGGCGTTTTTCCAGGCTTTTCAGTCCCATCAAGCCTATAACGTTGATTTGTATCTGCTAAAGGTAGTGTCGATTTTTTAATTTGATATCGAAGATCGCAACACCATGCTCAATTCTTCGTCATATTGTTGAACAGCGTACAAAAAACCGCCACGAAATAGGGCGCCAGCATTCGAATGCCTATCTTGTAATTTTGGTAAATAATAGCTAGATTGCCACATAACATAGTGTTTTGCCGTTTTTTAGGAATGCTTTTTATGGTAAAAGGCTGGTAATTCAGGCAGTATTTTTACCTGATTTTTTAACGATGTAAAGGGTTGCGCATGGGGTTTATAAAAAACGTACCGTTATTCGCATTGCTGCTTGTAGCATATAATGTAATCATTATCGGAGCGGCAGCAACGAACCCAGACACGAACATACTGGATTATCAGATAGCCGAATTCCCCCTCCCCTCCGGCGAGTCCTGGATCCCCACCAACCGGGACGTTTTGATTCTCATCGGCCTCGTCGTGCTCTATATCGAACTCATCAAGTCTACGCAAACAGCTACCACTACCGTTGTTGAACATACGTTTTCGATGTTCGTATTCATTATTTATCTGGTTGAATTCCTGATGCTGCCCCAGGTAGCGGATTCCGCATTCCTGATCCTGGGCTTTATGTCTTTGATCGACGTTATCGCCGGGTTCACAATTACGATCAGTACTGCAAAACGTGACTTTTCACTAGGTGGAAGAGACTAAAACACCAATATCATTTCAACATCTGCATATTGGTGCACGGTAACTGATAATATTCACTCAGTATATTGAATAGTTTCAAATATTTCCGTATCCTTATCGATATAAGCTGCCCGCCCCGCAGTGCAAAAAACTAAATCCATTAATTGTTTCACAAATCAGGTGCGTTGGACCATGAAATTTCAAATTTATCAGGACGGCACAGACAGGCAGTATTATTTCCAGCTTCTCGACAATAACGACAATATTCTCCTAACCAGCGGCTCTTATGCCGACCAGGATAGCTGCACCGGCTCTATTCGCGATGCACTCGATCTCATAGACGACCGTGAAAGCTTTGAGAGTATTGTAGAAAACGGGCAGTATTTTGCCGTTTTACGCGGCACTGACGGCCGAGAAATTGCTCGCAGCGCAGCTTTTCCTTTCGGACAAGGGGCAACGGATCTAATCACTCAAATTAATACCACTGCAAATGTTACCGAAGATTATCCGGTAACCGTAACGCGAACATCTACCGACGAGACCTCCGAGTCTTTTCCTTTTATGCGTGGTGATGATATTCCAATTGAAGAGCTGTACGACTTCACCCAGGTATCCACCTCCGGAAAGTCGGGGTTTGAGCCGTTCCAGAGTAAGAAAAACGAGCTGTACTATTTCCATTTTAACGATGAGCAGGGCAATGCGATTCTTTACAGCCGCAGCTTTTCAACCACCTCACGACGCAATTCACGCATTCGCTCGGTTATCAACAATGCCGGCATACCGGCTCGCTACGAACAGCTAGAAGCAGACGGCAAATACTTTTTTATTCTGAAAGCACGTAACGGACAGGAGATCGCCCGTAGCCGAATGTTCGATTCTCCCGGACAGCTGGAGACTGCCTCTGTATACCTGCAGAATCGAGCTAAAGTGTATGCCGAAGAATACGCGAAGAAAAAGCGCTCCCGCACCGCCAGCAATCAATATGACCTCACCCAAAAATCTGCTTCCGGGGCTGCAGGTTTTGAAGCTTTCAAAAGTGACAAAGACAAGCAAAACTATTTTCACTTTAACGATGATGATGGCGAGGCTATTCTCTACAGTCAATCCTATGGCTCACCGAAGAGCCGCGACAACGGTTTGCGCTCGGTTATTCGAAATGCCAGTAACCCGGCGCGATATGAACAGAAAGAAGAGAACGGACGCTATTACTTTGTTCTGAAAGCCGGTAACAGACAGGAAATCGCCCGTAGCGGTCTCTATGCTTCCGCTCAGGACGTTGCTAGAACGATTGCTTATCTGCAAAGTGTTATTCCGGGTTATGCCGCTGCATACGGCGTGACGCTTCAAATAACCACCACTGAAGAAGAAAGTTTTACCCTTTCTATCGATCGTGATCAGTCCGAGACGCTGGACGATGTTGGTGTCGCAGCCGGAATTGCAGGAGCAGCTGTAGCCGGCAGCCTTGATGACACCGGAGATGTGACGGAGTCGGACACCGAGGACGTCTTGCCGGAGCCCGAGCCGGAGCCGGTTGTAAGTAGCGGTGATTCGACGATGTATGAAGAAGTTGAAGCGACTGAGATCATAGATCCAGATCCGACTCCCGAACCTGAGCCGGAACCGGAGCCGGTTGCTGCCCCACAACCCGAGCCGGTAGCGGCAGCATCCAGTAGAGTTCAGGAAGCTGATACCGGTGGCGGAGGCTGCCTGCGCTGGATCTTGCTGGCTTTGGCAATTGCATTACTTCTTGCTCTGTTGTTCTGGGCTCTGCGTGGTTGCGGCAGCGAACAGCCAACAGCAGGTCCTATTGACACACCCTCTACATCTCAGCCCTCTATGATCGGTGACGGAGATACCGAAGGCACAACTGATGGCGATAATGCCGGAGACGCTGGAACAACGGATACCGGCGACAACACCGGAGACGCTGGAACAGCTGATGGTGGTGACACCGGAGATGGCGGAACAACCGATGGAACGACTGATGGAGCAGCGGCCGACGGAGGAGATGCTGCGGGTAGCGGAGTTGCCGGAACCACAGGTGATACTGGAGACACTACTCCAACAGCTGATCCGGAACCGGAGCCGAAACCGAAGAAAGTCCGCAATAACAACATAAATACGTTTAAAGGTGATGCGGATAAGCGCTGGGCACCGGGAAGCGCCGGTCCTGATGGTGATGACCTGGGATTAAAGCGTGGCTCGATGGAGTGGAATCTTGCCAATTATCTAAGCAATTCTTCCCACGGAACACCGGCAAAGTTTACAATGGATGATATTCGCTTTCCATTTAATTCGGCCAAAATGAATATGGGAGCCTATCCCCAGGTTAATCGCCTGATCGAGGTTCTTAGAGCTTATCCAAATGTGCATCTTGATATTTACGGACATATTGACGGTACCGAGAGCAACTCCTATAGCGGACGTTATCAGGATGAAGAACAGCTTGATCTGGACGCCGTTCGTGCTCGCTGTCTCTACAAGAAGCTCGCTCAGCAGGATATCGCTGAAAATAGATTGAGCTACAAGGGCTTTGCCGCTACGCAACCGGTGGCTTCCGATGATACGCAGCGCGGACGCCAGCAAAATCGACGTGTCGAGATTGTGGTAACACGCCGCTAGAATAATTTATTGAAGTCTTTCAATAAAAAAGCCGTCCCGGTGTATCGGGACGGCTTTTTTATTTGCAGTTCAGTTCAGCCAGAGTTGCTCCCCACGAGCCCGCCAGGCTTTCCTGCCAATAGCGCAAGACTTTCGGGTGAGCCTCCAAAATTCGATGGACGCGGTCGCGCTGCACTCCTTTTCCCTTGCCGTGTACAATACGCACCTGGAGTATCTCACGTTCACAACATTCGAGAATATATTCGTTTACCAGATCAGGGATATCTTTCGGATGGAAATTATGCAGGTCCAGCTCGCCATTAATGGGATACTCAATCGGATCTTCATAGTTATCTGACACAGCCAACCTCCTTAAACTTCTTCAAATGCCATGCAGCCATAGGTTACGATAGACCCGGTATCATCCTGCAGATTTTGTCCATAGGAAAGAGTGCGTCCATTCAAGTTGGGATACATTGTCATTAGGCTGTATATCGCCCCACAGGCATCGATTCTGCGGCGAAAAAGGTCATTCTGCATGAGCTGCACACATGCGTCCCGGTCGTAAGCTTCCATAACGCGAAACATTTCTTTATCTGCTCGCCGGATAGCATCTGCGCGAATTTCATCTATGCGCTGAGGATCTCCAAACTTTGGCCCCATATGCGCCAGATCTACGCTAAGGATCAGCAGCGTTTTTTTCTGCTCTTCTGCTATAGTATCCGCCAAGGCTCCCAGTGAACGATGCACTTCACTCAGGTAGTCTGCTTCTGCATAGTTCAGCGCATATTCCAGCGAGCCGCTGAGAATATTCACCACTTTAAAATCCCGCTTCAAACCATGCTGTAAAAACGGCAGCTGGAACTCGATCGAATGTTCACTGCGATGCATAAATTCTTCACGATCAGCATTGTATCCCAGTCGCTTATTCCAGCGCTGAATAAACTCACGATCCGTTTTCACCATACCGAGAGGCGTCTCAAAATCTTTCTCCGAGGCAATTAAAAAGTCATCGCCACCATTATGTGCAACCCCGAGAATGATAAACAGCTCTGCATCGGAATGTTCAATCAGATATTTATAGGCGTGTGTATAACAGGGTCCATCTACCCGAAGATCGATATGAGGCACCATGATTGCCTTCATATTTGTATCGTTAAACCGACCGTTTAGTGCACCGGCACCATCGCTATAAAATTGATCCAATTGTTCTTTCAGCTCACCGGCTTCTGCCGAATAAGCCGATCCGGCATGCCAGGCTTTGCGAACAGACGAATCGCGAAACTCACGCCTGACCTCTTCAAACCGCAGACGAAAAGCGGCATCATCCAGATAGCAATTTTTTTGCAAATGATGTAAGACCGCCATAATCTGTTCATCAGTTGGTCTTTGGCCATTCGCTTCCAGAGCGAAATTGCTTCTCACCTCTTCCATACCGGATTTACCGTTAAAAAGAGAGGCGATCAAAAACTCGGCAGGTGTTAACATAATCGGTCGTGCAGCGACTTCCAGCGGGTCGCGTAAGTAATAATAGGGATTACCTTCGTGTTCAATAGGATATACTTCTATCTGACGTAGTCGGGGGAAGACTGCCGGGGTATAAGACATTCGCGCTCCGTTTCAAGGCCTTATCATTTTTTCTGAAACACAATAAGCGATTTGGAAGAAAATTGCAACTATGGAAACGGTAATTTTTACAGGTAGCTAGCCAAGTTCGACTATGGGTTGGTAAGGACCGGCAGGAGTATTTGTTGGAAACCAGTTTCGCTGTACCGGAACGACAATAAAGAGTCCGTATTCATCACCGATGGCAGCGAAGTCTTTCTCGTTACCGTCATAAAGTGGAAGACGCATAGCCTGACGCACTTCACGACAAAACAGGCCAACATCTTCAACCGGTATACCGACCTCACTGACATTCTGAATATCTCCCGGAGAAAAGGCACCGGTCGCACCAGCAGGGATTTTTTGACGAGCAATGAACTCAACAATATTTCCCGCCGGGTCCTGGAAGTAGATAGCTTTTGCATTCCAGGATTCAAAATGAAAAACATCTTCACCATTTTCTTGCAAAAGGGGGACTTTGGATTGAAGCCATTCCTTACAGCTGTCAAACTGATCAGAAGAAACGTTAAAGGCAAAGTGATAGAACGGCTCAATATCCTCACGGACACGAGTGAAAGTAAGGGTGGTTTTTCCCGCTGCTAGCGAAAAGTTGTGTTTTCGCTTTGCAGTGACTTTAAAACCGAGTGTTTTTTCGTAGAACTCCCTTTGCTCATCGAGCAGGTGAGTTTCCAGCTTAATTTCACGGAAGCGCATGCATCACCGATACTTTTGGAGAAATTAGTGAGACACAAGAATAGCGTACTTGGGAGATATAAACAAGAGCCACACTGTTTTTTATAGCATGTCGATTTGAAAAAAGCGCATAGCGGTAAACTTTTCGGAAAGCGGCTTCAGCTCATCAGGGATAGCATAAATTTCAAATGGATAGCCTTTTTTGCGTACGCTTTTCAGGAGATCATCTTCATCTGATTCTCCTTTCCAAAGCAGCCAGCTGGAATCGCTCTGTTTTAAAAGCGGCTTTCCCCACTTTATCAGCTTTTCAACGGAGGCCACTGCCCGCGCTGTAACCATATCGAATGAGCCCAATAGCGACGCGTCTGCTTCTTCAGCTCGCGTCCGGATAGCTGATGCATTTTTCAGTTCCAGCACATCGATTGCATGCTGTAAGAAGCTGCACTTTTTTAATATGGATTCCAGCATTACAACTTCGAATTCCGGCTTTAAAATCGCCAGGGGAATTGCGGGTAATCCTCCGCCGCTACCAATATCCACAATTCGTTGCTTTTCCGCTAAGGGAACTGCCGCTACAACGACGATGGAGGGCAGGATATGATTTTCCAGAAAGAATTCTACATCCTTCCGCGACACTAAATTTATTTTTTGATTCCACTCTACTACCAGCTCAGTATACCGCTGCAAAGCATCTATTTGCCCGGTAGTTATTTGCGGAATAATTTTTTCCAGTACCTTCATAGCTTTCCATTGTAAGTAGAACTTCAAAATACAACCTTACAGCCGGAAAGCAGACTAAAAATTAATTTTGCACCTCTGCCAGGCGTTCTGATTGTAGCGCTGTAGCCTGACCGCCCGCGCGGTTCGGCAATCGCAGCGTAAACGTGGTGCCGCTCCCAGGACCCGTTGTAAACCAAAGAGTTCCATCGTGCTCATCAACAATTTTTCGGACAATACAGAGACCGATTCCAACACCCTTTTCTTTTCCTGCTGTTACAAAGGGTTCAAATATTTTATGTCGGATAGACTCGGGAATTCCCGGTCCATTATCCGAAACATGGATATTTAACCATTCAGGAGAGCTGTCTACCCGCAGATAAATTTCAGGTCTCAAAATAGATGAATTGGCCAACGCCTCACTCGCATTATTAATCAGGTTACCGGCAGCACGAAGAATTTTACGCTCATCAATACGAACAGCGGCTTCACGTCCATCAAAGAGTGCCCTGTAATTGACTGGACTGTTCTTCATTTGGCGCTCCAGCATGGTTTTCAATTTCCCGAACAGACCTTCAGAGTGCAGCACACTAAACCGGGTAGAAATACGGCCACGCGCCAGCTCCATAATGTCCTGCACCATACTGCCAAAGCGCTGAAGCTCTTGTTGAACAATCGCAGCTATTTCTTCACGCTCATCCGACGATAAGTCCAGCGTTGCAAGTGAATCCACACCTGCATGAACAATATTCAGCGGTTGTCGCATGTCGTGCAACAAATGGGTAGCCATTTCGCCGACGCTTGACAGATGCTCAAGATTTTGAATACGCTTTTGTAGATCGGCATTTTTTTTCAGGACAGCCGATAAGTCCATACCTGCATTCATATCCGAATGCTCATTTAATCGTTTCATTCCCAACTCTCTTTTTAATGGATGGAATTCCGGGCGGAATTTTTTCGGGGGACATGCTTTTGAAATCAGATCGATAGTAAAGCAGTATATATCCTACTCAATATTACCTTAGCTTGTTCCGGCTGGATTTTAGAATTCACAACTTATTTATCCTATCCTAAAAGCGTAAGCCGTCGTACGGCAATTTTCTAAAAAAAAGTAGTTTTTAAATAACCCAAACCAAACGATCCACGCTTGCATGATTGTCAAGGCAGGCCTATATTGATTCGAGGTAGATTTTAAGAGGCGACAGTTCATATTTTGCAACATTTATTATTGATGAAAGCGATCTATAAGCTTCGCATTCTGCTGATCAACCTGTCCATTATAACCTCGATAAACCCGCAACCTTTTGTTGATCATTGTAAAAGATCCGTCGATACTATACCTAACGATGTCTGACAGCGTTGTATAATGCGTTACAGACAGCAATCATCCATGATATCAGGAGAGTTTGTATGCTAATTCGTTCCCTTGTTGGATACCTCCTGCTGGCGACTTTAATGGCACTGCCACTTTTTGCAGAAAAGCCTCAGGAAAACCGTCAGCTTGAGATTCTCGAAAATGAAGTTGAGGCGACATATCGCTTTGCAGACATGCGTGTAAGCAAAGAAAGCGGTACGCCCATTGCCATTTACCGTTTAAAATACCAGGTAAAGGCAGACACACCGGAAAATATGGCTCGGCAATACCTGCTCGAAAATGCCGCAATGCTCCGTATTAATGATCTGGCAGATCTGGAGCATTTTGATACATTTGAAACCCCCGGTGGATTCCGCGTTCGCTTTCAGCAAAAGCTCGATGGCTATAAAGTTTTTAAGTCTACGATTGTTGTAAGCCTGAATCGCAATAATGAAGTCATCTTCTATACTAGTACTTATAAGCCCCTGGCAAAGCTGGCCAACAAGATCCCCAGCGTAAGCGCAAAGGCAGCTCAGACGCAGGCAAAACAGTATTTGAAAATTCGGGGCAAAATAAACAAGGATACACAAGAGACCCTCGTTTATTACAACAATGGCGTTACCCGCCTGGCACATAAGATCAACCTCATTCCGGCAGAGTCTATGTTTGGCGACTGGGTAGTAATGGTTGATGCTCATACCGGCGAACTGTTTCGTGTAGAAGACAAGGCCATTTATCATGGTCCGCACGATCATGGCGCTGATGAGTATGCTGATGGAAATGATGAGCATAGTCATGCTGGTCATGACCATGCTGATGGAAATGTTCAACATAAGCACGGCAGTCAGCGAGTTGACGGAACCGGTCAGGTATTTGATCCGGATCCACTAACACGTGCACGCGCAACCTATGGTGGTCAGTTTTCAGATAATGGTGATGCCGACAACGACGCTCTGAATAATCAGCGTATCGCGGTAACACTGCGCGACATTACCCTAAGCGGCGGAACCTACAGCCTGGATGGACCTTACGCTTCTATCGTTGATACGGAAAGTCCGTTCGAAGGCACATTTGATCAGGCCAGCAGCGACTGGAGCTTTACCCGTAGCGAGCAGGGTTTTGAAGCTGCAAACGTCTACTACCACATCGATAAGTCGATGCGTTACATTAACGAAGACCTTGGTTTTAGCCTTACACCGTATCAGTATTCCGGCGGTGTTCGTTCAGACCCACACGGCCTGGGTGGCGCAGACAACTCTCACTATATCCCGGGTAACGGTACCGTTGCATGGGGTGAGGGTGGCGTAGATGACTCTGAAGATCCCGATGTAATCTGGCACGAGCTTGGACACGGTATCCACGACTGGATTACCAGTGGCGGACTTTCACAGAATGAAGGCCTTTCCGAAGGTATTGCAGATTATTGGGCAGGTTCCAACATGCGCAGCACCGGTTTCTGGACGGCTTCAGATCCGCAGTATTTCTGGACGTTCCAGTGGGATGGCCATAATGAGTTCTGGAATGGTCGCGTTACCAACACCAATCGTACCCACCCGAGCGGACTCGGCGGCGGTGTACATGCAGATGGTGAAATTATCGCAACAGCAATGATGGCAATCTGGGATGATATCGGTCGTGAAGCCACCGATAAGAACTTCCTCGAAGGTTTGTCCATGACAAACTCAGGAACCGATCAGACCGACCTCGCACAAGCGATGATTGCGGCTGACATTACGTTATACGGCGGTGCTAACCTGACTGCAATGGAGCAGCGCTTCACTGAGCGTGGCTATCAGATAACCATTCCGACCCCGCAAATTCAGCATGCTCCGCTTACCGACACTGAAGATGTAAACGGTCCTTATGCTGTTGACGCAACGATTGCTGCCGGCGGTGCCATTACTGAAGCCAAGCTCTTCTGGGGAACCGGTGGTGCTTTCCCGAACGAAATTAACATGACCAATACCGGTGGAAACAACTACTCAGCATCCATTTCCGGAACCGGCTCAGCAGCAACATATAACTACTATATTTTCGTTTCCGATGCTAACGGCCTGTCTTCAACACTTCCGGCCGGCGCACCCGGTAACTTTTATTCCTTCTCTACCGGCGCAGACAATCAGGCTCCGGTTGTAAATCACAACCCACTTGGCGACCAGGCTTTGGCAGGTTGGCCGGCAGTCGTTTCAGCCGAGATCACCGACAACCTCAGCGTAGAATCTGCTCTGGTTACCTACAGCGTGAACGGTGGCAGCACAAGTCAATTCAGCCTATCAAATACCAGCGGCGACATCTGGTCTGCAGCATTCCCAATCGATCCTTCCACGCTGAGCGAAGGCGATATGATCGCTTATAATATCCTTGCTACCGACGGAAGCAGCAGCGGGAATCAGACCTCCGATCCACCAAGTGGTAATCACACCTTTGAGATCGTAGCCTCTCGCGGACTCATCTTGGTTATTGACGACGACCCGAGTTCTCAGCCTTTACGCGTTACGTCTGAAAAAGGTACCTATGAGCGTAACCTGAACAAGTCTCCTTTCGGACTGGCAGCTGATCGTATCAGCAACCAGCTAAACGGACTTGGCTTTACCTCTGTGGTTGAAACCGTTGCTAATACTGATCCGAATACCTGGGATAGCTATAATCTGATTATCTCCTCCAGCGGTATAAACGTGAATCCGGTTGCAGATGCAAGCTACCGTGCAGCTCTGGAGAACTGGGTAAACAGCGATCCGTCCAACAAGCTGCTGGTAGAAGGTGGCGAAGTCGGTTATGACGCAGTAGACTCACCGGGCTTCCCAACCTTTGCAAGCGATGTTATTCACTCCGACGACTGGCTGGCAGATAATGCCGGACCTTTTAACCTGATCTCTTCTCAGAGCAGTCACCCGATGGTCACGACGCCTAATCAGCTGCCGAACTCATTCCCGATCAACTATAGTGATTGGCCAAGTGAAGACGCCATGAGCCAGATCGGCGGAGCTTACATTCTCTATGAGCCGGGCAACAATCCGGGCAACGCCGGTATTGCGATTTATGATGACAATACCAACCAGACATCTGCCCAGATCGTCTATATTGCAGCGAACTATGCAGAATTCTCCGATACCTCCGATGCGAGAATGCTTCTGGAAAATGCCGTTCAGTATCTGTTGACTTCGGAAATCCCGACCGGCATTGGCGATGACAATACCACTGCTGCTCCGCAGGCATTTGCGCTGCATGCAAACTATCCGAACCCATTCAACCCGACCACGACCATCAGCTATGATGTGCGTGAAGCATCTGACGTTCGGGTTTCAATTTTCAATATGCTGGGACAGGAAGTTCGCACACTGGTTAATGCCAAGAAGGCAGCAGGAAGTCATGAAGTAGTTTGGGACGCCACCAATAACCTTGGTGAGGCTGTTTCAAGCGGTATCTATTTGTATCAGCTTCAGGCGGGCGACTTTGTGCAAAGTCGTAAGATGATACTGCTGAAGTAAGGTATTAAGAAAAATTTAAACTGGAGCAGTCTTGCTTCTTAAACTGGAGCAGTCTTGCTTCTTAAACTGGAGCAGTCTTGCTTCTTAAACTGGAGCAGTCTTGAAGACTGCTCCAGTTTCTTTAAGCTTTGCTATCCTACCTGAATTAAAAAGTAGTTTTTCCGGCCTTTTCTGAGCACCAGATATTTATTCTCGATAAAGTCTTCCAATACAACCCGGCGTTCAAAGCCATCCACTTTATTATTGTTTAACGACACGCCTCCCTGCTGCAATAACCGACGGGCAGCTCCCTTGGAGTCTACAGCACCGCTATTCACCATCAGATCGGGTATTGGCATTCCTTCACCTTCAAATTCGCTACGCGCAATACTGGTAGACGGGACATCCTGAAAGATATCAGCAACATCGGCAGCTTTCAGCCCCTCAATTGCGCCACCAAAGAGCACCTTACTGGCATTCTGAGCCTTTTCAACTCCTTCATCACCGTGGACAATGCGCGTTAGTTCTGTTGCCAAACGCTGCTGAGCTTGACGGCGCCCCGGGTTTTCCTTTAACTCTACTTCGAGCTCGGAAATCTCTTCCTGAGACAGCCACGTAAAATACTTCAAATAGGGAATCGTATCGGCATCATCTGTATTCACAAAGAACTGATAGAAACGGTACGGTGATGTGCGATTAGCATCCAGCCAGATCGTTCCCGCCTCAGTTTTACCAAACTTTGTGCCGCTGGCAGTTGTTACCAGCGGAGAAACGATACCGTAAGCTTTTTGCTGCCGTAAACGGCGAATCAGGTTTGAACCGGATACAATATTTCCCCATTGATCGCTCCCCCCCATCTGTAGGTTACACTGATAACGATCATGCAGAACCAGAAAATCGTAGGCCTGAAGAAGTGAGTAGCTGAATTCGGTAAACGAAATACCGTCTTCAGATTCAATGCGGCGCTTCACGGATTCCTTGGCAAGCATGTTATTAACGGTAAAGTATTTCCCGACATCGCGCAGGAAATCGACAAAGCTGATTTCTCCCAGCCATTCCAGGTTGTTTACCATTTGAGCCGGGTTTTCTCCACCTTCAAATTCGAGAAAGCGTGACAGCTGGTTTTTTATGCCTTCGGCATTCAGTTGAACCTGCTCTTTGGTTAACAGCTTACGTTCTTCGCTTTTTCCGGACGGATCACCAATTAAACCGGTTCCACCACCCACCAGGGCTATTGCTTTATGGCCTGCTCGCTGAAGCCGGGCAAGAGACATAATTTGCAACAGGGATCCGACATGCAAACTATCCGCTGTGGGGTCAAATCCAATATAGCCCGTTACCTTGCCTTCTGTTACTGCTTCACGTGCTCCTTCGGTTGAATCGTGAATACAACCACGCCATGTTTGTTCATCAAAAAAGTTCATATGCTGATCCGAATGTATGGGATTGTATAACTATGATTACTTGATTCGATACTGCTTTTCCAAACGCTTCATCTCTCGTTGGCGATCACGCTTGGCAATATCCTGTCGCTTGTCATGCTGCTTTTTACCGGTAGCGAGTCCAATAGCGACCTTAACCCGTCCGTTCTTAAAATACAACTTGGTTGGAATCAGAGTCACCCCTTTTTCCAGCACCTTGCGTTCGAGCTTATTAATTTCCGCTCGATTTAGCAGGAGCTTTCGGCTACCTTCCGGGTCGTGTGTTACGTATCCCTCGTTAGCATAGAGGCTGATGTGCATTCCAATAAGCCAGGCCTCATTTTTCATAATCCTGGCATAGGCATCCTGCAGGTTTACCTTACCGGCCCTGAGTGACTTTACCTCTGTTCCCTTAAGCACGATACCGGCCTCAATTGTCTCGCTTATATGGTAGTCGAAACGGGCCTTCTTGTTCGTTGTAATAACTTTTATATTTTCACTCATAACGTACTTTCTGTAAGCGCTGAAAATAGATACAAACACCTGACGATTCAAGCAAAATGTAAATCGCATTTTTAAATTCTGAGATTCTCAACAACAGTACGAACTGAAAAACGAATTATAATGTTGCTGAAGCTAAGTATTGGAGCCCCTAATGAATTTTAAGTTTAATGTTGTTGTCGAAAAAGGTACTGTTGGCTTCTATGCACAATGTTTGGAGCTCGACGGCGTTAACTGCTACGGAAACACCCTGGAAGAAGTAATGAAGAATATTCACCAGGCAGCCAAGGTATATCTCATTATGCAGAATGCTGAAGGACACCAGAAGGTAAAAGAACGTAAGATTCTTACCACCACCATAGAGGTCAAGATCTAGTAATCTTCCTAAATGCAGAAAGCTCCTTTCCGAAGAAAGGAGCTTTCTTTCTCTAATGCCTGATACAGGTAAGTCATCAACAATTTGAAGTTATACCCTTAAGTGCATCGCTTCCCGCTTAATTCACTATAAGACATTAAAGGTTCTGCTTTTACTTTTTCAGTTTGAAAAAGAACGGCTCTACCAGTTTAAAACTAACAGGCTGTCCTTTGTATGTTGCCGGCTTATAACGGAATTTCTGTATGGCTTCGGTAGCTGCTTCCGAGAACAAATCGCCATCGCTACGAACGATACGGTAGTTCTCTACCTTACCGGTTTTTCCGACGATTACTTCCATAAAGACTTTCCCTTCCTGACCGGTTTTTTGGTAGATCGCGGGATAGGTTGCCTTCACACGCTTGGCATACTGTCTTTTTCCACCGTCCAGAAGCGCTTCTATCAGCGGTTCCTGTGGAACGTTCACTTTTTTGGGGGCTGGTTTCTCAACAATGCGGTCACGGTATACAATCAAAGTCTCCGGTTTAGCCACAGTATTACTCGCTACATCATTTGCGGTTGTATTTGAGGAAGCTGCCAGATTCCCCCCGCCTATGGGTTGGGTATTCTGCTGATTTGATGCAGTATTTATGGCAGGTGGCGTTGAGGCCGGAGTGGTATTCGGTTGATTATTATTTGCCGGTCTGTTTTGTGTCGCATTGACCAACTGGTTATTGCTGGTGCGAACCTGCGGCTGAACAGAGTTAGCCACATCAACCTCTTCTTTTCGAACAGATGCAGAAGCAGATTTCCGATCAACCGGTTCGAGGGGTGTTTCGGTAACATTCGTTTCCGGCGCGGTGTTTTGCGCCAGTACTACCGGTGCAGGCTCTTCCTGCGGTGGAGGTGATCGCCTTATAACAGCATTTCCGCTAACCGGTAAATAGATGACCTTCCCTTTATTGGTATTATCAGCCTGATCAAATACGGAAGTCTCGATTTCACCGGAACTTGTAGTATTCCAGGAGTTATTTTGAGCGTATATATCGTTCGAAGAATGATTGTAGATATTTGTCTCAAAATTATTGAATATCAGATTTTCTCCAATAGACTGGCCGGTTGTTCCTTCAACACTCCCGAGGTCAGGATGGGATTGATCGAAGACGATTACGCCGTTGGTATTTTGGGTAATCACGGACTTTTCGACAATTGGGCTGGATGCAAGTTCACAAACCAGACCACCGAATTCATTTCCGGAAATCATCGTATTGCGGATTATCGGGCTGGAGCGTATCTCGGCGCTTATACCGGCATACTGATTGAAACGGATTTCCGAGTTTGCAATCATTGGAGCACTGCCATAACAGGTAATACCTTTGTAGGCATACTCTATCAAACAGTTTTGCATAATGGATTTATTGTTACGGTTTTTAAAAACAATGCCGTACCAATCGTTCATTTGGGGATTGTTTGTATCTCTGGAAGTGAATACGATTCGTCCGTTACCTTCAACACCTTTGGCGATAAGCGTGCCGAAGATAATAATCTCAATTCGTTCAGGTGCTTTACCTGAGCGGGTCACATCCGATTGAGGTTCCATACGGATTCGCGCAAGCGGCTTGATCGTCAGCGTAACATTTTTCGGAACTATCACGTCACCAGCAACAACTATTACGCCTTCCCAGACGGTGTCTTCTGTTAGCTTGCCGCTGACCTTTTTTTGTCCAAAGCTCAGTGCCACCAAACAGATAACCATCAAAATAATGATATGGGGTCTCATCATTCTTTCCAATCGTTAATGGTAAAAGAATTGCAGTCTTAATACTTGTCTGTTTTAAATGATCGAATGCGGCACGCGATATGCCGCAGGCGCTATTCCAATGACGTTAGGAAGCAGGCAGGTAATCAGCCTACCTAAGCGGATGGTACTTATAAAGGCAGGCCGTACTAATGTTAGAGATCACGGATTAAAGCGGGGGGATTTTTATCGGAGATATACGACAAGTTGTAGGCGTCTGTTGGTAAAAAAGTTCAGAGTTCAAAGTTCCCTGTCATCCTGAGCACCTCGACTTCGCTCGGCACAGGCTGCGTCGAAGGAGCAAAGTTCAGTGTTCAGAGTTCAGAGTTCAGAGTTCAAAGTTCCCTGTCATCCTGAGCACCTCGACTTCGCTCGGCACAGGCTGCGTCGAAGGAACAAAGTTCAGTGTTCTCAGCCCACGACTTTAGTCGTGAGTAAAGATAGGGCAATCGGGCAATTTATTTTATGCAACAATCTCTGACAATCGAATTGTTCGAAAAGTAGGATTTTCAGCATCCGGTTCAAAGTCGATGCGATAATGTTTTGGCGGCAATAGATCCCCCAGTTTCTCCGGCCACTCGATTAGACAGATACCATCACCGTAAAAATAGTCATCCAATCCAAGGTTCAACAATTCAGCCGGATGTTCAATCCGGTAGAAGTCGAAATGATAGACGGTTAAGCCGTCTGCATTTTCATAAACATTAACGATTGTAAAGGTCGGGCTGGATGCTTCATTGGTTTCAAAAGTACGGCAGACGGCCTTACTAAAAAAGGTCTTTCCGCTACCCAGATCTCCTTTTAAGGCAACCACATCTCCGGGAGCCAGGTGCTCCCGGACAAATACTTCTGCAATTGCAGCAGTCTCTTCCGGCGAATTAACGCGTTTTTCCCAAATAAGCCTATCAGTTGCGGACATCTTTACGACTTTGGCTCCAGCTTAACGATGGGTAATACCATTTCTTCCAGTGAAATGCCGCCATGCTGAAAGCTATCGCGATAGTAAGACAGGTATTTATGATAGTTCGTTGGGTATACGAAGTAATAATCTTCCTTTGCAACGATGTAGTTAATATTGAAATTCCGCTTGGGTAATTTACCGTCGAGTGGATTCTTTACAAAAAACGCGTGCTTATTATCCACTTTCAAATTCCGGCCATACTTATATCGGAGGTTCGTGGACGTTTCGCGATCACCGAGAACCTTTGTGCCGCGCATACAGCGAATGCTGCCGTGATCGCTGGTAACAAATATCGTCACGTCCTTTTTCGCAAGCTTCTGAAAGATTTTGTAGATGGATGAGTGTTCAAACCAGCTGCGAGTCAGTGAACGATAGGACGATTCGTTCGGTGCAATTTCTTTCAGTATTGGCAAATCCGAACGGCTATGGGCTAAGATATCCACAAAATTTACCACGATACTGGATAGCGGCGAGTCGATAAAAGCGTCCAGATTTTTCTCGAGGTTTGCACCCTCGCGCACGTTCACCAGCTTGGAATATTTCGGTTCACGCTCAAGTTTATGCCCGAGCAGACGCATCTGGTCGAATAGCAGCTCTTTTTCGTAGCGATTCCGGCTATGATCATCATCTTCTCCCTTGGCCCACATCTCCGGATAGCGTCGCTCCAGCTCACTGGGAAACAGGCCGCTGAAAATAGCATTTCTGGCAAATGGCGTTGCCGTGGGAAGGATCGAGAAATAATAGTCTTTCTGAATTTTGTAATATTCGTAGAAATACTTCTCCAGAGTCAGCCACTGATCGAGGCGCATACAGTCTATAACAATAAAAACGACTTTTTTACCGGCCTTTAACTCCGGGCTTACATATTTCTTAACGATGTCGGTGGAAAGTGTTGGACGCTCATCCGGCTCGCTACTCAGCCAATCGAGATAGTTGCGCTCGATATATTTTCCAAACTCAACGTTACACTCGCGACGCTGATTATATATTATTTCGCGCAGATCATTGTCCGGTACTGAATCCAGCTCTACGTCCCAGGTACAAAGCTTCAAAAAGATATCAATCCAGTCATCCGGCTCAAGCCGTCCCATGAGCTGTGTGGTAATCTTATTGAGTTCCTGCGGATAATCCCTGGTAAGTTTCTGCTGAGAGATATTGCGGGATTCCAGAATTTTCTTTGCTGCGATTAGTATCTGGCTGGGATTAACCGGTTTAGTAAGATAGTCGTCTATGTGGGCCCCGATGGCGTTTTCCATCAGGCTTTCTTCTTCATTTTTGGTAATCATGATAACCGGGAGTCCGGGGTTGAGGGTTTTGATCTCACCTAATGCGGTGAGTCCGTCCTTAACCGGCATCATTTCATCCAGCAAAACCAAATCAAAGTCCTGCTGTTTTATCAGTTCGAGTCCATCATCTGCATTACTAACTGTCTCCACGTCGTAGCCTTTTTCAGTAAGAAAAAGAATATGCGGCTGGAGGAAATCGATCTCATCATCTACCCAAAGTATTTTCGCCTTATTCATTGCGCGTCCTTCTGCTGTCGTATCATCGTTTTCCTTGATTTGCCCCTGCCGGGCACGTGGTATCAGTTTACTGGATGGCCTCTCCTTGTTTTGAATAAACTAAAGCATTGTCGATGTAAATGAAACTGAAAAATTGGAAGGATGTTTCAATAAAATTCGGCAAATCTTTAAGACCAGACTGGAGCATTGTTAGAATGGAGCAGTCTTGGGATTTAAAAACATCCTCGCTTTATATTATAGAAAAGACGCAGTTTTTTGAATTTTATTTTCCAAGGCCAGATTGGAGCATTGTTAGAATGGAGCAGTCTTGGGATATCTCTACTACTACAGTACTTAGAAAAAAAGAGCAAAATTTTGAATTTTATTTTCTGATGCCAGATTGGAGCAGCCCCGGGTTTAATCCGGTATATAATCATCATCGACCCTTTTGAGCCAGGTGGGTATTTTAAACCACAGCATATTCAGAAAATGATCATTTACGGAATACTTTTTCTTTAGATCTTTTTCCAGTTCTATTTCCTGCTGCTTTTCAGCATCAGAGATGCTGAGTTTTCTATGGGGCATGTGCAATACAGCTGGGGATTCTTTTTTCAGGCGGTGGCTTAAATCGGTACGTGTTTTACAGGCAGGGCAGTCGATCAGGCCGTCACAACGTTCTACTTCATCCAGGTCCAATCTAGTCCCGCAAGATAGACAATCCATCTCCGCGGGTAGAATGATGTTTAGCCAGCGTTCTTTACATTCAGGCTGATCACAGTAATAATTTTCGCCGCCTTTATGCAGGCATTTATTGCAGAAGTGCAGACCACAGGATGCACAGACAGAAAGCGCTTCACGATCCAGATGATAGGTACATCGCATCGCCATGTTACTTCATCAATACCATCTTGCGCGTTTGCACAAAATCTCTGGTTTCCAGACGATAGATATATACCCCCGTCCCGACGGGGTCGCCATAGTCATTGCGTCCATCCCAACGAACAGTATGAAAACCCGGTTGCTGATCGCCATCGAACAAGACACGAACTCGCTGGCCAAGGATATTAAAGACGGCCAAACGAATAACCGCCGGTTCCGGAACCTGATAATCAATTTGCGTTGATGGGTTAAATGGATTCGGATAGTTTTCACCAAGCGCGAATTCTGTTGGCAAATTACTACCTTCAATACCCACCGGAACCTCACCGATTCCGCTCAGCGCAATACGCAAGGTATCCATCAGCGGATCATTACTGGCAATCAGCATTTCTCCGTTATATTCAACAACATCTGTTGGTGAGAAAGTGATAGGCAAATCCCGACTGTTTCCGGGTGCAATACTAAACTCCGTACTATCGACACTGAAGGCGGATGACAGCATAAGCACATCAGATACAATCAGCAACTCACTTCCGTTGTTCTGAATGGTGAGCAGCTGTGTTTCAGACTCACCGATTCTCACAGAGTCGAAAGCAACACTATCAGTTGAAGTAGCGATAACTGCACCACCACTTACGGGCATGATAAACGGCAATCTCAATTCCGAATTCAACGGATCGTTACTGTTTACGAGAATATCAGCACGATAGGTCGTCGGTGATAGGCCCGTGGCATTTCCGATCGCAGTAACCTCCAGCGAGTCACCCGCAGCTAAATTACCATTTGCAGGTTCAATTGTCAGCCAGTCTGCTCCAAGACCGATACTCACCAAAAGCTGGTCGTGGGCATAGTTTTGATTAAAGGCTATTTCAAGACCTATGCTGCCGTTGCCGTTTTCAATACCGTATGTGGAAGAGCCCTGATCATCAATATTTTCGTAAACGAAGTGAATCGTCGAGGAATTCTCAAATAGCACCACCTGGAACGTTAGGTCCTGAGGTCCGGCAGGATAATGTCCCCAACCATCCCACTGGATAATAAAACGACTTCCAACCTGACCGGCATAGATAGTACCACCACCGGAGCCATCCAGATCGTCCCAAAAAGGAGCAACCATCAGGTTTGGAGCGTTTGCATTTGGAATTCCCTGATTATCAAAAGTATTATCAAAATAATTCATGTTAAAAATCAGCACACCATTTGTATTCACCTGAACTTCACTAAATGAGTTGCCGTAAAACTGCACCGGGAAAGGCAGCGTTACTGTCGCCATTCCCTCATCAAGTTCGGAGAATGTGCCGGTTGGCGTTAACGATAAGGCCGTACCGGTTGCTGAAATATCTGTAAAACTGTAAAGCGGTCCATCCGGTTCATCACTATCGATCCAGGTGTAGCCGAAGGGGTCCGGACCGCCACGACCTGCAGACATCACACCAAAGGTCGGTTGCTGACCACCTTTAACCGTTTTCCGGGTTGGCTTTTGCTTCTGCTCATACAGAAGTTTGCGTTTGGCATTCCCATTCTGTTCAGTAGACAGATCAAATAGCAGATCTCCTCCACCATCATTGTAAAGCATAAATGACAAGGTGTCGGCTTCTCCATTCAACAGCACCCTTGTTAACAGAGAGTCTTCATCAATTCTTGCTTCAGGAGCAGCCTGCACGCTTAGCTGAACTTCAACCGTGTCGACCGGATTGGCCGGATCATCACTATTCACTATCAGGTTTGCCAGGTAATTACCAATCGTTAGTCCGGTGGCATCGATAGTCAAGTCTATTGTTTCAGTGGTGTTTGAAGACAGCACTCCACTTTCCGGTGAGGCTGCAAGCCAGCTTATAGCAGAAGCGCCTGACACCGAATAGTTCAGACTACTTGGCAATGCATTATCATTGCTGATATTAAAAGAGGTACTGCTACTTCCACCTACAAGTAGCGCCTCGCTAAGCTGCTTTGGCGATACCGTCATAACAGGATTGTTGTTGGATGGGCCAAGGAATACGTTATCGACATACCAGTCATCAAACTCTCCGGACGGTGAGCTCGCAGTGCGGAACCGCATGCGGAAGCCACTATGAAAAAAGGAACCGCTACCACTTGGTGCACTGTCCAAAGCAATCGTTTTTTGGGCAAATGGAATAACGCCGCTTCCCGCCTGCTGATAAACCTCAACCCAATCTCCCTGGTCATTCAGGCATTCTGCATAGAACAGGTCACCTGATTCAGGGGCATTCTGAGACCCCTGTGGCTGAAGCCAGAATACCAGAAGATATCCTTGCCCGGCGGCTCCGGATAAATCCACCGGTAAAAGAGTAACCTCGTCACCGCCGTTCGTACCGTTCAGGCGTAAACTGAAAGGTCCTGTTGGTGGATTTTGAGCAGTATTATCAACAACTGCCCCCTGGTTGCTCCAGTAGTTTCCATTGACTGAATCAACTGGAAAAAGATCCTGAAAAGGAATAGACAATGGTGAAAAAGCGGTATTTCCAAAGACACTTTCATTAATCGGAGAGTCATTATCAATAGCCGTAAGATTGTACCGCTTGGTTCCTACCGGCTCGGGTATTAATACAGAATCCGCAGAAGCGGTATCCGCCGAGCTGCGGGTAATTGTTTGGACAAGGCTACCGTTTTCATATAAACGAACCCCGGCAAAGTCACCTAACGGGGTATCATCATCATTGGTCGCAGGGTTTATCCAGCGAAGCTTCAGGTTGTTTCCATCCTGAACCACTGACAGGCTTTGCGGTGTTGAGGGGGTTAGTGAACCACCGGCAACACGACTTACGGAAATCACTTCACTAATACTATCGGTTGCCAACACTTTCGTATACAAATTATAGCTATAACTCTGGCTTTCAATCAGACCATTGTCCAAATAAATTTCTGTTCCGCCGTTTACTGTAGCCAGGGGAGCTCCGTCACGCTCAATTTCAATCGTAAATTGTCCGGGGAGCAGGGTATCACCGCCAAAGAAATTTGTAGGGTCTTCCCAGCTTAGCACGATGGCATTCGGAGTAGTAAAATCGCTGTAGGCTACTACTTCTGAAGGTGGATTCGGATCATCGAGGTCTGCGACAATCACGCCGGGCCCAAGGGCAAGCACCATGTTCGGATATACGTTTTCCTGCGCTAAGGGGAATATCCGCGATGGTGGCGGCCAAAAATTATCGCTAAAGCTACCAACTTCAGGTGTGAAGGCAAATGACTTCTCGCGACCGTTTTGCTCACCATAAAACCAGTCGTTCGCCTCACCATTAACCAAATAGTTTACTGTTTGATTGGCAGTTCCATAGGTGTAGTTATTGAACTGCGTCATATCAACAGCCAAATCGACAAACAAGTTTGAATCCGGCGTCAGGAAGTCTCCGATATATCCCCATGGATATATCAGAAGATTACTATAGCTATGATAATTAAACACCAGCTTAAAATCGTGTTGAAGCGTGAAGTCACGTATCACCTGGCTTTCCGGTTCGGAGAAAGGACCGGTACCGCGATAGGTATTGCTTGTAGGATCAGGGCTGGAGCCGGTATTGTCATAGCCCCACTCATATCCGTAATTACGATTCAGATCGACTCCAAAACTGCCGCCGCTATTGGGACGGCGGTTCTTTCGCCAGAGTCCACCACCATTGGGATTAGTCTGCTCATTGTAAACGTAACCGTCTGGGTTTACGACCGGAACGAAATAAAGCTCACGATTATTCACAACAAAAGTCACGTCCGGATCAGTACCATAATTTTCCAGCAGATAATACATAAAGTATAGCACTGTGGCCATACTCTGCGGTTCACGCGAGTGATGCAGGGAGGTATAGAGAATTTCCGGCTCTCCTTCATTAACTTCCGGATTATCCGAAATTTTCACCATCCAGATCTCTCGCCCTTCAAGGGAAGTACCGATCGACTGCTTCACCGTAATCAAATTGGGATAAAGCTGGCGCATGGAGTCCAGCTCTGCCAGAACTTCAGTAAACGTGTAGTAGCCTCCCATACTACCAAAACCGAACCCCTGCATATTGTAGGTTTGCTGCATCTCTTTTTCGAGCTGCTTCAATTCAACAGGTGACAGCTTCTCCCTTGCTTCATATTCGGCTTCCAGGTCAGGGACAAGAATTTCGTAGTCCCGTCCGAGTTTATCCAATATTGCAATATCCCGAGTGGTTAAACAGGCAATAAAACCACCATCACCCGGATGAATATGATCGAATTCCATACCCGCCTGTAGCAGTGAAGCCACATCTTCCGGGCCATCAATAATCACCCTGACCTGCGAATGCACTTCAGTCGAATGAAATTGGGCAAATAGATTAAATGAGAGTAGAAAAAGTGATAAGAGAAAAAGATAGAGTCGTCGCGTTTTGATCATACATGTCTTCCATGTTACTGATTCGATCGGCTTTTTACACGTTCCTCAAACTTTTTTATGGCCATTTGATACGCTTCTTCCATCAGTGGATGCAAGTCGAGAAACGTTTTGCGCCCGGGAGTTAAAACGCAGATATAGTTCATCCAGGCATATGTCGGATGGGGCATGATCGTGTCCAGAGCACTAAAATCATACGGCATATCCACAGTTTCGCCGGCAACCGGACGATCCGGTTTCCGGCCAAACCGGGAAGAGAAGCTACGCTCGCTAATGGGGAGCGTTACACGATATACGCCGTCACGATCCAGATTGGATGCGCGGTCATTCTCACCATCATTTTCTTTCACGGTCACAAAATAAATCCCGTTGGGTAGCTGATTCGCGGGATTATAGCTAAGAGATGTCTCGCCGAATGCTCTCTGACGGACTACGCCCTTATAATTTGCTATCACGTGTGCAACTACGTCTGTCGCTTTTAAAGGTGGTTTCACGGTCGCTTCTTCCCTGTTTTTTGCACTCTCTTGACTACTGGATTAGAGGTGGAAAACCTGAAACAACTGTAAACAAATGCCGGCACCATTTGCATTTCCTATTTTTACAATAGATAATTTTTCCGACTTTCGCAACGTACAATCAGTGTTTACATATAATTATGAGCAAAAAAATGATTACAACGCCACCAGATGCATGATTATTCAAGAATACTAAAGAAAAAACGCTTTTAAAAGCCTTCTCTGCTCTAAAAACCATTTTTAGGTAATTATTTCTAAAAACACACATTCTGAAAATTTGATGAACGGGTTTAGCCGGAATGAGACCTGGAAGGAGGTAAAACCAGCAGATTTCCCAGCGCAAGCAAAAGCGGGATTGCAGCACTAATTGTTAGAGTCGTATTATAGCTTCCCAATAAGTCCCTGGCATATCCAAAAGGCAAAGGCCCAATTGCCGAACCGACCACAATAATTGTTGCCCCTAAACCAACAATGCTTCCGAGATACAATCGTCCAAAGTAGTTTGCCCATCCCACGCTGTTAACCGTGTTGTGTAATCCGAGAGTCGTACCCAGCAGGGAACCATAAATTAAGATCAATAGCTCATTGGATAGAAACTGGGCAAGTATCAGACAGCACGATAAACAAAGCAGTCCGAATGCCAACAAAAACCGCACCGGTATTCGATCGGCAAGTATACCACTCACCAGATTAACTATCGCCATACTGGCCGCTATCGGCATAAAAGCCAATGCCACCTCCGCTGTTCCGAGGTTGTTATCTTTGAAGATACTGACCATATGAAAAAAGAGTCCCGTCGACAACATGGCTATAGACGCCAACCCAAGGGCCAGCAGCCAAAAAGCAGAGGTGCGAATTGCCTCATAACGAGTCCAGTGTTCTTCGATTAAGATGTCAGCTTCCTCTTCTTCCTTGGAAACGTCTTCACCATCAGGCTGAAGTCCAACCGCTTCAGGCGTATCGCGAATCAATAGCCAGGAAACCGGTAAAAATCCAACCAGCAGAACAGCTCCGAAAATCATGTAGGTTATCTGCCAGCCGTTCTGCTCAATTAGCCAGGCGACCAGGATAGGAACACCTCCGGCCCCTATAGTTGCCATTAAAAAGCCGGAAATGCCGTTTATAGTACCACGCCGCCTTATCCACCAGAGATTAATTATCGTCTTGCTCACCAGGCCCAATGCCCCCTGACCAAGCATACGAAGAAATACAAATCCAACTGCCAGCATCAGCGCGCTACGCACCCATCCCATATAAAAGCAGGCCAACCCCAGTGCGGCACAGGCCATCGCCATTACCAGCCTGGATCCTCTTCTGTCGATTTGCTTTCCGACGTACGGCAACGCAAGGCTTCCCGCTATAGTCGCAACAGAATAGAGCGTACTAACCAGTGAACGACTGATCGTTAAGTCCGCAATAAAATGTTCAATGAAAAGAGAAATGATAAACGTTTGTCCCGGGGAACTCATAATAATGCCGAGAGTGGCAACAGGCATTACCACCCAGCCGTAATAAAAAGGAAGGTTTTTATAGAATAGATAGGGTTCGCTGGTAACCAGTTCTTTACGCAAGCTGATCGTTCCTGATGAAATTGAGCGTAAAGCTATGGCATCCTGCCCCGAACTTCAATCAAAAAGAAAATGAGACGCTAGTCTTCCAAAGATTTATAAAAGCAAACCACACGCTCAACCTCAGTAAATCCGACGGCTTTGTGAAATGCATGGCTATTCGTATTGTCTAACAAGGCGTCTGACCCCATTTCAGTACATCCGTTTTCGCGTGCCCAGTCTTCGGCAAGCTTCAACAACTGTCGTGAATACCCCTTTCCTCGCCACTGCGGCCGAATATAAATTCCCTCAACATATCCCACAGGATATTCTTCGCATCCCGGAACGTAATCGCTACGCAAGGAGGCATTAATAAAGCCAATATACTGTTCCCCTTCCATAGCCAACCAGGCACGAATATTTGGCTTTTCATATTCCGCAATCAGCACGTCGCGCATTTCTTCCGGACTTTCACCCGGCCATAGCTCCAGAGCGAGTTCAATCCAGATATCAAAAAGCTGTTCTGTAACTGGAATCTGCTTCATGATTCCCCTCCAAACTGTTTCAATTTCAATCTTTGACTGTGAAGGCACGATTATTATATTATAGAAAATGATGGAGATGATTTCCGTTGGAAATAAAAAAGCTGTCTGACTGTATTGTATTTAGTGATGAGAAGATGCAAAAAGTTCCGATTTTTGAATCCGAACGCTTCTTTTTTGATCAATATTGTCTGCTTCCCGGGCAATCACAAAGGGTGCATAGCCATGCTTCTGAAGATAAGGTATATGTGGTGATGCAGGGAACGGGCACATTTATTATAGGTGAAGATGTTAGGGAACTGTCTGCCGGTGAGGCCGTTATAGCCCGAGCGACCGTTCCGCATGGTGTGAGCAATACCAGTGAAGAAAAGTTAATTTGCCTGGTAACCATGTCACCGCGACCGGCACCTAAGAAATAAGTAACCAGGGAGTACGATATGTATACATTGCGCACTTTAGTATTTGTTTTGATAGGAATCTTTAGCCTCTTGGTATTCGCCAAAAGCGATAGTGACAATCTCGTTTCGTGGGAGGTTTTAACAAACATCAAGATGATAGAGCAGGATAGTCGCTATATTCCGGAGTTTAGTCAGGAAGTTCTTGATCTGGATGGTAAAACGATTGAGCTAAAGGGATTTATGATGCCGCTGGATAATGCCGAGCTGCAGAAAGAGTTTGTACTCAGCGGTAGTCCGCTTGGATCCTGTTTCTTTTGCATTCCGGGTGGACCGGAAGCTATGGTCGAGGTTATCTCCTCATCCGGTATTAAGTTCAGCTACGATACCATCGTCATCAGTGGAACACTGGAGCTGATTAACGACGATCCGATGGGCATGTTTTATCGTATGAACGACGCGACTCAGGTGGATTAGGTATAAACTCTGACAGTAAGTGTTTGTCAGGCTGAGCTTGTCGAAGCCCTAATGATGGATTGCTAGCACCTCGACAAGCTCGGTGAGACAAGTTTATGTTTAAAACTATCCTACCTCAGATTCTATTTTAACAAGACAAACTTCTTAATGTCCTGAAAGCCCTCCGCCTCCATGCGATAGAGGTAAACACCACTCGGCAGATTATCAGCGCTAAATGTTTTTTTGTAATAACCGGCCTCTAGCCTTTCCTCCAGCACAACACCAACCTTTTGACCAACCGAATTATAGACAACGATCTTTACCGAACCGGATTGCGGAATCCCAAAGGCGATCGTCGTAGATGGATTAAACGGATTCGGATAGTTTTGCTGTAATACAAAATCTGTTGGCAAGGAGCCATTCAAATCCGTCAAACCGAGTACGTTGGCAACCTGCACCTCAAAGGTATCAGTTACACTCGCAGAGAAGGGATCTGTTGCCGTAACATTGATAGAATAAATGCCCTCATCATCTGCGCCGGGAGCAATCTCGATATAGCGGTTGCCGTTACTGCTATCAAAAAGCTGGACAAATGCCGGCTGATTTGACAATGCAACATCCAGCGGATCACTATCCGGATCACTGGCAATGACTTCCACAATGCGACGTGCTCCTTCGTCAATATTCTGATCAGGAATCGCTACGATTGATGGAGCGCGATTCAGGTTGTTTACCGAGAGTGAAAATACCTCATTCACACTACCGGATGCCTCGGTTGCGATAATCGTTATGTTATCATAAAAGCCAGCATCTGCGAAGCCCGGCTGAGCCGAGAAAGTTCCACTACCGCTGCCATTATCAATAAACTGGGCAAAAGGCGGTAGATTCGCTGCCGTCAACGTTAATGCATCACCATCAGGGTCAAATGCCGAGACAGTAAATTCAAGCGTATCGTTTTCCTGCATCACCCGGTCGTCGATGACATCAATTATCGGCTGGCGATTTATGTTTCTCACGGCTACAAAAAAGGACGTAGAGTCGGATAAACCTGAAGGGTCCTCGACAATAACCAGTACAGGTCCATAACTTCCAGCATCATTAAAGGTCGGCTCCAGGTTAATCATACCCGTACCGTTACCGGTTGAGATATAATCACCGAAGGCCGGTAGGTTTTCCGTACGAATCGTTAAGACATCTCCGTTACCATCGCTGGCGATAACCGGAATACAAGCCGGAGCTCCCTCGGGTATCAAGGTATCCGAAATCGCAGCAATCGTTGGAGCAACCGGATTATTCGTTGAGTTTACGGCAACCTCGATCGGTCCGCAGTTTTCCAGAACCAACACTGCGCCATTACTCTGCAGCGCAATAATATTAGACAGGCTGATCTTTACCGTATCAGGGTTTTCAGGTGATTCTTCAACGACTAATTTCACGTCCAGAGCAGTCCCGCTACCAACTTCCCCTGTTCCCTGCGACATGGAAACCTGCACGCTACTGGCATTGCTGTTCAATGAGACGGATGGGGATCCATTAAAAAAACCTCCTGCTACAGCAGAATCAAAACCCAATAGATCGGGCTTGTCCCAGCTTATATCAAAAGACAGGATTTGTAGATCCTCCGGTGGGGCAATCGGATTCGGACTCCCCAGCACAATAGCAAGATCCAGCTCTGTTCCTACGTCTCCGGGAATTAGCGAAGCCGCACTGGTAAGACAGATTGAGCTACCGGTTCCGCTTGGTGCTTCTGAAACGGTAACGCTGAAGTTGCTTGTCCAGGGTCCACCGTGTGTCCCACTCGCAGCGACAGTAAAGTTCACGACGTGGCCATCCGGCGTTGCAGGATCTACAAGGAAAACAAAATCGTTATTCCCTGTAGCCTGTCCACCACCGGGAATATCCGGATAGCCGGTACTATCAGACGAAATAAATCCATTAATAAACGGGCTGTCTTCAGAGATCACAGCACCGACACCGGAAGCAGCACCGCTTCCCAGGTTCTCAAGTGCAACAGAGAGTTCAATGGTTTCGCCGGAGTTAACGATACCATCATCATTTCCATTACTGGCATCACTAACATCATCATCAATTACAAAGTCCACCAGCTGCAAAATACCCGGCACGCCGACATTCGACACGGTAATTGAAAAATTGCTGCTCCAGGGACCTCCCTGCTCGGCAGAGGAGATAATGGTAAAATTTATTACATGTCCGTCCGGCACCAGTGGATCCATATAGAAACAAAAGTCATTCAGATTTTGAGCCATCGCGCCACCGGGAATGTCCGGATAACCCGACGTATTATTAAACAGGAAGTCCACGATATAAGGACTATCTTCCGTTATGGTAACGTTCACATTCGATGCCGGATCGGGTCCCTGATTTAACAAATCAACGAAAAGCTCAATGGTTTCGCCACCGTTTACAATGCCATCACCGTTGCCGTTGCTGTTTTGGCGATTATCATCGTCTATAAGATGCGCACTATAGACCAGCGGGCCGGCATTACCCGGACCAACGATCGTTAACGAGAAACTCTCCGTCCAGGGCCCACCTTCGGCAGAAGAATCGACAATCGTAAAGGTAACGACATGTCCATCCGGTGCTCCCGGATCGATGAAAAAGCACCAATCATCATTATTACGGCGAATTTCTCCACCCGGGATATCAGGATAATCAGAGGTATCGTTAAATAGAAAGCCGTTGATATAAGGACTATCTTCAGAAAGGATTGCTCCGACCTCCGTAGCAGTATCCGGCCCCTGGTTCAACAGATCGATAAAAATCTCGGCTGTTTCACCCGGATTCAGTATGCCGTCTCCGTTACCGTTGCTATTGCCGGCATTGTCGTCATCGATAAAATGAGAGACATATGCCAACGGGCCGGCATTTCCGGGCCCAACCACTACAACCTGAAAGCTGCTGCTCCATGGTCCACCTTCAGCAGACGTTGCTTCCAGGCTAAACGTAATAACGTGCCCGTTCGGAGCATTCTGATCGAGCTGAAAGCAGAAGTCATCCAGATTGCGGCCGGCTTCCCCGGCAGCAATGTTTGGGTATTCAGAGGTATTGTTAAAAAGCAGACCATTAATGAATGGACTGTCCTCAGACAGTGTCAGATTCACAACTGTAGCTGAATCTGTCCCCTGATTTACCAAATCAACAAAAAGTTCTATAATTTCACCGGGGTTCACCTGTGAGTCCCCGTTACCGCTGCTGTTTCCACCATTATCATCATCGATGATATGGGCAGCATAAACCAGCGGACCATTTACTTTCCCATTAGTAAAAGATCCAGTTTTTTCCCCTCGCGCACCGGACGTAGTAACGTCCTGGGCATGTGCCGCAACTGCTGTCATCAGAATTATCATCAGACTAAAGCGGGTAACTGTCTTCCACATAACCTTTCCTTTCCAGAGTGACGCGTTATATTTTTTCAAGGGATGCATAATTACATCTGCATTTACCCTGTGCATAATTGTGACAATGCTGTAACCACCAATGTCACGCTGGGTTCACCATGAATTCGCCGGAATTGACCCCCATCACGCAAAATTGCTTGATTTGGTCTCAAAACGAGGAATTTGATATATTTTTTTTGAAATAATAGACGAATTAAGGGCAATAACGGTGCCACTTGCAGTAGAAGAATTCGGTTTCCGGGGAGTGATTTTCAGTGAGGGTTCAGGTCGAATATGAGTCAGCAGAAGTTCAATTCCCTGCTGGAATCGTTAGCCCTGAACTATAGTACGCGAAATTTAACAGTTTATCAACAGGATTGTATCGGGTGGGAGAAAAAGGAAAACCCGATGCTCGGGAAGAACATCGGGTAAAATTCGGATAAAGAAAAGGATTCGGATTAAACCACGTCCTGGAGACGCAGGCCCTGTTCCTTTAAGTAGGTCATCAAACCTTTATTGGTAACGGTCTTCATTGCGCGGGTGGTAAGACGAACGCGAACAAACTTTCCGAGTTCGTGAACATAGATGCGCTTGCTCTGAAGATTCGGATACTGACGGCGCTTGTTCTTATTGTTAGCGTGCGAAACGTTGTTTCCCACAAGCGGCTTGGTGCCCGTAATTTTGCATTTGCGTGCCATAACTAAACTCCTGCTTCACTATTGCATTTGCCGGTCGGGTTTAATTAACCGCGACTTTCCATTCGGGCAATGCCGTTCTTGATTTCATTTGCAATAAACTGATCTTCGTTAGCGTCCAGCGGAACTTTCATATTCAGCTCAACATAACGATAGTTATTCGTCTTGGAAGACATGTAGGGATAAACAACCTTTACAATTTTAAAGGTAACGCCAGCGGACTTCGCAAGTTTACTCTCAAACGTCTGTTTCTTTGCCATCTTTCACTTCTCCGTATAGACTCAAATTCTTCAGTAGCCTACAAATATAGTTTCCTTGTCAACGCATTACAACAGGAAATACATTTTTTTTGAAATTTTAACGCCCTTCCCGCATCGCCAGTACAATGCCGACCAGGATGATAAGCGCTCCTGGGTAAAACCAAAACCCCGGCACCTCGGCAAAAATAAAATATGCCAATACGGAAGCGATAACGGTTTCACCCAGGCTGGAAAGATTAACCTTATAAGCCGCAATATGCCTGGAAGCCCAATTAAGAAGCGAATGCCCAATTCCGGTTGGAACCAGAGCCAGCAGCACCATAAACAAATGGCTTTTAGCCGGATAATCAATCAATTCATACCCCAAAGCCATGCTCATCAGGAGCAGAAGTATTGCAGCAGATGAATAAACCAATAGCAGGTAAGGAGATAAGGCAATTTCACTACGCATTTTCCGGGCAACAATCAGATAAAACGCCATAAACAATGCAGACCCCACCCCGAGGATATTCCCAAAGAGGCCACTTTCTCCTTCGCCGCCAGAAGTAAAAGCAATCAGACTTACGCCAATCATAGTAATTACAACCGCGATATATGCCAGCCTACCGGCATGTTCTCGCAGAACCAGCGGTGCCAGAAGCAAGGTTAGAACCGGGTGAATAGAGTAAAGCACCAAAGCACCTGCAACAGACGTATACTGCAAGGCCCCAATCCAGCAGGCAAAATGAAGCGCCAGAAAGAACCCGGCTGCAATCGTTGTCAGCCTGTTACGCCTGTCCAGTGCCTTAACAGTACCGGGAAGACTTCCCTGCCACAATACAACCACAGCAACCAGCAGCGAACACCAGAGCATACGATAAAACGCAATGATCAATGACGGTACTTCGCCAGTCCAACGGACAAATATGGCTGCCCAGGATAAGGCCAGAATCGACAGAGCCAATCCGCCGACAATAGAAGACGTTGATGCTCCTGCTTCTTTTTTAGTGGACACAGTATTTGCCTTTGACGACTTCATTGATGACTCCAACCCGGAGGTTAACCTTGTTTCAACCTGCATTATTTGCTATAATGAGCGAGGAATATAGCGAAAGTAGCGTAATATAAAAACAGCCAGAAAAAGGGAGGCAAGCATGTCGTCGAAAACATTTAATGAGACCGCCCTCGAGTTTATGAAAATCTACTATTCCTGTCACCCGGGCGAGCTGCCGCAGGATAAGGAAAAAGCCTTCAAAGAGATGATGCAGCTGCACGCAAAGTTTAAAGAGCGCCTGATCGAGCAGGGCATCAAGAAGAACAACGATTTCTTCAAGGACCAGTTCTAATTTTCCATGACGCACCAGGACGCTGAACCACGCCCCGCAAGCTCTGGAAAATCGCTAACTCCGGAGCAGCAGCTTGCGCTGCAAACCGATCGCAATATATCGGTAACGGCGGGTGCAGGCTCCGGCAAAACCACAATTCTCGTCGAACGCTATTTAAAAATCCTGCTCGATGAGAATACGCCAATTCGCCGCGTGCTGGCTATTACCTTCACCGAAAAAGCTGCTGCCGAGATGACCGAGCGCGTTGCGCGACGGATTAATCAACTGCTTACCGGAAATCACTCCCCTAAACGATATGCCCGCCTGCTGGAGCTGCGGGAACAGCTTAGCTCAGCACAGATTTCAACGATTCACGGTTTCTGCTCCCGGGTGCTGCGCGAATTTGCCGTAGCCGCCGGTATCGACCCGGATTTCGGTATCATAAAAGAGTTTCAGCAAACCGTTATTCTTGAGGAAACAATTACCGGCGTTCTCGAAGCATTAGACAACGAAACGTTCGAATCGCAATACCAACGGGAAGAGTGGAAAGAGCTCCTACGCTGCATTCCGTTGAATACGCTGCGCAGACTGCTGGAACAATCTCTTTATCAACCGCATGAAATGAGCCTCGCTGCCGATTTGCTGGCAGACCAAAGCGATGAATCTTACCTGCAGCAGCTAAACGATATTTTCTTTACCGAAATGGGAAAGTGGCTGCACCCTGGAGGTTTTAAGCTACAACTTTTTCCAATTATTGGAGAGCTGGCTGCAGCTGACTACAACGAAGGCGGTATCACCGATAAGGGACGCCGGCTCTTCGAACTGCTTGCAGATCTGCTGGAGCTTCCCATTGGTGAGGAGCGCAACACCGCCGTCTGGCAACAGCTGCTGGACATCTCAGAGCTCGCCTGCAACAGCTCCGGAGAACCTTTTAAGCGGCTTAGCGGCCTCGGCAAAAAAGCAGAACTGGGCGAAGCTTATGAACTGCTCTTCGAGTTCAGTGAACGCATCTCTCCACTGGCACAATTTCGCAAGGAGGTATTTTCAACCGCACCGGGCAATATTGATCGCCTGCATCTGCGATTATTGCGGCAGTGTATGGAGCTGTATGAAGCGGCAAAGCTCCAATATCGCCAGGCCAAGGAAGAACGCGGTCTGCTAGACTTTGAAGATCTTCAAATGCTAACCCTTGAATTGTTAAAGAATAATGATTCCGTTCGCGATATATTGCGCAATCGCTACCGCTTTATTATGGTTGATGAGTTCCAGGACACCAATGGGCTTCAGTGGGATATCATTTCCCAAATGGGCGTCTTTGAAGAAGAACTGGAAGAAAAGTTTTTTGTGGTCGGCGATCCCAAACAGTCCATTTACGGCTTTAGAAACGCCGACGTGCGGGTTTTTCAACGCGTGAAAGAATCTTTTGCCGGTGAGCAAAGTGAAGCTGATTACGACGGGAATGTAGTACTTACACAGAGCTTTCGCTTTCTGCCAACCATCAATCGCTTCGTCAATCATCTTTTCCGCCAGCTATTGGTAGCTGATGAGGGGAACGGCTTTGAGGTCGATTATGACGACCTTTACACCAAACGTGCTTCCGAAGACAACGGCTATATCGAACTAGCACTTTTAAACGATAGCCCTGAAGAGGAATCTGCTGTAGCCATTGACCAGGAAAGCTATATGGCACGGCGCATTCGTGAGCTGCTGGATGGAGATGATGTCGTCTATCAGGAGCATCCTGGCGGTGAGCGACTGGGTAAAATTCGTCCCGGCGATATCGCCATTCTGATTCCCCGACGCACCCAACTACTGGATCTGGAGTCCCGACTTCGTGAATACAGTATTCCCTTCAAGACTATCGGTGGTATTGGATTTTATCGGCGGCAGGAAATTTTCGACGTCTATTATCTCCTGCGTTTTCTGTTCAATCCCAAAGACGATCTGGCCCTGATAGCGCTACTGCGCTCTCCGTTTGGCGGCGTATCTGATGCCGGCATATATTGGTTGAATCACGAGAGAGGTGCGCGTTATTACGATAAACTAAACGCCGTAGAGGGTTCGGAACTTTCCTATACGGCGCTTGATCGCGAAGCGATTCGCCTGTTTCGACGCCAGATTGCGCGCTGGCGTAGACGCCGCGACAGGCTTTCGCTCTCACAGCTACTGGAAGGTATTTTTGAGGAAAGTCTCTATCGGGCAACTGTCGCTGCGGAATGGAACGGCGAGCAAATTTTGGCCAATCTCGATAAGGTGATTGAGCTGAGCCGCGATTACGAGCAAAGTGGATTTATTGCCATGGCGGACTTTATCGAGTCGCTTCATCGGCTGATTCATCAGGATCCACGCGAGGGCGAAGCACAAATCGCGCTGGAAGATGCCGGCACGGTGAAGATCATGACGATTCATCAGGCAAAGGGGTTGGAATTCCCAATTGTATTTTGCCCTTATCTGCAGCAAACGCTACGCGGTGATATTAATCGGGTAAGACTTGACCCCGATTATGGTCTGGCGATGAAGATAAACGATCCGGCAAATGGTTACGATGAAGCCACACCGTTTTTATTTAACCTGCTGGGATACCGAAGTAAGCAAAAGCAGCTTGCTGAGAAGAAACGCTTGTTCTATGTATGCACGACTCGTGCAAGGGATCGACTCTATCTTTGCGGCAGTTATAAGAAAACGACCCTGGAAGCAGAAAACTGTCTGGCATGGGCAGCAGAAGCGCTACAGATTTCTCCTGATGATGTGAACAGCGAAATTGAACGCGAAGAAAGCGTATCGTTTTTTGTAAGTGATGGAAGTAGCGATACCGTTGCCCCTGAAAACACCGGAAGCAAAATCAAGGAAAGCCTGAAAAGGCTTCGCGAAACATTGCAAAACCCTGCGCCCCCATCCAGTTATTCCCTACAAAAACTGGCTCCACAGACCGACACGCCACATGGTGAAATTTTTTCCGCCACACAGCTGCTGGTTTTTCAAAAAGATCCGGACAGTTATTTTCAGCGTTATCATCAAGGCTTTTTCGAGAGTGACTATGAGTTTATTCGCAGCGCCTCCGATTCCGACAGTATCAGCCTGCTAAAAGGGAAAATGGTGCATTATATACTGGAGCACGGCCCGGTTCTGGATGCAGAAACAGCCAGAGAACGCATGGAAGCAGCATTTTTTCATTATGAAGTATTTGATGATGCTTTGCAAAAACAGCTTCAGGACGAGTTACCTGCCTACATTGTGCCCTTTAGTAAAAGCTCGCGCGCCACAGCAATATTTACAGACGGAAACTGGAAGCCCGAGATATCGCTAACGATGAAAATGGGTAGCGATTATTTTACCGGCACACTGGACTTGATTTTTCGCAACGCTGCGGGTGAATGGGAGGTGTTGGATTATAAAACCAACAACATCTCGGATGGGGAAGTAGATAGTGAGGGCATGAAATACGACATGCAGATAAAAGCATATGCCATTTTGCTCGCACATATGTATCCGGGACAATCCTCCTATTCCGTTACGCTACATTTTCTGAAGCCACAGAAAGACTATCGCCGGGAATATAAACAGGCCGATATAGAGAAGCTCGAAGATTCTTTCCTGAATCTTATTCACGCAATCAAAAGCCTGCCGCCATTCAGATAGAGACCGTTCATTACATTCACTCAGAGACAAGAGAACGCTTCGCTCAGAGAACGTCCCTACGGGACTCAGAGAACGGCCGCGCTGCTCCCTCAGAGATCGCTCCTTCGTCGCTGAGAGACCACTGCGTTTAGAGATCACCTCGAACAGGTTTATAAACCAGACCAGCCTTCCATTTACTTTTTGTAAACCTATTGATTGAATTTAGAGTCTTAATAGAAACCATCTTCTATTAAACCTTTGGGTTGATCATGAAAAGTATTTGTATTACCAGCTTTATTCACCTTTTACTATCGACGTTTATCTTCTCTCAAGCACCTGTCCCACCAACGGTGGGCAATGCACCTCCCGACCTTGAAATAAGCGTTATCAAACCGGATACGATTCAAATTGATAGCTGGCAGGATCTGAAGGGAAAAACAGTTGTCCTGGACTTTTGGGCAACATGGTGTACACCATGCATTGCCGAATTTCCCCGGATCAACAATCTTCTGGAAGCTTTCGACTCTGACGACGTTGTATTTATCTCATTGACCTATGAACCTGAAGACATGATTTTATCGTTTCTTAGGCGGCATAAGTTAAACACCATCATCGCATCGGATACCAGCTTTAGCATGTTTAAATCCTTTGATGGCTGGGCCATACCACTCGTGTTTTTAATGAATAAAGATGGTATGATTGCCGCTAGAATGCATCCAGCGAATCTTACGAAAGAGATATTAACAACGGTAATAAAGGGTCAGGTTCCAGAAGTTGAGCAGGTACCAATCGGCTTGTATGATTCAGCCGGGGCTGAGGAGCACTTCAGGTCTTTCTTAAAACGCTCGACAACTGAATGACATATAAAACACAGCAGTTGACATCGGAAACGATCTCTGAACGCAGTAATCTCTGAGCGACGTAGGAGCGGTCTCTGAACGCAGTGATCTCTGAGCGACATAGGAGCGATCTCTGAAGGAGCGAAGCGACTGATCTCTCAGCGAAGCGAGCTTATTTTACAGCAATCTCCCGCGACTGCACATTATCTACGACCAGTTCTCCTTCAACAAGCTTGGCTTTCCACCAGTAGAAATATATTTTTGTATCCCCATCCTGCAGCATCATTTTTTGTGCTGTTAAAATCCGTGTTTTACCGGGTTTAATCCGACTCTCTTCCCGAATAAATGGAGCCCAGTCAATTAGCCATGACGTTTGCTCACCAACAGCAAAATGGTAAATATTATCATCTGTATTATTTTCTACATGGAGTGTCCCAAGTATTAACTTCGCCTCAACGCCACTTTCCGAGGCATCGAAGATATTACAGCTGCTTAACAACGCAAACAGTAAGACTAGGATAAACCAGCGGCTCACCAAACCTGACAGACTAAACATATGTTTTCTCCAATTTAACACTTTTATACTCCTCATTATGGACAAAGGTCTTAGGATTCAGGATGCTGCTTTACCGCTTATAGATCGCTCCTACAAGACTGCCAGTATTTCGTTTCATCCCCAACAACCTACAAGCGAATCCGGCATATCGGATGAGCGAGCTAAAACCGACAGGTAAGCGTAGCAATCTCTGAGTGTAGCAATCTCTGAGCGTAGCGATCTCTGAGCAAAGCGTTCTCTGAGCAAAGCGTTCTCTGAGCGTAGCGATCTCTGAGCGTAGCGATCTCTCAGCCCCGACGCGTCGGGACGATCTTTATATTTTCACCCGCATCGTCTGAATATTTCCGTTGGTCTGCTCCCCATTTACTTCTATGGCATTCCACCAGTAGAATAGAATTTCTGTCTCATTTTCATCCAGCATTATATTCTGAAACGAAACAGAGCGACTGCCGTCTTTTGCGACTCTATTACCTTCTTCAATGCTCGGTGCCCAGAGAATTAATGGAGCAATCGTTGCACCAACAGCAAAAAAGTAAACATCCTCATCGGTGCCGTTTTCAATGATTAGCGTCTCACCAGAGCTTTGCACTGATACTTCGTCACGCGTCGGATCGGTGCTACATGCAACCAAGGAAACCAGAAAAAAAATCAACAAATAACGCATTTAGCGGCTCCTGTAGATAAAGTTCAGAGTTCAGAGTTCAGAGTTCAGAGTCCTATGTCCCAAGACCGAAGTCCAAAGTCCTAGGCCCCAAGTCCTAGGTCTAACAGCGAAGCGGTCTGTGCTCTGTGTTCTCTGCATAGACCGACACACAGGTCGCTCCCTAGGGTCCCGGAGCTCCATAACTCCGCAGGAAAATTACATTACCGGTATAATCAACCGTCACATCCCAGAAGCGTCGCGCAGTACAACCGGCTGGACAGTCCCCATAGCCAACGCTGTAGGTTAGCATCACTCCATTCTGGTCAACCTCTCCGGTAATATTATTTCCGTCTCCGATACTTCCATTTGGTTCTGCGTAGCGCACGCCATTGATTCCCTCGAATCGCTCTCCGACTGCAATCATGTTGTATTTATTGGGTGAGCGGAGCAAAACGTATTTCAAATCTGCTGAATAGCTAATCAGATCCAGAGAAAACCGATCCAGCAAATGATCGATGGTGCTGTTGCCTGTCAGGCGGGTGCCGTTTTGCCAGGCAGTGGTCCAGCCAACCACCGGATCGATACCAACCAGCAAATCCCCCGTAGCGTATAACGGAAACACCCCGATACGATAGCGTTCAACCAACGAGTCCCTCACGCTACCGGTCTGATTAAATACGTGAAGCAATGCGTGATAATAGCGAGCAACATCCTCCGCAGGGGGGACGGTCGTGGTATCTCCCGGCGTATTCATAATCCTGCGCGCGGCCAGAAAAAAGGCAGCATCTTCATACAAACTCTTCAGCGAATCAGGCAGTGCCTGCTCATTTGCTTCCTTCATCCTGGGTAGCGCATCAGAAAATTCCTCCCTCGCATCTGTTACTGAGCAGGAATACAATAAAAGTCCTGCCATAAAAATCAATACGATCTTCATATCTTCTCCTATTAAGGCATTGCCTTTCGCAACTGCAAACATCTTACCAACTCATGCCATACTACAAAAACCGCATTTTTTCGCGAATTTGATATAAAATTCACTCTAAAATCTGATCCTCTATCAAAAATCTGAAAAAGAGATCGTCCCTACGGGACTCAGAGAACGGTCGCGTTGCTCCCTCAGAGAACACTGCGTTCAGAGATCGTCCCTGCGGGACTCAGAGAACGGTCGCGCTGCTCCCCCAGAGAACACTGCGTTCAGAGAACGTCCCTGCGGGACTCAGAGAACGGTCGCGTTGCTCCCTCAGAGAACACTGCGTTCAGAGAACGTCCCTACGGGACTCAGAGATCGCTGCGCTCAGAAAGAGGAAGAAAGATAAAATTCAAAAAACATCTGATTTTCAAGAATAGATTATAGACTAAGATCGGAGTTTTTGGATGAAACACAATTTCAAAAAGCTGGATGTCTGGCAGCGTTCTCGTAAACTAGCAGTAGAGATTTATACACTCAGCAGACATTTTCCAACTAGCGAGCAACATGGTTTAACTAATCAAATAAGACGAGCTGTCATATCGGTTGTATCAAATATAGCTGAAGGGTCTGGCAGAGATAGCCCTAAGGAGGTTGCTCAGTATTTAAATATTACGATAGGCTCTTTATGTGAGGTTGAAGCACAGCTAATTTTGGCAATGGACCTTGGATATCTTCGATCAATTCATTCAAATGATACCATTTCTGAAGTAAATGAAATCAGACGTATTATCTTCACTCTCAGAAAGCGCGTAATAAAAAGTCTCTGAGCTCCGAAGGAGCGATCTCTGAAGGAGCGAAGCGACTGATCTCTAAGCGACGGAGGAGCGATCTCTGAACGCAGTGGTCTCTGAGCAGGGCGATCTCTGAAGGAGCGAAGCGACTGATCTCTCAGCGACGGAGGAGCGATCTCTGAACGAAGTGGTCTCTGAGCAGGGCGATCTCTGAAGGAGCGAAGCGACTGATCTCTCAGCGACGAAGGAGCGATCTTTTTGTCTCTTTCATATTTTTGCTGCATCACATAACAGCCGACTGTATATTGATTAGCAGTCTTGGAAAAAATGAACCTATGTAGGAGAACGGACGCATGGAACGTAAACCGTTGCTTATTTCAGCATTATTAATTGCACTGATTCTTGTCGGTGCTTCCTTTTTCTTCGGTGAAAAGCCGCAAGCAAACGGAATTGCCTCAATCTCTGAAGCATCAATGATTGGCACCGCATCTGAAACCGCTACCGAAACTACTACCGAAGGGGAATATACCGGTTCTACGCTGGTATTAAAGAACCTTGCTGGTGAAGATGTAGCTTTTAGTGATTATGAAGGTAAAATTGTACTGGTAAATATCTGGGCATGGTGGTGTCCGCCATGTATCAAGGAAATCCCGGATCTCATTAAACTCCGTTCCGATTATAAGGATCAGGACTTTGAGATTATTGGTGTAGCTATCAGCGATCGTGGACAAGGTGAACGCGTCGACAAGATGGTTGAGCAGTTTTCTATTGACTATCCGGTAGTCCGTGGTGATGCCAAGATCGATCAGATCATGCGCGACTTCGGTCAGATCACATCTATCCCACGCAGCTTCGTGCTAAACGGTAAAGGTGAAGTTGTCGAAGATATTACCGGCATGCGGGACTATGCGTTTTTTGAGGGAGCTATCAAAAAACACCTGAAGCCAAAAAGCTAACTATTGAAAAAGGCGCGGCATTGTTCGCGCCTTTAATTTTTCTTACCCGCTCAAGATATAATCTTCCAATGCACCTGCCATTTATTTATCATACTGATTACGTAACACCACTTCCCCCCGGACATCGTTTTCCGATGCCGAAGTTTGCAGAAGTCTATCGTATTCTTTTGGAAGACAAAGTCGCGAACCTTAAGCAGTTTCATGAGCCGGAAATCGCATCACGGGAAATACTCCAGCTGGTTCATAGCAAACAGTATGTCGATGCATTCTGCGATGGTACGCTAGACAGACAGGCTGAACGTCGTATTGGCTTACCCTGGAGTGAAGGATTAGTAAAGCGAACGCGTACAGCGGTTGGCGGAACTATCCTTACTGCACAACTTGCACTGGAATATGGGATAGCCTGTAATACTGCCGGAGGCACTCATCATGCCTTTCCGGATTTTGGATCCGGCTTCTGTATTTTTAACGATCTTGCCATCGCTGCTCGCTATATGCTCGCTACAAATCAGGTTAAAAAAATATTGGTTATTGATTTGGACGTACATCAGGGAGATGCAACAGCATTTACCTTTGCTGATGAACCGGCGGTATTCACGTTTTCGATGCATTGTGGGGTGAACTTTCCATTCCGCAAAAAACAAAGCGACCTCGATATCGAGCTGCCCGTTGGTATGAGAGACTCAGACTATATTACCGAACTGGAAAAGCATCTCGGTAAACTCCTGTCTGAAGTTAATCCCGATCTCGTATTGTATGATGCCGGAGTCGACCCACACGTTGATGACAGCCTGGGTAAACTGTCTCTTAGCGATAATGGCCTCTACCAAAGAGATTGTCGGGTAATCGATCGCTGTCTGGCAAACGGCTTCCCTGTTGCAACAGTAATCGGCGGAGGTTATGATAAGGATATTACAGCTCTCGCAAGGCGACACAGTATAGTTCACCGCGCAGCAACTGATCTGGTCAAGCAGTTACGCCGGGTCTAACAAACGCCTTTTCCCTTTTTATCTTGTTTTTAGAAAACGCATAATCTATGTTTTTACATGGACCCGAAGTTCAATAAAAACAACACAAAACGCCCAAAAAGCGATTTTATAAATATCGTTTGGCTTAAACGAGACTTAAGGCTGCACGATCATCCTCCCCTAAAAGAAGCAATTGATGCCGGACTGCCGATTGTAGTGTTCTACGTTTATGAGCCGGAAGTCATCGCCTCCCCGGAATACAGCAATCAACACTGGCGCTTTATCAATGAATCTCTGCAGGATTTGCAGCAAAAGCTGAAGATACACGATGCGAGTGTAGATGTTTTATTCGGCTCAGTGAAAAGCTGTTTTGAGGCTATATCAGACTCTTATCAGATCGTGAGTGTTTATTCCTCACAGGAGACCGGACTGCGCGTAACTTATGATCGCGATTTGGAAATGAAGGAGTGGTTTTTCAAGAACGGTATTCATTGGAAGGAATTTTCAACCGACGGCGTGAAACGCGGCGCTACGCATCGCAAGAGCTGGCAGGAAAACTGGTATCGCTACATGCAGGCCCCGATGGCAGAGCCAGAATTAGATAGTGCTAAATGGCTTCAACTGCCTTTAGAAATCCGAAATGAGTTCTGTCCTTCTCAATTCTTACTGAGCCTTCCAAAACGACCAGACGTTATGCAGCCCGGTGGAGAGTCCGCCGGTTTAGTGCAAATGCAGCACTTTTACGATACCGGATTTTTGAATTACAGCAAACATATCTCCAAGCCGCTTGAAAGTCGTAAAAGCTGTAGTCGACTTTCACCTTATCTCGCATGGGGTAATCTAAGTGTCCGGCGGGTTTACCAGGACGGTAAGAAAGCCTGGGCCAATCAGAAAAGCGGCAAATCATTGACGCCATTTTTACTCAGGCTGCGCTGGCGAAGTCACTTCATGCAAAAGTTTGAGTCGGAAGATCGCATGGAGTTTGAAACGGTCAATCGAGGTTACAGCACGGTTAGCTACAAAGAGAATCCAGCCTGGCTACAGGCCTGGCAAGACGGATATACTGGCTTTCCACTGGTTGATGCATGCATGCGCTGTTTACATCAAACGGGCTACATCAATTTTCGCATGCGTGCAATGCTAACCTCATTTCTTACCCATCATCTTTTTCTTCATTGGAAAAAAGGGGCGGAACATCTTGCCCGCCTGTTTCTCGACTTTGAGCCGGGTATTCACTATCCGCAAATTCAAATGCAGGCCGGCTTAACCGGAATCAACCTTATTCGTATGTATAATCCGGTTAAGCAATCACGCGAACACGACCCCAACGGCACCTTCATTCGCCAATGGGTTCCGGAACTTCAATCGCTACCCGACACGCTGATCCATGAGCCCTGGAAAATTACGCCGATGGACGAGATCCTGTATGATATCCGCATCGGTAAAGACTATCCGCGTCCACTGGTCAATATCAGCGAGAGCGGAAGGGAAGCGCGAGATCTTCTCTGGAGCCTGAGAGAAAACCAGCTGGTTCAGCAGGAAAATCGTCGCATACTGCAGCGTCATACCCTGCCGGACAGGGAAGACAACTTTAAGAAGCCATGAAAAAGACCCATCTTCCGGAAAAAATCTGCCCGATTTGTGATCGCCCTTTCAAATGGCGAAAGAAATGGAAAGTAAATTGGGACGATATTAAATACTGCAGCGAACGCTGCCGTCGAAACCGAAATTCCACCAGAAAAAACAAATAAGACCAAAAAGGTCGTATTTTTTGCTGGATTTTAATTTTTTCTTTTCCTACCTTGATATCCGATAAATGAACGGTGATGATATGACGCAGACCAAGGGCCAGATTGAAGCGGAAATCAGCAACGCTTTCACCCGCTTCGAAAAGGAACACCTGGGCCGGGGACCGCGGGAGGTCAGAACCTTCATCATCGAAGACATGATCCTCATTCGGCTGAAAGGCGTACTAACACCTGCCGAAGAGAGCCTTGCAGCTGCAGACGGTGCATCTCTGATCAAGGAAATTCGTATGCGGCTGATTGAAAACTCCCGCCCTTTGATCGAGGCTTTGATTGAGGATATTACCGGCGTAAAAATGCTGACACTGCACACCGACATCAGTTCTAAAACCGGTGAACGCGTTATCGTTTTAGGAATGGATTCCCCACTTTTTGACGATTAATCTGCAACCTTTATAGTCGATTATCGTCCGTATTGAATCCAGTATCTGTAAACAAAACCCGGAGCCTGCTGCTTAACAGGCAGCGACTATGGGGAAACTATATTTTCGGTAGATATTCGGATGGCTCTAAAGAGCCGGCCACGATATAAACCGGTGCTTTCATCACCTGTAAGGTGATTGGCATCGGTTTTTTTATTGTACTCAACTCAACCGAACCCAAAAGGAAGGAGCATCGCTATGGATTTGCAAAACATCGTAAAAACTCTGGCCGACGTAAAGCCAAACGGGAGGCCATTTGTAAGCCTGTATTTGAACCTTGAGACCGACGCTGTCTCGCGCAAAGAAAGTGAACAATTTTTATCAGAACGGTACAGACGCCTTATCAAAAGCGATGCTCAATCGCTTCCCATCGGCAAGGAAGCGAATATGATTTGGCGTCATATTGAGAACTATCTCGCAGAGGATCTCAGTGAAGGAACACGGGGTGTAGCGATCTTTGCACGGTTTCAGGCAGAAGGTGATCTAAGCTTCCACGCCCATGAATTTGCCATGCCATTCGAAAACAAACTGGTGATCGATAGCGTTCCACATATTTTCCCGCTGGTTTATCTGCTGGATGTTTCGTATCACTATTTAGTGCTGATCTCAGATTCTGAGAAAGCGAAAGTATTTGAAATACGTTTTGGACAGATTGAAGATGTTGAGTTGATATCGGATGCAGAAACGGAGAAGAGCTTTCGCGGAGAGTGGACACAGCTTCACTATCAGAACTGGAAAAACGATAAGGTAAAGCGTTTCGTCAAGTCGAAGATCGATATTGTCGAAAAACTGATGACCGAGCGTGACATTAAACATTTGATCATGGCTGGTGATGAGCGAATTGTATCTGAAATAAAATCTCAGTTACCGCATTCACTTAAGGAAAAAGTTGTCGATTTTTCCAAGATGCACATTCGGGCAAACCCCGAGCTGGTGTTGCACAAGACGCTTGAGGAGTTTGCCAGATACGAGCGCGCTGCAGAATCCGATGTAGTAGAAAGTCTGCAATACGAAGTAGCGAGGGATGGACTCGGTGTCGTTGGCAGCGAGAAGGTAATTGAAGCACTGAATGCCGGAAAGGTAGATACGCTGCTCGTTTCCCTGGACTTTGAAGCTCCGGGAGGCTGGCGCTGTGAGGACTGTGGCCATCTGACAATGGCAATACTTAGAAATGATTGTGTAAACTGCGGTAGTAAAAATGTAATCCATGTCGACCTGAAAGACGACCTGGTTAGACGTGCAACCCAAATCGGTGCAACGATAGAGACCGTTACGGATAATCTCTGGCTGGATAAACATGAAGGCATCGGCGCACTGTTAAGATTCAGATAACTCAAAACAGCTTTACAAACGAGGAAACTATGGCAACAACTGCGAAGCCACGCAAAAAGGTGGTAGATGGACTCCTTGCACCTATTCAGTCCTTCATCAAGCTGGAGGCTTCGGGTGGGATAGTGCTGCTTATAGCAGCTATCATCGCACTCGTATGGGCAAACTCTACCTGGCAAGCCTTGTATACCGAAATCTGGAATATTCCGGTGGTGCTTGGACTAGGCGGCCTGGTAATTGACAAGCCCTTGCTACTCTGGATTAATGACGGACTGATGGCAATCTTCTTTTTTGTTATCGGCCTGGAAATTAAGCGTGAGATACTCTTTGGTGAACTCTCGTCGCCAAAACAAGCCGTGCTGCCGATAGCCGCAGCTATCGGCGGTATGGTAATACCTGCGCTATTTTACCTTGCTGTAACCGCCGGGACACCGGCAGCGGACGGCTGGGGAATTCCGATGGCAACAGATATTGCATTTGCACTTGGAGTTCTGGCGCTTCTCGGAAATCGCGTTCCGTTTGCACTTAAGATTTTCCTGACGGCATTGGCAATCGTTGATGATCTTGGTGCCATTATGGTTATTGCGTTATTCTATACTGCTGAAGTTTATTGGAGCATGCTCCTTCTGGGTGGTGGACTATTACTGGTTCTGCTGGCTTTGAATGCTTCCGGTGTTCGGTCGATGATCCCCTATCTCGCGATTGGCTTTGTTATTTGGATAGCATTTTTAAAATCAGGCGTTCATGCAACCATAGCAGGTGTTCTAATTGCGATGACTATTCCGGCAAGGCCGCTATTGAACTTTACAGACTTCAGTCGCAACCTTACAGATTTAACGGATGCGCTGAAGCAAAGAGATGATATCGACGATCAGGAAAAATATGTGCATGAGCTGGAAGAGCAGTGTCATGATGTCGGCACTCCGCTTCACCGACTGGAACATGGACTCCACGCCTGGGTTGCTTTCTTTATCATTCCGGTTTTTGCATTGGCAAATGCTGGTGTAACCATTGAAGGTGACTTCATGTCTGCTGTAGCCAGTCCAGTAAGCATCGGAATTATTTTGGGACTGGTTCTCGGTAAGCAACTAGGAGTTTTCTCCTTGTCATGGCTTGCCGTAAAAAGTGGACTTACCGAGTTACCAAGCGGTGTGAACTGGCGGCACATTTACGGCGTCAGCTGTCTTGCCGGTATCGGCTTCACAATGTCGCTATTTATTGCCATGCTTGGTTTTGGAGAGTCAGAGCTGTTAACCAATTCCAAGGTTGGGATATTGGTCGCTTCTTTGATATCCGGAATTATCGGCTGGTTGGCCCTGGTATCTGCCAATAAGCAACCATCTTCCTGAAAATAAATTGTGCCCTCCGATTATTGGACTTATCTTTTATCACCCGAACGAACCCAACCAAAACCCAAACGTTCGGTGAGTAAAAAAAGAACCCAATAACCGGAGGGTATTTTATGAGTCGCCTTTCCTCCGCGCTCGTATGGTTTCGCAACGATTTGCGAACCACAGACAACGAAGCGCTTTTTCGCGCATGCCGTCATCAGGACAAAGTTATTGCGCTATATTGTTTCGATCCAAGACAGTTTTCCTCAACCGAATTTGATTTTCCAAAGACCGGCGCTTATCGACTTCAGTTTCTGCTGGAATCGCTTGAAGATCTTCAAAAGCAGCTGACCGAACTAAATATTCCCCTGCTTATTCGACACGAGTATCCGGAAAACGTAATTCCACAGCTTGCTGACGAATTGGAAATCGATGTTGTATATTTGCAGTCTGAAATAACATCTGAAGAAAAACGGGTCGAGAAGGAACTGCAGAAGGCTCTTTCATCAACTATCGCCCTGCGCAAAATACACGGTGCTTTTTTATATCATCCGGAAGACATCCCTTTTACGCCTTCAGGTATTCCGGATATCTACACCAGTTTTCGCAAGTCTGTGGAGAAAAAAGCACGCGTTAGAGACCCTTTTTCCAGACCTCAGCCGCAGGATAAGATAAATATTCAAAGCGATACTTTACCGGGTTTTGACAGCTTTAATGTTCATGATCCATCTAAAGATTGCCGTAGCGCATTCCCTTTTCAGGGAGGTACTTCTGCAGCAATGGGGCGCATGCAAAGATATTTTTGGGAAGATCATCATCTTCGTCGATATAAGGAAACACGTAACGGCATGGTGGGTAGCAGCTACAGTTCAAAATTCTCTCCCTGGCTGGCTAACGGTTCAATTTCTCCAAGACAGATTTATTGGGAAGTGCAAAAATATGAACAGCAGGTTGTTAGCAATTCCTCAACCTATTGGTTGATATTTGAATTAATCTGGCGCGATTATTTCCGCTATGTGGCGATGAAATACGGCAACGCCATTTTCTGGAAAGGCGGTATTCGCAATCAACCACCAGCTATGCGAGCGAATGATACGGTTTTTGAAAAGTGGCGATTGGGGAAAACCGGTGAGCCCTTTGTAGATGCCAATATGCGGGAATTGTTTTACAGTGGTTGGATGAGCAATCGCGGACGCCAGAATGTAGCGAGCTATCTGGTTAAAGATTTGAAGCAGGACTGGCGACGCGGCGCCTCTTGGTTTGAATCGCAGCTTCTCGATTACGACCCATGCAGTAACTGGGGGAACTGGATGTATGTCGCCGGTGTAGGGAACGACCCGCGTGAAAACCGTTATTTCAACGTGCGCAAACAGGCTCAGCGTTATGATCCGGATGGAGAATTTGTGCGGCTCTGGCTTAAGGAAGAGGTTGGGGTGTGAAAAAATTGCGTTTAATCCTCGGTGATCAGCTGAATGCCGCTCACTCCTGGTTCAACAAGAAAGACGATCAGGTGCTGTACGTGATGATGGAAATCCGGCAGGAAACCGATTATGTACGTCATCATGTTCAAAAGATCATCGGCTTTTTTCTGGCGATGCGCGGATTCGCAGTCGCTCTGGAGAATGCCGGACATCGCGTTCGCTATATCAAAATCGGAGATAACGATAATCGACAGTCTCTTATTGAAAACCTGCGGGCTCTTATCAAAGATGAAGGAATCGAGCAGTTTGAATATCAGCTTCCGGATGAATATCGTCTCGACATAATGCTGCGAGAGTTTTCTCCCGGCATACCGGTAAGCGCTTCAGACACAGAACATTTTCTCACCACTCGTAATGAGCTGGCAACACTTTTTAAAGGCAAAAAAAGCTACCTGATGGAAACGTTTTACCGTGAAATGCGCATGAAGCATAACATTATGGTAGATAAGCAGATGAAACCGGAAGGGGGAAAGTGGAATTACGATGCCGAGAACCGAAAAAAGTGGAAAGGTGATCCGGCAATTCCGGATTTTCCTTCAATAACGCATCGTGTTTCTGACCTGCTTCAGGAGATTAAAGATGCAGGTGTCGAGACCTTTGGTGAGGTAAATACCGAGAACTTTAGCTGGCCGATAAGTCGTAGCGAGTCAAGAAAGATTCTGGATCATTTTGCAGCTGAATTATTACCGCATTTCGGCAGCTTTCAGGACGCCATGCATACCGAGCAGCGCTTCCTTTTTCATTCGCGACTCTCTTTTTCCATGAATAGTAAAATGCTGGATCCGCTGGAGGTTGTCAACCGCGTTATTACTGAATGGCGCAAACGCCCCGCTGAGATAGACATTGCGCAAGTTGAAGGCTTTGTACGACAAATTATCGGCTGGCGTGAGTACATGCGCGGCGTTTATTGGGCGCATATGCCGGATTATGCCGAGCTGAACTTTTTTGAACATGATCTCCCACTGCCGGATTTCTACTGGACCGGTGAGACTAAAATGAACTGCCTGAAGCACAGCATTCGGCAATCACTGGAAGAAGCTTATGCTCATCATATTCAGCGATTAATGATCACCGGTAATTTTGCATTACTTCTGGGCGTTCATCCCGATGCAGTAGATGCCTGGTATCTCGGAATTTACATCGACGCATTAGAGTGGGTTGAAATCACCAACACCCGAGGTATGAGCCAGTTTGCTGACGGTGGCATCGTCGGTACCAAGCCCTATATTTCAGCCGCCAATTACGTGAATAAAATGAGCAACTACTGCAGCGGCTGCAGCTATAATCGCAGCAAGCGCGTTGGAGACGATGCATGTCCGTTTAACGCGCTTTACTGGAACTTTCTTGACCGTCATCGTGAAAAGCTGGCAAAGAACCATCGTATGAGCATGATGTTCCGCCTTGTAGACAAGATGGCGCCGGAAGAACGGCAGGCAATTGCAAGCCGCGCTGCCGAGATCCGTAAAAACCCGGATGCCTACTGACCGTTGCGAACCACCGGATTGCGCTCTACGTCTTCCCAGGTAACCATGCCACCGATCATAATTTTTACCGGTCGGCCCAGCTTGCTCAGTCTTAAAGCGCCCTTGTCGGCTCCGTTGCACCCTGGCCCTGTGCAGTATACAATAAAGAGCGTATCCTTCGGATATTCCGCCATGCGCTCTTCGGTCATGGTTGAGTGAGGAATATTTACAGCACCGAGAGCATGACACTTCTCATACAACTCCGGGCTACGCACATCGACCAGCACAAATTCTGCTACGCCGTTCCGCATATCATAATTCACGTCCCAGCAGTCTGCTTCAAAACTCATTTTTTTACTGAAGTGCGCAACTGCATCGCTGCTCGCTGCTGCCGGAATTACGGTTACCTGTGGTTTGGCTTTCATTTTCATGGTTTGCTCCTATAGATTAGTTCAAAGTTCAAAGTTCAAAGTTCAAAGTTCAAAGTTCTGGGTTCTGGCTTCTGAGATAATAATGTGAATGGTAACAGATGTGAATGGTGAATAGATCTGTTTCTCACCGTTTCTCACTGCCTTATTACCCGATGCCCGATGCCCGATGCCCGTTCATCGTTCACTGATGCCAACATACATCATCGCCCTACCGAAAGGAATTCGTAAATACCGAACGCAGTCTTTTGCAAATCCGAATGGTGTTGCCGCGCTTCATCATGTATAATACAGCAACAAAAAAGGAAGACTGATGGAACTGCTGCATCTCAGAACATTTGTTGTTGTAGCCGAAGAGGAAAATTTAACCCGGGCTGCCCAGCGACTTTATCTCACGCCTCCGACCGTTAGCGGACATATTAAAGCACTGGAAGAAGAGTTGAACGTCACCCTGTTCGTACGGAGCTCAACCGGAATGCAGCTGACCGAAAAAGGGATCCTGTTAAAAGAAAAGGCCCTGGCAACTTTGAATGCAGCCCAAAACCTCGTCAATCATGCGACAGAGCTGCAGGAGAATCTGATCGGGAAGGTGCGATTCGGGCTGAATGCGCCACCAAGACTTCTGCGTATTCCGCAACTCATCAATAAGTTGGAAGCTGCATGTCCGGGAATACAGCTGGAGCTATCCTCAAGCTCAACCGGCAAGCTGCTGAAGCAGCTACAAAAACAGCAGCTCGATATCGGTTTTATCTTCGACCCCTCACCCTATCCGGAAATCGATGCTTTACCGCTGGATAATGTAGAGCTGGCGATTGCCGTACCCGCAGCATGGCAGAATCGTATTCAACAGCAAAGCTGGGAAGAACTCTCGCGCCTACCCTGGATTTGCAATGATGGTTATTGCCCTTTCCAAAGTCTTATTAAAGCAAGGTTCGAAGCGCTTGGTTTAGCTTTTGAGAGGCTCGTTATGTCTGATGATGAGCAAACAAAGCTGGACCTGGTGCGAGACGGTGTCGGCATAAGCCTGCTGGAACTTGCTGCGCTGGAAGACGATGTACGGCAAAACCGCATCGTTATTTGGGAGAAAGAACGTTTTTCAGCAATGCTTCATCTCGCCTACTTAAAACAGCGAAGTGAAGATCCTCTATTAAAAGCACTCCTACCAGTTGCATTAAGCATCTGGAACATCTAATTTTTTTCAGAACATTTTACCTTTTAAACAATCTTATAAACAAGGAGGCCCCGTGAACTCGGATACGATTAGTATTCAATCTATTATTACTGCTTTGTACGACGTCATTTCCGGAGATGCCGGAGAGTCACGCGACTGGGATCGCGACCGCGCGCTATTTTATCCCAATGCACGATTAGTGCGTACCGGTGTCGATGAGAACGGCAAACCCTGGGCATTATCGATGACGGTTGATAACTATATCGAGAATGTTAAAGACCACTTTGCGAAGCATGGTTTTTTTGAATACGAAACGGACTGTAAAATTGAGCAGTTCGGTAATATTGCCCACGCCTTCAGCACTTACAACGCCAAATATCATCCAGATGATGCCGAGCCGTTCAAACGCGGCATTAATAGTATTCAGCTTTATAATGATGGGGAACGCTGGTGGATTATCAATATTTTATGGGATAATGAAAGAGATGGAAATCCTCTGCCCTCTTAGGAGAATCTTATGCGCATTGTTATCTATACTGTTTCACTGATCACTCTACTCATCGTTATAGTTGGTTGCGGTGCATTCAGCCACATGGCTTCTTTTGCAATTGTGAAGCCACATCGTTGCAATGATGCAGAAAGCAGAAAGTATTTTACCCGTGGCATCACTCCGCAGGAGTATAACCTCTCGAGCAAATCATTTGAGATAACAGTGCGCGATAGTATCCCGCTAAAGGGCTGGCTGGTTAAAAGCGCAATTGAGTCATCCAATGGAACGATTCTGGTCGTTCACGGGATTGGCAGCTGCAAAGAACATCAGGTTGGGCTTTCGGAGGTATTTGCACTTGAGGGATATGATACGATTATCTTTGACCTTCCAGCACATGGGAAGAGCGGAGGTATCTATACAACCTACGGCTATTACGAGAAACACGATATTTCTGAGTTAATTGACTCGCTTGATGCAGGTGGCGAACTCGCAAAACCACTTGGAATTTTTGGCAATTCACTCGGAGGTGCTATTTCTTTGCAGGTTATGGCTGAAGATGATCGGTTTCGCTGCGGTGTAATAGAAAGTACCTTTGCAACGCTGAATGAAATTGCCTATGATTATATGAATCGTGCTTTTCGTCCCGCAACCAGGGGAATGATCGAAAGCGCCTTATCCAAGGCGGGTAAGCTGGCAAATTTTGACCCCGATTCGGTGCGACCGGAAGAAGCTGCCAAAAAGATTGAGCAACCAGTGCTGATGATCCATGGCGAAGAAGATGCGCATGTCTCGATCGATTACGGTAAACGCATATTCGACAACCTGGCATCCAACAAGAAAGAATGGTATCCAATCCCAGGCGGCACGCACGACAATCTCTGGCAGGCGGGTGGTGAACCCTACAAGCAGGCTTTTTTAGGTTTTTTTGAGAAGCACATGAAGCGGGAAGCAGCAATAACAGAAATGGAGTAGCCATTGCGCCCAATGAAAGACGGCCTCAATGCCGCAGCAATTGATAGAATTACCCGAGGCCTTTCAGCAGTCCTGCCCTCATTCAACAGTAATGCATTTACCAAAGAAGCGCTTGATTCGCTGGAACAGCTGGAGCTAAAGGAACGCGTTACCCATCTCATAGACGTATTAGCGAATCACCTACCGCAGAGCTATCCGGAAACTGCAGACTTATTGATTGCATTGAAGCCACATTGGGATCCCGGCGATCCGGATGATAATCTGCGCGGCTTTGCTGCCTGGCCAATTCTGGATTATAGTGCAAGTTACGGCCTGGAGCATCCGGTCAAAGCACTGGACGTATTTGAAGAACTCACGCCTTTATTCTCCGCCGAATTTGCGATTCGTCCCTTTTTTCAACGCTACTTTAATCAGACGTATGAACGGGCGCTAGGATGGTGCAATCACTCCGATCATCATGTGCGCCGTCTCGCTTCGGAGGGGATTCGACCACTATTGCCATGGGGGCTTCGTTTGAAGTCACTGGTAGATGATCCGCAGCCACTTTTTCCGCTCCTCGACCTGTTAAAAGACGATGAAAGCGATTATGTGAGGAGATCCGTTGCCAACAACTTAAATGACGTTGCCAAGCATCATCCTGAAGCGGTCGTCGATATTTGCAAGGATTGGCAGAAAGGTGCTTCCAAAGAACGGGAGTGGATCATCCGACATGCGACGCGCACGCTCGTAAAGGCTGGTCACCCATCTGTTTTCGGTCTGCTTGGCTATACCGACAACCCGAAAATAGAGCTGTTAAACCTAACGCTTGATAAACCGAAGGTTCAGCTTGGTGATGGCATAACCGCTACGTTCCAACTTAAGTCTTCTTCTGATAACTCTCAAAAATTTGTATTAGACTATGCCATCCACTACATGAAAGCCAACGGCAAAACCAGCCCGAAGGTTTTTAAATTTACCCAGACCTCGCTTGAACCAAACGAGAAAGCCGATTATAATAAAACACATTCCCTCAAGGATGTCACAACGCGAAAGCATTATCCGGGATCTCACCGCTTCGAGCTCCTGATCAACGGCCAGCCTATTGGTGGAGTCGATTTTGAACTTCTCACCTGAGAAATAACTCACGCTATTTTTTGCATCCGCGCTGGTGGGATTGTATATTTTCAAATCATTCCAACGCGACGCCATTAAAACGATTAATGCACAAGGGGATTTATGCCAACTCATTCCCCAGCCCCAAATGAATTAACGCTGGATCAGCTGCGCAGCTTCATTGTTGCGGCCTGGACCTATATGCGCCGTGAGAATCCGGCATTTGCCGATCTTCCGGCGGAGGCTGATCCGATACTTAGCCTTGCCCAACTTGAAAAGCAAGTTAGCACCTCCCGCTTGAAGCAGGCCATTGTTCAGGCGGCAAAAGATCTGATCTTGCTATTTAAGCAGATGCCAGCTGAACATATCGCTCGCTTGGAAAAGCATCTTTCCGATGAAGGGGCTCCCTCATTAGCCCGCATGTTGGATAATACGCAGTCGCGGATTAACGCCATCTTGCAGCGAGGTGAAATTCGATCTGTACGGGAATATTATCTACTCAGCGACTACCTGGATGGTGAGGGACAAACTGCTTTGCCCTCAAAAGAACAGAAGGTAGCAAAAAGTTTGCTGGATGAATTTAAAAACCGACCGCTGGATTAAATCTGATATATTGGAGCAGTTTTGAAAACTGCTCCAATTTCAAGGCAACATTTTTTCTGCCAGACTGGAGCATTCTTACAATGGAGCAGTCTTGGGAGCTAGATAGTCTGTACTATATTATAAATTGTACGCGATTTTTTGAATTATCTTTCTGCAACATTGGAGCATTGTTAGAATGGAGCAGTCTTTATTCTGCTAAAACTCCCAAATTTTGAAAGCAATTAAAAAAACTCTAAAACCCCATACCCATTGATCACTCAAAGATGTTTAAAAAGCCCGTTCTGAAACGAATCATTCTTATCCTTGCAACCCTCTTCGCACTCTACCTGCTTGCCGGATGGCCCGACTCAACTCCACTACCGGAAAAGCCTAAAAACACTCTACGCATCGCGACGCTTAATATCAATTACGGGAACCGAAGTGCCGATGAGCTGGAAACGTTTATACGCGAAAATGATCTCGATATTGTTCTGATTATTGAATATTCGGACGGCAACTTCTTTCCGGAGAGCCTGAAAGACCGCTACAAAACCGTTATTACCTATCCTGCTTATACACGCGGACTGGCACTGCTGCACAAGAAAGATATTCGCGTGGAAGCATCTATAAAGCCATCGCTGATTCGAACCATCTGCTCATTTCCATTTGTTAATGCATCTTTAAAGTGGAAAGGCAAACGATTCTCACTACTGGGCCTACATGCACCACCACCAGTACCGTCATGTGGTGTACAAACCGATACCGTTCTAAAAGCTTTTGCCGGACTATTGGATAAAGGTGTATTGCAGAAGAGTATTGGAAATTGCAACAAAGGAGAGCCGCTGGTTTTATTAGGGGACTTGAATGCTTTTCCCTTTCAACCAGGAGTTGGTGGTTTAAAAGAAGCAGGACTTATAGATGCCTGGGCAGAAAATCGTTTCGGCACGGGACTAACCTGGAAGCCACTATCCATGCTTATCCCGGTAGCCAGGATTGATTACATTATGCATTCACCGGAAATCGAAACAAAAAATATTTACTGCACCAATCTACCCGGCTCGGATCATCAGGCGGTTATCGCCGATATTCGTTTTTAGATATCTAGATAACGTCGCCTAACGATGCATTTTCCTGATTTACAACTGCCATGCTGTCTGCCACATAATCCGGTGTTCGCATGCCGTTTAACACTACGTCTATCCCCGGCTGGGAACCGGCAACCATCAATGCTTTCTGAGATAAGCTGGATTCTTTTTTTCCAGGGTTTGCCGCATCAAATTGTTTACCAAGCTGTTCTGTTCCAGCTGAACTCGCAGCATCCGACAGGCGAACAAGCCTATTTTTGACTATCGCATTCAGCGGCCTATTGGCAAGTACGCCTAACTCCAACGCTTTAGCCATTTCCAGAAAGGTTATTTCTTTACCCTGCCAGCTATTCGTTGCATGCACTGCCGCTCCGGTTTCCAGCCAGTTAAACGGCAGCTGCACAACAGCAAAATGCCCCTGCTCCGGCATAAGGCCTTTTTGCAGGCAGGCATCCTGATAGGCTCGCCAAATTAGATCAAGTCCAACAAAGTCCACCGCTTTTTTCTGCAGCGGAAAGCCATTCGAAGAAATACCATACCAACGGATGAGCCCTTCACTAACAAAATCTTCCATTTTTACAAATGCCCGGCGAATGCGATCGTAGAACTGCTTTTCCCCCTCTTCACGAGGAATTCCCTGCTGCATAGCATAGCTTAAAAAGTATTCCGGATTATGCAGCAGATAAACATCCAACGTATCCAGATGCATGCGGGCGAGGCTTCGGGTAATTTGATCTTCCAAAAATTCGGGGTGAATACAGTGCCATAAGCCGGGCTGATATTTTACCACTTCCGGAAAAGGCTCTCCCTTTTCTTCCTGCGCCAAAGCAATCGTCATATTTTCGCCCTGAATATACCCCGCTTTGCTTACAATAATTAGCTCTTCGCGCAGTCGCTCGCCCCAGACAACTTCTTCATTCAGTAAATCACCGATAAGCACTTCTGCATTTCCATCGGTATAATTTGACGACGTATCAAAAATATTGCATCCGGCATTTAATGCAGCGCGAATCGCTTCCTGATGCTGCTGAATATCAGAATGACAGCGATACGTACCAAAGCCAAGCTTCGAAGCAAGCAAATCCGTCCGGCCTAGCCGACGATAGCCATTTTCCTGTAACTTTTCGGTTTGTCGTTCAATAAATGCTTTCGTTGCAGCACGCGTTGCAAACTGTGGTATAGACATAATTCACCCTCTATTTTCGGCGAATAAAGTGCATCAATTTTGTGATGAAAGCAAGAGAGGAAGAAAAGTGGTTACCGCGTATCGTCGTTGTCCTCTTCGGGGGAAGGCGGGGTAGTCATTTCATCGGCAAACTTCTGTAGTTTCTTTGCCGTATCATAGCCGCTTTCCTTTAGCGTGGCAAATACGCTGTATATCCGATGTCTTAACTTTCGGATATCCTTATCATAAAAATCATAAAGCACATTCAGCTTATCAATGGTCTGATATGCATCAAGGTTTACATTGGTGTAGTTTTGCTGAATTGTGGCCCGATTGGAGTGGAACATGATATCGATAATTGGCGCGAGTCCCTTTTTCTTGAGGCTCTCAAAAAAGTTATAAAGGGCTGCTTCCTTCACAAATACCTCGTTAAAGGCCTTGATATACAAGTCGTAGCTAACCAGCGAATCGATACCGTTGATAATCAGCATCGGGATGCTTTTAAATGGATTGAAGTTATCCGGGGCAACCAGCAAACGGCTCTTTAAATTTTTGAGCTGCTCGCTGATAACCGAATTTTTCAAAAAGCGCCCAAAGGCATATTTGATAAGCAGCTGATATAGGATACCGATAAAAATGGCGTGTAGCTTTTCATTCCCCTTAAAGGTAGGCAGTTCTAAACCAAATAACTTTAACGGATCATCATCACCAAAATAATGCACCCAGATACTAAAGACACCGGCAGCCAGCAGCATATTCAGGATCAGATGCGTAAAAATATATGCATAGGCCTTCCCATTGGCTTTTCTGAAAAAGAGGCCGATAGATTCGTTTTTAATACCGTCGAAAAATATAATTATGTTCGACAGGAAAGAAATTCCGATAACAATGAGGTAGTACTGTTGCAATTCAGCCGATTCCGTTAGGGTAAAGTTTCGTAAGAATATACAAAAAATTCACGATTATGAAGTGAATCGGCGCAATTTTAGCTATTTTAATAGAAAAATCTGAGAGGAGGGCAGTAGAAGAGCCCCGCACATATGCGAGGCATATGCTGGGGTCAAACCTGTTTCGCAACTCCATTTTTTTTGGGAGCTGATTTACAGATAACTCGCCCTTTTTCAGTAAGGCTGTACCCGTCTATCTCCGGGTTAAGCGTTTTTCTATCGTATGAAATCCGGACTGGTTGAATATACGATGTCCTTGCGAGCACGTCTAATACACCCAAAATCTGGCTGGTTTTAGTATTAAACTGTGTGATGATACTGGATGTGGGCAGAAAATCGTAATCTACCAACAAAAACATAATCTGTCTCGCCAGGTCATCCTCATCCCGAACTTCATGAAGCCGCAAATTGCGCTTTTTAATGTCCTTATTCATTCCATTTTTAACAACTCGTAGAATTTCGGTCATATTGTTTTCCCCATGTACCTACTTCAACCAGAACCGCTGCTATTTTAACATACGCTTCTATATCTGTTTTTGTCAAGTGGAGCTATTTTAATTGCCAGAGCAACTAACAAATACGAGTCACAAATTAACAGTAGAATCGTAGATTAGTGCTGATCTTAACTTGCTTTTCCCCTCGACTACGCTCGGGAAACGCACTTGCCCGCTCCCTGAGCGAAGCCGAAGGGGAACGCACTTGCCCGCTCCCTGAGCGAAGCCGAAGGGGAGGGCTAGAAAGAAATATCGTTTCTCTTCTCAACTCCTGATTGACCTAACTAACACATAAATCGGACATAGCGCTGTGATTCATTACCTGAATCTCTCTCTTAAAAGCAGAACCACTGTAAATAGTTTTGTGTGGTAATATTTTCACACCTGTGATTCTCCGACTTCGCTTCCAATCCTTGTGTGCTATTAACTATAGACATCTTAAATCCTGTTTATTCTCAGCTTAAATCAAATTTCATAAAATTGGCGCGATGTTTGAATTATCTCCCGGCAACTGGGCAAGAGCAGTATAAAAATACTATCTGAAAGGAAACACCATGAAGCGCATGTCTCAAAAACTGTTAATGCTGGCACTCGTTGCCTCAATGGCCTGGTTTACCGGCTGTGAAGATTCACCAGTAGATAGTTCCACGCCTGATCCAACAACTGAGTTTAAGTTGAGTGAAGGAGCAGAGAGTGGAGCCAAGGCGAGTTTTCAAATGGTTCGCACCATGCAAACACAAAACAAGCTCCTCGAGGCCGTTGAAGGGAATCCGCTGGATATCGATGATATTCCGGAAGCAATGGTTACGCTCAAAGACGTTCAAATGCAGGCCGATCGTGTAGCCCGCGTTCAGGAATACGCCCTGCAATCGGGTAATTTTTCCAAAATGATGGGTGATTCTCTAATCTGGTCTGAAACCTGGGACGACCCCGTTTCCGGTACTGCCGGAAAGCGTGAATTCTACTACGATTCCGAGACCGAAATTGCACGCGTCCTCGAAGTTATTACGCAGTTCCCGTCACAAGTTAATCTGGATTACGACTCTACCGAAATCCGTGCATTTGTAGGTCCCGACCTGAGTGACGACAGCGATGACCGCGTTCTTAGTCTCGCAAAGCTGACACGATTTACACCGGGATTCTACATTGAGAAAGTTGAAGGAAATGGAACTGTAACTGCCTGGACCAGCGAAAACGATATCGCCGGTGCAGACGTTTCTAATATGGTTACTTACGGTCCGCAGAATGATATTGAGAAATTAACCGAGTCCGCATCCTGGACTGAAAACGGAACCGGCGCTCTTAGTGAACGCGTGGATTATCGCGATGGAACCTTCCTCAGCCGCAACGTAACCTTCAACGGAAATTTCGAAGGCACCTTCAGCGAAGTTTGGAGAGATGGAACTACTGCAAATGGAACGTTTGATCTGTTGGAAGATGATAATCACGCTTCAATTACCAACAACATCGATTTCGCAACCAATCCGTATATCGATCGACTGGAACAGGCGGTGGACTATACGTTTGTCCCAGAAGACTCCTCCAGCAATGCAAGACTCGTAGAGCGCCTGTTTTTTCCGAATGGCAACCTGGATACCACCAGTGTAGATATCACCCGCCAGCCAATGGGTGATCATGTAAAAGAAGAATATGATATACGCACCACCAATGACGGCCTCACGCACCTTTGGGTTGAATATTACGAGACGTATACCAAGGTTCGTGGCGAGCATGATGCGCAGGACGGGCATTTTGGAACCATCGACGCGATCGAATATTCAGACGGAAGCGGTGAAGCCACCACCAAGATCTGGGCATCACGCGACTCTTATAACAACGGCGATGATCCACTTGTAGTGATCACCATACGATATAGTGGCGACGGTACCGGAAACGGAACCATAGCCGAGGGAGAAAACGTCTACGATATCACCATGGACAGCAATGGTGAGATAGAGGTAGACAACCGGGCAGGCGGATCTGTAACCTTAAGCGGCTATTGATAAATCTTGCCCAAATAAATAGCCGTTACGGTCGCCGCGGAGTTTCTTCGCGGCACCGTATTTTCTAAATTTTATTCAGCAGAACTGTGACAGGCTATTTGTGAATGCAAAGCCATTCCGTTACATTATCAACATCAGGAAATCAGGGGATTATATACCATTGCTTCAACCTAGAATCACATTTTTCATCAAAGGCTTATTACTGCTTACGCTTCTGATGCCGCTTTTCGCTCAAACAGAACGTTCTCTGACGCTCGAAGAGATTCTGATTGAGGGTAACCAAAAAACAAGCCGCTCAGTCATCGAAAACTATCTCGATCTGAAGCCGGGCCAGAGCATCACCAAAGAACAGATTAAGCAAACCCAAACCAGACTCGAACAGACCAACTTTTTTAAGGAAGTTGAGTTTTTATTAAGTCCGGGGAATAGCGCAGGAAATGCCATATTAACCGTTAAGGTTAAGGAGCGATGGGGGCCTTATTTTAGCTTCCGCAGCGGCTATAATGAACTGGACGGCTGGTATGTAAGTCCACTGGGGCTGCATTTTGACAACCAGTTCGGCAAGGGGAATGTTTTGGGTTCGGAAATCCTGATAGGCGACCGCATTGCCGGACTAAACATCACCTATGTACGCCCCTTTTTCTTTGGGTCTGAATATGACTTTACCGCACAGATTTTTGCTCACGGTCGCGAGTTTCTTCACTTTATCGATGGTGTACGATTTAAGCATAACGTGCCTACCGGTGGGTTGAAGCTAAACTTAACAGGAAACAGCGGACTGGCTCGCTTCTTTTCGGTCTCTTATATCTCTCAGAACGTGGACTCAGACAGCCTGTTCCAACCCAATACCGGCGAGATGGAAGGACAGCCGGTAACCGGAGCACTTCTGGATGTAGCCGGCCTTAATCAGATTAATCGTTTTGTGCTCACTTTTCAGGTTGATACGCGAAATAAACGCATTAACCCTTCCAGCGGCTGGTGGGGCAGCATTTCCTATGATCAATCCGCCAAACAGCTTGGTAGCTTTGCAGACTTCTATCGATTCATCGTTGATGTACGTCGCTATCAGCCCCTGTATAAGAAAATGATTTTTGCTACACGGTTTCAATACGGCAACGTAAGCGATGTTGCCCCCTTTTATGAGAAGTTTTATCTCGGTGGCCCGAACTCGCTTCGCGGCTATCAGGATCGCAGCCTGACCCCTGAAGGCTATGCAGCCAATACAGCCCTGGCGAGTGGCGAAGTTCGCTTTCCCTTATCCGCCAGGCTGAAAGATCCGGACCGTTTAACCGGCGTGCTCTTTTATGATGCCGGCTATGTTTGGAGCGATCCACAATCCTTTGAAATCAATCGCGTAAAAGCCGGACTCGGGGTAGGCGTACGTATGCAGCTTCCCATTGTTGGGATTCTACGGGTAGATCTGGCTTACCCGGTTCCGAATTACGACAACTATAAAATTCACGTCTCTCTAGGACACACTTTTTAACTGCAACCAGACGGAATAAAACCGCTTGAAGAATCGATACCTGACAATTTTCTGCGTCATCCTGTTCATCGGCATATCCAGACTTGCCGCCCAGCAGGACCTGACCCTTCAGGATATCCAGCCGTTCCGCGATGGCGACACCCTGAAGTGCAGCTTCGCCAGTCCGGATCTCTTCGATGGCCGGGTGGGCAAAGCGCTGCTCTCTGGACTTCCCGTTTTGGTTGAGCTCCATTCGCAAGTACTACAATCGGGTACTTCTCCACGCAAGATGGAACGCTACCGACTTAGTTATGACATCTGGGAAGATGTTTTTCGCATGGAATCAAAGCGATTAAATAAATCCTTTAACTCCTTCGAAGATCTGCAAAAATGGTGGAACCCACGGCCGGACATACATATTGTAGAGACTGAAGAGCTAAGAGAAGGCAATATTTCTCTAAAGCTGCGAATGCGCGTTGTACTGCTAAGCCGCTCGCAAGGTGAGAAGCTGAGAGAATGGATATTAAACCCGGCAGAGGTAGAAGACAATTCACCGTCCTATCGTCGCGACACCGGATTCACGTTAAACTTGAATCGACTGGTTTCCTTTTTCTTTAATAAAGATGATATCTCCGAGACTTTTGAGGTCACATTACAATCGAGCGAATTCCAGCTCGCGGATCTTGATCAGAAAGATTAGCAAGATCATACGAATACGCGCCTATGAGAACCATCCGCAGCAAGATTATTCTGATTACTCTGGCTATTGCATTATTGCCGCTTATTCCAATCGGCTGGTTGGCATACGGCCTGATGAAGCAGAGTTACGAAATCGGCGTTAATCCACAGGTCGAGCAGGCCCTTCAGCAGGGCGTAACCTATTCACGCGATCTGTATCAGATTCAGAAAAAGGAACTATCCGATATTCTGCACGACCTCCCGGACAGGCAAATCCAGCAGCTGCTTCAGGAGAGGAAATCACTCCACCCGGATAGCATCTTCAATTTTACTCAGCAGTTCTGGTATCCTCAACAGCTGTTTATATTGAATGCTTCGGGTAATCTTATATGGCCTACTGTAGTTGACAGTACCTGGCTTCCCGGCAAGGCGCGGCTCCTTGAAACGAAAGATGCCTCCGATTCGCGCATGGTTTTCGCCAATCGTAAGGAGAATCAATTCTTTGCGATCGAACTAAGAGATATCGGTGCTCCGTACAATACACTATATCTGTGCTTAACGGCACAGTTGAGCCCGGATTATCTGACCTCAAGCGAGCAGGTTTTAAAGGTTCACCAGCTTTATCAGACATTGGATATTACCTCTTTTTCAGTGCCGCGCACGCTACTCATTCTATTCAGCGTTCTGACTCTGCTAATCGCAATGATCGCTGTAGCAGTCGGTATCTGGTTGTCCCGTCGTTTAACGAAGCCGCTTGGTGAATTGGTCGAGGGCACGCGGGAAATTGGTAAAGGCAATCTGGACTATCGCTTGACCAGAAGACGTAACGATGAAATAGGCGACCTTGCCATGCACTTTAACGGCATGGCAGGAGATCTGAAAGCCTCGCAGGAACGCACAATTTATCTGGAGCGCATGGCGGCCTGGCAGGAAATTGCTCGCAGAATGGCCCATGAGATAAAAAATCCGCTAACGCCTATCCAGCTTACCATGCAGGAAATGGTAGATCAGTATTCCGGGGATGATGCTGAATACAAGGGATTACTGAAAGAGTGCCGCGAGATTATCAATGAAGAGATTGAAAGCCTGCGCCATCTGGTAAATGAATTTTCAGAATTCGGCCGAATGCCGGAAATAGTTAAAGACCCGACAGATGTGAATGCACTGCTTACTGAGATCTGCGGAATGTATTCGCATCTCGACTTAGAGCAAGAATTCGAGGCCGGGCTACCACAAATTGAATTGGACAGGGATAGAATACGACGGGTGATGATCAATCTAATCGAAAATGCCGCCCAGGCGATGCCGAAAGGTGGAAAAATTTATCTGCGTACCACACATATCGATAACGATGTGTTAATTGAGGTAATTGATACCGGCGAAGGAATTGCCGCAGAGGTTGTGTCTGACATATTTACCCCCTATTTTTCAACCAAAAGCAGCGGTATGGGTCTGGGACTCGCAATTACCCGTAAGATAATTGAGGAACATAGCGGAATCATTACCGTTAATTCTGTGGTTGGAAAAGGTACTACATTCTTTATTGCGCTACCTGTAAATCCTGTTGAATCGGCATAGTAATACCCCAACAGAAACGACTTCTGAGAAAAGAGGATATATTTTTGGGAATATCGACACGTAAAAAATTTGCAATTTCTATGATAGGCGCCGCTGCAAGCAGCATCGTATTTAGTCGATTGTTTGAAACTCAGTGGCTGGAGCTCCATCAGGAACAGATTCCGCTGGGTCTGGACGTGCCTTTACGCTTATTACACCTCTCCGATCTGCATGCTTCCGATCTGGTACCTTACGATTATCTGGAAGAAGCAATTGAACTGGGACTGGGCTATCAGCCTGATCTGATCTGCATAACAGGTGATTTTATTACCAATCGCATTCCGGATAAGAAAACATATCGCCGACTGTTGCAGAAACTATCGGCAGCCGCCCCAACCTTTGGTTCATTCGGCAATCACGATGGTGGTGACTGGATCATCAAAAAAGGTGGCTACAAAACCTTGGATCCGGTTGGTGACCTGCTTGGAGAAAGTGATATCGTTCCGCTGCGAAACGAGAGTCGCGTTATTGAAGTCAATGGACAGCAACTTCGCATGGTAGGGCTCGGTGATCTCTGGGCGGCCGATCTCTTGCCCAAAAAAGATCTTTTTAACGCAAAGGGCGAACATATCCCAACAATCGTGCTTTCGCACAATCCGGATACTAAAGATCATCTAAAACCCTACCCATGGCAGCTCTTGCTCGCCGGACATACTCATGGCGGTCAGTTCCGCCTTCCGGGTATCGGAGCACCGATTGCACCGGTTCGCGACATGCGCTTCGTAGAGGGTCTCCACCATTGGGATGAGCGCTGGCTACACGTTAGTCGCGGTATCGGCAATGTATACGGCTTCCGCATCAACTGCCGCCCTCAGGTTAGCATACTGGATCTCACGTAAAAATGGCCTTTACAGTACACATTGTTGACGACGAAAAGAATATTCGCCGCTCCCTGGAGCTTATTCTTCGTCCCAAACGCATACGCTCAAAATCATTTGAGAACGGCGAGAGCTTCCTGAAAAACCTTCAGGACGACCAACCCGATGCCGTTCTCCTCGATGTAAATCTCGGTGGAATGGATGGGATTGAAGTTCTAAAGCAAATCAAGGAAATATCCCCGGCGACAGAAGTGGTTATGATCTCAGGTCATGCCACGCTTTCTACTGCTGTGGAAGCTACGCATGCCGGTGCCTATGACTTTCTCGAAAAGCCACTTCAGAAAGAAAAAATCCTTATAACACTGAATCACATAAAAGATCGGCGATCTCTGCAAACCGAAGTACGGTCTTACCGCACCTCGGTAGATGATGCCTATCGAATCATTGGTGAATCTGCAGGCATACAACAAATCCAGAAATACATTTCCAAAGTTGCTCCAACGGATAGCAAGGTGCTCATTACCGGTGAAAGCGGTGTAGGTAAAGAGCTCGTGGCTTATGCCGTGCACAAGCAGAGCCAGTGCGCTGACGGACCGTTTATTAAAATGAACTGTGCCGCTATTCCGGAAGACCTGATCGAAAGCGAGCTATTCGGGAATGAAAAAGGTGCCTTTACCGGTGCCACTGAGCGCAGGGACGGCAAATTTCTGCAGGCCGATGGCGGCTCTTTGTTTCTCGATGAGGTTGGGGATATGAGCCTGCGAGTTCAAACTAAAGTGTTGAGAGTTTTGCAGGATGGTGAATTCCAGCGAGTTGGCGGCAAAGAAACTTTGAAAGCGGAGGTCCGGGTTATAGCCGCAACCAATCGTGACTTGGAAGAGATGGTTAAAGAAGGCACCTTTCGCGAAGACCTATATTTCAGACTTAATGTACTACCGATACAGGTACCGCCGCTGCGGGAACGCAGTGATGATATCCCACTATTGATCAAACACTTCATAGAGCGCTACTGCAACAAAAATAATCGGCGGGTACTATCTGTCGAACCTGCCCTTGGTGAAACATTAATGAAATACGCCTGGCCCGGCAATATTCGGGAACTACAGAACCTTGTAGAGCGTCTTATAATTTTAGCTGACGACAATGAAATCAAAAAGACAGATTTACCGGCTTCCTATTTAAACAGCAGTCATACGCCAGCTGCAACAACACCCGGAAGTAAAACCCTTTCCGAGGTACGGGAGGAAGCCGAACGCCAGTATATTCTGGCCTGCCTCGAAAGCTGTGACGGCAATGTTAGCCAAACAGCCCGCATGCTCGGCATGGAACGCACAAATCTGCATAAAAAAATGAAGTCTCTTGGCATTCGCTAGCATTGTCCCGATTTTATAGACCTGATAAAATCATCGCGTGGATAAGCCTCAGATACCCCTTTGCCGATAGTAAGAGTATTCAAGGCTTTTACCGGACGTCTAATCGTAACGTAATCAATCGTACGGAATAGCATACCGGTTGTGAAATAAATTACGAAGTTAAAATCAACCGAAGGGTACGCTATGAAAGCTCAGCTCATTTCCTTGATGCTTTGTTTCGCCTTGTTTCTATCTTTTTCGACAAACCTATCTGCTCAGGGTAGTGCAAACGTCACTTTGCTGAAACAACTGGATCCTTATCAGCAATACAATGACTGCTGGGGATATACAGCACCTGACGGTAGAGAATATGCCTTGCTAGGCGTGAGCAACGGAACCAGCATTATCGATATCACGGATGCGGTGAATGCCGTAGAAGTGGAGTTTATACCCTCCTCTTCATCCACCTGGAAAGACATCAAGACTTATCAGAATTACGCATATGTTGTTACTGAAGCCGCCAGTGAAATGCAGATTATAGATCTTTCCAACTTGCCGAATTCGGCGACACTGGTAAATACCTACACAAACTTCGTAACCAATCCTCACAACATTTATGTTGATGAACAGGCCGGAATAATCTACGGCGCTGAGGACTTCAATTTTGGCCAGTCCATTCGCATGATTAGCCTTGCCGATCCGGTAAACCCGGTTGAGCTACACGCCTTTGGAAATGACTGTCACGATATGTTTGCCCAGGATGGCGTTTTATATGTTGCCGAGGGAGTGGACGGTACCATCGGTATTTTCGACGTAAGCAATACTTCGGTTGTTCCCCCTCTGATTAACCGCGTTTCTATCCCCTCTCCGGGATATGTCCACAACGTTTGGGTAACTGAAGACAATAATTATATGATGAGCACAGAAGAGACCAGTGGCAAAACGGTGAAGATGTGGGACATCAGCAACCTGAATAATGTGCAGCTTTTGGACGATTATCTGGGTCCAAACGACCTGGCACATAACGCACATATTAAAGGCGACTATTGCTATCTTTCACACTATGCAGCTGGATTGAGAATCGTAAATATTGCCGATCCGACAAATATTTTTGAAGAGGAATTTTACGACACCCCCAGTTCATGGGGAGCCTGGCCCTTTTTCGATTCCGGTAAGATTCTGATCTCAGACGTACCTGGCGGTCTTTATGTGGTATTCTTTCCCGGTGCGGTTGTTACACCAACCGGCATAGAAGATGAAGTGTCCGTTGCAACTGAGTTTGAACTGAAGGCAAACTATCCGAACCCGTTTAACCCTTCAACAACGATTGAATACTCATTGGGAACTGCAGCATATGTGCAGCTCAATATTTATAATATCTCGGGTCAAAAAGTAAAAACGCTAACCAACGCTACACAGGAAGCGGGAACTTACAGTGCCGTATGGGATGGAACGGATAATAACGGCAATGCCGTATCGAGTGGTGCTTATATTTACAATTTGAACACTGAAGGCTTTCAACAAACCCGCAAAATGATGCTGTTAAAATAAATTCAAAGCGCTGCCAATCCGGTAGCGCTATTTTTTTCAAATATAGATGCAACTATTCTAAAACATTTAACATCACAAAGAGGAGTCTGAATGCAGTCCCCATCGAAACTGATTATGATGCTGATCTGTTTCCTGCTTACAGCCCAGCTGTTCGCTCAGGGAACCGGCAGCCCAAACGTACCGCTTTTGGCAAACTTCAACCCCTATCCAAGCGTTGGATATAGCGACGTATGGGGTTACACTGCTCCTGACGGTCGCGAATATGCGCTGCTCGGCGCTCGCAATGGTTTGAGCATTGTAGACATTACCGATACCGGTAATGTGCAGGAAGTAGCTTTTATCGCCAGCCCTAACTCATCCTGGAAAGACTATAAAACGTATCAAAACTATGCTTATGCCTGTACCGAAGCAAATGATGTTGTTCAGATTATCGATCTGTCCAATCTGCCAAACGGTGCCAGCGTTGTGAACACCTGGAGTACAGGTGCAACCAATCCACACAACGTTTATGTAGATGAAGAAGCAGGTATTCTCTATGTTATCGAGGACTTTAACTTCGGCAGCTCTGTTAAAGCACTCAGCCTGGCAGATCCGGCAAATCCGACATTCATTACAGCCTTTGCACAGGATTGCCACGATGTAGCTACACAGTCTGGTCGACTTTATGTTGCCGGTGGAAGCAATCCGGTTATTGATCTGTTCGATGTAACAAACATCAACAGCCCGCAGCTGATCGCCAGCGTACCGATTCCGGCAGCCGGATACGTACACAACGTTTGGTCAACGGCAGATAATAACTACATGATGACGACTGAAGAGACCGGTGGTAAAACAATAAAGTATTGGGATATTTCCGACCCGAACAGCCCGAGCATCGTTAGTGAAGTTCTCGGCCCGGACGGCCTGGCACACAATGCCTTTATTAAAGGCGAATACGCCTATGTTTCCCACTATGGTGACGGTCTTCGCATTTATGACCTCTCGGACCCGAACAACGTATTTGAGGCTGGATTTTATGACACCTGGGCTCCACCATCCGGCACCTTTGATGGTGCATGGGGGGCTTATCCCTATCTGGCCTCCGGTAAGGTTCTGATCTCGGATCAGGTGACCGGACTTTATGTTGTATTCTTTCAAGGTGCAGTGGATGCTGATGCCCTTGATCCAAAATCGCCGACCACGCTAACGGCCTATAGTGACTTCAACGCTCCAACAGAGATGCAGCTTAGCTGGACAGACCCCGTAGAGCTGGTTGACGGCACACCACTTCCTTTCGGCGACTTTATTGTAGAGATTGAGCGTGATGGCAACATGATTGCAAGCGTAAACGGTGGTATTCAGACCTACACCGACATGGGTCTCAATGACGGTCAGTCTTATGAGTATAAAATCAATACCCGCATTACCTCAAACGATAGTACCAGCCTACAGGTTGGCGCAAGCTGGATTGCCGGTGGCGCTGCAGAACCTAACGCTCCGGAGGTTGTTGGACTGGATGGTGATGCGAATCAGGTAACTGTTTCCTGGCGTAACTCTTCAACAAATATCGACGGAACGCCAATGGACGACCTCGCAGAAGTAAAGCTCTATCAGGACGGTATAGAAGTCGCAACCTTTGCGCAGGCAAGTGCTGATACCGGTACAGTTGTAACCGAGACCTATACGCCGGCGACACCGGGTCAATACGAATATTACGTGACCTCAGTGGATAATGAATCACCTGCTAACGAAAGCGTTCCATCTAACACAGCATTCACTCCGCTCTCCGCACCTTTTGTAGACAACTTCGCTACTGCGGGAGCCCCCAATGCGGATCGCTGGATTACCGATAACGTGCAGGTAAACAACAACGCGAGTGGAGAGATCAGCGCCCCGTTCTCGATGAATCTGAACGGTAACCCTGACGGTATTGACGTAGTTGATTCCCGTCCGATTAACCTGGCAGGCCTCGAGAACAATCAGGTAACCATGTCTTATTGGTATCAGCCCGCCGGAACCGGAAACGACCCGGAAGTGCAGGACAGTCTGCAGCTCTTTTTCAAAAACTCGGATAACAACTGGGTTATTATTAACGAATACCCGGGACGTCCTTTCCAGGCATTCCAGCAGGTTACCATCGACTTTGCCTCGCTACCAGCTGATCGTGGAAATATGTTCCACAGCCAGTTTCAGATGCGCTTTCGCAGCCTGGGGTCGCAGAGTGCCACACAGCTTTTCGACAACTGGTTTGTCGATGATGTGAATCTTGATCTGGGTATTCCGCTGGGAATCGGTGATGATGAACTGACTACGATTACCGAGTTTAAGCTGGAGGCGAATTATCCGAATCCGTTTAACCCGACAACCACTATCAGCTATCAGATTCCGCGTAGCAGCGACGTAAAACTGACGATCTACAACACACTGGGTCAGAAAGTTCGCACGCTGGTTAATGAGAATCGGGCCGCTGGTGCATATGACATTCAGTGGAATGGACGGAACGATGCCGGGGTGCAGGTAGGCTCAGGCTTGTACTTCTATTCAATCGAAGCTGACGGATTTACTCAAACCCGTAAGATGATGCTTCTGAAGTAAATTGCTTTTTCTTAATGAAGCCGGGCTTATTTAAGCTCGGCTTCATTATTTTCATGCGACTGCTCATACCGATATTTTATTTTTCCTGCATCTTTCATTTACGATCGCTATAATAATAGTCTTTCATCCTATTAATAACCTAGAACCTAAGGGGAACTTATGCATTTCAGGTTGTTACTCATCAGTATACTAGTAGTAGCGTTTTTCTCTACCAATGCTCTTGCACAGGGCTCACCAAACGTTACGCTACTTGCCAACGTCGATCAATATGGCTCCACAGGTTATAATGATATTTGGGGCTATACTGCTCCCGACGGTCGCGAATATGCATTTCTTGGCGTGCTAAACGGCACCAGCATCATTGACATTACAGATACAGCCAATCCTGTAGAAATCAACTTTATACCAAGTCCTTCCAGTACCTGGAAAGATATTAAGACGTATCAGACCTACTGTTATGTAGTGAATGAAACCAGTGGCGGCATTCAGATTATCGATCTGAGCGATCTGCCGAATTCGGCAAACCTCATTACCTCATCAAATATATTATCTGCTTCTCATAATATTTATGTCGATGAGCCGGCCGGCATTCTCTATGCAGAGGGTGAAAGTGGGGTTGGCGTACGCATCATAAGCCTGGCTGACCCGGTAAACCCGGTTCAGGTCGCCAGCATTAATGGGCAGTGCCATGATATTTATGCTCAGAGTGATCTGCTGGTTGTTTCTGAAGGCACCACCGGCTCATTTGGTTTCTATGATGTCAGTAACCCGGCAAACCCGACATTCCTACAGCGTCTGAACGTACCAGCTGGTGGTTATGCGCACAATGCCTGGTTTACAGCAGATAATAACTATATGATGACAACTGAAGAGACCAGTGGCAAAACCGTAAAGCACTGGGATATTTCCGATTTGGGTAATATAACCCTGGTGTCAGAGGTACTCGCACCGGACGGTATTGCACACAATGCACATATTAAAAGAGAGTATTCCTACGTATCCCATTACGGAGATGGTTTACGCATTTACGATCTCACCGATCCCAACAATGTAACCGAAGCGGGTTATTACGATACTTTTCCCGGTCCGGCCGGTGGATTTGAAGGCAACTGGGGAGCTTATCCGTTTCTAACAACCGGAAAAATACTGGTATCCGATCGTGCAACCGGACTCTACGTAGTGCAGTTTGATGGTGCAATCGATGCCGATGCCCTTGACCCGAAAAGCCCGGCAGACTTAAAAGCCTACAGCGATTATAACACGCCTACTGAAATGACGCTTTCGTGGACAGATCCGGTTGAGCTGATTGATGGAACTCCGCTTCCCTCATCCGACATCAGCATTGAAATTTCCCGTGACGGAGCTCCGGTAGCAACAGTTTCCGGTGGAGTCCAGAGCTACACTGATGCAGGTTTGACAGATGGACAAGATTATACGTATACGGCGGTAACCCGCGTCGTCTCAAGCGATAGCGTCAGCTTTGAGACACGCACAAGCTGGACAGCAGGCGGATCTCCTGTTCCGAATGCACCGACATTCGTCAGCCTCTCCGGTGATGCAAACGGTATTAGCATTACCTGGCGCAATCCAACGAAGAATGTGGATGATACACCGATGGATGACCTTGCTGAGATCAGATTGTATCAGGATGATGTATTTGTTGCCGCCTTCTCACAAGCCACAGCAGACAGCGGCCTGGAAGTAACAGAGACCTACTCACCGACAACTCCGGGTAACTACACTTATTATGTTACCAGCGCAGACAATGAGTCCCCGGTAAATGAAAGCGTTCCTTCAGCAACAGGCCTAACACCGAGAACAGCACCTTTCATGGATGAATTTACCGATGCCGGACCGTTGGACAATACGCGCTGGATTACAGACAATGTGGCCATTACAGATGGCGCAATTGGAGAGCCGAGCGGTTCCTTCTCAATGAACCTAAACGGTAATCCGGTTGGTGAAGACATTGTAGACTCATGGCCTATCAACCTGGAAGGTCTTGAGAATAATCAGGTAATGATGAGCTACTGGTATGAGCCCGCCGGAAGCGGCAACGACCCGGAAGTACAGGACAGCCTGCAGTTATTTTTTAAGAATGATCAGAATGAGTGGAAGCTGATTCATGCTTATCCTGGCTCACCATATGTGCCCTTTGTGCAGGTAATGGTTGACTTCAGCTCTCTACCGGCAGACCGCGGGAACATGTTCCACAGTCAGTTCCAGCTGCGTTTCCGCAGCCTCGGCTCAGCCAGCGCGGTTTCTTTCTTCGACGAATGGTATGTCGATGATGTGCTGCTTGATCTCGGGATTGCCACAGGTATTGAGGATGAAATCACCGGTGTTATTAACGAATTCAAGCTGGATGCCAATTTCCCGAATCCCTTCAACCCGTCTACGACTATTAGCTACCAGCTGCCCAAGCAGAGCGACGTAAAGCTGACAATTATCAATACGCTTGGGCAGGTTGTCCGTACGCTGGTTGATGAAGCAGCTCCGGCAGGGGAATACGAGACGGTTTGGAACGGTCTGAACAATGCCGGCAATCAGGTTAGCAGCGGGCTGTATTTCTATCGCCTGGAAGCCGAAGGGTTTACACAGACGCGAAAGATGATGCTGTTGAAATAACCATATTCAAATATCAACAAATTGAAACGCGGCCCCGGGGAAAAAACCGGGCCGCGTTTTTTTATTCAAAAAATCGGAATATTCACAGAATAAATAATAAATGGTAATAATCAACATTGGCAACACCAATTTATCCATTATATAAACAAACCGTCGATCACGGATAAATCGGATTTCACAGATAAATCGGATTTCACGGATAAATCGGATTTCACGGATAAATCGGATTTCACGGATAAATCGGATTTCACGGATAAATCGGATTTCACGGATAAATCGTAGCGTGGGTTATAACCCACGCTACCGGAATCGATGCAAAACAATCATCAAAATCATACAATACCATGAAACCAAAACGGCATTCATATCGACGGTTATACGTCAACGGCGGATGTTATTTTTTTACGGTCGTAACCGATTCACGACGTCAAATTTTAACCGGACCGGATGAAATAATTGTTTTACGCCAGGCATTTAAACATGTTATGACAACACATCCATTTAAAATTGATGCGATTGTTATCTTACCGGATCATATACATGCCATTTGGACATTACCAAACGACACAGCCGATTTCTCAATTCGCTGGCGCTTAATAAAAGCCTATTTCACAAAAAATTGTGATCCTATGCTAAAGGATTTTTACGCCTGTGATTCCAAACTGTCAAAACTGGAACAGCCGATCTGGCAACGACGATTCTGGGAACAGAAAATCCGAAACGCACGTGCCTATCAAAACATCGTTCGCTATATACATATGAATCCGGTTATACACGGCTACGTTAGACATCCCCGGGATTGGCCGTTTTCCAGCTACCATAGGTCCCAGTCTTAACATGCCGGAGATCATATTTTTCTTTCTCTCAATTCATTATCTTCTATTTCAAGATGCGAAAAACCTTCAAACGATATCAGGTCGAGATTATGCCCCCCTCAAGTAGAAACATTATCCTCGTTACCGGTGGTAGCAGAGGCATCGGTGCAGCTATCTGTTTGCAAGCTGCTGCTAAAGGCTATATAGTCTGCGTAAATTTTCATCGCAATCAGGCCGCGGCCCATAAGGTAGTCGAACAAATAGTGGTCGAGGGTGGAACAGCACATGCTTATCAGGCAGATGTGGCAATTGAAGATGATATTGTTAACATGTTCAAAGAGATAGATAAGCAGGAAGGGAATCTTACGGCTTTAGTCAACAATGCCGGGGTTCTTGATACGCAGATGAAGGTTGAAGAGATGACGGCAGAGCGGATAAACCGAATTCTAACAACCAATGTCACCGGCTCATTGATTTGCGCACGCGAAGCCATCAAACGTATGAGCAAGAGCAAGGGTGGAAAAGGAGGAACGATCGTCAATATTTCATCCGTTGCATCCAGAACCGGATCTCCTAATGAATACATCGATTATGCAGCTTCAAAAGGAGCAATAGATACGATGACCATAGGCCTTGCGAAGGAGCTGGCACCGGAGGGAATTCGGGTAAACTGCGTTCGTCCGGGACTCACTCACACCGAGATTCACGCCAGTGGTGGTGAAGCTGACCGAATAGAACGCCTGAAGGGGAAAATTCCCCTTCAGCGAGGTGGACTTCCGGATGAAATCGCTTCCGCCGCTATGTGGCTGATCTCTCCGGAGGCAGCCTACACAACGGGAGCACTATTGGACGTTACCGGAGGCATTTAGCCTAGCAACAAGCACCGGGAGCAGTTTCGGAACTTTCAGTACCGGACTCCGCCGGTGCGCAGTCAAATGCACCATAATGCACGGAACGGTCACCAATAATCGTAAAATACTTGCCGAAACGCGTCTCCTCTACCATCGCAGCAGAATTCCCGCAAACCAACATCGGCATACCGGTTTTAAACAGATGGTGATCATCCAGCATAAACTCGTGCGGTGAATCTTCGATACCGCCATTATAAAACGCCACCTGACCAAAATCCTCGCAAATATCTTCCAGGCTATCCAGCTTGAATGCACGAATCGTCATCGAATAAAAGTCGATCATACCGGCACGCTTTTCGATATCCGGGTTATCGATTGAAATACGGCGGCTACTCATTACACGATAATCCAGGCAGCCAATATTGCGCAGCATACGGCGAAAATCTTCGATGTAAAGTGCGCCGGACAGACATTCACCATAGAGTACCGGATCTTCACGCAGTTCAGCCGGAATGCGGCGGCCACTAAATACGTCGGAGAAATACAGCTCACCACCGGGTTTCAAAACGCGAAAAATCTCGGAAAACACCTTTTCCTTAACCGGAGATAAATTGATTACACAATTTGAAATAACCACATCTACAGAATTATCTTCAATGCCAAGCGCAGCCAGATCTTCGATATAGCCGTGATGAAACTCCGTATTAGGTTTAGAATAACCAAATGCCTTTGCCTGCTCTTCACGATATTTATGTGCTATTGCTAGCTGCTCTTCCGTCATATCCACACCGATAACCCGACCATGTTCACCAACCAGGGCCGAAGCCAGATATACGTCTCGTCCACTACCGCAACCGAGGTCCAGCACCGTCATACCTTCTAATCCAAGAGGCATTGGAGAGCCACAGCCGTAAAATTTTTCCATTACTTCATCTGCAATGTTCGCAAGTATTGCCTTGTGTTTTTCCGGCAGGTCTTCAGTTGTGCAGCAGGCACTTGTCTTCAGATCTTCCGAAGTGGATAGCTGCTTGCCATAATATTCCTGCACAGCCTCATGTGTTTTTGCATCTAAAGTGGTTGTTGACATTTACATTCTCCTCGTAATAAATGACGTGCTGCTATCGTTTTGTTATTAATACATTCCAACTTTTCGCTCTTTTGCCGGCAGTATCTCAAGACAGGTTGTCCACCAGCCGGTAAGAACAGTTTGCACAAACTCCTCCGGTAACTCCTCCTGCCGCATCTCCTCTGCGAGTCTACGATAATCATATTCAATAGGGATATAGGTAAAAACCGGTTTATCCTTTTCTTCCAGAATCACATAGCCAACATGCGTTTCACCATTGTTTTCCGGTCGTCCAATCACTCCAACATTGGCAAAATACTTATCTCCCGGCAGGGATTTATGCCAGTGAATACCGGTATGGGTTGCACAGATTATATCTGCTTCATAATCGTTGAACAGCTTCCCAAGAAAATGATCCGGTGAGGTGGACTGCCAAAGAAATTCATTCATTTTTCTAGGGGAACCATGACAAAGCAATACGCGATACTTTCCAAGCATAAAGCGAATTTCAGACGGTAAATCACGCATCCAGAGCTTATTCTGCTCGCTGGTATTGGCAAACGTATAGTCGTAACTGATCTTGGCAAAATAATTATCCCGCGGATCAGTATAGCCACACTGACAATCTTCAAGGTTATTGCCGATTGAATTATCGTAATTTCCCTGAACCACCGGAATATTGTTATCCCGCAAAAGTGGGAAAACACGATCCGGATGTGGGCCGAATGCTCCCAGATCACCGAGACAGTAGATTGCATCTACACCGCGACGTCGAGCATCTTTGATGGTCTCTTCAAGCGCCAAATAATTACTGTAGACACCGCCGATCAGCGCAATTTTTTTATGTGTTGGTAACATTGTAATGCTTTCTTTTTCTTGCTTTCCACATAGCGGGTTAATCCGCGCGATGTCCACTCTTTAGCACCTCTTTGCTGCCCATGGTCGCATTCGTACAAATCGAGCCGTAAAGATAACAGGTATAACAGGCCTGCTCGCTTAGATTATAGCTTTTCGTTGATTCCTTAAGCGTCTTTCCCATATAAGCGGTAGGGGATTCCAGCAGTATCGGACAAACCACAACACCACGGTTTGTTGCCACACGACTATTCGAGCAAATCAGCTGGCTACAGTCATAGCCTTCCAGCATTTCACTCGTGATATATTCGTATTTATCATAGCCGTTAGTACGGGCAATTTCTTTACCGATTTTCAGAGACGGCAGGATTTTTAAGCGCGGGCGTTCATAACCATGCTCTTTCAGAACCCGGACGAATCCGTTCATAACCTCTTCGTCTTCATGGTCCTGCCAGGTTTTAGTTATGGTTATGATGGGTAGAAAGCCGTGTTCGTAAAGCAGCTTAGTACCCGCCATTGCCTTTTTGAAAACGCCTTTTCCACGGATAGCGTCGTTCATTTCTTCAGTATAACCGTCCATTGAAATACGCATTTCAAGAGAGTATTGAGATGCGGCTTCTATTTCCTGTAGCCGTTTAGCACGCTTTTCCGTAATCAGCATGCCATTTGATAAGACGGTAGCTGGTCCGTAGGTCAGCGTTAACTCGAGGATCTCCAACATCTGCTTGTTGATAAAGGGTTCACCACCGGTGAAATAGTATTCTTTCACGCCCAGCTCAACAGACTGCTCAAGATAGTCTCTAACTTCCTCCAGAGACATAATCTCAAAACTATGGTTCACCGGGCTACAGCTAATAAAGCAGTGGTCACAGGCGATATTACAGAGAGTTCCCGAAACCTGAAACCACAGGTTATCCAGCGAATCCAGGTGAAGATCGGGATGGGTAAGCGTATGTGCCGTTGCCATTCAATTGTCCTATTAAATTAGATTACATATTTAGGCAGTTGCGAGCTCTGCGTATTTATCCAGTTCTTCATCCTCATTGATCAGCTTAAATACGTCACGCACCTGCTCATGTCCGATTCGCAAAAGAAAGTTCGGACTCGTACCGTAACTCTTCATTCCAAGGATAAAAAAACCCGGTTCAGGATTCTTCAGCACTTCCGGACCTTTGCTACTTTGATCCAGGCAATCTGCTGAAGAGTCACCCAACAAAGCTGCGGCAAGACTCATCGGGCCACGTGAGGCATAGCATTCATGAATCTGAAGCTCCCGGTAGATAGAGTTATCCGGTGAGTGACCAATGCAGGCAAGAACCTCATCGACAGCAATATTTTTCTCTTCGCCATTACCATCAACACTATAGGTTACCTGATAAGTATCATTCGCAGTTTTCTCGATGGACTGGATATTCGCACCACTCACTTGCTGAACAGATGCATCTTTTGCAGCCTGTGCTGCCTTTTCAATAATTCGCGTGCGCTCAGCTAGAGGATCATCCTCAATCGGCGTAAACTGTTCATCGGAGCGCGTCATCCAGATCAATCTCGACGAAGGATTTTTCTCCTGTAGCTCTTTAAAAGCGGCCAGTGTTGTCGCAGCACTATGGCCGGAACCGACTAATAAGAGCGTTTTATTTGCGAAACGATCGCTCATCTCCTGCAGGTCGGCAATTCCATATTCCAGATCACCTCGTAGAGAGCGCTCTCCGACTGCCGGTATACCGCCTTCTCCAAGCCAGTTTGGGTTACTCCAGGTTCCGCTACAGTCCAAAACCACATCGGCTGTTTCCGCCCATTCTTTGCCGTCTTCATTGCGTAGGAGGATACGGAAAGGGAACGTTGCTCGTTTAGGATCCCCAATCAGATCACGTTTTAGGGTTGCGGTGCGGGAAACAGCAACAACTTCAACATTGGATTTCAAACAGTCTTTCAATAAGGAGTTATCAGCAAGCGGCTTTAAATATCCCTCATAAAACTCTGCACCGGTTAAGTAGGCATTCTCATCAGGAAGACTATTATTCCGAGAAACATAATGACGTCCCAAAGCGGATGCGTTCATGCTAAATGGAGAGAAAAAAGTGACGTGCCCCCACTGACGCACATTATTGGCAAGCGTTTCCTTTTCATAAATAGTAACATCATATCCGAGATGGCGTGCATAAAGGGCAGCCTCCAGGCCGATTGGACCAGCACCGATAATTGCAATTCGCTTCATTGTATATCTCCATTAATTGTACATAAAGCAGCAGGAATCGCTCGCAAATCATCCTGCGATCATTTCATTAACATTGTTACGTTGATTTTTGTGTATTGGATCAGGTACTAAGAGGCAGAAATGGGTGGGGGGAGCTGCTGCAGTTCGCGGGTTAACGTTTTCAGCGATGAAAAACCGGGTTCAACCCAACGGATAAAAGGTGCGCAGATAAATAGCTTTCTAAGCGTTCGAGCCAAATTAAATGACAACGCATTATCAGAACTCAATGCGGTGCGAATCCAGCTTTTAAGATCCCGGGCATTATCGATATCACCCAAAGACGGAAGCTGGTCTACCTGCACTCCCATAAGATAGAGGTTTTCAAGCAGCTTTTGACTAACGCTGCTGCTCCCCCATCGAATGCCATTAAAAAAATCTGATTTAAAACGCGTTAGACCAAGCAGATAAAATCCACCGTCTTTAGCACTTCCAAGCACGGCTTCACTGGACGAGAGAGATTGAAAGGCTGAGGAAATATGTTCAGACGTCAAATCCAGACAATCGTTTCCAATGATCACAACTTCGTCGTAATCCCGACCTACCGCTTGCTCTAGTGCAGCGGAAATATTGGTATTGAAGTCTACACCGGGATGAAAATGAATACGGGGGGATAAAGTGGGATCCAGCGTCTGTAATATCTTCTGAGTAGACCTGTCCGATGGATCGGATGCAATAATTAAATCAAACGGAAGTTGCTGTTTGGCGGTTGTTATGGCTTCAGAAAGGTGCTGTAAAAAGTAACGATATATCAGCATCTGAGAATCATCAGAAGGTGCCAGCTTCTTATGCCGGGCATCTTTCACCAAATCACGCGTAAAAAGAATAAGTGCTCTTTGGGTTGATGATGTTCTTTTATTCATATATCGCAGCTTTAAGTTTTTATGTAGAATTCGTTAAATCTACTAAAAACCACCGATAAAAGTTCTCACGAAATGTTAACATTTTTACAGAAGAAGAGCATTTTACGGTAAGTTAGGGCTATTTCTTGCGAATTTCAGCCTCTGCAGCCTGCAGATTTCCTTCCAGCTGCTTACTGGTTTTGAAGTGCCAATCATATGCAGAGACAAAAATTGTGCGCAGGATTATCGTTCCAGCTCCAATAACCCCCTTTAGCGTACCGGAGATCTTTGACTTGCCTATTCGCTTGCGGTAACGCACCGGAACCTCAAGCTCGCGAATTCCGTGCTGAGCGGCTTTAATCTGCATCTCAACCGTCCAGCCGTAGTTACGGTCTTTCATATGAAGGGCATTCAATGCAGAAAGGGTAATAGCCCGAAAAGGTCCGAGATCCGTATAGCGCACCCCCCAAAACAATCGCATCAGCTTGCAAGAGAGCCAGTTACCAAAGATGGCCTGAGGAGTCAGAGCACCTTTTTCAGAGTTACCGGCAACCCGTGAGCCGATAACCATTTCCGCTCGCCCTTCGATTATCGGGTCAACCAGCAAATTCATTTCTTCAGGGAAATCGCTGTAGTCCCCATCCAGAAAGACAACAATATCGGTTTCCTGCAGTGCATCGATACCCGCCAGGCAAGCAGCACCATAGCCTCTCTCAGGCTCTGAAATAACCCTGGCCTTATGGCTGCGGGCAACATCTGCAGTATTATCCGTCGAGCCGTTATCAACGACAATTACATCATCTACATAATCAGGAATATCGGTTATAACCTTACCAATAGATGCTTCTTCATTTAAAACGGGGATAATAACCGATATCCGGGAATCGTTCTTCATATCCTTCAGCCACCTCTGTTGGTGTTGCGGTAATTGATTGCCGGTTATGCCACCACTCATACAAAAAAACAAGCCAAACCGGTACAAATTCAACCCATACCACCCAATGTGCGAAATCATCTGCCCGTCCCAGCACGTTATAGCAATGCCATAAATAATACAGTGGCAGGAGAGCAGTCAGCATAAACAGCGATCGTCGTTGGTAAAGCGCCAGAAAAGGGATAAGCCAGACAACATACCAGGGAAACTGGGTTGGGCTAAATAGAAAAATAGCAGCGACAACCATCAGACATCTGCGAACAACCTCTTGCTTTCCACGGGGCATTGTAAAGCTGTACCATGCAATCAGTGCAAGGCAAAGCATGGCTACAACTATTCGAGCAGTCTGCTGAGCATAGAGGTGTGCAAATCCCTCCCGTAGGTCTAATAAACTGTAGAGAAACTCAGCAGCTGAAAAAATAATCAAAAAAAGCGAATCGTTTAATTGCCAGCGTTGGCTGTATGCATTCAGACCGGACTCGGTATCCAGACCCGCTACATACATCGGCCAAAAGAAAAAGGCCGTCAATAGGGAAACGACAACCGTGGCCAGTAGAAGAGTCCATTTTCGATTCCAATACGGACGAAAAATTATCGGAAACAGAGCCAAAGGCCATATTTTTACTCCTCCGGCAATCGCAAGTGAAGCCGATGCCAATTGCGGCTTGTTTTTAAACGCGAGTAGTAACGCTGCCAGCAAAAACGGTATTAATAGTAAATCCATATGGCCTGAATTAAAAATCTCTTTCACAAGTAGCGGATTCAGCCAGTATGCTGCAAACCAGAGTGGCGATAAGGCCAAATGGCGAATCAGCAGATATAACATCGCCAGGGTTAAAATATCGATCAGAAGCAGCACCAGCTTCCATCCCAATAAGTTCCAGGGTGTAAGCCAATATGCCGCGGCAAAAAAGAATTGTGTAACCGGTGGATAAATCGTTCGCAGATACGCATGATTCACTTTTTCGAGATGAAAACTGCCGGCTTCGGCAAGCTCTGCGTAAACGGTTGAGTCTGTGACAACTTTACCGTCCAGAACATCCTGAGGGGAATATTGATATGGATCCAGCCCATTTGCTGTAACCGCCCCATCCCATAAATAGCGATGATAGTCATCTTCCAGAATTGGGGGAGCTGCAATTGCAGCAAGGCGCATCAGGATACCAATAACCAATATCCATAGCACAACCCGTTTCCGCACCGGCGTGTGGATAACCGTTTCCATTAAAAAGAGATAAGCTAATCCGGCAAGGCAAAGCAAGATGACGAGTTGTTCAAAAGGGGGATTTCCGGCTTCGGAGTTAAATGCCGGGGAAAGTCCCATTGCCGGTAAAAAAAATCCCAACAAAAATAGTCCGCCAAGGAACCATCGTATTGGGATTTTAAACATCTTTAGAACAGATCTATCCGACATAGGTGAAAACGCTTTTCTTCCTGCTTGAAAATGATCGATTTAGCGCTGTCCTGCAAAAGAGGAAATAGCGATATAGTAGAAGCCAAACTGAAACAGCAGGAAAAATGGCGCAGAATAGTAAATTTCCTGTGAGATAAAATAATACCAACCGTAAGTAAAATAGCTGGCTATCAGAAACTCGAATACGTGCTGATAGTTTTTTCCGGGACGGTAGAGCTTCTTTCTCCAGCTTCCCTTTTTACCTTCCAGCTTAAACTTCGGGGTACGAATAAAATCGCTCTTATGTCCCAACAATGCTTCCAGTGCTGCCTTACCATTGTTGAATGACAGGCCGATTCCGAAAGCCATCAACAGCGGTAGATATAAAATATGCGGCCATAGCTTACCAAGTGAATCGCGGATTGCGACGCCGTAGTATACCAAAATAGAAATCGTTGCTGCAAAAAAGACCATAAAGTATACAAAGACCAGCTTCCAGGGTACATCTCCCATCGCAAGCTGAGTTTTTAAAACCGGAACCAATAAAAGCGCAGGAATGGCCATCAATAGATAGGCAAAGTTATTCGAAAGGTGAATAATTGCCTCAACACGAATGTATAGCGGATGGTCGGACTGCCAGATTCGCTTCATCAGCTTCAAAGCCGTTTGAACCGACCCTTTTGCCCAACGATGCTGCTGCCCTTTGTAAGCGTTCATTTCTGCCGGAAGCTCAGCCGGTGAAACGACATTCGGTAAATATCGGAACTTCCACCCTTCGATCTGAGCGCGATAGCTGAGATCAAGATCTTCTGTAAGCGTATCATGCTGCCAACCACCGGCATCTATAATGGCCTGCTTACGCCAAACGCCTGCTGTTCCGTTAAAGTTGAAAAAGCGACCGGAACGATTTCTCGCCAGGTGCTCAATAATAAAGTGCGCATCCAGAAAAATTCCCTGCAGTTTGGTGAGTAGGGAATAATTTCGATTGATATGTCCCCAGCGCGTCTGAACCATTCCAATACCCGGCTGCATCAAGTGGGGAATCGTTTTGCGTAGAAAGTCCGGCTGTGGTACAAAGTCGGCATCAAACACAGCAACAAACTCAGCGGATGTTTTATTCAAACCATATGCCAAAGCACCGGCCTTAAAACCGGAACGATCTTCACGGCGCACGTGATCAATTCGATATCCCTGCCTTCTCAACGTCGTTACCAAACGCTCTGAAAGCCTGACAGTGCTATCATTTGAATCGTCTAAAAGCTGAATATGGAGTTTATCTTTAGGATAATCCATGCAGGCCACTGACTTCAACAAACGCTTCACAACGTATTTTTCGTTGAAAATCGGCAACTGCACAGCCACCTCCGGCCACTCCTCCGGTTCTTCGGCCTGTGGTTCAGGCATCCGTTTATACTGGCGATACATATAAAGCAAATGATACTTGTGAATGCCAAAAAGCCCCAGCACTGTAAGGGCAAACAAATAAACGGCGAAAAGAAAATTGTCCAAAATGTTACTGCCTGTTATTTCTCCAACAACGGGATTAGCAAATCCATAGCAACGAAAGTACTGCGTGGATACTAGATTTGCAAAATTTTTTTAAGATCTACAACCCGAACTAAATCAGTATCACAAAAGAATAACCAATCCTTAAACTTTCTTGAAACCGTGATTTTATGCGTGGTTTTGGCTCCGATTTCTAATAATACTCCCGCTTATTGAACTAAAGTTTTGCTTTCTACAGCTCGCACTTCTCCTTATTTTCTGATAAGGTTTAGACAAAGGTAGCAAAAGAAAAATGTTTACTTTATATCACTATCATTCCCCTGAAAAATTAAGCCCCGCAAAGCGAAAGGATAGTGGAAGAACTTTGTCTAAAAGGTTACGGGAAGACCTTAATGTAAAAGAATGGCTATCCTGGCATTTTGGCGATACGGCCTTCGTCTTTCTGGTTCATCAGAATATCGAGCCTATTGCAGCAGAAACGCTTTGGAGACTATTTTTCGAAAACAACGGTAAAGCACCTCTTCGTTCAGAAGTACATCTCAATGAGTCTGCCGTGGAACACTTTCTGGAATTTGTAACCGGAAGTACAAACGAGAGAAATAGCCTGTCGGATCTTGAAACATTACAGGAGAGCTATCAAAAGGCTATGGCTAATGAGCAAACCGGACCGGTTTTGCACTATCTATTTCAACGCGGTATTCTGTTACATGAAAGGATCCGACAGGAAATAGACTTTTTTCAGCTTGCTGTAGATACAGAATCTGCCGTTGTAGAGCTTTCTCGAAAAATTATTTCAATCGGCACCCGCAGTAAAATCGCTATCATTGGAATGAATGAGCAACTCCTTTCTGTAGCTACATATTTCAGGAAACAGGGAATTGGTCAGTATCAGGTATTCGTTGATAAAATGACATCGCTTGAACTTCCTTCCTTCCTCAAAATAGGTGCGCTCGACAATTTTCCTCCCGATGTACCTTACGATATTATTTTAATCGCACCATCAGATGTAAATCTGATTTCTGATGAGCAGCTTATTAGCTGGGCCAAAGTACGCAACAAGCCGCTTCTGGTATTCGATTTGAGTAAAGCCAATCGACATCTACGCTCATTAAGACGACACGGTATGCTGTACTTTTATTCTGAAAAAGATCTCGCCGCAGTTATCAACAGTAACCTTGAAGGACGTAAACAAACACGCCGTGAGATAAAGCGTTGGATTAAGAATGAGAGAGAATATTTTTACGATTGGTTAAGCAGCGACGATCGATACGAGTTTGCCGGGATTGTCGGTTCGACACCGTCTATGCAGCAGGTTTTTGAGCTTATCTCACGTATTGCACGAACGGATATTACCGTTTTAATCGATGGTGAGAGCGGAACGGGCAAAGAACGCGTAGCTCGCGCAATCCATTCGTTAAGTAGACGGGTAAACAGTCCTTTTCAGGTTTTAAACTGCGGCGCTATACCGGAGAATCTTCTGGAAAGCGAACTATTCGGTCATGAAAAGGGAGCCTTTACCGGTGCTGTCGTAGAAAAGCGCGGCTTATTTGAAGAGGCAGATGGCGGGACGATCTTTCTGGATGAGATAGGTGAACTCCCGTCACAGCTGCAGGTTAAGCTGCTACGCTTTCTCCAGGAAGGAGAAATTAAGCACGTCGGCAGTAATGAGACCCGTAAAGTTGACGTGAGAATTATTGCCGCAACCAATCAGAACCTGAATAAGATGGTCGACATAAATACGTTTCGTTCGGATCTTTATTATCGACTGAATGTCTTGCAGCTAACGGTTCCACCGCTTCGTGAACGCAGGAATGATATAAGCCTTTTGGCAGAGCATTTCCGAAAAAAGTTTGCAGAGAAGCTGCGCAAGCCGGTTACCGGAATTTCACCAGACGCAATGAAAATGCTGGAGCAGTACAATTGGCCCGGCAACGTCCGCGAGTTGGAAAACGCAATTGAACGTGGTGTTGCCCTGGCACTTGGCGAGCAGATACTTTCCGTCAATTTGCCCCCTGTTATTCAAACTCCACCTGTTGCAAAAGCAACGATGAGCGATATCCCCTTTAAGGGCAAGCAGCTAACCCTTAAGGAACTGGAAAAAGAATACATACTCGCAACGCTGGAACAGTTCGACTGGAACTATGACGACGTATGCAAAAAACTGGCTATCGGACGAACTACTCTTTGGCGGAAACTGCGCGAATACAACGTCGTACCGCCAAATCAATAGTTTTCAAGTTGAAAACAGACGTTTCAAACTGAAATAATTGCACAGTTCCTCTTCAATCGGATATTTGAGCATCCCAGCCTAAACGCATCTCTCAAGGTCAACATTTACAATACCTTAAAAACGGCCTACCCACTCACTACTCACTACTCACTACTCACTTTCACACTTCTGGCACAGAAATTGAACTAGGCAATCGAGAAACAAAATTTTAAATTCCAACGATAATCTAGCTCAAGGAACTAAAAGACAATGCAGCGTCAAACCCTCATACTAATACTGATGTTCTTATTCAGCATACTCGTTTTTTCATGTAGTGATGATTCCACCAGCGCACCGGAAACCGGTACTATTTCCGGAACAGTTAACTTTACAGGCACCTGGCCGGCAGCCGGCGATATTCAGGTTTCTGTTTATGCCCCTCTTGCCCCACCCTATGTCCCTACTGGTGCACCATTGGCCTTTACGGATCCGATTGCGTCAGGCTCTACCACCTATAACTTTAGCTTTGAAGGATTGGAAAAGGCTGAGTATGGTGCTATCTTTGTCAGCTGGCGCGATCCGGCCAACCCGGCAGCATCCAAGCTGTTAGGCATGTATTGGTCGAACCCGGCGGATGCCGGAATTAATGCTCAGACCGGATTACCGACTGCACCACCCTCAAGTATTACTATCGATGATAATAATATTGAGGTAACAGGTGTCACTTTAACCGCAAATCTGGATCTGGCTCAGTAACCTGGATAGCAACGAACGACTTAAGGCGAGATCGTACATGCCAACGTGCCGATGCCCCTGGCGGCATGGCCGATCTCGTCGTCGAATTTGGATACATCATGCAAAACGCCCTTCTGATCTTCTGCCTATTAGTTTCTACTCATCTTTTTGCCCAAACCGATGATGCAACGGCAACTGCTGAGCGCACCGGTATTATCAGCGGCAGGATAGTCCATGCCGAAACCGGCTCTCCGCTCGAATTCACCGATGTTTTTCTGGACAGCCTTCCACTCGGCAATGCGACGGATAACCTGGGGAATTTTTTAATTCGATATGTTCCTCCCGGTACTCATACACTGGTAGTGAAACGCCTCGGATTTATCGAGCATCGGGAAGAGATCACTGTTTCCGCCTCACGGTTAGTCTCAAGAGAGATATCACTTAAGCCAACGCAAATTAGCGGTGAAGAAGTCGTCGTTACGGCTACCCGTCGCGAACAGACTGCACAAATGGCCCCTGCAAGCGTAGCACTATTGACGGCTGAAGATGTTGCGATTCGACCGGTTACCACGTTTGATCAGATTCTGGAATCCGTTCCGGGAGTTGCTGTCTTCCGCTCTGCCGGTGTTTCCGTTCAAAGCTTGTCTATCCGCGGCAGCTCCGATGTCGCAGGTGGTGGGGTTGGCAATCGGGTTCTGCTGCTAATTGATGGCCGCCCTGCATTAACCGCTGAAGCCGGTGGTGCTTACTGGGGACTCGTACCTACAAATTTTGTTGAGCGCGTGGAAGTGGTTAAGGGAGCATTCTCGAGCCTCTATGGCTCTACCGCAATGGGGGGTGTGGTGAATGTCATCACTCGAAGACCTACCCGTTCCACAACGACACTTGGCATGAAATACGGATTCTTTGAAAAAGCAGATCCGGATATACGATATACTGAAGAAACGTTGTATCAAAGCGAGCTGGAGCTGAGTCATTCCGGAATTCGCGGTCCGGTTAGCTATCTGTTTAACGTAAGCCGCAAACAGTCTGATGGACATGCAACACAAACGGCATATGAATTTTATGACGTATTTTCCAAACTCTTATTCGACCTGAACCTCAATCGAAATCTGGAACTTACCATTGGCGGCGGCTGGGCAGAGAATGATTATCCGCATGCCTGGCTAAATGCAGCCCGCCCGCTATCTGTTCGCCCATCCCGGACAGACAATAGACAGGAAAAACGACAGTTTAACATTGATGCTCATTACTGGGCCGTTCCGGGCAATCGCAGCAAGTATTCATCCCGATTCTATTGGTATCGCAATACGGCCAATTCCTTTTTTAATGAAAATGATCCGAATCTTGAGATCTCCAATAACGAGCCGTTTGGTTTAAAAACGCTACTGGATGGAGATAAAGTCGGAAATATTTCACAGTTTGATATCTACCTCAACGATAAGAATTATCTGATTGCCGGCATGGATCTTCAGTTAGACCATGTGGATTCCTCTCCCGATACCATCTTATATGGACGCCAACAGGTAAACAATGGTGCGCTTTACCTGCAAAATGAGACCGAGTTCTCGGAGAAATTTACGACAACTATCGGTATGCGATATGATGTAAACCACCTGGTCGGGGGAAAAACGCTCAGGGAATTCAGTCCAAAAGTGTCTTTGCTTTACGCACCGGTCAAAACGCTATCGTTTCGTGGACTCTTTGGCCAGGCATTTCGCGCTCCTACCATTTCAGAACGATTTTTCGAAGAGGAGATTGGTGGTGGTATAGACTTTATCCCCAATCCCGACCTGGATGCAGAGCGCATGGATATTTCTCTGGAAGCCGGCATGCGCTGGCAGGTAACCGATTTTGCTGATTTGGATGCGGCCTGGTTCTATTATCAATACGAGAACCTGATTTATTGGAGAGACATTGGATTCGAGCAGGGTGCTGCTGCTGGAACGGTATTTCAGGTACAAAATTTAAACCGCGCACTTCTGCAGGGTATCGAGCTTACCGGAAACCTGAGATACCAAAACCATCTCAGCCTGAGTGCGAATTACACCTTTTTAAATGCCGAAGACCAGTCTGAAGGCCGCCTGGATGATATCCTGGCTTATCGTCCGGAGCATTCGCTTAACTTATCTGCTACAGCAAACTATCAGCGTTTGCAGCTTCATATGAACGGTCGTTTTCGCAGCGAGATCGAAGAGGTTTTTCTCTTTCCCCCCAGCGCTCCGGATGCGTTTTGGGTCTGGAACAGTAAGCTGAATCTGGGCATCAGCGATATGATTTCGGCTAGCGTTACCCTAAACAATGTTTTTGACAGCCAGTATGAGGAGCTTGCTCGGTATCGCATGCCGGGAAGAAACTGGCTGTTTGGGATTTCCTTGCGAAGGTAAAAATTTTTTATTTTCAAAATTTTTACCTTTTGCGCGAATAAAGACTGCTCCATTATAACAATGCTCCAGTCTGGTGGTAACCACACAACTATTTCGAGTCTATTACGTTCATATTACTTCTCCCTCTCTCAGCCCCTCCTACGGGGCTTTATTACTGCAAAATCAGCCTATTTCAAAAAAAAACCAAAGATTCCACTAATTTAATGAATAGTACAGTACCGAATTGCCCCCAGACTGCTCCATTATAACAATGCTCCAGTCTGGAAAAATCTTTGCTATTTAAACAGGAGCAGTTTTTAAAACTGCTCCTGTAGTTTTGCCCCCAGACTGCTCCATTATAACAATGCTCCAGTCTGGCTTCCCCACAAAGCCCGACAAAACTTGAAAAACAAACTTGACAAACTACATGATTGTTAACTATAATTAACATATGTGACCATCGTACATCATACTGTACAAAAAATACTATCCCCGGAAAGAACCGCCATGCAAGAATTATTAAAGGAATACAATCCGCATTGGGAAGAAGCCAATCCGTACAAAGACCTTATTCCACGAGAGAGTTATCGCACGCGGCTGAATGACCTGATCGATCGCAAAGAAATCATCATCCTGAAAGGAATCAGGCGGTCAGGAAAAAGTAGTCTGCTGAAGTTGGTAATCGGAGACCTGCTAAAGCGTGGCGTAAACGCACGCAATATGATGTTCATGAACCTAGAAGACTATCGCTTTGGACCGGAAAAGACCCTGGAGACGCTTGACACCATCTATCAGACCTATAAAGTAATGCACAAGCCACGCGGTAAGCGCTACATCCTGCTGGATGAAATTCAGGAGATTCCGGAGTTTGAACGCTGGCTAAGAACCTACTACGAGAAAGAAAAACAGATCAAGTTTGTTATTACCGGCTCTTCCTCTTCTCTCTTCTCCAGCGAACTCGGTACACTCTTAACCGGCAGGCAAATTTCAACCGAAGTATTTCCATTTTCCTTTCAGGAATTCCTCGCTCACCATGCGAAGACCGTCGCAAAGAATGCCGGCAAAAAGCCGATCGACTCACTTTATCTTTCTGCATCCTTTAAAAAGATCGAGCCGCTGCTGCAGCGCTATTTGGATTCCGGTGGCTTCCCTGAGATAATCAAGAATGAACAATCGGATAGCAATATCCTGCTCCTGCAGCAATACATCAGCGATATTCTCCTGCGCGATGTGGCCAAGCGCTACAACATTCGCAAGGTCCAGGTACTACAGAAACTAACGCTTTATCTGATTTTCAATATGGGATTGGATATGAACGTATCCCGAATTGCCGAGCGTATCGGCAGTAATCGAACGACTGTGCTGGAGCTAATCGGCTACCTGCGTGAAGTCTATATGGTGTTCCCACAGTCCAGCTTCAGCTTCAGCGGCGGTGAAGCCAATACCACCAAACACCGTAAAATCTTCTGCGTAGACAACGGCTTCTATGCTGCTATAAAAACCGACTCAAAGCGGGATCGCTATAAAAAGTTCAAAAATACCGTTTTTCAGCAGCTACGCTTTCAATGGGGTAAGCAGGTAGCATTCTGGAGGGAAAAAGTAGAGATCGACTTTGTGCTGGAAGACGGCTTCCCTATCAACATTATGCCGGAAGATGGTTCCATAGACAGTGAAATTGATCGGCTGCTTTACTTCATGAATAACCACAATATGCGCGAAGCTTTACTGATAACATGGAATAAGCTGCAGATTATTGAGGAAAATGATCGTCGAATTCTCCTGCTCCCCCTTTGGCTACTGCTGGTAAAATCGGAAGAGCAGGTTCGAAAATATCTTTCTGAAGGCGATTAACCACGCTATTACTTTTTACGCGCCAGAAAAATCATGCGACGGCTATCGTGCTTGAACGGGCTCTTGTCGTAATAGCCGTAAATATTCTCAACCGTAAAACCGGCACGCTCCAGCAGCAGCTCCATTTCATAACGGAAGATATAACGAATAGGCAAAATATTTGTCGTCTTGGAAAGAAAATTTCCCGAGTTATCATGCCGTTCATGAATATAAACGTGCACCGCAATCTGCTTAGCCGGATCATAGCCGCGCGCCAAATATCGGGTTATCGTATTACCGTTTCGCGGATCGTGGAAAGTTCCTTCATATTTAACCGGCATTGAATGGCCCCATCGGGCAATTTCCCCACCTTCATAGGAAACACGCTGCTCCCGGGCATCCCAGTTGCTCATTCCAATTATAAGCAGCCCATCATCCGTTAAGTTATCATACACCCGCTGAAGAGTTTGAATTTGACGCTCCGTCTCGATAACATGAGCAAATTCGCCGTACGGCATGAGCGCCAGCGTATAAGTACCTTCAACTACCATTTCCGACATATCCTGCTTATCCAGATGGATGCGCTCCCGCACCTCCTCCGGCTGCTCCGCTACTTTCTGGTGGGCAATCGACAGCATGTTTTCCGATAGATCGAACCCTCTTACCTGATACCCCGCTTTTGCAAGGGCCAGCGTAACACGACCGGTGCCGCATCCAATTTCCAAAACAGGAGATCCCTGCTTTTCAGCATAGTCCAGAAAAAGCGGTAAGTCGTCCTGCTTATTTTGATGGGTAAGCTCATAAAGCTCTGCCCAATCAGCAAATGGATCGCCGGTTAAAATCTGCTGATTTTTCATCAATACTCTCCTATCACCGAATACGGGTATTCACTTTGTTATATGACTTAGATAAAATATGTTATACCTTCAAAGCGGGAATCCTAATAAAACTTTGTTTTTTTATGTCGATACCTTTATTTTCGGGCGCATTTGATTGGACAAAATAAACTTTGTATTGCAAAGTAGTTTGCCGAAAGATATATTTAGGCGTATATATGAGGAGATAGTCGATGATCGCTAATCACATTCATCATGCTCTGGCACAGGTTCGTGAACTGCAGCAGAAAATTCTTGAAGGTCAGCGGTTTAAAGGCTATTCAGGTCGCGCCAGAGCTATTTGTGGCGTAGCAGCATTAGCGGCAGCAGCGTTTATGAGCTCATCACACTATCCGGATACAACCGCAGCCCATGCTTTAGGTTGGGGATGTGTTGCTCTATTTGGAGTGCTGATGAATTTCGGTTCCCTCATACACTGGTTTTTATTCGATCCGCAAGTGAAGCGCGACATCAGGCGACTAAAGCCAACCCTCGATGCCTTACCCCCAATTCTGGTAGGGGGTGTTCTTACGTACCTGCTGCTGGACAATGGTCTGCACCAATATCTGTTTGGAACGTGGATGTGTCTCTTCGGATTGTCAAATCTGGCATCAAGGCACGTATTACCAAGACGTATCTGGCTGGTTGGCACATACTATATCGCCTGCGGTACCCTGTTTTTACTTTTTGGTGGAATGACATTTACAAATCCCTGGCCGATGGGAATCGTTTTCTTTGTCGGTGAATGGACCGGTGGACTGGTTATTCATTTTGACGATCCGCGAAAACTATCTCTCACCCAGGTATTCAGCATTTTTTTTAATATGAAGGAGAACGAGAATGTCGGAAAAGCATGAAAATCCGTTTAGCGCTTTGGAACGGATCTTTCACGAGCCGAACCGCTTGTCAATTATGTCTGCCCTGTCGGGTGCGGCAAATGGGCTAAGTTTTCGGGAGCTTAAGGAAAGCTGCGACCTAACCGACGGTAACCTTAGCAGGCACCTGAAAGCACTGGAAGAAGCAGGCGTTGTGCAAATCGATAAAGCGTTTGTCGGATCAAAACCGAGAACTACGATTATGCTGACTGATAAGGGACGTGAAAGATTTATTGAGTATCTGCAGGCTCTTGAAGAAGTTCTTCTAAAAGCAGCAGATGCAGTTTCAGCATCCAACGAAAAGGTTGTTTTACCACTGGGCCGCATTAAGCCCGCTTAACTTTTTTTTGGATGAAGGCTTTGCAAAACAAAGCTCTTTGTGGCTGTTTTAGTGAAAAGTGACAAGTAAATGATTTAAGAATTGACTAAAGTCTCGTTATGGTAACTTGAAAGTGACGTATCATATTGCACCTTTGCAGAAAATTGTTACATTAAACACTTTCCCAAAAATACGGACCATATCGACACAGCAGTATTAATCACAAACTCTCAGAGGTTTCTAAATGATCGACTCGAATGAAAACGGTTTCAGCAAGTTGGAGCTACAGCGACTCATCGATCAGGGATACGAACTACCGCGACACGTGGCAATTATCATGGACGGAAATGGACGATGGGCAAAAAAGCGACTGCTTCCCAGAGCTGCTGGCCATCGCGAGGGCGTACGCTCTGTAAAAGCAATTGTCCGCGCCGTCGGTGAATTAAAGATAGATCATCTTACCCTATACACCTTTTCCAAAGAAAACTGGGGAAGACCGGCAATGGAAGTTTCAACGCTTATGAAGCTGCTGGTCTCCTCTCTCAAAAAAGAACTTCAGGAACTCATTGAGCAAAACGTTCGCCTGCAAACCATTGGCGATCTGAACGATCTGCCCCCCGCAGCAAGAGAAGAGCTGGAAAGCGCCATAGACGTTACGCGACATAACTCAGGCCTGACGCTAAACCTGGCTCTCAGCTATGGCGGGCGATCCGAGATCCTTCATGCGGCAAAAGAAATTGCCCGTCGGGTTCGCGATGGTGAGCTTTATCTTGAAGACCTCGACTCAGAGATCTTTTCCGAAGCACTTTACACCCGCAACATCCCGGATCCGGATTTACTCATCCGCACCAGTGGTGAACAGCGAATCAGCAACTTTCTTCTTTGGCAAATCGCGTATTCGGAAATTTACATCACCAAAACCGAGTGGCCCGCCTTCAGGGAAAAGGCACTTTATACCGCTCTGGCCAGCTACATGCAGCGTGAACGTCGCTATGGTAAAACAAGCGAGCAGCTGGACCGTCATAATGGCCAGCTCAACGGGCATGCCAGCTAGCATTCACACGCAGTCAGCCAATGGAAACGACAGAAGAATCCTACAACGCGCTGCTGAACCGGCTTTACGGGCTGCAGCGCGCCGGAATTAAATACACGCTGGAAAATATTCAGCAACTGCTGAGCTATATCGGCAATCCTCATCAGCAGTTGCCTTCCATACACCTCGCCGGTACAAACGGTAAAGGTTCCACAGCCAATATTCTCGCTGCAATCCTAAGAGAAGCAGGTTACAAAACCGGGCTCTATACCTCACCCCATCTTATTAATTTTACTGAGCGCATCCGGGTGAACGGTACTGAAATTACACCTGAGGCCGTTACGCAATTTATGGAACTCATCCAGCCCGCTATTGATGAAGTAAAACCATCATTTTTTGAAGTCACTACGGCTATGGCCTTCTGGGAACTCGCCAGACAGGAAGTAGATATTGCCGTTATTGAAACCGGATTAGGCGGACGCCTTGATTCAACGAATGTGATTACGCCTCTTATTAGCGTTATCACTCCAATAGGTCTGGACCATTCCGACTATCTAGGCGATACGCTTGAACTTGTCGCAGCTGAAAAAGCCGGCATCATTAAAACCGGTATTCCCTGCATAACAAGCAATCGCGATGCTGGGGTTTTGAAGGTTTTTCAGAAAAAATGCAAAGATAATCACTCAAGTTTTCGAAATATTTTCGATTATATAGAGTATCGGATACTCTCTGAGGAGTTGGACGGCTCGCATTTTCATTACTGGACGAATACCAATCCTGAACCCGAATCACACTTTTTATCGCTTGCCGGTGTTCACCAGGTAGAAAATGCCTTATTAGCTATCGGCACCCTTAATATGCTCTCTGACAAAGTACAGGTCTCCTTCAAAGCAATATCGGACGGACTGGCATCCGTTAACTGGCCAGGACGCCTGGACCTTTTTCACCGGGATCCTGAAGTGATTATCGATGTCTCTCACAACAGCGAAGGTATTGCCAGGACAATTGCTTTTTTAAAGGAAAAGATTGAGCCTGAACATACGACTACGGTCCTGCTGCTTCAACAGGGCAAGCCATATCAGGATATTGTAAGACAGCTAAGTGAGATTAGCTCAGATGCGGTATTAGTTGATATGCCTCTTGGTAAACCGGTCCCTGCAGAGCAATTGATGTCCGAATTCAGCAGGTACAACGTTTCAGGAAGCAGTATCCATTCTATTGCTGAACTGCAACAAAAAATAAATGATTCCGTTAAAACCGGAACGTGGCTGATAATCGGTTCGCATTATCTGGCTGGGGAAGTGTATAATTGTCTACATTTATCTTGATTTTGGTAAAAAGGGAATATATATTCCGCAGAGTTACCACTTAGGTAGCGGCTTCCATAGAAGTACCTCCCTTTGCCTGATGAACAGAGGATATTCCAAAACTTAAAGTCCTGATATATAAAATATCTCAATAAAACAATGTCAGTATCGTATCATCTCCTCGACACTTGACTACCCCTGAAAAGAGCTTTTGGGGAAAATTCTGCCAACAATTCTGAAAAACATTCGTTAATAATCAAACAAAACTATATAACCAACCACCTAACACCTCTCAAACTGGAGTAATACCACCATGCTTGATTTGGATTCCTTAAAATCCTTAAAGATATCTGAGCTTAATCAGGTTGCACAAGAGCTCAATATCCAAAGCACTTCCGGTCTGAAAAAACAGGAATTGATATTCCGAATACTGGAAGAGCAGACGGCACAGGAAGGCTTGATCTTCTCAAAAGGGGTGCTGGAAGTTCTTCCCGATGGATACGGCTTTCTGCGCTCTCCGAAGTTCAATTATCTTCCCGGCCCTGACGACATTTACGTTTCCCCTTCACAGATTAAACGCTTTGACTTAAGAACCGGTGATACGGTTTCCGGTCAGATTCGTCCTCCCAAGGACAACGAGCGTTTCTTTGCACTTCTGCGGGTTGAAGCGGTAAACTTTGAAAGCCCGGATAAAAAGCGCGACGTGAATCTATTTGACAATCTCACGCCGATTTATCCAATTGAAAAGCTGAACCTTGAAGGCAATCCCAAAGAATACACCATGCGTATTATGAACCTGCTGACGCCGATCGGTGGCGGACAGCGTGGGCTGATCGTATCGCCGCCGCGTGCAGGTAAGACGGTGATCATGCAGAAAATCGCCAACGCAATTACGGCTAACAATCCGGATTCAGTTATGATTGTGCTGCTTATTGATGAGCGCCCGGAAGAAGTTACCGATATGGAGCGTAGCGTAAATGCTGAAGTAGTGTCTTCTACTTTTGACGAGCCGCCCGAGCGCCACGTTCAGGTTGCGGAAATGGTTCTGGAGAAAGCCAAGCGCCTGGTCGAATACGGCAAGGACGTAATTATCCTGCTGGACTCCATTACCCGTCTCGCTCGTGCACATAACACCGTTGTACCACATAGTGGTAAAATCCTTTCTGGTGGTGTTGACTCAAATGCACTGCGTCACCCCAAGCGCTTCTTCGGAGCTGCCCGAAACATAGAAGAAGGTGGAAGCCTTACCATCATCGCAACCGCTCTTGTTCAGACCGGATCGCGTATGGATGAGGTTATCTTCGAAGAATTTAAGGGAACCGGTAACATGGAAATCGTTCTCGACCGCCGTCTGGCTGATCGACGCATTTTCCCGGCTATCGATATCAATAGCTCCGGAACCCGTAAGGAAGAACTGCTTCTGTCGCAGAAAGAACTCTCTCGTGTTTGGATCCTTCGCAAGCTGTTAAACGAGATGAATCCCATCGAAGCCATGGAATTCCTCGTGAACAAAATGCGTCAGACCGAAACAAATGAAGAGTTTCTTGACAGTATGAGTTCCTAAAAAAAGAAACTGATGCTTGCTTTTGGTTCAATTCGTTAATATTTTTGCTCGATTGAACCAAAACGCAGGTTGTTTAAGGAGTCTGTAGCAATGAAAAAAGATATTCATCCCAATTATCGTCCAGTCGTATTTAAGGACATCTCGACGGATTTCGCATTTATAACGCGATCCACCGCAGAAACCAAGGAAACCATTAAGTGGGAAGACGGCAATGAGTATCCGCTGATTAAAGTGGAAATCTCTGCTGACTCTCATCCGTTCTTTACCGGAACGCAGAAGCTTATTGACTCTGCTGGTCGCGTAGAGAAGTTCCTCAAGAAATACGGTGATCGTCGTAAGTAGCGCGCTGTAACGTATTGCGAAGGCGGAATATTCAGACCGATTACGGTTTGAGTGTTCCGCCTTTTTGCTGAATCCACAAGGACTCTGGTCTGAGTTCCCCTCTTCAAAACTGAATAAAACAGGTCACAACCATGCTCGACAAAATCAACAGCCTCGAGGAAAAGTTTAACCACATTTCCCAACAAATGGCCGATCCCGACATTGCTTCAGATCCGGATAAATATACCCAGCTTGCACGCGAGTATTCCGACCTGGAAGATGTTGTAAAGGCAGGGAAACGGTATCGTGAAGTTATTCAAGGCATAGAAGATTCCGAGCAAATTCTTGAAGAAACAGATGATGAAGAGATGAAAGAGCTTGCCAAAATGGAGCTTGATGAATTGCGCAGCGAGCACGAAAAGCTGGAGAAGCAAATCCAACAGCTGCTCGTTCCACCAGATCCCAACGACAACAAAAACCTGATCATGGAAGTTCGTGCCGGTACCGGTGGCGATGAGGCCGCAATATTTGCTGCCGACCTATTTCGCATGTATGGTAAATACTGCGAAGACAATAAGTGGAAGGTCGAACTCATCAACGCCAATGGCAATGAGCAGGGTGGCTATAAGGAGATCACACTTTCCATCACCGGTAAAGGTGCCTATGGTCGACTAAAGTTTGAATCCGGCGTGCACCGCGTTCAGCGGGTTCCGGAGACAGAGTCCCAGGGACGTGTGCACACCTCTGCTGCATCTATCGCAGTATTACCGGCAGTTGAGGATGTCGAAATCGACATTCAGGAAAGCGACCTGCGGATCGACACCTTTCGCGCCAGTGGTGCCGGTGGGCAGCACGTAAACCGTACTGAATCCGCCATTCGCATTGTTCACATTCCGACCGGCGTTACCGTGTCCTGCCAGGATGAAAAGTCTCAGCACAAGAACAAAGCTAAGGCGATGAAAGTACTCAAGGCGCGACTCTACGATATGGAGCTGCGCAGCCAGCAGGAAAGCATGGCCAGTCAGCGCCGTAACATGATCCGCTCCGGCGATCGAAGTGAAAAAATCCGCACCTACAATTTTCCCCAGGGAAGAGTAACCGATCATCGAATCGGACTCACGCTTTATCGCCTCGATGAAGTGATGCAAGGCTCACTCGACATGCTGATTGACGAGCTAAGACTGGCAGATCAGGAAGAGCAGCTCAAGCTAAGTGCGACAGAATAATATGAGCGAAACCTGGACGGTAAAACAGGCTCTACAGTGGACAACAGGCTATTTTGAATCCAAGCAAATCCCCGAACCAAGGCTGGGAGCAGAACTCCTGCTGGCACATACCTTGAACTGTAAACGCCTCGAACTCTACCTCCGCTTCGACAGTATTTTAACCCCAAATGAACGATCGGCATATCGCGAATCCATTTACCGTCGGGTGGATCGGGAACCGGTCCAGCATATTCTTGGCTATACCGAATTCATGGGGTATCCCATTCAGGTGGACAAAAACGTACTCGTTCCTCGCCCGGAGACCGAACAGCTGGTCGATAAGGTTGTTGAACACTGCCGCGAACAACAGCTGCAAACGCCAAACATACTCGAAATCGGTACGGGCAGCGGCTGCATTGCCATCGCACTAAAGCTCCTTTTAAGCGAGGCCTCTATAACCGCAGTAGAAAAAAGTAATAATGCATTGGAATTAGCTCAGAAAAACGCCTCTATTAACCAAACGGAGCTAACTTTTATCTCCGGAGACGTATTTGAAGTAATGCCTTCCGCCGAGCCGCGCTTCGATCTCATCGTCACCAATCCGCCTTACATCAGCAAGAGCGACTATGAAAAGCTGGAGCCGGAAGTAAAGCAGTTCGAGCCGATTGAGGCACTCGTAGGCGGAGAAGATGGACTTGACTTTTACAGGCAGCTAGCCCCGTTATCAAAGAGCCTTCTTACAAAAGACGGCAGCGTATTTATGGAAGTCGGCTACGATCAAGCCGAAACAGTCTCACAGCTCTTTACAAAGCAGGGGTTTTACTGCGAGACCGCAAAAGATTATAACCAAATTGACCGTGTGGTAATCGCGCATGGAAAAGAATATGAGCGAATACAACCACGGGAAGAAACATGAAAGAAAAGAATAAACAGAAGATGAAAAAGAAGAAATCACCCAAAAATCCCTACCCCAAAAAAATACTTAGCTTTTTAAAACGTAAACAAGGCGACGGCTATCGTCGTAAAGAAATATCGAAGGCGCTTAATATAAAAAAAGCGACCTATTTCCTGTTTGATGAAGCACTACAGGAACTCACCAAGTCCGGTAGAGTTTTCCGCCAAAAGGGCGGACGCTACTCACTTCCACAAAAGAATGAGACCGTTACCGGAACGCTACAAATGACGCGTCGTGGCTTCGGATTCGTCATAACCGAGGCACTGGAAGAAGATGTTTATATCTCCGGTTCAAACCTACTCACAGCATTCGATCGCGATGAAGTAAAGGTCGAGCTGTATTCTGACTCCCGGGGGCGTAGCAGAGAAGGACGTATCGTAAAAGTCATCAACCGCAACATGACCACCTTTGTCGGCACCTTTCAAAAAAGCAAATACTACAGCTTTGTAAATCCCGATAACAATCGAGTCAGTCAGGATTTTCTAATCCCACCGGATATGGAAGCTGGAGCCAAGAACGGTCAAAAAGTTGTTATTGAAATGATTGGATGGGATCCGAAACGTCCAAATCCCGAAGCAAAAATTATAGAAATCCTGGGTTACCCGGATGAACCCGGCGTAGACGTTTCCTCTATTGTGAAAGGACACGGACTTCCATTAACCTTTTCTCCGGTTCTGGAGAAGGAAGCCGCCCGCATGCGCCTTCGCATTACCAAGAAAGAATTGTCCTCCAGACTCGACCTGCGTGATCAGCTGATCTTTACCATTGACCCGGTAGATGCAAAAGACTTTGACGACGCCATTTCACTGGAAGATCTACCAAACGGCAATCAGCTACTCGGCGTACACATTGCAGATGTAAGCTTTTTTGTAGAGGAGGGCTCCCGAATAGACAAAGAAGCCCTGCAGCGCGCAACGAGCATCTATCTGGTAGATCGTGTGATACCGATGCTCCCGGAACATCTGTCCAACAAACTGTGTAGCCTTCAGCCAAATGTAGATCGCATGGCATTCAGCTGCTTTATGGAGCTGGACGCCAATTGTAATGTCGTGGATTATGAAATCCGCACCTCAGTCATAAACAGTAAACGGCGCTTTACCTACGAAGAAGTACAGGCAATTTTCGATGACAAGAACTCAAAAGACGACTATGCTCCGATCCTGCGCAAGATGCATGCGCTCAGTCGGAAGCTGCGTGATAAGCGTAGTCGAATGGGCAGCATCGACTTCAGCACGCCGGAAGTCAAGTTTGTTATCAATGAAAAAGGTGAGCCAACAGATATTATCCCGCAAACCAGCGATCACAGTCACCAAATGATCGAAGAGTTTATGCTAATGGCAAATCAAACCGTTACCAGGATTGTCCATCGCCGCCGCAAGGACGGTCGCAAGGCAAAACCACTTCCGTATATTTATAGAAATCACGAAACACCCAGCGGTGAGAAGCTGGGGAATTTTCGCACCTTCCTGCATGCACTCGGTTATAAAGTAAACGTGCCGAAAGACATCACGCCGCTTGAGTTCCAGAAAATTCTGCAAAAGTTTGATGGAAAAAATGATGAAAGCCTGATTAAAGTTGTTGCCTTACGCACCATGATGAAAGCCGTTTACGGCACTCGTAACATGGGCCATTTCGGTCTGGCATTTGAGAACTACACTCACTTTACCTCACCAATTCGGCGCTACCCCGACCTCGCAGTACATCGCTTGATAAAAGAGTATGCTCAGGGGCCAATTGCACCGGCCAGGCGCAGCAGCATAGAAAAGAAGCTGAAGAAGATCTGTCAGATTTCTTCCGAACGCGAGCGCGCTGCCATGGAAGCCGAGCGGGAGAGCATCCGCCTGAAGCAGGTAGAATGGCTGATGAAGCACAAAGATCAGGAGTTCGAGGGCGTTGTTTCCGGCGTAACCTCTTTCGGAGTTTTTGTAGAAACCCATCCTTACCTGATCGAAGGCCTCATCCGCATGGATGAATTAACGGATGATTACTACGTCTATAACGAAAAGACCTACACCATGGTCGGCAAGAAAACCGGCCGCACCATTCGCCTGGGCGATCCAATGAAGGTAAAGGTTGCGCATATTGATCGAGAGACCAATGAAATTGACTTTCGTATGATTGATTGAGGAGCAGCAACCGACGATATTTGGAGGGCCGTAGTGCCCTCCATCGATTATCGGATTGCCAGGAAATACAGAAATATCTGATTTTAGAACCATCGCCGATCTCGAAAATGATGAAACTCTTTCAACCAAACAAATTTTTTGTATACGGTTTTACCGCGAACGGTTAAAGAGCAGTAGTAAACGCCATCGGGTAAGTCTTCAACATCAAATTCGATCTCCCAATTGATTATCGGATCTGTCTCTATCGATTTGTTCGTAAGCATCTTTACAGCTGCAGAGGTATTACTCCTCGGTAAATCATCTCCTTTTATGAGCGAAATGATAGTATTGCTCGGAAAATTATGAATACCAAGCGTAACAGAATCATTCCGAGGAGTATGAAATCGTATCATACCAGTATGCCAAAAGCTACCAAAAAGAATTCGATCAATCCCCATTTCTGACTCAGAGTCCTCAAAAGAGCCTTTGTGTTCTTCCCTGAATTTGGCAAGCTCCTCCCTTGCCTTTTGCTCATCGGCCTGCATTATTAAAACCTTCTTATAAAGCCTATTTCCTCCCGCCTGGTATTCAAAGATATAAATTCCGGAGGGCGTAAGGGGAAAGCTCATCGTAATATGCCAATTGCCTTGGTTATATTTATGCACATGAGTGGAAATATGGTTTCCATGTATATCATATTTGCGGACCGTTTCTATACAATCTTCCATCCCAATTGAATTGATGCTCAATCGGTAGTTAAAAGGATTAGGATTAAAGTCGTAAAAGGTATTGTTATACATTCTGGAATAACGCTCCAAATCCTTCATTATCTCCTCTTTTTTGTTGTACAAATCGCGAGGTGAAATCTGTCCAAACACCTCTAAACCAATCAATAATATTAACGCAATCTGCCTCACCTTTAATCACCCTATCTTCAAAATCACATCACCCACTATTCTCCAATTACATATATTTCCAGGAGTACTGAATATTTCCGATTGGCATTTTTTCCACCTCCGAATTAAAGCGCTGCATAATCATACGACACCGCACTACTTTCTCAGAGATATAACCCAGAACTCCGAACTTTGAACTATGAACCGAAATGAATAAATATCCAAATCTCAAATCCGGTAATTCTTCACAATTCAATTTTACTTTTTTCTTATTATTACGAGCGTGTTCAGAGGACAGTGGATGTCCCGGCAACCGTTCTTTCCAGAGCAAAAAGTGAATACCCCTTTAAGGAGTTGTTAATGAAAAATACCCCTCAATTTGAGGTGCAGTTGCCAGCTGTTGTATTGACCAATGGAGCAGCAAAGTCCGCTCCGGCTGAAGTGTCTAATACCGGTGGCCGCTTTTTGACCAACCGCAGCGGGGTAGAAAATATCTTTACGCGCGAGAAGCTCAGTGAAGAGCAGCGCAATATGCAGCAAACTGCCACAGATTTCGCTTTAAATGAAATCGCCCCAAACTCTTCAGCCCTCAGAGCGCTTGATGCAAACACTGCAGGCGATCTTCTGAAGCGCACCGCAGACCTCGGCCTTCTTGCAATAGATGTGCAGGATGGCTACGATTTGGTTTGCCTCAACAGTATCTCCTCAGCAACTATTGCAGAATCTTTCGCCGCCGGAAACAGTCCGGAGTTCGACAGCATTCTCGCAACTCAAACAGAAAACCTGCTGGCACCGCTAATCCTTTATTCCAATTCAGAGCAAAAGAGTTCTTTTCTGAATCGGCTTCTAAGCGGCGATACCAGTGCAGCTTACCAGATTGCAAACGACAGGCAAAATCTGAAGGCACATCTATCAGCCGATAACAATGCCTATATCGTATCCGGAAGTGCACGATTCATATCCAGAGCAGAGATAAACGGATTTATTCTTCCCTATGTGAATATTGACGGACAGGAGACTGTCCTTTTCACAACACTGAACGAGCATGGCGTTAAGTTAATCGAGAATAACTCCAGAAGAAGCATGGACGGTCTTTTCTCTAATCAGGTTGAGTTTAATGAAGTCCGCATTCCAATAAAGCAGGTATTGCACAGTCTCGGTGGCGGCAAGGCTGTTCTGGACAGCACGCGCAATCTCGGTGAAGTAAAGCGCTCGGCGACAATTCTGGGACATTGTAAGCAAAATATCAACCAGGCACTACAGCATGCACTGGAAAGCAGAAGGTTTAGCCGAGCCATCGCTCACTACAATCTTACCAAGGGCAAGTTTGCAGATATGGTTTTACAAACCTACGCTCTCGACAGCATGGTGTATCGCACTGCCGGTTATTTGAATCAGTCTATCATGCGCACGCCGGGAAACGAAAGAACCATTCACGAGGAAGTTCTTCAGGCCAGTGAACAGTTCTCAATCGAATGCGCTATCATCAAGATATTCGGCATGGAAGCCTTGAATACCACTATTGAAGCGAGACGCACCGTTCATAACAGCACTCTTCCCCTTGACCAGAAAAACGAGGCTCAGGAGCGCCAGGATGATAAGCTTGAGTTTCTACTGAATAACACCGGCCGCACCGATCGCCTCCAGGTTACCGAATACTTTTTGGAGAAAACCCTGATTGATGAACTGCCGCTACGCGAACGGATTCGCCAGATGCAGGGAGATCAACAGGAAGTGTCTCTCTCAGATTCTCCGCTGGCAGCCGAAATGGAAGCGCTGGAAATTGCCAAGCAGTTAACAATTTACCTGTTTAATCAGGCTTTAGTAAAGCTGGGCAAAGATCTGTTAAATCAGCAGCAGGTGGTAGAACTGCTTTCCAATCTTTTTATTGATATTTACGCAATGGACAGCTGTTTATGCCGCGCCCGACAGCAACAAAACTCCGTACACAATAAAATTGTTAAAGCGTTCTGCGTTGAGCGCATTTTGGACGTCGGCCACCAGGTTGAGCTGGCTCTTTACAATATCTTTGAAGGCTCCAGATTGGAGAAGGCGCTTGGCAAACTCTATGCATCAAAAGAGAAGATGAACCTGAAGTATAATGTGTTCAAGCTAAAGCAGGAAATTGCTGAGCATTTGTATAGCAACAATACCTACTGTTATTAAACGTTCCTGACTGGAGCCGCCCAAGGCCGCTCCTAATCGCCTGACAGCGAAAATCAACATCCATAGCGGGCCGTCTTACCGCTTTGGATTTCAAAAAACTGCAACTATTCAAAATGCATCGGGAAGTGATTCTTCATGAGGGATTCTCTTCACTCCTGCTATATCATTGATGCTGTACGCAGTCCTATAGGGGCTTGTAATGGCAATATGGCCTCGATCAGACCAGACGATCTGCTTGCTCAGGTACTTATCGGCCTGCTCAAGCGCAACGAAGGTCTGCCCCCCACAGAGATAGCAGAACTTATTTTGGGCTGTGGATTCCCGGAAGGTGCCCAGGGACAGCTTATGGCTCGAGCCGCGGCACTTCTTGCAGGCCTGCCGGCCGAAACCTGTGCCCGTATCATTAATCGCCTCGACGGCTCGTCATTAGATGCCGCAATCGCCGCTGATTCCGCTATTAGACTTGGAAACGCAGATATACTTATTGCTTGTGGAATTGAACATATGGGCAGCGTTCCGGAAGGGGGCTTTAATCCAGGCCATCACCCGGGACTGCGACTGCAGAATTATTATCTGAAACAAGGTGAGACCGCCGAGTCCCTGGCAGAAGAGGCTGCTATCAGCAGAGCGGCTCAGGAACAATATGCCATTAGCTCCCACGAAAAAGCACTTGAGGCCTGGAAGAGAGAGTACTACGCCAAAGAAGTTATTTCAATTCAAATGGGCGATTCACATATTGAACAAGATGAAATGCCAAGCTACCCGAACGCAGAAGACTATACCCTTGAAAAGCCAGCCTACCTAAAAAACGGCACGATTACTGAATCGACATCCGCCTCCCCTGCCATTGGCGCAGCTGCGCTTCTCTTTGCATCGGAAGCCGCCGTGAAAAAGTTTAAGTTGAAGCCCAGAGCTAAAATAGTAGCGAGTGCAATAAAAGGAGTTCACTGGGAGAAAAGCGGAACCGGATGCATTCCAGCTGTAGAGACAGCACTGGAAAACGCGGGCCTCGAACTAAGTAGTATCGACGCAATTGAGCTGCACGAAGCCTTTGCGGCACAGGCTCTATACGTATTAAACAAAGGTAAATGGCCGCTGGATAAAACCAATCAATTTGGTGGTTCCCTGGCAATAGGCCATCCGGTTGGTTGCACAGGTGGACGTCTGCTTTCAACCCTAATTAACGTAATGGAGTGCGAATCACTACGCTATGGGGTAGCAACAACCTCTATTAGTGGTGGGCAAGGAATAGCCGTGATCCTGGAACGAACAGGGGAATAAACGTGATGACGAGTATTCAGCGTATCGCAATTCTCGGCGCCGGTGTATCCGGAGGGCAACTGGCAGCACTATTCTCAAATGCCGGCTTCGATACCCTGCTATTCGACACCTCTCAAGAGCTTGCGGAACATCAGTTAAACAAGCTTCGAACCATTTCTCCCTCTCTATTTTTTTCAGAACGATGTGCAAGTCGCATCACAGCCTGCAACTACAATGATCATCTTGAGAAGCTGAAAGAAGTCGATTGGATTATCGAAACAATCGTGGAGCACTTTGAAACTAAAAAGCAGCTCTATGAAATGATCGCCGATTATCTGCGTCATGGTACGATCATTTCCACAAATACCTCCGGTCTTTCTGCAAACCAATTGGCAGCTTGTCTGCCACGGAAGCTTCAGGAATACTTTTGTATCGTCCACTTTCTGAACCCGCCGCGGTACCGTGAGTTGGTAGAACTCATTCAAGCTGACCAAACTTTGCCGGAGGTCATTGAGCTTGTCGATGAAATCTGCCGTGAAAGACTGGGTAAGCAGGTGCTTTTCGCAACCGACACCCCATATTTTGTAGCGAATAGAATCGGCGTATTCGCCATCATGTCCGGTATTAAAATAGCCGATGAAATGGACTTTCCGGTTCCCTTAGCTGATGCGGTTAGCGGAGCAGCTCTTGGCCGTAACGATGCCGCAATTTTTAGCATGGCAGATTCTATCGGCCTGGACACATTGGCACTTATGGCGTTAAACACTACCGGCATAAATGATAAGGACAATGAGTCACTACACGTGCCCTCTTATATGCAGATGATGATTTCTAAGGGATTGTGTGGCGAGAAGAGTGGACAGGGGTTTTATCGGCAAACAGATAACGGGAAAGAGGTTTTCAACCGCAAGCAACAGGACTACGAACACTATCGTGAGCCCAACTCACTGGCACTCCAACTTGCAGCTGAATACTATACCACAGCGGGAAAAATCAGCGAAATAATCGATTATCCGGATGAAAGCGGAGCTTTTGCCTGGAAATGGTTATCTAACGTGTTCCTTTATGCAGCGCGCTGCATCCCCGAAGTGAGTCGTGACATTTTGACGATCGATCGTGCAATGAAGTGGGGGTTCGGTTGGGAGATGGGCCCATTTGAACTTTGGAATGCTATCGGTGTAGATAAAGTCGTTGAAAAAATGCGTGTTGAGAAACGCGATATACCTGAATGGGTCGAAGCCATGCTGGAAGTAGATTGCGATGCGTTTTATGCGATTAAAGATGGGCATGCGTATTATTTTGACACTCACTACGGTGAAATACAGCCAATCGATGAGCCGGAAGATATTCTTTATCTTCCCCTTCTCAAGGAACAATGTAATATTATATCAGACAACTGGGGCGCTTCACTGATCGATATCGGTGAAGGCGTTCTCTGTGTGGAATTCCATAGCATCGCGCCGATCGGAGTAAACCCGATCGACTCGGCAACGCTCGACATTCTGGAAGACGGACTGGAGTTACTCGAGCACGGCCGCTACGTGGGAATGGTTCTGGCAAACGATTCCAGAGATTTTTCAAATGGAATTAACCTCCCGTCATTAATCCGCCTGATTGAGAATAAACGTTGGGATCTACTCGAATCGCGCAGCAAGCGTTATCAGGATATAGCCCAGGCAATTCGCTATAGCCGATTTCCGATTGTTGCAGCACCTCACCATTTTACAACCTTCCAGGGACTTGAGCTTACGCTTGCCTGTGATAAAAGGACAGCTTTTTCGGAGCTTTACTGCGGGTTCACAGATATGCAGATAGGGCTTTTGCCATTTGGTTCAGGCATTCTGCAGATTCTACGTAACTTCTACTGGAGTATGCAACAGAACTCTCCCGGCCCCTTTCCACCGGTACGTAAAGCATTTGACTGGTTTTGGCAAGAAGACATCTCTCGTTCTGCTGAAGAGGCTCTGGATAATGGACTGCTACAGAGATCTGATCGAATTATCCTCAATCGCCGGCGCCTGCTATCTTCTGCACGAAATCTGGTAGTAGAACTGGCGCAAACCTATCAGCCGCATGATCCGACAACCGAATACATTTTACCAGGTGAGCCGGGCCGTCTGGTATTAATTGATGAAATCAACCGGGCTGTACATTTGGAGCACATCGATCCACACACCGGAATGCTGGCCGAAAAGCTGTCTTATGTTCTCTGTGGAGGCAACGCTGCCGGCACTTTAAACCCGATCAATGAACAGTATCTTCTGGATCTTGAAAGAGAAGTGTTCCTACAATTATGCGGCGAAGCTGAAACTCTGAGTATTCTTAAGGACGTTCTAACGACAGGTCGTCCCCCGGGACATCGAATGCGACGCCGAATGCCCATCTTCAAAGGGGACAAACGACCGGCCTAGCTTTTATCCCCTACTTTAAGACACCTCGTTTATCTACTGTCGCCGAAAAAATCAGCCAGCGTTCACCCTCTTTTACCAAATTCAGGAAAAAAGTCGATTTATTTTCTGGTCCGTTAAATACAACCTTTGCAGAACCAACCATTCCGTAGACTTCCATTATTTTGATTCGCATTTCTGAATCGGCATTGATTTTATCTGATTCGATATTCAGAAAATCAGTACTGTTTTCAATTACCAGTCGACCATCGATATGCCTGGCAATCTGGAAATCCGGGTGAAACACACCAGAAAAGCTATCAACATCGTCAGACTTCAGGGTTGTCTTAAATTTGGTAAGTAGATCTTCAACCTGCTCTATTTCCTGCTCCCCACCGGCCAGGGCAAAGCAACTAAACATTAAAACTGCAAAGAGTGAGAGAATTTCTTTATGAAACATTCGTTTTTTCCTTATTAATGATAAAAGGTGTTTAACCCAAACTATTTGTTGGAATAAGACTGTGTTTTCACCTCTATTCTCTCATAAAGTAAAAATTATACTTGATTCTGCGAATACCAGCGGGCAATTTTCGAACCTTTAATATTAAACGGAGAAAACGGAGAAGGTACGATGTTTAAAATCGCCATTATCGGATGCGGTAGCATGGGTAGCACGTATGCTCGCTCATTTTTACAATTTAACCTGGTAACACGAGACAATCTACTGCTGGTCGCTAAAGGCCCGGAACAAAAAGCTAAACTGGAAGAGCTGGAATTGGGAATCGTTTCTGACGGAATAGGTTCAGCAATAGAACATCAGGGCATTATTATTCTGGCTGTAAAGCCTCAGGACTTTTCATCGGTTGTCGAGCCGTTAAAGCCTCATCTGAAATCTCATCATCTGATCCTATCGGTTATGGCGGGAATTCGCCTGGAGACCTTACAGTCTTCGCTTGGACATGAAGCAATTATTCGAGCCATGCCGAATACTCCAGCTAAGCTGGGAATGGGCGTTACCGCCTTTGCAGCCAGTGAGCAGGTGAATATTCATCAGGTTAGTATTATTGATAATCTACTTAGCACTACCGGCCGAACCATCTTTCTTGATAATGAATCTCTGCTGGACTCCGTTACGGCTCTGAGTGGAAGCGGGCCAGCCTACTTTTTTTATCTCGTAAAGCATATGATCGATACGGGTAAAGAGATGGGGCTGGATGAATCTGTTGCAGCGTTACTGGTAAAGCAAACCATGCTGGGATCATTTCACCTTATGAATCAATCGCCCAAGTCACTGGATGAATTAATCTCGGCTGTTGCATCAAGAGGTGGAACAACTGAGGCAGCTTTACGTAAAATGGAAGAGTTGGAATGTGGCAAATCCCTCAGTGCAGGAATCCTCTCCGCCGAAAAAAGAGCTCAGGAATTATCCCAAAGCAAATAAATCAAGTTCATAGACTTGATAATTCATTCTAAAGTTTATCAACTTTACAAAATGTGATTAAAGTCAAAGGTGGGTTTTATGCCTGAAATTAGTGTCGACAATATACGACGATGCATTAGGCAAAAAGTGAGAAACCCAACATATTCAGTTTTTCGTTTTTAAATTCGCTTTGACTTAGTCCATTCCTTCGCCGCATGGTTTTTATCTTGCCTTTGTAAAACTGCTCTGGCGATATTGAGCATATCCGAATAAATAAGTAACCATACCTTTGGAATTGGGAGAAACAAATGCTTACAGATTTACAGGAAATACAGAAAACACTACAAGAGATTCTCATTGACCATTCTCCGGCTTTACGCGCAAGCAAAGAGACGGATACCGTATTTGAGGTATCCGGCACAAAAGAAGTAATGCAGGGCAGGCGGAAAGTAAACGGACACTATTTTGCAAGCGTAATGGTTAAACCAAAGGATATACGCCTTTACTTTTTCCCAATATACACCCATGTTGACTCCTACAATATCTCGCCTGAGTTAAAAAAGTGCTTAAAGGGTAAAAGCTGTTTTCATATCAAAAAGCTATCTGATGAAATGGTTCAGGAAATAAAAGAAATGGTTGATACAGGCGTAAAGCTATATCAGAAAGATGACCTGATCTAGTCATGCTTGATCGAATAACGAAGAAACTCGGCGACCAATCCATTATAGACAAGCTGTCGGAAGAGCTTTCCGGAAGCGACTTCAACACGCTATTATTGGAAATTTTTCAACGGCGTGCAAAGCATACTCAACCAAAACAGGTGCTGGATCTTTTCAATAACAGCCGTTTCTTTGCTCCCTCAACCGTAGACCCAATCCGCTATAAGGAGCTGGAAATAGAATGGCTAAAGCATGCATCGCAAGTGGGATTTCAACCGCAAATATATTCCCCAGCCACCCCTTTGGGAACCTGTTCAACAATTGCACATGTGCATCAAAACAACGTCATTAGCGCAGGACGTAATAGTGAGATTGTCTCAGATATTACCAATGTCATGGCTCTGCAGACAGCCGCGCGCATAAAAGCAGGATCGAATGTTGATTATCTTAAAATGGCAGCAACTCATAGGCTAATGCGCACACAGGCGCTACCGAGTCCGGCACACACTGCACATTTTGGATTGATCTGTTTAACAACAGGTGGACTGGACACCGGAAGTTATAAATTCGAGCTTAATCAGCTTGAGGAGCACTTCCGCTATCATAGTTCGATGCTCAGTCGCTACGCCGGAAACAATAAGGTTGAAACGCGGATTTCATTGTCAGAAAAAAATCTGCGAGATCCGTTGAATCAACTCATCACGGGCCTGCCCGACTTTAATGTAAAATTATTAGAAAAGCCACTGAGTGGAGATTATTATTATCCGCTTCGTTTTCAAACCTACCTTTTAACTGAAGATGCGGAAATTAATCTTGCTGATGGAGGCGTTGTAGACTGGACACAGAAGCTATTGTCCAATAAGAAGCAGCGTTTTTTTATTAGTGCATGCGGTTTAGAGCTCGTCTATAAGCTGCTAATTTCTAGTTCATCCGATACAACATAAGAAATTAGTCGAAGAGATTCATCTGCGCATCTCCGGGACGACGAAATGCCGCCACCGACATGCGACTACGATCCGTCCGCCCTTCCGGTATGCCTGCTTTACGGCACGCTGCATCAAATAGCGTCTTTACCTGCTCCGCAAAGGCACCTTCACCCTTCATGCGCTCAAAAAATCGACTTTCATTCACCTTACCGCCGCGAATATCGCGTACGCGATTCATTATTTTTTCTTTTCGATCCGGAAAGTTTGTTTCCAACCATTCCTCGAACAGCCTGGAAATACTATAAGGTAGGCGCAGCATCACATATCCGGCATAAGATGCACCGGCATCTGCTGCGGCCGAAATAATGGCAGGCATTTCATGATCCGTTAACCCCGGCACCACAGGTGCAGTGAAGACACCAACCGGAATACCCGCCTCTGCCAGTTTACGGATTGCCTCCAGACGACGAACAGGCTGTGAAGTGCGCGGCTCCATTTTTCTGGCTAAACTGCCATCGAGTGTGGTAATGGAAACAACGACACGCACAGCATTCACTTCAGCCAGCTTTCGCAGGATATCAATATCTCGTGTAATCAGATGATTCTTAGTGACGATACCAACCGGGTTACGAAACTCTGCCAGCACCTCCAGAACAGAACGGGTAATTTTAAAATGCTTTTCGGCGGGTTGATAAGGATCCGTTGAGCCACTAAGCGCAATCGGCTTGGGTTTCCATTTCGGTTCATTTAACTCTTTACGCAAGAGTTTGGCCGCATCATACTTGACAAAGATTTTTGTTTCAAAATCGAGACCGGCGGAAAGCCCCAGGTATTCATGGGAAGGACGTGCAAAGCAGTAGATGCAGCCATGCTCACAACCGCGATAAGGATTAATGCCGGCATCAAAGGGCACATCCGGACTTTGATTGAAGCTGATAATCGACTTTGTATTATCCCTATAGAAAGTCGTTTTTATTCCGGACTGAAATACCTCATCATCTTCTTCCAGGTCGGTATAATCCGGCACATATTCCATTTTTTCAAAGCGACCTGAGGCATTACTTACTGCCGCTCGGCCACGTTTCTTTTGCGGGTTTTCTCCAGACATGAATGTCCTTTCAAATAATTGTCTGTTAAACCCACTCACATTTTAATAAAGTTCGAAGTTCAAAGTTCAAAGTTCAAAGTTCGGGCATCGGGCATCGGGCATCGGGCATCGGGCATCGGGCATCGAAAAATTATAACGGCATTTTAGAAACAGCAATTAACAGACGGTAAATATAAATTGACCCATTGCCCCATTGCCTCATTGCCTTATTACCAGTTCCCACTCCCGTTCCCCGAGCGTAGCCGAGGGACAGCTCTGCACTCAGAAGTCCGATATCTGACAGCGAAGCGATCTGTGTTCTGTGTTCTGATATCTATTTCTTCTTCTTATACCCGTCCTTCAGCGTAACCGTCAGATTAAACACTTTCCTCTCATCCGTTGAGTCCTTATCCGCAACATAATACCCCTTACGCAGAAACTGAAAATGATCTCCAGCCTCGGCATTATTCAACCACGGCTCTGCCTTTACATGCGGAAGCACTTTTAGAGAATCAGGGTTCAGGTTCGCCAAATAATCGCCGCCTTCAGAAGGGTCTTCCGTGAGGAAGAGTTGATCGTAGAGACGCACTTCCACATCCAGTGCATGCTCAATAGACACCCAATGAAGGGTTCCTTTTACCTTCCGGCCATCATCGGACCATCCACCACGAGTTGCCGGATCATAGGTGCAGTGCAGCTCAGTTATCTCTCCGTTTTCATCTTTTATAACATCCGTACAGGTAACATAATATGCGTGCTTTAATCGCACTTCCTTTCCCGGTGAAAGGCGAAAAAACTTGCGAGGTGCATCTTCCAGAAAATCTGAGCGCTCGATATAAATTTCACGCGAAAACGGGATCTTTCGACCACCGGCAGACTCGTCTTCAGGATTATTTTCACCATCAAGTTCTTCAGTTTTTCCTTCCGGGTAGTTGGTGATTACAACTTTCAATGGATCTAATACGGCCATCACACGATTTGCGGTTCTGTTCAGATGCTCGCGAAGTGAGAAACTCAACATTGCAAAGTCGACAGTACTATTGCTCTTCGCAACCCCAATTCTCTCGCAGAAATCCCGAATTGCTTCCGGTGTATAGCCACGTCGACGCATTCCGGCAATTGTCGGCATTCTTGGATCGTCCCACCCCTCTACATGGCCTTCAGTAACGAGTTGATTTAGCTTGCGCTTACTGGTAAGCGTATAGGTAAGCTCTAAACGGGCAAACTCATATTGCCGCGGCACCGATTCGAAGTCAAGAACTTCAAGAAACCAGTCGTATAAGGGACGGTGGTCTTCAAACTCAAGAGTACAAATCGAATGCGTAATCCCCTCAAAAGCATCAGATATGCCATGTGCGAAATCGTACATCGGATAAATATTCCATTCGTCTCCGGTACGATGATGATGCGACTTTAAAATTCTATAAAGGGCGGGATCACGCATATTCATATTCGGGGAAGCCATATCAATTTTCGCCCGCAGTATGTGTTCGCCCTCTTTAAAATCACCGTTTTTCATCCCTTCAAAAAGCTTCAGATTTTCTTCAATAGAGCGATCGCGATAGGGGCTGTTTTTTCCCGGCTCTGTTAGCGTCCCGCGATATTCACGCATTTCTTCCGCTGAAAGGCTGTCGACATATGCGTGCCCTTTTTCAATCAGCTTGACGGCACATTCATACAGTCTCGGAAAGTAATCCGAAGCAAAGTACAGCCTGTCATCCCAATCAAATCCCAACCACTTCACGTCGTCCTTGATTGACTCCACGTATTCAACTTCTTCTTTGGTTGGGTTGGTGTCGTCAAAGCGGAGGTTACACAAACCTTTATAGTCATTTGCTAATCCAAAATTCAGGCAGATAGATTTTGCATGTCCAATATGCAAATAGCCATTCGGTTCCGGCGGAAAGCGTGTATGTAAGCGTCCATCATTTTTTCCGCTTTCAAGATCGGATTCGATAATCGTCCGCAAAAAATTTGATACAGGTGCGGTCTCTTTTTCACTCATTTTATTTCAGCTCCAGCTTTTGTTGGCTAATCGGTGATCGGTGATCGGTGATCGGTGATCGGTGATCGGTGATCGGTGATCGGTGATCGGTGATCGGTGATCGGTGATCGGTGATCGGTGATCGGTGATC